>BNJV01003110.1_pt1 | contig 161051 bp, 262 predicted proteins | sample 8540591 | NCBI WGS metagenome assembly BNJV01 (sample SAMD00202457, study PRJDB9452) | human saliva metagenome | host: Homo sapiens
CGACACCCGCTCGATAACTTTCCGCTTATCCAGAAGGCATGCCCAGGGCCACCCACGGCACGCGAAACGCCCACAACCCGCCGAGCCATCACCCCACCACCCCCATAGCCATGCCACCGTCGGGTAGCGATAAACCTAAACCCTCACCGCAATGATAGCCGATGACTGCTATCCCCAAAATTCCCTCATCATCGACGCCAATTCATATTATCAATAATCGGCCCCATAAACCCAACATTCCCGCCGGATGCCCCAGTGATGCCGCCACAAACTATCCTGCAAAGATTCTTTTTGTTAACAATCGCCAACGGTCATCATGATGACCTGCAAACACCACCTGAAGCTCGCTGACACCAGCAAATACCGGCATCACCAGATTAATATTACGCAGCCAGAACTTACGCACAAAGCGGGGAATCCCACAACATCATGGCTCATAAGGCCCCACAGGACCGCGCCCACCATGTGAGGCGCCACCAGGCTAATCGGCAAACGCCCGTACCCACCATGACGAAACTCCCACCCCACGATATGAGCATTCCCATAACCATAGACCTGCCATCACCCACCGGAGTGCCGTGAGCATTGGCATAGACCTGCCAATGGGTTTGCCGGACGGGGTGCAGCCAACATGACCGTAATCGCGGCGACGCCCCAATTCATCATCCGCTTCTTAACGGCTTTTGGACGAGCACTCACAGGTGTGAGCGGCACACTTATCCCCCACCAGGGCGGCCTTTACCACCGCAGCTGTCCCCGCCGAGAGCCTTGCAGACCTTGGTCCGAGATTCATCCACAGCGCCTGATTTGCAGATAACATGAACCCCACTATTACGAACGGCAGGGTTACTACCAACGCCAAAAAACACGGTGACCACCACGTGTGGACCCATGGAAAATAAAAACTGCTGTGCGACGGATTGCCCCGACTGTATTGGCCACAGGTTGCCACCGGGTGGAAGCACCCGACCACGGACGCTGGTCAGATTTTGAAATGCGCCCACCGGGTCAGGCATGCCGGTTCGACTGCTGGGTTTTGCGGAATATTATTCGATGCGTGGGTTTCGGCCGTTTGATAGAAATAAAGAGCTGACCGGCGAATTTCCTTATATAATGTAGCCTCACAGCCCAGGTCAAACACCTCAGTTCGCGCCGGGTGGGCGTCGACTATAACGGGTCGTCGTGGGGATGCTGTTCGACCGCTTTGTCTCGTTCGGGGCGTCGACCACGCGACGCCGGCTCGGGCGTCGGGCCGTGAGCGTCGAGGCAAACCCTGGGTCTGGGGCTAGGGGCAAGCGTCGCCATCATGGAGCTCGGGCGATGGCGATCGCAGGATTCGGACAAAGTTGATTTGGTGACACTGTACGGGCCCCGGATCTGATAACGGAATGACTCTTCCGCAGCATCAGGGCAATGGCCTTAAAGCGTTCAGGATGGTGGCCTGAGCCGTTGACTGCGGCCACCACCACCATCTGGCATGCCAGACATCGGTAATACCCCGTGTCTGGGGTGGTGTTTCTGATAATAGTATGGCGTCAAGGGCGGTGCCGAGCCTCGCCCAACGATGTCCCACACGCCTTTCTATTTCAACTTTGACACCAGCGCGGGCCCGGGCAAGTCGTCCAACGAGGACACCTTCATATCATCTATTCTTACTGTGCTGGCAATCGAATCTCTACGCAAATTCGCCTTTCAGGGTTTTGCTGCTGCAACGGGGGTGCTGGGTAGATAATAACTTCACCCCGGCATTCCACCGGCCAAAGTAAGGTCGCACCGCATGACGGTCGGGGATTGCTGTAGATAAAACCAGGCCCTCGGTCACGCACCAAATGGTGGCTTATAGTCTCCGCATACCCATCGATGCTGTCACCAGCGTATTTGCGGCATTGACGCCAGCCTGGCTGCGAGACACACACCTGGTTGGCGTCGTCAGCGATATCTTCACCCACTGTCGCAGCGCCCGATCCGCGCCAAACGCTTATCTCTACCTCGCCGGATGCTCGTTGTAGTGCGGCAGCACCGTCACCTCGGTCACGAGATTAAGCCACTGCCGTATTCGCGTTTTGACTATGAGCAATCTTTAACCTCACCTCTGAGTTGTTGGCGTTTTTGGATGGTGCCCAAAGTTTGCAGGCGGGATCGTTCCGGCGCGGTTCTAAATCGAAAAATAAGTTGTGCCTCCCGCTGGGCAATTTTTCCCATAACCCATGGCACAGAGGCCTTCTAACCGTAGTCCGGCAACTTTGGTGCCGACCGCCGCATTGAATGTGGTTCCGTTCTTTGAAGTGGTAGGCCGCGGTAATGGGCGCTGATCCTTGTAATGCTCAAAGCGATAATGGATGCCTTTGGATTCAAGTCAGTGGGCAGAACCATGCGGGGATGAACCCCACCGCTGATAAGCAGCGTTCAATCCACAGGCTCTGGCGGCGCCGAAATGCCACAGCATGGTAACAATCACCACACTAGAGTGGGTGATGTGAAACTTATTAAGCCGATCTGGAATCGGTTGACCTTCAGTCACAGTTTTCGAAGGCCAATGTATGTAGCGCCCAATCCGTGGGTACAGTGCTAGCAAAAGCAATGCAGATCGAGCTTGGTGTACAGGAATTTATATGGCACAGCACTACTGTCTTTTGGGATGTCTGAGACTGATTATCATGCTTTCTCTTCCATAGTTTTTCCTTTAGAAGCATCAGGTGATCTCGGATTTTTGCCTCAGGGCGGAAATCCAGGCAACCCCAAATGTTTTCTTCCACGGAGGTAAAGTGAACACTGGTGGTCACAACTCTTGTATTATGATCCGTCTCACCGACCCAGACGCTAATTGCTGTCTACTTTCGCGAATACGTGGCGACGCATACAGGACAGCCGACCTCTCATTTCCTGACGGCAAACAGTTCGAACAGGTTAGTAGTGTATGTGTATTAGTTGGCAGACCATATCATTCCACGATAAATTGCAGTTGGCCTTAACTACGATTGCCCTCATTGGTTGGGGCCAGGTTACTCTTTATTTGATGTATGCTTATCTTCCCTTTACTCAAGTGGATAATCCCATTGAGTTAGCACCAGGTCCTAGATGGCGATATTCCCAGGATCGAAAGTCGTGGTTTGCCCTCCTCATGATTCTTGTCTGCGGGCTAAGGATCGGTAACGGTGGCGTGCTGATTGCCATTCGAGGTGGCTGCCCTGACCTGGTGGGCGTTAAGCCAGCATGTTCTTCGCCAGAGGTTGATGATAGGGCAGGAAAACCTCCAGTTTTTCAAACCAAGTGGACCCTATCGGGATATTTGCCAGCACGGGTTTTGTCGCTTCACACTTCCCCACCACAGCATTCTTACAGTGGATCTCATGGTGAATCAACAATACAGAATCAGCCCCAGTTTTTCCGGGGTCCGCTATGTGACCTTCTGCGACCCGACAATGTGTGGATGGTTCCCGCTACCGGTAAAGAAAAAAGCCGGTGGCCCGCGGTAATTATTGGTTTAGCCATCATCTTTGGCACCTTTATACCGCGTTGTTGGAAGCCACGGGCACCCAGCGCAGATCACTACGGAGCAGGGAATTGCGAGCGCTATGACCACAATATGGGAGACGTCGTGCAGTTTCGCCAGCCTCGATGGCTTGGGATCGCCACCGTGAGCATCAGTAATAATCTTGGCGACGTCGCGTTTCAGGGGACGGAACCCGGTTTCAAGGTGATCATCGACAATTCTGTGCAGGATGTCGAAGGACATCGACCAAGGGCACGGGTTAGTGGCAATCACGATGACCAAAAATAAAGGCGTAAAGGGTGGATACAAAATAACGGCTCGCTTACCACCACGTCGTCTTGTAGCAGGTGCTTTGAAACGTTAGCGCGTTGTAAAGCACCTGTATTTTCCTCCCAAATGAGGTATACGGTGGGGAGTAATAATCGCAGAGAATCATGAAATTAATGCCCGTAGCCCCACCCGGTCAAAAAGCTAACTTTCTAGCTATACTAGCCTTATTTTCGTTCTATTTTAAAGTTCTGGGCGTCTAAATAAAAATCAGCCGTTTCGTTGGTGTCCCTTGTCATTTTTCAATATTATAGAATGGTAGCAAAGTTAACAGGGCTCAACGCTGTAGTTTTGTCATTTTGAGTTTGCAACTCATTATTATTACTGGACTGATACCATTAGATTTTGTCTACTATTTCGGGGCTCATATATAAGGGAGTAGTAACATCCTTGGGAAAAAGCGCTACGCAGCGAGCTTGGTCTGTGGCCAAACACCCCAAAAACGGTCAATGAACTCTTCGATGGCCAGCTTCACGGTTGGACCTTGATCAGAAACCAACCCTGTGCCTTTAGATAACCTGCCCCGCCGTTTGCTCTTTCAGTCTTCTCCACGGGCGCGCCCAGGAAAATGTTCTGAAACCAAGCGCAGGGCACAGTTCGCCCGCATATGCCGATTTTTGGACTACGATTGAAGGTCACCCAATCACTCATTAACCTGGGTGCAGCTCATCACCAGCCGCACAGATGAAGCTAACGAAACCAGGAAGGCTTTCGTGGCACAGTTAACACCAGCGAACGACGTGCTCCGGCGGGTTGAGGACTTTCAGAATCTTGACCTCTGTATTAAAGCTACCCACCAACCGAGCGAGCCTTGCGCAACAATATATCGGAGGTGTATAACGGCAGCAGAAAACGATGAATCATGATCCTGCTAAAACCTTAAGCCGTGATCGACCAAGACGTACAAACAATGTTGGGAACGACTACGCAAACTTAATAGTCGAGGATCCTCCTCCCTGGTATCCACCCCCTAACACCCGCCGGTAATGGTGCTGATCAGGCTACGCACCTGCCCCAGCGAATAACTACGTTTAAACCGCATAAATCAGTTGCCAGTTGTCCTTCACCACTGGCTAGTTATCAGTAAAAGCAAAGGCGGTTTAGACACGGCGTTATGACTGCCATCATCCTCTCGCGTAACCCGGACTCGACGTGATCCGACGACTGCTACCGTCATGTCGCAGCGAACAATGCGCGAACTGGCACGAGACGAACGATGTACTCATGCTGCTTCGACCATCGACTGACACTGGCGATATCATTTTCAACTGTCGCCGACTCGATCTCCAAATCACTCGCATTCCCGCGTGGCCAGTAGCCGAATCCGTCTATCGAAGAGCTGGTGTCCTTAGCGAGATAATGCCCATGCCGACCGGGTGGGGGTCACCGTGAGAGCAGTCCGAAAGTGGACCATGCCACCAACACTCCTTTCCCGCACCAGTTTTCCACCATTGGTGCTGGCCAAAAAGGTGTGGGATTGGACTCGACGTCTATGATCACGCCAAGTCAAAAGTTTGACATGGAAGATGAAAGCCGCACCCGCAAGCAGGTCATCGCTATCGAGTGCCTATCTCTTGCGCGTGTATTCTGATTGGCATCGGGTGGGATGGATCATGTCCAACGCTCAGGCGAGCCTGAGCTTATTCCCATTCTGTCGGTTCCTGGTGGTTTCGGACGTGCGGTCCAGAGACCACCCGATCTACATCAACGTCAGTAATGCGGGTTGAAATTTTCCAAAACATCATGAGGCGGCCGAGTCCAATCGGCGGTCATGGCATCCTCTGAGGATACCGGCCGCAATACGATAGGATGGGCCGCAGGGTGCGGCTGTCCCTTGCACACGGAACGGGCATCGGCAAGCAACACAACTGGACACTGCCACTTGTTTCATTATCCAAGCCCGCATTGGTCGACTCGGTGCGGCTATGATGGTCCGCGGCGCGCAAGGTTTCTAACCGGTCCTCCGTCACCCTCTACCAATGATACGAATGCAAACCCAGGACGAGATGGCATGCCGATTCACGATCTCTTCCAGGCAAGCTTCAGCTCGCGTCCACCGCCTGAACTTCATCTTTTAAGCCTTAGCCACCGCAACGGTTCTCACCAGCTGGAATTCCAGATCTTCAGGCAATCCTCCCACATTATGGTGGTCTAATGTTCGCGGTGCCAGCGCCCCACCCGACTCCACCACACGGTGCAACGTGCTCACTGCACTGGTATTCCACGGCACCTGCAGTATCGGCCGGCTCATCGGCCAACACCAACCAACCCGCGCGTTCAAACCGACCAGAATGAGACTCTCGTTGCCAATTGCCTGTCCGTTTGCTTCACGGGATCCCATGACCCCAGCAAGCTCAGATAAAAGGCGCTCCCGCTGCATCCACCGTGACCAGCTTCGGCCCCGGTTGCCTTCTACAAAATCGGTCTGCACCTGCTCACGCTCTCCGGCGCGATCTAGACCGTGGTCAGCAACAAACACGCAGGTCGGTCGGTCACCAGTGGCGCGCTGCACTAAGGCCGGCGGCCACGGCCGAATCCACGCCACCGGATCAATCCGCAGATAGCGCGGCCGGTATCCTCACCGCCCTGTTCGCGCACGGTTTCGATCAATTCATCGGCGATATTCGCGGGGGTCCAGTTCTGTTCCTAGTCCAGCGTCTTCCGTGAGGAAGCGCACGGTACTCTCCTGGCCATGGGGTGACTGGCGCGTCGGGATGGTACTCGCATACCGCCATCCGTCGGCGGCATTCGCATCTGAATGCTGCGACGCAGCGCAGAGAAGCGGTGACAGTGAGCTTTCAGCTGCTGACACGGCATCCCCATGACTCATCCACCCTTTGGTAGAGTGGTTTCCAAACCGGCATGGAGCACCGGGTCGATAACAGTGAGGATCGGTCCTCGACGATATTCCCGGTTGCCGTGTTGGCAACCGTGCCGTCGAGTGCGTGGGTCATGGCGCTGGAAGCCCTTAGCAAATTCCAAAGACGGAATTCCCAGGTCGAGCAATTCCGATTGCAGGGCCCGGAGCACCGGATCTCGTAGACGAGAGTTTGGACCACCGGAAAGGCTTTACTAAAGCGGCGGGTTTTTCGCCTTGATTTCCGCCAAATCGTGGCGGTTGTGCGGAATAACTTCGGGCTAAGATTTTGGCTTCCACGTATCATGTCGCGCAAAATGAGCTGCGCGATACTGCGCGAAGTCCACGACCAACACCGGATTATGTTTATGAGGGCTATGGGGGTGGGGTTTGTTTCATGTCAGCTAGATAGTGTACTCATGAGGATCGGTGCGGGCCTCCCACTGCTACGCCGCATTTTGGCTGTGAATGCCCGCAACATGCCCACGGTCAAGAAGATTTCCGGAGGATTTTCACCAGTAGCTGATTTTGCTGAGCTGGAGTTCCGAATGAGCGGATTTTCTACCGGTTGAAAACCGCTGGGCAAACCACAGCGCTTTTGAAACACAGCTTAGCAGTGCGAACAACGCAAAACCCACCTCACTCCGTAGCTTTCCCACCCCGATGCTCCAGCTCAGCAAGATTGCAGCACAAAATCATGTTACAGGCCCTTTATAGGGGCACTTATTCATTAAGCACTTTCAAAGGATCTTGCCCACACCACGAGCTGCAAAAGTTCTGAGCTGGGTTGTGCTCAATGGGGCTTCGCTAACTTATCTCTGAATCGAGAAAGTATAGCTCATAGCGATCTTGTCCAAAGCGGATTGAAAATCTCACATTCATTACTCACTCAATCACCTCATGCCACAACGATGAGTAGCCTGCTTGGGCTGGAGTTTCAGAAAAATAGATCCTCTCATCCAGAAACCGGCTGGAATGGAGACACAGCACTTTGTTACAGCTTGGCAGTGCGATCAAGAACTGCATCTATCACGTAGTGGTCCGACTCACGCAGCCAAAACTTCGCTCTGGGATGGCCATTCCAGTCAACCCCTAATCCCCCACTACTTGGCCGCTGAGGCTACGTGCAGAAAGGTAAATGTCGAGAGAATTCGGCACCTGGATGCCGCCTTTAGCTCTTATATCCATTTGAGCATGCGAAATTGTAGCAATGTGTGTGCGCCCTGCCATGGCAATGTAAAAACGCATGCCAGACGATCACCGGCGCTTCCTTGAGACGTGGTGGCAGCGACAGCTCCATCCACCTCAACCTCACCAGCCTATAGGGGTGAGCTCGGTGTGCGCTCACTCTCAGCAACAATGGGAGGTCGTGTACAGGCCATCAAATAACGTGACCGGATAATCATCATCTGGGTGAATCTGACCAGCGCCCACAGAAACCTGGCGAGAATCACAGGTAGTGAGCGCTGGGGTTTCACACCACACGTGATAGTGGTTCTGCACGTCTTGCGAACCCAAGAAATGGAAATAATAGGCATTTGGGGACGAACCTGGATGTCGATTTCTTTGCATACGGTATTTCCTTCCATGGTGATAACTTCGGACACGAAGTGTCTTTGGGTTGTAGTGTGCCGATGGTTTCCCACTATAACTGGGAACAGCGCTGCATACCAATACACTGACTGTTATCCCCATGCGCCAGTCCCACGAGGTCACAGGCATTTTTACTTTGTGTTTGGCTCACATGTGTGCATTGCAGTTCGGTGCCACGCACTAGCACTGTCACTTTTCCCACTCGCGGCCCGTGGACAAATCACGCTACGCCAATTGTTTTCTATCAGGTTTGCTTCTGAGCCTTGGTGATGCACCCTCAAGCTTACACCAGTGGTCACGATCACAATAGGTAGGCGTTGGCATTCTTTTGCTTTGTCGTTGCAGGAATAATGAACGCGTTTTTCATAATGTCGCAATCAGCCACTTATCCTCTGTACAGCTGTGACGATTGATTTATCGGACCTTGGTGTTATCGACTGTGCTTATCTCCACAGTAATCTCAGGACGTACGTGTTGTAGGTGGGACTGGCCGTGGTGAGGTGTTGACAGGTTGTTTGGGTGGAGCGGCTGCTCGGGTCGTCAGTCGCTGCGCCCGTGAACGGTTTGTGCGTTGCGCTGGACGTTTTGGGCGCTATATTTTCAGCCGCAGACAATGCTGCGGTAAAAGGTGACCAGGAACTGGATTATGTGCCATAGTATTACTTTTGATTGGATCTGCCTTCAACTCCACTTGGCACTGGCAAAGCTTATTCATGGTGAGCCTTCACTGACGCGCATCTTTCTACTTCTAGCGATAGGCACAGCGTCAATTAGCATCACTGGTCCCTTTACACGCTGGAATTTCTTGCGTTACGACGTCTTCCTCCCGGTACTTTCGGCATTCTTTTTATTCATGGAGCCGGCGGTGGCAACCACCGCCGGCTGGCTCCTGCTGGAATCAACACATGGGAGTTTGATGCTAGCGGTGTGTTTGGTTGTTTCGCTTGCGTGGGAACTGCGACGTCGAAAAGTTAGTGGTTAGAGAAACTTCAATCCGATAGGCCAGCTCTGACCTTTTGTGAAGCTCTTTCGGGTCTTGGAAAACCGCACTGCAACGGCACGCCGCAACCGCGCCGCGGTACTGCGGGTTCCTGATGGGTCGCTTCGAGGCCATACAGCAGGGTTTCCAGGCTGGGCCGCTGCTCGGGATCTGCCTCACTCACGTTCGACGCGGACCACGCGGGAACCAGTGATGCCTCCCGCAGCCGAAGGTCAAAAATAGCCCTTACCAGCAGCTGCTTTTGCGGTGGCCAGTGGGGATCCCAGAGCACAGCATCGCGCCACAGGCAATAGCAACCACAACATTGCCTGAGGTGGCAGATTTCACCGTCAGCAGTGATGTTGCGCATATGCTCACCGGTGCTCATCCAAATAGTCCCTGCGAGCAGCTGCCACATCTGCAATCGTGCGGCGGGCGAGGCTGGACGCCCAGGGCTTCGCCGCCGTGATGCGTCGCCGGCACCAACAATGACGCCCGCGTGCACCGGTACGCATCATATGCATGGCTGTGGTGTAGTCAGAAACCCCACCCACGATGACCGGATATGTCTAAAGCGCAATGAGATTCCTTCCAGATTTGAGTGGATTTCTCCCTTGGGACAGGTAGTGCTCGGCAGACAGCAGGGTTCCTTAGATAAACTCTTCTAGGTCGGCACCAGCCTATAAATTACCAACGGGCCAGCCTCGTAGCATTTTTGGGGCGAGACCCGCACCGCAACAGTAGCACCGGCCGCCCGGACGGATTGATGCGTTCGCTCAAGAGGTGTCGGTGTCTCAAAGGCGCAGCTGAAGTTCCTGCACCCTGGCAATTGCATCAGTATTGTGATAGCTGAATTAACAAGCGTCATCACGGGCAGCAGCGACCACCTGGTCGTGCCGCCTCAACATATCAACAATGCGGCCTAACGGGCTCTCTGCGTTGATGACTCATGCTACCCAGACGATCCATTTCACCGGCGAATTCTGGATCGGCAATGGCATCGGTTGGATCGTGACACGTGCAAATGAATGTCGAAGGAGTAGGCGATCAATATTCCACATGATGTGTCAACCTCTTTGGAGGAGCTTGGGTGGGTGGAGTGGTAAAATCTGTGATTGCTCAGTGAATATGTTCGGCGTGCCTTGCGCCCAATCCCAATTTCTACATAATCCCGCATCAGCTGGATCCTCCTTCAAGGCTTGTGCACTTTCGCACTTTTCATCCTACCTCGCTGCTGCTCAAAATAACTTCAGTGATGAGAACGCTCCTCGATGCTCACTCCAACATTGCGCGGAACGGGCTCATGCAGGGCAAAGCTCAAACACCGCATTTTACCGTTGATCGGCATCCTGCTACCGTAATTGCCCTCTTCGGGGGTTATTGGCGGACCAGGCATAAGACAGGAAAAGCGTTCTCTACCTCCTGGTAAGTACGGGTGTTTTAACGATTATTTTATGCCTCAGACTCTAAATATTTTGTTTCACGAGAATACGGACATAAAGTCACAGAATCCATCAATGGCCACATCCCTTTAACAACCTAGATGGTCATATCATCCCGAAGACTTTCACTACCACAGAAGCCACGATAGTAGGCATGCTGAGCTGGAGTTCACAGTTCTTACCGCCAATACCTTTACTGAATCGAGAAAGTACAGCTCAGCACAATCTCTACCTGCACACAATTGCTCTGCAACCTCCCTGAGGCCCCACCTGAAATCTTCAAAGTAACCTCGGAAAACGCTCACAAAACGATGGTTCCCACACCCAAAAATATTCCGGGCACGCCTCAAACACCACTCATAATCAGTGGCAGAAGTGCTGAGCTGGAGTTCTCAAGATCGGCCCCTTCAAAGCAGTCATGCCAGTGGCCCGATAGCAGCACACGATGCCCCGAGCAGCACGGGGCTAGCAGACTCGGCTCAGCACTCGCGGTACCCATTGCATATAAGGCATGATGAAATGGCTCATGCTCGCTGCTACACCAAGGAAAGCCGAGCGAGCAAGCCAGCTTAGATGCGAGATGTGGCTGCAATAGACCGCTAGTCCCGGCATACCGATAGTTTGGCGCTTTCAACGGTCTGTTGGATGTGATGGGTGATTCCCGCAAGCCGCATGGACGTGATCTGCACAAAGCTTCGCTTGTTGCGGGTCCAGAATCGAAGCAGATTCAGGCACTACCCCATCGCGGCACGCAGACCACCAGCAATTGATGGGTAATGAGCGCTCGATGGCGCCTCGAACGGTACGTGCTCCTTCAATCCCTTGCGCAGTACGCGTCATCTTCACTCTTCACGTCAGCCTGGAAAGTAACGGTCTTTAGAGGAAGCGAGCGTTTTCACCGGTCGAGGCCGCGCCCTGCATAGCTTTCATAGTGCCCATGCCGGTGTCAGCATGTTGTTTTTGCCGTTGACGAGCCACAGCATCGCCGGGCGAGTCGCAGTTCCCGCCAACATAGACGAGCACGACCGAAGATGCGCCTGCGGCAATGGCTCGCTTAGCAATATCACGGGGATCGCATACCGCCATCGGCGATACGTGGGCACCCCAGCAGCACGAGCGAGGCACAGAAGCCTCCGCGGTCGCCGTAATCTGCAGGGCACCGACGCAGCAGCACCCGGGTGGGTACAGATAGACCCGCCCACTGCCACTTTCACCGCATCGGCACCAGCCTCGATCGTTGCCTGAGCTAGCATGCCCGAGTAGCGGCAAGATCGCTGCCAATGATATCAGCACGCGTCCAAATTCTGCTTTCACGCGACTCTGCCAGTTTCCAGCCACCACGCCGGAGTGAGCACGGGCAGAATCAACCACTAACACGTCAGCACCGGCGTCCAACAAGCGCCCAGCGCAGCTGGAAGAGACTCTTTCTCCTACCCCAATGCCCGGCACCAGCATTAACCGCCCTGAAGTCGCTGCAGGTACGTTAGGGTGTTGCTCGAGTCTTGACAAAGTCTTTTGACGGTGATGAGTCCAACGAGTTTGTTATTAGCTGAAACAATAGGGAGCTTTTGGGCCTTATGCGCGAGACAGCAGTTCAAGCGCTGCTTCTTTTTCGTTACGCCTTCAGGTTGCCACGAACAGCGGTATAGGAGGTCATACTTTCAGATGCTTTGCGACTGTAATCAGCCTCAAAGCGGCATATCACGGTTGGTGCATGCAATGCCCACTAGTGTGTTGGCCTCATGCATCCACCGGCAACGCAGAGATACGATATTTAGCTGAGAGAGCATCCCACCTCAGCCAATGGTCGTATCGGGACTGCGCAAGTAATGGGATCTGTCACTGCATCCCAGATTCAGAGCGCCTACCGTACTTTCACATTCTGAGCTTGCCTTCGTGGAGTTGCGTGCAGCACAAGCGCCTTCGCATAGCGGCTGCCATAGCGACCTCGCGCAGAGTCCTCGGTCGGTGTCCATCGCCGCAGCATCTGTAGGAATATTTGAGATCTGATATTGCGAGGAGCTGGTGGTGGTGGTAACTGTGCAGGAACAATGTGTCAGTGCATCGGGTGTAATGCAATACATCGTCGAAAGTCAATCCAATAAGGGCCACTTTGTGGTCATCGCCACCGGGTGGTCACGCCGCGCTGCTGCGTCATCCAAAGATCCTCACTCAATACTGCTGTGGTGTGTTTATGTTCAGCCTAGCGCTCTCTATGAACGGAAGTAGAATTGCAGCGCCGGTTGTTAGCTATAACGCCACACCACCACAAAATATTCTTGCGGCATAAACTAGTGAAGCTGTACTTCTTTATGAGGGCTTTAGGGTTAAGGGCTGTGACTTTTGGTGGCAAATGCTCGTGACCCGTTCGCTGATGATCCTAACGATCGGCCTCGCTTTCGACGATGACGACCCGATGCCGCTCACTCAAGAAGAACGGATCCAAATTGAGCGTGATCTCATCCTGGTGAGGAAATTCAAGGCTACAAACCACGTGGCATTAACGATTTTCTTCTGCTGCGAGTTGTGACCAACAACATTTTTATGATTGGGACATCATGACAGCAAATATGCGTTCGACGCTTGCGGGGAGCTAAGCGTGACATGAACCCAGTGCTAACCCTAACCCAGATGCCTATCACCTTGGGATTGTGGCTACCTAGATGGGATGAATTACGCCAGTTGAGAAATTAACACAGACTCTCTATCAATTATTTTGCAGTTGAGGATGAATTCTGGATCGTTCAACCACCCCAATTACTAACCCCAAATCTGAGTATTGCAGAAACCATGGACCCTAGGGCCTTATAGGCCTATAATTTCATGAAAGTCACCAAAAGCAGCGCGATGTTTGGTTGTGGTCGCCAGCATCACGTGCTGTTAGCCCCTGTTGATGACGCATCAGCGGGCACCACAACTAATATTCTCCGCAGGGGGATATTTGAAGTACCGCTGATGGCTGGGTTTTTGTCTCGATACCTCGTATCAATGACCTAAAATAAGTGTCGAAAAGTATGTCGTGCTCAGCTCCAGCTATTTGGCTGACAGTGCTCACTTTACCAGTCGATAATCGCATGATTGCAACAACAGTAGTATGCCATCATCTGGAAATTTTCGGAAGATTTTCATGTTTTTCGGCATATTTAGACGAAGATCACATTTTCTCCCCACCCACAATTTTTCTCATCGACATCACCACAAGTAGCGGTTGTGCTGGGGTAACGGTTGTGACTAGATTCAGGCCTGGGAGTTTTGTGACATGTGGAGATACTCCTCCCAGAACTCCAGCTCAGCACAAGTGATACCAGCTGAACCTCAATAAAATCACCTCAATCCGCCATCAGGCCACCCACACATCACCCGTATCACAGGTGCTGAAGCTGGGTTGTGGGCTGCGAGGGCCTCTGTGGGTACTGAATCCCGAGAAAGTCAAGCTTAGGACTCATGCCCCAGACATGTTGTGGCCCGCACCCCTATTCAGGATACGGGCCACCAGTAGCCAGTTCGTGTGTTAACGGCGGAATTCGTCGGGTAGCTGCAATGGCGGTTCGGCTGGTGCTTGGCCTTGGCCAGGTTCGGCCCCTGGAGCAGTGCCCCGTCAGAAGGCCGTGACTGGGGCAACGTGTGGGTGTTGCAGCGTTCTGTGGTTGGTTTTGTTGGGTTTTGTGCCGGGCGACCGCAGGCGGCACTGCTTCTACCGTCCTGTAACCGTAGTCGTTTGGGCGGAGCCGGGGAAGAGCAGCCGGTGGCGTCACGGTCACAGTGGTGACAGTTGTCTTCATATGTTGTCAACCTTCTGTTGCGCTTCGGCTTTATCTTGTCCATTGTGAAGCTTGTCCACAATCTTTTGGGCCTCTTTGAAGGGCTGCTGTGCACCCTTGACATCACCTTTATTGGTGCGATTGGTAACCTCTTCAAGCTTTGCTAGCCAACTCTATGACGGCGGCTTTGTCGGCTAGCCCGTTCACTAAAAGTTTCTGGTGCAGCCCATAAAAGGTGAACCCTCTTGAGCACTAATGACTGACCACCAGCACCAGCAAGAACAAGTGTTGCAGCTGCAGCACCAATCAGTCCACTGGCGATACGTCCCAAACCCCACCTGCGGCGAGGTCCAGGTCAATGACGTATCGGCATCATCGTCGTCATCATCAGACTGATCATCATCCGTCTTCTTCCGAATCTACGAGATCATCATCGGACACTTCGTCGTCAAACTCGGAATCGTCGAGGTCATCATCATCGTCGAAATCATCTTCGTCAGATGGCTACGAAGACATCGGTGCGGTGAGTTGATCATCATAGTCGTCATCAAGTATTCGTCACTGTCGTCGATGCCAAGATCTGCTAAGGCTGGGGCGGGCGGTATGTCCTTTCCACCCTCATCGCGTAATGCCAAAAACAGGTCAGCAAGTGGGTCTTCTCCGTCATGACATCAACACCACCGGGACAATTCAGTCAGAAAAACGTCGTCAGCGAAGACCTGTCAAGCCCTCACCAACTCGTCATCATGACCATCACCACGGTTTGTCATTTTCACTCATTCTCCTGCGCGATCGCCCTTGTCAGTTCCGAGCACGATGCTGAGCCACTCGAACCGCACCAGGCGTACTACCAACAATTTCAGCGGTTTCTTCCGCTGAAAGCCCTAAACACCCTTAAAATAATGATCTCGCGTGGCTTTTCACTAAAGTACGTCGAGGAGTTCTCGAACTCTCTGTTACTACCAGCTGCTACCAGCGCTAACTCCTCTGGGGACATGATCTACCGTTTCATCTGCGCTTCCCTCCGTTGGGTTGGTCAGGTCACGCGCATAACTGCGATGCGCGTCGGCCACTTATTAAAGCTATACCATCAGCGAACGCCATGAACGGTCGTCCCCGGTCCACAAATTTATGGATCGAGGTAGCAACAGCAGGCAGATTTCTTGGGCGACGTCTTTCGAAGGCGTTGGATGACGCCCACCACTAATCGGGCACGGGCATATCGCAGTACCATGGGATAAATGATCTCATTACTTTACGCAAAGCACGAGAATCGCCCTGACTAGCTAGCGGCACCTAAGCCCGGCTAGCTGTTTCTCGGTGTCGCCCATACTTCCACTTTCTTTAAAGTGCAGCTGAGATTAACTGACTGCACTCTTTACAACCCATAAGACTTTATTATCCTACAAGCACTCTAGACATTACCCACAACCTCCATGAGATGACGACCCTGCTGCCGCCATCACCACTAGGCCACATGCTATTTACGGGGCAACCATAGTCACCCCCATGAGGCGTAAACACGACGCCACCAGCTAGTCCAGGTGGTGGGCCATCAGAATGCTGGGTCATAATGCTCATTTGGGCTGATGCGATGAGGGTTTTGGGCTGGAAATCCTCCGTATAGTTGGTATCAGTAAATCATCTAGCTCATCGGGGTAAAACCGTAATACGTGATAGCCAAGGGATAATAAATACCGTTCCTATCACTTGTTTCCGGAAGATTTCTGTCACAGTTGACCATTCTCCCCAGGCAAATTCTTCGGTGTATTTACGCGCCCATCCAGGTTCAACGATTATATAATCATCCATGAGGGTGATCTACCCTATAGTTGCCGATCATCACCTGCGGGGAAATTTTATGGGTGAAATTGTGCTTTCATTTGGTAGCGCATACTAGTTTCTTGTACTGAATCAATAATGTCATATGCCCGGTCTAGGATCCGTTGTGCCTTGGCGACTCCCCGCTGACCAGCATGCTCATATAAATACTCTTGGAATTGTTCATGACTGTTGCCATTACGCATACGCAGCCTCACGAAAGCTAAGGACTCCAATTCATCGTACATAACATAAAATCAACAAACGTGCGTTTCCGATTGTAGTTACTCGTTTGCCGCTCACCTCGGTAATATCTGATTCTGGTAATGCGGCATCTCGATAATACATGATTTCGATTACATTGTCTTGACGATGGCGGATGTCTATGCCCGTGAGATCAGGCATACCACAAGCACTTTTTCACTTATTAAGTGTGGGTATTCCATGTATATAGGCCGCTGTAAAACCCCACAATAACAGCGGTTTTTATTGACCGATTAACCGCCCGAATATGTAAAAAGCAATTGCTCAAAACTCCGAGCCTGTTGATACTCCAACAGTGGAGTCCACCATGTGACGTGTCAACTGTATACGGCGCGTTCGAACTCTTTTGTGAGCCGATATGGCCGGCGCACGAGGTTGCAGCATCATTGACATGATTCTTCCTGGTAAAAGTCGATTTTATTTTTAAGAATCATCCAAGAATGTACTCATACACAATATGGTAGCAATATGACAACCACACATGATTTTGTTTTGTTGCAGGACCTTCTTGACCTGTGTTTTATCTAGTGACTCATTTCGCAGCGTTATTCCCAACACCCCATCCGTACAGGTAGTAAAGCATGATTTTCTGGTCAGCTATGCCCGCGCAGACAACGCTTTTGCAGCAACCGAGTAAGCATAGTTGCTGAACTGAGTTGTATGGTTGCATCCCATCAAAAACATTGGCAAATGCAGGAGCAAACAATAGCACATTACAAACCCCAGCTCAGCAATCATGCTGCAGGCTCAATGATGTTCCACGGTGTCCTCTGGTGTCCTGTGGCGCAAATGATCAGGGGAAAAATGTATGGCGTGCGGAGATAGCAAAACGCACGGGTTGAACTGGCTTGGTAGCCTGTAACCCGTGCGTTCCACAACACCTTAGTCTGGGGGTCGTTAGCTGCTAGCCATCAACTAACAACCTGACCAATGGTGATGAGTAAATGCTAGCACTACTCTGCTGGTAATTTGCTCTAATGATGATGTCCATATCACCAGGCGCCGGAGGCCTGGTGGTTGGGGCTTATCAACCACTGAGGGCCTTCGGTGGTCAACACCATGCGCCACCGAAGTAGCATTCACCACTGCGGGAGTGAGTAGCCTTCACCGGATCAATGATGCCCGCAGCAAGCAAATCATCATATCCTAAGGTTGCGGCGTTAAAACCGAATCCATTCTTCAGATCTGCAACCCGGGAAACTACCACCGACCCGTCCACACCAGCATTTTCAGCAATCCAGAAGGTTGGTTTCACAAGTGCCTTCGCTAGGGCTAATACACCGACTTGGGTATCACCGAAAACTCGATCAGCATAAGACCGTCAATTCTTGAGGATCTGTACCAAAACAGAGCCACCACCAGCGATAATGCCTTCCTGTACCGCAGCGCGGCGAGAATTGATGGCGTCTTCAACTCAAGCTTACGCTCGAAAATTTTCCGGTTTCAGTGGCACGCCAACCTTCACCACGGCTACACCACCGGAGAGTTTCGCAGCCGTTCTTCAGCCTTTTCCCGGTCCAGGAGGATTCGGTCTTGGCGATCTCGGCACGAATCTGATCACGACGTTTCTCCAGTTCAGCAGCAGTACCAGCACCATCAACGATAATGATCTCGTCCTTGGTTACGGTCACGCCGAGCCGAACCGAATACGGACGGTCAGCGTCGCATGTTTACCCCGACCTCGGGATCGACTGACGGTAGCGCCGGTCAGCTACGGCAAGATCATCCGAAGGCTTTTGCGACGCTCTCCGAAGTACGGAGCCTTCACCGCCACCATCCCGAGGATTTTTCCGGATGGAGTGCTAACCTAATGCGCGGTGGTTCGCCTTCAACATCTTCACGAATAATCAACACCGGTTTATTGGATTCCACAACCTTTTCCCAGCAACGGCAGGAAGTCCGGCAGGGAGGGAGATCTTGTTACGCACAAGCAAACACAAGGTGCGTCATCAGGATTCGGCTTTTTGGGAATCAACATCGGTGATGAAATACGGGGATAAGTAACTCGCTTTGTCAGATACTCTTCGTGATCTCACATCAAGGTGGGACCTCTGAGTGACTGAGGATTCCTCGACTCGATACCACACCGTCTTTTGCCCACCTTCTCCATGGCGGCGGCAACCGCTGTTTAGCACGACCCGGGAATCGAATCGGGAAGAAACAGTGTGGCGACTTTGGCAATGTCTTCCGAGGAAGACACCTCAGCGGCTCGACCTTTCTGGCAGCTCAATAACCTTTTCGGCACCAGCTGTGATGCCGTGGTTGAGGCTCGTCAGGATTCGCACCAGCCGCAACATTCCGCAGCCCAGCGCCGGTAATCAGCGCCTGCGCCAGCAAGGTTGCGGGTGGTCGTGCCATCACCCGCAATACTCTGATTGGTTTGCCACTGCGACAGACTTCACCAATTGCGCGCCAAGACTCTCGAATGGTTCTTCCGATGTCAATGTCGCATGGACATTGGGCGGCCACTGGCATGGTACAACCGTGCAGAAACCGGGCGGCTTATCCAGCGCCACGATTGCGACCACGCGGCCCAGCGTCACCTTGACCACGTCCAGGGTAGGGTGTTGACGCCCTGGAGGATTCCTTCGCGAGGCTTCTTGATTGAAAGCAATAAGTTTTTGCCATATTGACTACTTTTCGATAATGGCCAGTACGTCACGGAGTTGAGCAGCGAGTATTCCTCACCGTCGTATTTCAGCTCGGTTCCGCCATACTTTGACACCACGGTGTCACCCATGATGTCCATGGGAACACGATCATCACCATCAAAAGCGACAGGGCCGGAGGCAATGCGTATCTCCTCTTGTGGCTTTTTCCTTGTGATCTGGAATGACCAGGCCAGAGGCAGTGGTGGATTCAGCCTTGATTTGGATCAAAAACACGGTCTTCTAGGGGCTTCATATTGACTTTTTGCCACGATATATTCTCCTTAATGCTTATGGTTGTTGACTACTGGCACTCTCACCGCAGTGCTGAGCTCAAAGCAGTTACGCTTTCAGCGACTTTGTCTTGGTTTTTACCAAGTGAAGCTTATTCAGGTGCTGGGAAATGCGTCTGGCTTCTCAAGACATTAACGCACGTGACTGTTCTCTGAGGATAAGAATAACTAAGGTGATGGCATGTTCTTTCCGTTTGTCTCATTGGTATGTGGCATGGCTTTCCCAATAGCTGAATAATAGCTTCTAATACCCTCACGCAGCGACATTTTTATGCTCGTGCATGATGCGATCATCAGTGATGTCCACGTAAAGGTAATGCATTCCCCCTGGTTTCATCGCCGCACCGTAACAGTTTTTCGTCCCACAACGCCTACATGCTTCCACAAGTTCTGAGCTGGAGTTTTGGAGAGATGAGCCCACCAACAGCATCTGAATCGAGAAAGTACAGCAGTAGCTGGCACATCACACCCCGACCGGTCCAAACTTTGCGTAAGCCGCAAACAACGTGCGCCCCACCATAAAACCCCAAAACACATACACACTGATGTTCGAGTGTATAACCTGGTTTAGGGATTTTTCCTCCGGAAGTATGTGTAGATGAACATAGCGGTGCGATAATAGGAAGAGAAACCACTATGCAGGTCGTAAAGATCTTTTCTGCTAGACGTATATCAATAGCGCTAATCAATGCAATCACATATATGGTGAGAATCACATTGAAGATAATGAGTGCTATGAACGCTCACATCATATGCCTTTGGTGTTAACGGATTCATACTTTTCAGTTTACCGTCAAAACCCAAAAAGCATAGCACACTACACTATTCTAAAATCACTCCGATACTAGAGGTTTCAACTCAGAAGAGGTATCAGTACCAATCGATAATGCCGACAGCTGAGCACCTTCATGAATCAGTTGGGCGGCTAACGCTGCGATCATTACACCATTATCTGTGCACAGTGTAAACCTGGGAACCCTAAGCTCAATGCCGCAGATTGATTAACGCCGGCCTGCCAATTCCGCATAGCGAGATTGGCCGCCACCACCGAAGTAGCACTGCCCCGGTGTCCTGCATGCCCGAATAGCTTTGAGGGTCAGCACACATCACATACCGCTTCCTGGAATGATGCGCACACATCTTCGATAGAGATTGTGGAGTTGTTTCGCCTGCCTGCTCCACATAGCGGGCGACAGCGGTCTTTAGGCCGGAAAAAGAAAAATCGTAGGACTATAGCGAAATGCGATGACGCTTTTGTGCCCGCTGCGCAAGCTTGTCGATAATGGCCCCGGGATACCCCAGCGATAGTCGCTACCTTTGTCGCAGGCCTCCCCGGCGGCGTCGTCAAGCGTGGGAGCCCTAGTTCACGCACAGGCTTCCCCACCGCAGTAACCTCCAGGGAGCTGCGTGTGTCCCACCGACACCAAAAAGCGCGATAGCATGTGGCAGGGGCTCACCTCCAAATTCGCCACCGCACATGCCCTGAGGTGGTTGACACCATAGAATGGCACACCCCAAGCTACGGCATAAACGCCCTGGCTGCGGACGCACCACCAGCAGAGGGCACTGGCTTGGTCCCGAGGCCCCCACCGTTGACAGCATCGCAGGCCAGTCAATGCCAACTTCGAATGGCGCCGCAGCCATCACCGGATGGCATAGCCAGATGGGCGCGCGATGCGATCTCCGGGACCACACCGCCAAAACGAGCATGTTGGTCCATGGAACTGGCACCGCTCGGCAGGATGGTCGTGGTGCCATCGCCGCCAGTCGATGATGCCCACACCTGTTCATCGCAGATGATTCGATGCAGGATAATCGCGGGTTTTGTCCTATCCCTTTCGCTTAATCGTGGCCGCAACATAGTGGTATGCATCGGCGCAGACGGCATATAATACCCCTTCCGCACCCCTATCGTCGCCAAATCCGTAGCTGTGGTACAACGCCATGCCCTGCTCCATTGTCAGTGCGAACTTCAAAAGGAATATCGGGGCGTCCTGAGCATCAGACAATGCGGGTAAAAAGCATCCATAAAGAGCTTGCCGACGCCACGGCCTTGGCGTGGATCCACCGAATGGTGCGAATCTCACATTCCGCATCAGGCAGGCCCCAACACCGCCATACCGGCGTATCCCCATAAGCCGCCAGAAATTTCTACGCCAAAAATATTTTGTTAGAACATGGGCGATCTCTGACTGAGCACTTCAACAGACCAAGGTGAGTCACCCGGGAACGAGGTTGTTCTAGCCGGCGCACCATGGGGCATCAGCGAGGGTCGGTTCCCGAAGTTCATGATTCTCCGAACTATCGCTGGTGACGGCGCTTTTTGGTGGGTTCTTTCGCATCTGGGCGCCGTATACAGCGGTTGCAATGGTTCAGGTTTGCCCGTGCAAAAATCGGCCACCGCCGAGATCCGCGGAAGGGCACACCCGAAAACTACGTGGTTTCCTGCAGCACCGCAGGCAACATCGGCGCTAGTTTTGCCGGCACACTCATCACATCCACGATCAAGTCGATGGTCGGATTCCGGCGTGGGTTCCCCAAGCCGAGCGGGTTGGCATACCTCGAGACCGGCTGCTCGCTGCCCCCACGATAAGACGACCAATAGACTTCTTTACGACGCGCATCGGTGGCCACTGAAGTTATCCGGATCTCCCAGGTTGTGGGCTGTAGCATCGTGGTAGGCACACCATACACGGGATATGGCGAGCATCACCAAAAAGCAGCGGCGGTGTGCATGCATGGAAGCGGTAAACGGGCCTGGCCCCACTCCCACCACAGTGGCATCAAGATCAAGAATGTGAGGTGGGCGTCGTTAAGCGTATGTAATGTTGCAGGCTGCAGAAGTCTTACGGTGCACGGGGAATCGTTGAGCACCATCGCTTCGGGTAGCACCATCGCAAACCACACCCCACAATAAGCGCGGGCGTAGCGGTATCAATCAGCAATGTTCATATATTAACTCACCAAATTCCGGCACCAGACTGGGACTTTTTCAACGGCAACAACAGGTCAGCTCTAAACGACTGCTCCTTCTGGTGCATAGATCCGCAACCCGACGTTCCAGCTTTTCTCACCCGAAAACCCGACGTATTATCAGAGAGAAGTAAATAATTATATTCGCTGGTAATTGGCTTCTCTGGCAGGTGAAAGTTTGCGCAGCATCTATCTTTAAACTTAGCGGCAACAGACTGCCGAGTCTCGGGACTCACCACAGTGGCTGCCCACATAATTATCGCCATAAATATCAACAGTCGACAAGAAACCGTAACCCCGCAGCATCAAGCTTTTTCCGGATGGTTCTTCGAAATTACCCTCTGATCGGCTAGTTCGGTATTTGTATGAGCCGAATAAATCATGCCAACACCAGCAACAACATGCCGGCAACACCTGACGCAACAATAATGCACAGTGTAGGCTTAGATTCATATCAGTTTCACTTTTCGTCTTTAAAATCCAATGAAAAATCAGGCGGGCGGGCCATCCAGGCAGCACTAACTTCGATGTCTCCACGTCACCATGAAATGTAGCGTGCTTGCGAACTGGGGTCTTCTCGGACAGCAGCTTCCTGTCGATGTAACAAGCAGGTATTGCGGCACGAGTTGCCCGACTAGCGCCCCATTCCGCTACCACCACGGCATCGTCCAGCTCAGTGTCTAAATCGAGTCGAGGCTACCTGGTGCATCGTGATCCAAGAGTCGGTGAGGCGTCAACATGCATGAGCGTGGGACCACCGCTGGGAGATGGTGTTCCCGGGCGATGATAAATATTGGTGACGTTACTCGACCTTTCACCCATTCCGCGAGCCAAGCCTTGGGTGAAGGTAGTTTTACCCGCCCTACCGGACCATCGAGAATCACCACGTCACTGCAGCCTCCAGGGCGGCACCGAGCTCGGCAGCTACTCCTGGTGTCTTCCGGGTCTCTAGCCCGCGACTACCGGATGTTGGGAACATATCACGCATGCTGACCCCCAAGGTAGCGCACGGCTGCGTCTGTTGGCGCGCAAATCACCACATAATTAATGTCTTGAATCACGAGGCCAACTCGGTGGCGCTCATGCCGCCAGGTCCGAAGATAATTGCTTCCATCACCTGGGCGTACGTTGTGTGGATTATCCCCCAAATCAATGACAAACTGGATCATGCATATCGCCTCTACCTGCGGATACCTGTGCCCACCCAATGGTGACTTCCACGTGATTTTCGGCGCGCCATGCGCCATCATCGGCATACTGGGGAATGACCGCCAAATACCGGCAGCTGCCCCGCCAGGTGAGGTTATAGCTGGTCCCTTCACCTGGTTCGATAGGGTTTGACTCACGGTTACCTTCAACCCAGCTCAGTTGCAGGTTGCAGCCATAATCGTTGCCATCGGCGACGGAGCTATAACCATAAACAGCAGGTCCAGGGCGAACCATCTCGTGGTAAAATCGGGGCGAGTGAGCACTGCGGGCGAATTGCTGAGGTGGTTGACGGGCAGCTAAACCGAGTTTTTCGACCCAGGGCAATGGCCCGATTGAATGCGGCGGCTTGGGTATCGTTGGCCGGGTTACCGGGCTCATCAGCGCAGGCCAGGTGGCTCATGACCCCAGTTACCTCAATGTTCCCAGTCGCGGTGCCCGCATCCTAAGCAAGGGTGAATACCGCCTCCCATTGGGATTCATCACACCAGAACGATGTAACCCCGTATCAATCTTTATGGTAGTCTGGACGAGTTTTTCTGAGCGCCAGCAGCGCATGCTTCACGATGGCGCTGAGGCGTGCGAGCCCATGGAAACCACCGCTGATGATGTTGGCGTCTGGGGCAGCAGCAAAATCTGTTCAGGCGACCAAATCCAACACAATATGGACGGTAGTACCGGCTTCGCGGAGTTCTGAGGCTTCGGCTTAGAGTGGCCACCCTAATTGGTCGGCCCATTAGCGTAGACTGTGCGAGCAACGAGAATCGCTCCGTGATTATAGCATCCGCTTTCACCACACATTAATTGCGCTGGCTGAACCAGGTTTTTGAGATCCAGTATTCCGGTTGCTATGGCATCTAGGTCGATGACGGTTTCCAACAAATTCACGACAACCATTGTGCCATCAGGGGCGTAAAGCACCGAACCGAAAGCATCTTCACGATGCCACCAAGCTTACTTTACTATCGTACCGAATCTAATGAACTACATAATGAGCTGCAGCAACAGTCAAGTACAAAAGCTGGTTTCAGACGCGGCGAGTACATGCCAACACTTGCTGATGTCTGCCAACATCTGCCACAGCGCCTCCCTGCGCCACTAGCTGGTGCCCACATGCCACTCATATCACATGTGCTGAGCTGGAGTTCTGGTTGGGAGTGTTCCTACACGCCACAAACCCCAGGCGAAAAACTGGCAATCGTTACCCCAGCTCAGCACAGTGCACAACACACCTCACAAGCGATAGCGCCTCGAAGCCCAGTGAAACCACGTCACGCGCACGACCGCGAGAAACCACCTAGCCCCACACACCACCCGTAGCACTGCTGAGCTGGAGCTTTGTACGTACTACACAGCCCATTGTGGGTGTGGCCGGAATAATGCTGCACAGCCACTACTCCAGCTCAGCATTCAAGCTACACCAGCAATCAGGGGCAGTCGAGGGCGATCAAGGCGTCAGGACAATCAACGACTGCGGGCAGAAAATCATGACGATTCGGCGTTCACTCACGCGATTCGTCCCGCCGTGATGGCAGCTTTGATGAATGGCATTGCACGTTCCATGCGCTCCGCAACACTACCGCTCACCACCACGGAGGCACGTCTTCAGCCGCAGCCGCATCCACAAACGACTGGTGCATTTCACTTGGCGAATGTGTCTGCCATCCCGGATCTCGTCTTGGACGAAGGGATTTCATCACCAGTGATGATATACAGGTCAGCCCTGGTCGTTCGCGATAGTTCGCATGGTGTCGGTGACGTGCCCGGAGATAGCGTCGCTGCCATTGCAGAGTGGCCCAAAGCATTGGTGTCCTGAATAATGACACCATCTCTACGAGCCGCCATGGTGTTTTCGTATTGTGTTGTTACCGATGATGGAAAATCATCGTCGGTCCAGGTGTAGTCGGTTGTGAGGGATGATTCGGTGTAGTATCGACCCACTTCGGAACCCATTCCACGCCCAGTTCTTCAGCAATTGCACGAGTGAGGGTGGTGGTTCCGATGGATTCGGCGCCAACAACTACGATGCGTGCGGCAAGCCAGCGCGCACAGGATCGGAGGTGCCGTTTCCAAAGAGGTCGGCCCGAATTTTGGTGCCGGATGTACGAATATGCGGTTTCGATTGTGGTCCACGGAAATGTGGGTGCGCACCCATGTGGTAGGCCCACGTATCCGTAGGTTTCGCTGGTGAAGACGGCATCGAGGACGTGGTGGGAGAAATTTGGTTGTGTGGGCGGCCCAGGCAATGGAATCGTCATCTTCCCAATGTCCGATGACACGCAGATTGGCATCGGGTGGACAGCGGCAAGCTGATCCCGGCGATGTTCTGCTGGGATTTTTCACTAGGGTTGTCGACCACCAGGACATCAACGTGGTCGCTGTTTCTTAGGGCGGTGTCGATGAGATGATGGTGTCCGACGTGGGTGGGTAGGTCCGATGACTATTGCCTTACGCGGATAGTGGTGGGTCATTGGTTAGCACCTCGAAGCTTATTCAGCCGCTGGGAAAACATGGTTCCGGCTGGTGGTTGGTAGAACATTATTTTTCGTATCACGTTGATTGCGGATGGTTGTGTTTCGGGGGAGCCTGCTGGGGGTGGATGTATTCGCCATACTTTCAGGTGGGCTGGATCGTTCTACTACGTACCGTATGGTATTGATTCCTTGTTGAAGCGTTTCTGCCACTCGGTAAAGGTCACGCAGTCTACCTCTTAAAAGGTGTGTGTCGCACCTAACCCCACATAGCCTTTATCCGCAGTACAGTGCCAGGGCTGCATAACCGAATAAACCGAGTGCTTCTTATAGCTGTGATGTCAGCGTTGATCCCAAGGTGGTGGTGAAATATAGAATATTTCACCCCTACAGATCAGTATGATTTGCAGGGTTGTGTCCTGCTTTGTGGTGTTTCCCGCTGCTGCAGTTCCTGGCGTTTTTCCACCACCAGCATGGTACAGCGTGCCGGTCTAACACGTATAGCTGGGTTGGGACTGGGTCCTTGGGCCTTGGTGGGGTGGGGCACCATATCAAGGATGTTCAACAGTATTAATCGCTCTGGAATAGTGGGTTGGGACTTGCCATGCCAGCTAGGGTTTGTTGCCTTGGGTTTTCTTGCGGGTAAGCATAGTAATCTGCACGCTGGTGAAGCTCCGAGGCTTGGTGGGCAGTGGTGGTCTATTCCTGATGTGGTGATGATATTGGCTGGGTGAGGAGTTATCTGTGGTGAGTGTGCTAGGATCATGGAGTGCAGGGTCGATAGAGTATTTTATTTTTGTGCACACTTACTATAAGTACACTACCGGCCTCGCTTTTCCCTATGCTTTGGGGTGATCGTTCTGGGTAGTAGAGGGCCCTATTTAAAAAGCACGCTGAACAAGCTTCTCACGCTGGGATTTTCTGTTTGTGCACAGTTGGTTCGGGGGATGTTTTGGTGGTTTTTCCAGTCCACCAGCCGTAGAAGGCGTTGATGAGGAAAATAGCGTAGAGGATAGCAACGAAGGGGACGTGTTTGTGCCAATAAAGTCCGACAGCGATGACGTCGAGGATGATCCTGCAGGTACCAGGATTCGAGTTTTGCGACATCATCGCAGGTATTGAGCTGCGAACGCGGTAGTGGTGGTAATGGAGTCGAGGATGGGGAAGTCGGCGGGTGTGAGATTGCGCTGGGAGCCAGAGGTGAATGTTGGCGATGACAGGCCGAGGGCAATGCCGCTGACAAGGATGGCGCCGACCCACATGAGGTTGTGACTCAGGGGCATGGTGGTGATGGTGACTTTATTGTGATCGTCTTTGGAGTTCGTGCGGGCGGCCCACAGGTACCAGCCGATCACTCCGGTGATGAAATAGTACACTTGTTCGGCCATGTCGGCGTAGAGGTTGATTTGGTAGAAGAGGAAGCCGAAGAGAATGACGCCAATAATGCCAATGGGCCAGGTGAGAATGTTGCGTCGGGCCGCCAGGATGACTGCAGCAAGGTTAAAAATGGTACCGGAAAGCTCCAGCCAGCTAATTTGATAACCAAGCACGTCGAAGGCGATATTTGTGACGCTGAAGAAGTCGCTGAGCATACCCCTCATAGTAAGTGTCATTTTTACACTAAGTCCAAGCTTTACGACGCCCACCCCCAGCGTCGCAAAGCAAACTACAGGAAATAAAAATTGAAAAATCTCCAGCTTAGAAGAATTAAACCGATAGAGCTTCGCCGGCCGGTGCGCACCTTCGGCCCACATGTCACCAGTCTCGGTCACCAACCCCAGCCGCAGAAACTTCTTGCGGAAATTCCGCTTATCCACAAACCGACCCAGCACCGCCTCATAAGCCGTCTGCACCTGACTGAGCGTAAACGTCTCCCAATAACCCCGAAACTGCGTTCGAATAAGCAACTTTGCGATTAACCGATCCCGCCCATACGCACAATCTCTTGGATGATCAAACGCCACCTGAGGCAATGAATCAACCGACCACAACGCATGCGTAGCAATCCCCACCCAACAGCGACGGGTTATACCCACAACCCAAATACACCACACTCACCGCATGCCCACGGGGATCCCGCGCCACCGTATCTCACCGTCACCAACTGCTCAAAAACCCTAATCGCTGACCAATGTCCATCCCCACCTTGGTTTTCATCACTCGCTCCACCGCCTGCGTGGTGGTTCCCGCAGCATTATAGCCCCGGCAACGCCCATTCACCCTGAAACGGTGGCGCCGTACGGTTGATGAGCAGGACCTTCAACTGCGCGTCTTCAACGCAAAACACCACCATGTCCACGGTGAGAGTAGGAGGTGATAATCACTAGTGTTAGCCATAATTACTTCCAGCCTCAACATTGATATCTGCTACAAATTGGCGGAAAGAATGCAGCAGAAAATAACCACTCACCACCAAATATCGACTACCCTTAACACCGTGGCTGAGAATCTATCCAAACTGATGAGCAAGCTGTCAAAACGCGGCCCGCACCGAGTCATGGTCGGCAACCTCGACTACGTGGGATTACCGGGAAAAACTCTATACCCCATCGGAGAAAACAATTGCCGGCCATCGCCTTTGGGCACGACTGGCTCAAAGACATCAAGGCCTACCACGCAGCACTCCGACACTTCGCCAGTTTGGGGAATCGTCGTGGTCGCCCCAACACCGAAAAACTTCAACCCTAACCATCGCGGATTCGCATCCGACCTGGAGACCTGCCTGCAAATCGCCACCGGCGTCAAACTAGGCAACGGTAACGTCTCGGTCGCCCCGGGCCGCCTAGGCCTGGTGGGGCATGGCATGGGGGGCGGGGCCGCCGTACTGGCCGCGGCAGGCCGACCCAATGTGGGCGCAGTCGTGGCAGCCACCCGTCATCAGTAACCCCCAGTGCAGAAGCTTCAGCAGCCTCAGTCACCGCGCCGGGGCTCATCCTAGGCACAGGGAATATGCGGTGCTTGATTTCGGCAATCCCGCAGCTATCGCGGCGAAATGGAAAGGCGAGGTGGCCTATCGAGAAATCACCGGTGCCGACCAAAGTGCTTTGGCCCACGACCCTGTGGCGAAACTCTTGACTGGCCGGCACGAGGCGAACGTTCGAGAGAAGGTGTGTGGGCTCATCACCGGCTTCCTGCTGGCTACCTTGGGGTCGGATAAAAAGTACCAGGGTTTTACCGCAGCCAACGCCTATGCGAAGAATCCAAAAGGTGCATTCCGTCACACCGCCGATGTGGTGTCGTTCACCGGCTCGAAGCTGCTGGAAAAAGCCGACTTTGCCCAGACGTCATCGACGTAGAATTCCTTCACTCGACCCCGATGCCGCCGCACCTCACCGCTTTTTCGACGTGCCCACCTCCGGTTTCGGCCGTGAGACTCGCTGTTGGGCTTGTATTTCATCGGTGACCATTGCTAGCGATCGCTCAAACTCGGCCATTTTGCCTAGCGGTTTCCCTGCCGAAATTGATCCACAAACTCTTGATAATCCATCATGACCATGCACCCGCCTTATGCGGTTGAAAAACCAACCCGTGGCGGCGCCGGCGGGTCCTGGTGGTGGCGCTGCCGCTGGTGGAACACATTGCTGTACCCTTCTATGGGCGTGACCACCTGCGGCGGGTCGGGTACGGCCTCAGGTGCAGCCTCGGGGATGGGGCGGGATCAGGGGACAGGGTCAGGCGTGGGATCGAGGGGACTGCTTCAGGCGCGGGGGCCTCGCTGAGTCGCTAACGCCTGTCCCCCACCATCGTCCGGAGACGGCTATCGTCTCCCCGTATTTACCTCCCGACGTCTCCGGTGTGGCTGGCACCGGCTGCGCAGTAATCACCAGCATCACGCATTGGGATGGCTGGGTCGGGCTCAAACCCGCCAAAGGCCTGATGGGCTTGATGCAGCCCGGCCTCCAGTCCAGCTTGCAATCCCAGCTGCACCTCCGCCCGCAATTCCGCCACCATCCTGTCCCATATCAGGCACTTCACCGGCGTCGTTCCCACCACGGAAGCCGGCATTACCGATGCTGCCCATACCCACGGATGCAGGCGGGTGGCAGCTCCATCATGCATCTGATCCAACACATTCACATGCCCATGGAGTACTTTGTCAATCCCACAATTACGCTGCTCATACACACCGCACGACCCAGTAATAGCATGGTCGATGGCCGCGCCGCCTAACGCCACTAACTTCATAAATTGGTGGGGTTATTCGCTGAATCGATGCCACCTAACACCTCACATATCTTATCCACGCTGCTGGCAGCCTGCGTCGCTATCTGTTCGCACGAATGTTCCAGCTTCCTGCCCCATGGTGGTAGTGGCGGCAGCTGCCGCGTGAGCATCCGACACCACGGTGTTTATCGTTTCGGCATGTCGAGCCCCAATCATCCACTAACCGGAAAATCCCCTGGATAAGCTCGTGTCCAGCGAAATCTCCGATGGCGTTTGTCAGACCGGAACGAAACTGGGTGGTGAATTCTTCCGGACACCGCCATGCCAGAACCCTGAGCAGCGGATAGAAGTCGACCAGTATTGGGTGTTTTCGAGACAATCAGCCAGAGAGACACAACCGATCGAATGATGCTAGCTTCGATAAATACCACCAGAAGCCTCGCCCAAAGTAGCAATTGCACCAGCCAGAATGGTCACCGAGGCGTCCATGCTGCATCCCCATCGTGTGGGCAAAATTAGCATCATGATCTGCGAACCGCCGCACTTCCTGATGCGCGGCAGCGCACGCTTCCCGCAGTGCTGCAACATGCGCAGCCTGGTCCGCATGTAGTTGGGCATAATGATTCCGTAGTGGGCGGCGAAATCCGCAAACTCCGGTGCCTAAGTCGGTGGACTCCAGCTCAGGTGTATCTAGACCATGGGATTTCTGGGCAACAAGATAGTGGTCAATGGCTTGGAAAAATGGTTTTGGACTTCGTGCAGATCTACCGCAACTGAGTCAAATGGCATGTAATCTCCTTATAGTTGAACACGTCTACTACATAATTGGACTGCCAGAACCAAATTTTGGGCATACCAAATGCTCTTAGCCATGCATGCAACCCATAAAAACCCCATGGCTTCATAAGTCGCTGAGCTGGAGTTCTGGTTAAGCGTTCCTACACGCCGCGAATCCCCAGGGTTGGAGGTAGTACAGCCGTTACCCCAGCTCAGCACAATTGTGGCAACCCACCCCCACAAACAATAGCTAGTCTGAAGCCCTACGAAACCACGAGCAAACCTCGCAAAACCACCCGAAAACCGCTTTCAGGCCCCACACACCACCCATAGCATACTGCTGAGCTAGAGTTTAGCCGCGTCCCCACGCGGCCCCAGGTGGCCCCAGCCGGAATAATACTGCGCATCCACTACAGCTCAGCACTTATGAAGCAAAACCTCGGATATGGCTCAACGCTCACCGAGGGGGCGATGGCGACCAAAAACTAGACGTGAGCAACCACGGCCGCAAAGCTTACCTGCAATCCGGCGCGCATTCTCCTCGCTAGACGCCTCAACCATGACACGGAACAGCTCCTCGGTGCCGGAAGGTCGCAATAGGACACGACCGGCATTCCCTAACTCATCCTTTGCCATCTCCATTGCCGCACCACCTCGGGGTGTGTGCAATCACTATTTATCCGACACCGGCACGTTAATGAGTACCTGCGGCAAAACATGCATCACCTCGGCCAGCGTCTTGAGAGACAAAGCGAGTCTCGGCCATACGCGACATCAAGGCCAAGCCAGTCAATGTGCCGTCACCGGTTGTACCATAATCGGGCATTACGATATGACCAGACTGCTCGCCACCAAGGCTGAGTGCCATGCTCGTGAGATCCTCCAACACATACCTGTCCCCCCACCTTTGTGGTGCGCAAGACAATTCCGACGCTATCCATGGCGAGTCGCAAACCCTAGGTTACTCATGACCGTCGCCACCAACGTGGACTTACGTAATTCCCCGTTCTCCTTCATAGCTACCGCGAGAATAGCCATGATTTGGTCGCCGTCCACCACAGCGCCTTCAGCGTCCACAGCCAAGCATCGATCGGCGTCACCATCGTGAGCCAGCCCCAAATCTGCACCATGCTGTTGAACCGCAGCTCTGACCCTGATCAATATGCGTTGAGCCACAATTATCATTGATGTTATAGGCGTTTGGATTGTTATGAATGGCGATTACCTCCGCTCCCCGCCGCCTTATATGCCATAGGGGTGACGGAAGAAGCTGCACCGTTGGCGCAGTCCACAACAACCTTGATGCCGGCAAGATTGCGCGGCATGGATTCCTTCAAATGGTCAAGGTAGTGCTGCTGCGCATCCACCGCCTCCTCAATGACCCTACCGACACCATGACCCACAGGGCCGGTCTCAGGCAAGGGACTCCATGGTCACTTCGATCTGGTCTTCCACCGCATCTGGCGGCTTGTGTCCACCCTTGGGAAAACTTGATGCCATTATCTGGCATGGGATTATGGCTGGCGGAAATCCTGACTCCCATGTCAGCACCATAGAATTCCGTGAGGTAAGCAACGGCAGGCGTGGGCAGCACCCCAACCCGCAACACATCCACGCCGCGGCTGGCCATACCTGCGGACAGCGCAGCCGCAAGCATTTCTCCAGACACACGCGGGTCTCGCCCAACCACAGCCAGTGGGCGGCGTTTAGATGACCGATGATCCACGGTAAGCACTCTCAGCCGCGGCTGCCCCCAGCCGTAATGCCAGCGAAGCGGTGAGCGCTTCATTAGCCAAGCCGCGCACCATCGGTTCCAAAAAGACGGAGTCATATTGTGTTCAAATTCCTTGAGTCTACGGACAATCCTCTATAGGATAGCCGCACCCCCAAGAGACAAAGCATTCAGGCTTTTCAGACAAATACTAACTGGCGTTCATTATTCCCTCAGAGCCCTCCTCGCTTCCAGAATAAGCACGCCTCACGTGAAGTACGTGGCCCCTAAACCCATCCGATATCAACCAACAATTTAGCCCCCGCCAACTTCCACCAACCCCCATCAAGAACACTAAAAAAACTGAATTCATTGAGCCACCCTATCGGACCATTCATCAGATTGGCCAAATATCCTAGATAAGCCCCACAACACACACCTGCACATGAGTACCAAGCTGGGGTAACCACTATGCTACTTTCAGACCCTGGGGTTTGGAACAAATAAACACCTCTAACAGAACTCCAGCTCAGCACTTATGAAGCTTTTAAAGCCCCTCCCCAAACCTCTCAAAAATATATCTCCCGCACCCCAACCACAAGTCCAATCAAAGCATTAGTCCTATTCAATCTCAGCCACTATTAATCTAATAGCTAGAACAAGGAGACCCTTAAAAATACCCCCAGATCTTTCGTCTATTAATATGGTGCAGTAATATAAATATTAATAATCAAGGCTTTCATTAAATAATTCTCACAAAACCATGCCCCGAAATTGGTTATTTTAGCCAATTTTTAGCAGATCACCTACATCAATATTTCTTGTTTATAAATTACACTATAAACCCAAAGGTAATCATATATCCGCATTTTGTGTGTATAATTATCGGATAGTGACTACAGAATCATCCGGGCAAAACTAGATTAAAAATCGGCGTGATTCTGGGTTATCATGATTTTGAGCCAGATCTGGGCGCGTTTTTCCCTCTGGCAAATGTTTAAGTTTAAAGTTAAAGAGATAGTCTGATCCAAAGCTAATTCTTCCCTAATGGAATTTATAAAGAAGGCATGGTTATTGTGAAGCATCTGCATGGTTTGGTGGCGACAATCGTTGCCGCCTCTTTGATTGCTACTTTCATTTCGCCTACCACATCTATCGCATATGCACAGCCTGCTGCCCCTATAAATGGTGCTGGGGCTAGCACCACCAGCACTACACCCGCAAATCCTGAAGATAATCCTATTGGTACTCCAGGGTGACCTAATGCCCAGCCGGGGTCGCCAAGCACAGACCCTAAGGCCCAACCAACCAGCCGAATGGCGCACAATCAGGCACTAAATCCTTCGGAGGGTAATAAAGCCGGTTCCAGCAGTTCGGGTGACAAAGACAAGATTGGGAGCGTCGATGCTGGATCGTCGTTAGCGGATAACCTGGCCAATAAGGATCAGGGACAAGGAGGGCGAGTCTAGAAAGAATGGCAGCGCCAATAATGTGCTGCACGGCCCGAATTCCAAGACCGATGATCCCAAAGCCAAGGCAGAACCATCCAGTTATGACTATTGCGCATTTTCTTCGCACCATTCTAGCCAGTGGCACGAATGCTAAAAGCTCGACCGGTAGGGGTTGAAGTTTTTATTGGGATTGTTGAACCTGTTGGGTTTGGGGCATTGGAAGTTCCCAGACCGGTTCCGGGATCACCATTCCGAGTATCCATTGCCCACGGATGATTCAATCACGGAACTCAAGGTGGTGGATAAGCAGGATGAATTCGATGGCCGAGTACAACGGTGGTCAATTCAGTCGCCGACGATGAAACGCATCGTCGAAGTTGAGGTAATGGCACAGCCTAATGCTGCTACCCCAGCCCCAATGTTGTATCTGCTTGATGGGGTGAGTGCGCTCGGGTGTCGGGATGGTTTGGTCCCGGCGATATCATTAACCGGCTGGGCAATGAGAACGTAACGGTGGTCGCCCCCACCCAAGGCAATGGTAGCTTCTATGCGGATTGGTCGAATACCGATCCGAGCCTGGGCTATATGAAGTGGGAGACGTTTATCACGGAGGAATTGCCGCGGGTCTTGGAAGCTCCACAGGCAGATTCGCGCATTAACTTCAATGGCAAGCGCGGTATCGGCGGGCTATCTATGGGCGCATCGGGTGCGGTTCGGATTGCCGCGAAGAATCCCAACTTATTCCATGGTGTGTTTGGTCTGTCGGGTTGCTATTCCACGGTGTCGCAGTTTGGTCGGACCACGATTGAGAGCACGATTAAGGGCCAGGATGGTAACCCATCCAATATTTGGGGACCGTTTGGTAGCTCGGAGTGGCGGGCTAATGATGTGACGCTGCACCCTGAGGGGTTGCGGTCCATGCCGGTGTTCTTATCTAATGCCAGCGGTAAGATCACGAAGGAGCAGCTCCAGAAGGACAACGGGTTGCCGTTCTATGACACGTCGTTGGGTGCCACATTGGAACATGTGACGCTGGAGTGCACTAAGGATTTGGAAAAGGTCATGGATCGTAAATGGCTAACGACAAATAAGAAGGTTGTGTATATTCAGTCGGGTATTCACCGGTGGAATGACACGTTTACCAGCCAGATTCTGCCCGCATGGGAGTATTTAAAGCCGTCGTTGCAGTAAGCTTATCGACGCAAAACCGCCCACCCGCGTAAAACCCCGGGGCGGGCGGTTTTGTCATTCCCGCATAGGTTTTAACGCTTGAGTACTGTGGTGCACGGCGGGCCTGTGTAGACCGGCCTTCTTGCGTTCACGGCACGGGCGTCACGGGTCAGGAAGCCAGCTTCTTCAGGGGCTGGGCGATCTGCCGGATTATAGATGTTGAGGGCCGGGCGATAGCCAGTCGGAAAGCGCCTGCCTGACCGGTGGGGCCGCCACCGGTGAGGTTAGCGTGAATGTCGAACTGGCCGTCACGGTCGATGAGCACCAGGGGTGCCTTGATGAGCTGTTGGTGCAGCTCGTTGGAAAGTATTCTTCCAGGGTGCGGCCGTTGCAGACACGAATTGACCGGTACCTTCCACCATGCGCACCCGGACGATGGCGCGCTTACGGCGACCAACGGTTTGGATGGGAGCCTTCGTGGTAGGTAGGGCAGGTCTGCCTCAATCTCGGTTTCCGTAACCATGATTTCACCAATGGTGTTGGTGAATTCTTCGGTTGCGGCGGCTGCGGCAGCGATGTCAGCTGCATCGGCCCAAGTTTTCGGTTACGTTATTGTCACTCACTGGGCCCTGCTTGATCTCATAGGTTTCTGGCTTCTGGGCAGCATAGGGTGCTCGGAACCGGCAAACACGTGCAGCTTCTTGGCGGAGGCACGGCTGAGCCGGTTGCGGGCATCATGCCCCGGATGGATTCTTCGATCACACGAGCCGGGTGCAGTTCCAGGGACGGCCGAGGGTCGCTGACCTTCAAACCACCCGGGTAAACCGGGTGACGATACCGGAACTCCGTTCCCGCTTGTTGGACGAGACACGCACCTTGTCGGCGTTGATGATGATGACGATGGTCGCCACAGTCAACGTTGGGGGTAAAAATATGGTTTACGCTTGCCGCGGAGCAGGTCAGCTGCGGTTACAGCCAGGCGACCCAGCACCACGTCAGTGGCATCGATGACATACCACTGCGGGTAGTGTCACCAGCCTTGGGGTGATAAGTAGATACTGATGACTCCTTTTTAAGTCTGTTCTAGAACTGCCAGCCGTTATGCGTGTGAAGCCGGTATCAGAAATCGGCGGCCGGTGGAGACCCGATTTCGGCGTTAAATCACACAGATTCACAATCCTATATCAATGCTGCTTAAATGCCAAAGTTGTGGTACTGAAAATCGAAATATTGGGGTTTGGCACTACCCACCGCAACACCGCGGGCACGGGCTCACGCCCATTCATCGACTGTCACCTTCGACTGCCGCCAGGGGCGGGTAGTGGTTGAGAGCCTGTGCCTGCGGCATTGTGGCGAGTGGTGCAACGTTCACCGGTGCCGACCTGATCGTCATTGGGGTGATTGGGAACCCGCAGAGAACTTTAGGTGGCACCGCAGGTCATCATGATTTCGGCATCAGCCATGACACCGTGGGGATTTATCACCATGACCTGACGTCCCTCGAATCAGGAGGATGAGGACACCATCAGGCTATCCCCAGGACGAAGTGGCGGCCCGATTCACATCGCTCATGTCATCGTTACCGTTTCGTACTGTCCGGGCGATGGTGTCAAGATTGTATTCAGCTCATCGGGCCGAATGATCCCATTTGGCCTGGGCTTCGGTAGGCAGTAGATGGGGATCCTTCCCAGGCGGTAACCATGGGTTGATTTGGCGATTTTGAGGGTATGCAGTAGTGAGCCGATACGGCTGGCTGTGGTTTGGATGTCCGCGGCGGCAGCATCAATTTTCGCTGAAGCCGTATTTAATGATGTCCATGGGTTACTCCTTGAATGTAGGTTGGTGAGGGTCTGATGATGGGGGCACTGGAGGGGATCGATGCCCCGTCATCACGTCGTTGGGCCAACTTCACACTGATGGCAAATAATTCGATGGGAAGCCATCATGGTGACCGTTGGCAAGGTTGGTATGTTCCGTAATGTTGCGTCGGTTACCGCAGGTGATGTGTGTGGTATTGGGGTGTCTATCAGTATGAGTTACAGGACCAGTCCGCCTCCCACATGGTTGAGTGATTGCACATTGCTGGTTTCCACGTTTTCAGAAGGCGCGAGCATTAGCGCGAATATTTTCGCCGATGCTCGTGAGCGCATCGCTTAAGTCTTTGGCGTTGGTATCCCACCGTTGCACGAGCTCGTCGAAGGAGGCTTGGGCTTGACCACTCCAGGCGCCGCGGAGGCCATCAACCACGCCGCGGAGACGAGAGAGCTCGGATTGCACCTCACTATTGGTGTTATCGACCTGTCCGGCGGTGGTGACCATGACGTCGGCTTCGGTGCGGAAAGTATTGCTCACTTTCGTTCCTTTCTATTGAATTGGTGTACATAGTTGGACTGAAAAATCCCCAGTTTGGGCTAGTGACGGATGGTGAGTGTTTCGGCGGCCTTCCGACAGGTGGCGCGTTGCGGCAGATTCGCGGCGGCTGTTCGGGTATGGCAGCCCAACGAGAAACATGGCCGGCGTCGATCCACACGATCCAGTGGACGGTGGAACCATCGCCGGGGTTTTTCGATGTAGTTTTCTCTCTGGCGCAGCCGATTCCTCAAATGATTCGGCGGGGTGAGGGTTGGATCACCGTTGATTGTGGCATCCAGCTCCGGCAAATATTGCCGTGGGGTCGGCGTCGAAAAAGCGGGTCGATGGCCATGGTGACCCGCAGATTTTTCGTCGGCGCCGCGACCAATAGAGCATGCCGGGTTTATCGGGCTGTTCCTCGATGCGGTAATCGTGCGGTAGCCCTACCTGGATGTTTCCATGCTCCATTGTGATGGTGCTGGTATTGCTTGTCGACGCTGGTTTCTGGGGAACAGCCGCGAGCTGGGACGTTGGGGATGGACGCGCGCTGGCCTGCGGGAGCGTGGGCGGCGGCGAGCGGACCGACCGCCCACAGGGACACGCCGCAGATCAGCACGATGACGCCGGCTATGGCGAGGTGAGAGTAAATATTGCCACGGTAGCTTCGGGAATTCGGACGGGAAATCGCACAGATGTCAGCAATGTGTTATCAACATCACATGATTCCGGCGCGGCCGACGGCGACGTCTGTAACGCTGAATCCTCATCGTCATCATCAACACCATCAGGATCGTATGTCACATCATTATCATCGTTCACATCATCGTCGTAATAGTCGTAATCGCCATCGGCCATATCAGTGGCAGAGGTATCGATGTCGGATACCACCGTGACATTTTCTGCTTGCAACCCCACAACAAGGTTATAGCAATACCCTCCGGACCTTTGACCTGGATGGTGACGTGCCCGGCCATTGGGCGTACCTGCCCCCTGGCCTCTGCTATCACATCAGCCACCTGCGTGCCGGCAACAATGCCGCTGCCGGTCAGATCATAGCGGTAGCTATCGGTCTCACCCTTCGATCACAATGGCGGTTTCGTAGACGAGAATGGTGAGGTCACCGGGAGCGCTCATGATGCCTTCGCCCGTGGCCTCCAGCATGTCGGCTGCCGCAATCTGGATAAGGCCCCTGCTGCGTGCCATGGTGGATCATCACACCTCGGCGGGTGGCTGCGGCTAACCGCACCCCAAACAGTGGCCCATCATCCTTGTCCGCGTCCAGCACAATAATGAACGGCGACTGGTCCTTGATCTCCGCCAGAAACGGCTGGAAGGGGCCCACGCAGCCGCGGATTTGCGGGTAATCACCACGTGCAACCCCACGTCCCGGGCGTGGCAACACCGACAGCAGTGGCGCAAACGCCATGTCAGCCCTGGGTCAGGTTGTCAACGATGAGAAGATGTCGGGCCCGGTCCACCAGGAGCGGTCTTTTTAGTGTTAGGGTGTGACCTCGGCGGATGGCAGACGCTCTCAGGGTAATTTCTTTCATCGCCGCACGAGTTTTCTCGGTTTCCTGGGTGCTGACACGTGGCGGCCAACATCGTCCGGGTCGATGGCCCCAGGTGGCTGCGCCGATGGTCGATGACTACGAGGTCGGGCGCGTTCCCCGACCGATCTGGGTCAGGCCAGCAATGATTGTGGATATAAGCGTCGGCTTCCCGGATTCCTGCGCTCCGATGCACACTGTGCTGGCTAGCAAGATAATCCCAGTTCACGGCCCCAGGTTTTCCGGTCCGCCCACCCCAGCAGCACAGAATTCTGCTCGGGATCTAGCTGCGGCAGATCCCGCAAGCATAGAGGCTGATTGGTAAGAGCTCAGTCGGGGCACCGGCGGCTGATCCGCGACCAGGAACGCGCTATGAAGGCAACATCCTGTTGGGCGGATAATGCAATCAGCATGGTTTCGCCGCTGCTTGTCAGCCCTCGTCCGGGCAGCGCCGGCACTTCAGCTGCGCTTTTGCGGTCGATCAGGGAGTCCATTGGCTCCCCAGCTTGGTTTCTATGCGCTGCGGGGATCAGGTCACGAATGGCCGGACGCACCACGGACCATCGGGTTGCAGTGAGCACTAGGTGAACGCGGGCTGCTAAGCCGTCGGCGACGATACGACCCAGCTTTTCCATGAGATCCTCGTGATCGTGCAGCACATGCCAGCCGTCAACGATGAGAAAGGTAGCCGCGGTTCCGGCTGATCGATAAACCCACACTTCATCGATGATGCGCGATCTTCTCGGTGTCGTGTTGGTGAGCGACGCCTGCAACGTGGGGCAAAAGCGACAGTGATTCCAGGTCGTTACCAGACAGGTCAGAAATGTAAAACCCGTAATCGGTGGTATGGGTGCAGGCAAGCGCCAGGACAATGGTGCGCAACGCGGTGGTTTTTCCGGTCTGGGGACCGCCGCAGATCGTGGCGTGCCCCTGTTGGCCAGAGAACTCCAGCACATAGGGGTCTTGTTGTTGCAGGAATGGGCGGTCAATCCGACCAATGGTTGCCATAATGTATTGGGGTGACGGACTGCGTGATGATATCGGTCAGGGGATTGCGAGCCGGCGGTGGCGGCAGCCACATGGTGTGGGCGCTCTGGTGCCAGGAGCGCGCCACCACCTGACGCTGCCACGAGGCGTCGACAAGTGTGCCTCGTGGGTCGGGGATCAGCACATCAGCAGTAATCGGAGCGGTTTCAGATGCGTAGCTGCAACCATAGTGACACGTGGGGCCGGTCGCCCAATGCCGCACCGTCGCAAGTTGGTTTTGGGGCGCATGAGTTGGCGGACACGTAAGCGGTTTGAAAAGCAAATAAGCTGGTCAGCATCGGTTTTAAAGGAAACCCATCCGGGTTTACTGGGAAGATGGTAGGTATCGGCCACAAGCACCTGCCGCGATGTCTCACCGCGGAGAAGGTTTTCAGCAATCCGATAGGATAGGTGCGACTCTAAGCCGCGGAGTTGCCTTCTTCCAGGCGTTGCGACGCGCAACAAAGAGGTCACGTGCAATGATCGGCCCAGGCGCCCAAACCGCGGCAAAGAGCTCGCCAAAACTCATTATGTTGACCTAAAAGCTCGGAGAATTCATCGAGGATAATCAGCAGTGCTGACATGGGCTCCCCATTCGGGATGGTCGCGCAGTCGGGTGGCCCTCATACTCATCCACGTTGGGAAAGTTTCCCATCTTGCGCAATAGCTCCTGCCGCCGATTCATCTCCCCGGAAATAGCATCATACATACGTTCGACAAGTATGGATTCGTCGGCCAGGTTAGTAATCACCGCCGAGGTGTGCGGCAAGGCATCTAAGCCCAGGAATGTGGCACCGCCTTTGAAATCCACCAGCACAAAATTGAGGGAATGTGGCGAATGTGTTTGCGGCCAGCGCCACCACGAGTGTGCGCAGGAGCTCGGACTTCCGACCTGTGGCGCCAATGCATAATCCGTGCGGCCCCAGCTACCACCATGCGGCGGCCCTTGATATCCACGATGAGGCTGTAGTCCGTCACTGTCGCACCCAATGGGAACGCTCAGACGTTGTTCGCCCCGCAGCTGCCACAAACGTTCGAGGTCTGTGGAGTGAAATCGTGCACTCCCAGCAAGGCCGGGAGTCCGGCATGGCTGTCACGCGGATCGGCACTGGGGCGGGAAAATGGCGCAAGTTTTCGGGCAAAGAGCAGGGCCTCAGCCTCGGTCAAGCCGTCGGGAACACCGAGTTCTTCATCTGCATCTTCAACATTGCTGCAATGAGTCTTTTCGCCCACGGTAAACGATAGGCATCCTCTATGACAATCTCGGACAACACTGGCGTGCTGTTATTCACGGTTATGACGATGGTCCACTCGCGTTGCGATAGCAGCTCTTCCAGCTGCGAGGTTGGCACGGTACCGTCGACAACCAACACGGTATAGGGCGCGTTGGCTAGCGTGGTTGGGTTTGTGTGCGGCAACCACTTGGCCCAGGCCAGGCCTGTGCCGTGGGCCGCGATTCCACGGTGTCCGGACCATGGCATAACGCAAGCTGGCATATGATAGCCCGCGCCAATGCCAGGGCGGCATCCCTAGACCTAGCATCCTCAGGCGGGGCATCTCCAGCTGGGGTTTCTTCAGACAATGCCAGGGCATCGAAAGCTAAAAGCTGCACCACAATGGGCGTAATCCGGCAGGGAAACTCACGGTGTTCACGGCCTGCCTGAGGCTCACCGCGCACACCGGTTCCAGGTCTTCAGCAACCCCAGGATCTCCCACGTCGATAGGGGTGCAAAGGTCGGCAATGCCCAACCCTAACCGCACAGTCATGGTATCCATGTCGCCGTCGGACCGCTCCTCACATTCGGGTCCGTACCTATGCGCGAACCAAGCTCTTTGGATCCGGGTAATTATATAGCTGATGCGCTCGTTGCTCCCCCGCATTCTGGCGTGCGACCTCCCGCACCAACCCCAAAATGTCGAAGATATGTGCGACGAATTTCGTCGGTGTTTTTCTCCGGGTGGCGGGCTAAACATCATAAACACGCTCGCGAGCATCGCGAAAAGACCAACGTCATAGGGTTCAGTTGGCCACCCATCATGAACATCAATCCGACCATGGACAAAGCGGCAATAACCATGACGATGGGCATGATGAGCCGCATCATCGGGATTGGTTGGGGTTTCGGCGCCTCGGTACCGGCTCCGGGGTGATGACCCCGGTAGGTAACGGCGGTGCAGATTCCCCGTTCGCTAGTAGCAATGGGTGGCACAATGGTGCCGTCCACGGGATGCTCGTGTGCGAATAATGGGAGGTATTGATCGCGCCGGCGGCGACTCCACTCTCACCGTTTTCCCGACTGTGGCGGCATATCTGGCAGGTCAGGTTCTTTTTGCCGGTGCCGACCACCACCATGTGGCGCTGGTCGCGCAGGGCGAAAAAGGCGGTTTTGAGCTCGGTTGATGCGTGGATTGTTTGATCGAGTGTCTCCCCTGTTTGTGCGCGCATGCGATCGTGAACATCCACTGCGGGTTCTACCCAGGGCGTGTGCACGACCATACGCGCAGTTTTATTGGAGTCCACCTCACGATCCCCATCAGAGTGGACACAAAACTGATTATAAGCCCAAACACCTTAGATTAATTGTGTTCTTTCTCACTAATGTTGATAGACGAATTTCACAGCTTCGAAGGTAGACAGATAAGAAGAGCGTCACAATGGAAAAGAACATCCTGTTATAGCGTGGGTATGACACTGCATGGGGATGCACTCAGCATTACGAAAAGATAGCACGAATGTTTCTGAGGTAGTCGATTGGGAATTCCTCACTTTTGTCATGTTTCCACCCAGTTTTCCCAGATTTCACCATGACTACCATCAACACCTCCCACCCTTCGGCTCACCGTGCGCATCCGAGCTTTTTCGACGCCTCTACCAGCATAGACCCTCACTATCCCGACCAGTAGCAGCCTGGCGGAAAATAATCGACGAAAATCCTGGCCATTGCCAATCTTCCTCACCAACCCGCACCATGGTGCGCCACCACCGTGGCGGGACAGAACTCGACAACCATCCCCCTGGCTCAATGCCACCTCACCCAGGGCGACATCCTGGTCATCAGCATCACCGAAACCCCCACCCCGGTTGTCCGGGATGCGGCAGAACTCTTTGGAAAACCTCACCCAGGCCACCCCCACCACCAATCAGGCACAGTCTTCGCCGGACTGGCCGGACTATTAGGGCTCATACTCTTGGTGGCGACCCTGCCCGGGGTGCCGCTCATACTGCGGCTGCTCATCCCAGTGGTAGCGGCTCTCGGCATGCTGCTTTGGACACACCAGCTCTTCTTCACCCCCATCACCGTTGGCGGGATCAGCCTCACCACCCTCATAGCCATAGCCGGCCCCCACCCGGCCAGCAGGGCACACGTGAGCGATAGCCAATTTGCCCGCATGTGGGCATTAGCATGTGCGTGTGCAGGCATTGTCCTGATTGTTAGCACTCTCCTGCTCAGGTTTATCACCCCCATATCTCCACCATTAGTACGCTCATCACCATTGGAAGCAGCCTCATCATCATGGCAGTGGGCGCCTGCTTCTATCATCCTCCGCTGATAGCGCTCACCGATCCTACCTGGTCGTGGCTGGTCAATGCGGCCGCCCTCGTGCGTCGCAGTAGGAATAATCACGCTGGCGTTTTCGCCCCTCTTATCGATCAAAATCGCCGGCGTCCGGAGTCCCACAACCCCCACCTCTGGGCGGGATTTATCAATATCGGACGCGAAACCAGACGGACACCCCACGCCGAGCTCTCCTAGCCCAACACATCCTCGACGGAATCACGATCGGGCTCGGTTGTGTCCTCAGCCCCGCAATAATCGTGGTATGTGGCTGGGCACCACGACGAAAACTTCAGCTTTGCCCTAGCCGTCTGCATGTGTCTCAGCCTTGTCGTACACGCCCACCGGCACCACGGGTCGCCCCGCACCTGGTCGCTCTGGATCCCAGCCATGGCGGCAGCATGCGGTACAGCACTATCAGCAAGCCCTCACCTCATAGACGAGCACCGCACCACCCGCACACCCTGGCCTCATCATCGCAGCTTTTCTCGTATCCACCATAGTATTCACCGCCCCAGGCTGGGCAAAGCACCTCACCGACCTGGAACCCACCACAGTGGTTTGGGTGGAACGGGCCGAACTGCTCAGCATTGCTGCTTGCCTCCCCCTAGCCCTCCATCTCGTCGGCCTATTCAGCCTGCTCGTGGAATAGCATTATGATCCGCCGACTTCTCACCACGCTAATCCTATGGATATTAGTCCTCACCCTAATACCGCCACCAACAACCGCGGCAGACCCACCACCAACCACCTCAACGCCGAATACTGCGCCGAAACGCCCAACGGACTGCGCCACAACATTCGCCGCCAACCCGGAACTCATCAAATACCAGGCTGCCGTATCCGACCACTATCGTGACGTCCACAAACTCGCCACCGGAATGGGCGTCACCATAGGCATTATCGACACCGGTGTCGCGCCACTGGCTACCACCGATCACGGACGGCGACTTTCTCGAACCCAGGCAGGCGCCACCGTTGACTGCGACGCCCACGGCACCATTGTCGCCGGTGTCATCGCAGCACACGATACTGGAGACGGCATTGTGGGCGTAGCCCCAGATGCCGCAATCATGTCATTTAGGCAAACCAGCTCCCAATCCAAAGAAACTGACACCAGTGGCACACTTGCCACCCTCACCACCGCCATCAACACAGCCATCGACAAAAAGGTGCAGGTCATCAATATTTCGGTGGTATCCTGCTTACTGCCTGGCGCGCCACCGATCGACACCCGAGAATTCGATGCGGCAATACAACGGGCTGAGGAACACGGGATCGTTATCGTCGCCGCGGCCGGCAATATGGGGAACAACTGTCAGCAAGGATCCGTGGTATATCCGGCGCATCACACCATGGTGGTCGGGGTGACCGCCACGAGTGATTCTTACCAACCGACGGAATATTCCATTAAATCGCCCCATCCCACGATCGGTGCCCTGGGAACGGTCTATGCGGGTTTAGATCCGCTTGGCTCCGGGTTGAGCACGGGAATAGTGCAGCACACCACAGTGTTGCCGTTTGAGGGCACGAGTTTTTGCCGCACCCATGGTGACCGGCACGGTAGCATATTGCGGCAACGACACCCGTCGGCCAGTGCTCAGCAGATTCGAAACATGTTGTTTGCCAGCGTGGATCCGAGCAATGGCACATTAGACATTGGTCGGGTGGTGCAGTATGTGATGGAGACGCAGCCATCCGCGAGGGTAGTGGCGGTCAATGCTCAGCCAAAATCGTCTCCCATACCCATGTTGCGGGTGGGGTGGGTCATGGGAATAGTTGTGGTGATAGTGCTGGTAATTTCTTGGATTAAAAGCTTCGAACACAACGTCGAAAAGCGATGTTACATCACCGCATGCATAAACTGGATCGAGCATGAAAACCCACCCATTCGCCACACCACATAAGCGGTCAAACCAACAATTCCCCACACAAAAACAAAACTAGTTGTGGCGAAGGAATAGCGGAAGGCTCTGGAACGGCTTGCATACCAAGCGGTGACGTGCTCATATTCCCTAATCCCCAGGAAAGCAGGCGGGTGGCCCAGTGAAGCTCCAGACTGAGAATGGCAACACCAATAAAAACGATAAGCCAACCAGGACCAGGAAGCGGGATAGCAATAATGCCAACAATGACAACAAACCAACCGATTATGAGAACAGCTGGTCGAACCAGAAAACCGAAGCGTTTCTGCTTCATATGATCGTGGTAGCGGGTGATTCCGTCTAATTTTGTTGCGACTGCTTCACGCATGGACGACATTAAGCAACCACCTCACTTCCAGTTGAATGGCACGCCCACTTTCTTTCCAACTTACTTGTTTATATCACATTTGCATAGAGACGCCCAGTTACCAGCAAAATCACAGGACATGACCGCTGGGATATATGTCACCATGGGTCGGTTTTTCTTGCCGAGATCCGTGATACGTGGTGGCTAATATAACGGTTGAAGTGCCTGCTGTTTACTCAATGTCGTTCCCGAAGGCAAAAGCCAACAAATCCCAACGAATCGAATAAAAATGCGATATCCCCAATGCTGCAGCGGTTTCCTGACTCTCTACTTGATGCCGCAAACCATGGGCCGACACCATTATGGATGCCGCCACGGTATCCACACTCACTGCCCAGCCAGGGCCGACAAAATGTGTAGCTACTGCTTTACCTGCTAACGCCACCGCCTCACCCCACGCAGGTTTCCCTCAATGAGGGGAGCAGTTTCTACCTCACCGTGTTCCGCTACGCACAATGGTTGCGCGGTGGGATCAACCCAGGTCGGCACCCGATCTGGCAGGGAAGATCCGTTAATGTTTTCGAATCAGGGTTTGCGCCTCGTTCCGTGGCGGTGCTGTCCCGCAGTGTATCCCGGCGTCTAATAGGATATCGGCCTGAATCGGTGTCAGGTGCACCACCCTCATCGGCGGCTCGCGCTCCAGAGCTGCGGATTATTTTGCACCAGGGATGCAAGGATTTCCGGATGCCGGTCGGTATGGCTGCGGGTGGTTTTTCGGCGATGGCGGAGAATACTTGTGGTGGTGGGCTCCAGCGTGGTGTGGTTGGGGCAATGCCCTAGTCGATGGCGAATGTTCCGGCCGTCTGGCGTGTCGGCGGGTGGAGGAGCCTCGCGGCCGTCGGCGGTGACCAGCCATTCGGCTTGATCTACCAGCGCCCACTATGGCGTGGTCTACAGCAAGTCGCTGGAATGTGGGGGTTGTTTGGTTGGTGTCCGTCGGGTTAGCACCGGTTTCCTGCATGATGACGGTGATTTGGCTCGGAGCCGTGCAAGCCGATTCACTGGTTTCGTCGTGGTGTGGCAGGCGGGACAGGAGCTTTTGGGCTGTGGTGTCTGCAGGGTGCGATGAGCCCCCGGCGCGTCTACGATTCCAATGGGAATGGCTTTGGGGAGGTTTTTAAGAACGGTGTCGCTGCCGGTGTGAATGTCGGCGGCTTCGCCAACGATGAGTCGGGCGCTGGCTAGGTTCGCTACTGCGTGGAGTTTATTATCGATCCGAACGTAGAGTTGGCCGCTTTCCGCTTGATACTGGCCGCATCGCCAGGGTCGATGGCGGGTTTGAATATTGCCATGGCAAGGGCGCCAAGGCATATGAGTACGGTGGCGGCGAGACTGAAGACGTGTGCCCGGTTGCGGGTAGCGAGTGGGTCGTGGATCGTGCGGATGTCGCCGAGGACGAGTCCGTGTTCCAGGCGTCGGGTGAGAATTTATGCCCAGATATCTGGGCTTTAGTGGTGGGCGTGATGCCCATGTTGGCCTGCCTTGGGTGTAGGCGGCAGCGGCGCAGAATGACCACCAGCCCCATCGTTTGTGGTGGTCATGTGGTTTTAGGTTACCAAACCTGCACTGGGTTTTGAGCAGTTTTACCCCCTGTTAGCGGCACACGGGTTAATGTGGGGTCGACGTGTAGGCTGACTGCTCCGGGTTGGCGCATTCTTTGTTGGTGGTTTTCGCGCGCCAATTTGAGCTTGCACCTACCCCTTTTTCTGCAAGCATCCGTAAGCTCCTCGTACCGCCCCGGAGAACCCAGCTCAGCACCTCCTCACTATCACAGCCTACGCGGCAAGGCGTTGCCTGGCCCATGGTGAGATTCTGCTACACCGCTTAGCCACCCCACCCTACACAAGTATCATAGGTGCTGAGCTGGAGTTCTCATTTGCCGCAGACCTTAAGGCACCTGGCAAAGTGCTGAACCATAAAGTACAGCTCAGCACTCGTAGATACCCCGGCGCCATGCCGCATCCAAGTACATCTCAGGGTATGCCACCTGAGTAAATCGCTTGTTTACCATGCTTGCCACCACAACCACCCCGGAAACCCAAGCTGGACTTTTACCGATCCAGCACCCGGTTTCGAGCACCCCGAAACACACAACTCCAGCTCAGCACTTATGACGCTGGGCTACCACCCACCTAGCAACTATCATCTACCAGGCACCACCCACCGGACGCCTACCGAGCTGAGCAGCCACCGCAATAAGCAGCCCTCAACGTCAGACAGACGCACACGGCGCAGCTGGCAGCATCGACGCCAAGAGCTTAGAACCGAAGGGTAGCTTTCTCGTTGTGGGCGTAACCATTATCAAGACGTCGTCGCTCAGCCTCTTTCTCCGTGAGATCGAGGCCACTTTTCTCCGAGTACTTATTCGAATTGTCATTAATGCCCCTGCTCTTGGGCGTGACAGGACTCTTGCCCTTCGCATCATTTGCGCGGGGGCAACATCCGGTTTTGACGGCCGGTGATAGCAGGGTTTCGGCTTTGGTAACTCGTGGTCTGCTCACCGGTTTCCGGGTCATATTCCACCTGGGTGGTCTCCCCGCAGCCGCGGCAGCCTTACTGTCAGCCGAATCCTTGGGGCACTGCGGCACCGGCAATTGGTTAGATGCCGGGCCAGACTCACGCATGCGGGTCAATTCGGTATCTTTAAACTTGGCGTTCACCGCATAGATTCGGATTGAATTCTTCTGATACACCAAGGTCAAACCAGGTGCCTTGTCCAGCTTGACCGACATTTCCAGGTTGCTTTGTTGGAACCACCAGAAATTTGGTGGGGAAAGCACAATAAAGTTCACACCTAGGTTTTCTGCCGCAATATCTGCTTTATTGCGCTGGTCGGGTCACCGTGATTGCCAGCACCAATGAGATAGGGCGCTGTCGCGGGAGAACATGGCTGGGGGCACCGGGCTTTGCGGACACCCCATCATAGTGGCGGGCCAGCGAGGGCAGCTTATTATAGGCGTACATCCAACCATAACCATCGGCACTATTGCCAAAAATGATACCGTCGTAAGCATGCGGTTGTTTGGCCAACCAGTTGAAAGCATCACGGTCGTCTTTGGTCACCATGCGGTTTTCGTACATGGATTCGATCGCCCACCGGGAGCCCTCCCTCACAGAGTAGCTGGCCCACGGCACGATGAGCGAGGTAATCCATACGGCAGCAATGGTTGACAGGCAGACGGAGGCGACACGCCATATTTTATTGCGCACAAACCCGGCAAACACGAACCGAATAACTACCGCCACCCCGACACCACAGTAGGCGAAGAGGAACATGGCCACGGGAATCACTAGACGGTGTGCGGTGCCATAGTGCAGGCCACCGATGATATTGAGCAGCCCGCCCCAGGGCTCAGGGAACATCGTGAGGGCATTCATGGTGATGAGCGCGGAGAAAAATCAGGAAAAGTATTCCCCACACATTGCGCCGCCACACAAGGGCCACAACCATACCAATCACCGCAAACCACAGGAGATACGTCCAGTCGGTAAGCCCGAATTCGCCCACATGTCGGGTACGCATCAAGAAGGTTTTGATAAACGTTTCCTTGCGGGAAAGATCTTCGAACGCGGTAACGGATTGGACGTCTTCGGACTGGCCAAAACCGGATTTCAGTTGGGGCCAGAGCAGCAGCACCGCGATACCACCGGTGGCAGCGAGCAGTCCGAAAGTCCCGAAGCCGGACCATGGTGCCGGCAGCCCATTTATTGCGCGCCAGCCGCTCCAGATACGGGCACCGGCCTGACGTGGTTTCCGCACCGGGTGCTTCTGCTCTTCCAGTTTTGGCTGCGCATATTCCGATTCGGAGTCCTGATCCGGCTTGGCAGTGGTAGTATCCGGCGTGGTCGAGTCCTCTGCAGGAATCGAGTCCGCCGGGTCCACCATTGGCACCGGATGCCACAGCTGGCCGAATAGCCACCAGAATCCCACCAGGAACACCACGACAGTGATTGGGGCAGGGTGCGCGATCGCCACTCCCATAAACCCCATAACGCCGGCAAACATGCGGACCGGCACCGCCGGAATGGACGTGATGAGGACCGCAACGATACCAGTCATAGAAATGGCACCAAGGTACGGCCACATGCCCACATACACGGGGATCCAATACAACACCGGGGTGGCGATGACGATGGCGGTCGAGAACCCCGCGGCGATCTGGGCGGTGAGCCCCTGATTACCCACGAGTCGCCAAGCGATCAGCCCAACCGACAGGGGAATGGTGACCGACGGCAGCGACAATGGTCATCCAGTTGATTGCCTGGATGGGGTAAACCCTCGTAGCGGGCGAGTAATGCGGTTGCGGCATGCCACCCAGAGGGTAGAACAGTTCCCTGATATCCATCAATGTTGTGGGCTTCACCCATGCGGGTGGAGTCGGCGATGCCGCGTTCCAAAAATGAATCGGACCTCGCTGGCGTGCCAACGCACGTCCCACCCCTGCACGATCGAGAGAAATCGTATTTCAGCCCTGGTATATCTCCAGGAGCCGGCTGGTATGGTTCCGGCCCCCACGATAACGCCGTGCTAGGGCAGAATCCATCGCGGATCGAAAATGCCCCCGTTGCTGAATACCGCAGATCATACCAGTGTTCTTTTGTCGCTTGTCGACGGTTTCCCCTGGGGATTTCCACCATGGAATCCGGGATCGCAACCACCCCACCAGCGGGTTGGCTGCGGTAGGTGCGGGGGCGGGTTTTGGGTCGTGAACCCGCTGGATTCTTCCACCAACTGCCCACCCAGTCGAGGGGGTTTGCCACCGTTAGGCTGCTATGTTTTCCGCCACTCGCCAGAATTGCCCAGCCAGAACGGCAACCGCCATATCAGCGGCAGCGGCAAGGAAATACCAGTAGGCGTGGGTAACGTTGGTGAGGTTGAAGGGAATATCGCGGCGGCTGAGCACGCAGCCGGTGAATCCAACGATGCCCATGGTAGTGGGGATGCCGGCGGCTGCGGCCCAGGGAATGCGGAGACCGGAAACCCGAGTTTACGATCATTCCGGGCAGAATGAGGGCGGCACAGCGACCATCAGTCCGTGTTGGGCTAACACTCGACAGTTCCACCCGGATGCCTCCCTCTAGCCAATAACTACAATATCCTACCGAGATAGCAGTTTAGCCTCTGTTGCGGCTCCCCCACCCCTTTAACCCTCGCCACAGGGCGGGTCGGATGGTAGTTCATCCCGTTGAGCACGGGTAACCTGGGCGGGCAGCTAGTTGTGACTCATCTGGGTAATCCACCCCACGAGGATAATCCGGCTGCTGGGGCGACCGGTACTAATGCGGATCAGGAGGTTTCGGCCAGCAGGGATGTGGCAAATCCTGTGGGTCGTTTTCCCTCCCCACCACGAGGCAGCAGCCCACCAGGGAGCGCACCATGGACCAGCAGAAGGCATCGGCGGTGACGTGGGCCTCAAAGGTGTCGGGTTCGATGGGGTAGGAAATATCGTTCCAGGTGAATTCCGCAGGTCTCGGATGGTGGTGGCGCCGTCACGGTGTCGGCAAAAAGGCGGCGAAATCGTGCAATCCGATGAGTTGCGGCGCAGGCCTGCATAGCCGCCAGGTCCACGGGTTTGGGGTGGTGCGCGGTGTCGGTGACGCGGGTGGGTAACGCCCCCCGGGGGTGCGTCGTCAAGCGATACACGTAGTGGCGTCGTAATGCGGAAAAGCGCGCGTCAAAGTCGGGGGGCGCGATCGTAGCGGCATGGACCCGCACGTCTGTGGGCAGCAATCGAGCTAATCGACGCACGAGCCTGCCGGGGTCACCTGCAATGCTTCGGGTGTCTAGGGCGGCCGCCGGCACGTCGAAATGGGCCACCTGCGCCGCCGCATGCACCCCCGCATCGGTGCGGCCGGCAACCGTCAAAGCGATGGGCTGCCGCAGCACCAGGGTCAGCGCGTCCTCTAGGACCTGCTGGACGGTGCGCAGCTCGGAATGGCCCTGCCGGGCCCAACCATGGAAATTCGTGCCATCATAGGCCAAATCAAGGCGAATACGGATGGGAGTCACGAGTCCAACCAGTAGCAAACTCTTTAATAGTGGGAGTAGACGCCTTCAGCGGCAGTCCAGACCCCAAATTCTAGCTCTTGTTGGCCTCACCCACACGCTGGTTCGCTGCACCAGGAAAACATCACCGGTAGAATGTCTTCGAACAAGTCCACCTTGGATTTGCTGTGGAAAGTACCCCCGCCGAAGTGGGAATGGTCGAAACCAAATTCCATGACCGAGGTAGCAGAGCAGGCCTTTATGCCAACGATCTGCGTATCCCGATCGTAATGGTATTGCTGCGCCCCCTCGGGGATTTCGTCGATGAGGGTTTTCGATCAACTGTGGATGATATTGCGTACCTCGAAGCCGCCAGGGTGGTCACCGTCGCCATTTGGGCAAACCACCCGTTGTCTTCGGGAGACACCCACAGAGTCCCCTCGGATCCCCAACCCATGGGGATGGTGTCCCAGCCAGCGGAATGCACCAAAAATCGCCATCATCGGCAATGCCGTTTGGGTCGATTTGATCCCAATCAATTTGTTGGGTCACCAAGCGGTCGTGCAGAGACGCGGGCGGATAGTGGAATGTCGGCATGAGTCACCTCAATCATTAGTTGGTAAGGTTAGCCAACCCTACCATAAAAGGTAAATCAAAAACTATAATGCGTTACGACAGTCATAATCTCCCCATATGGAAGTGCGTCCGAGTCCTCCCAGCGTGACATGACAACGTCCTGCACAGGCCACCCCAATACCTTTGTTTCCGAAATACCCACATCACACTAGTGATATCACCCCCTATAGGGGCTAGCAGTTTTTGATGCGGAATCTGTGATTATTGTCAACAGTGGTAGTTCAAATCCCCCGTGCTGTAAGGAGCTTCCCCGATGAAGCGCGCCACATATTATGTTGCGACTCTCATGCTCTGCGGCGGCATCATCACCCCCACCGCCGCCATGGCTCAATCATTCCCCAGCCTGCCCCCGCATCGCAGGCAGCACAAACCCACACCAGGTGCCGAAACCATTCGAAGTGGAATCCTCAAATGGTCGCAAGACGTCTCATAACGCCGGGCACACCAGCGAGCAAGAAGCCCAAAGATGCTCCTCAGCTACCCCGATGCTGCCCACCCAGTTGGGGCAAACCACAAACCAGGCCGCAACGAATTGCTCTACTCGCGCAATCGGTTTCGTGGAATTCATTACCGCATCACTCGTACACCTTGTGGTGAAAGTCACCAAGCCGGTGCCTGGCTATCAGGGCATTACCCCGGCGCCGAAACCCGCCAATGGGGAAATAAACCTTTCGAACGCCAATGTGCTCCCCCGCGACTAGCCAACCAGTGGACACCCCAACGCTTGACGCCGCACCACCATGGCATCGAAAAACCCGCGCCACCGCTGTTCTGTGGGGCGCGGGTTTCGTTACGTTAGCTTGACGGCTTACTGCTCGTCCGCTGCGGCAGCCTCGGCAGGCTTCTCGGCCTGCTGGGAAGCAGCAACCCGAGCCGCACGGCTAGCCTCAGCAGAGACGGTTTCCTCCAGAACGAGAGAAATCTGGCTCATGGGGGCGTTATCCCCCTTGCGGTTCTCCAACTTCACGATGCGAGTGTAACCACCATCGCGGTTTTCGAACTTAGGTGCCAATTCATTGAAAAGGCGAGCAACGATGTCCTTCTGGGGGACCTTCTTCAGCACATTGCGGCGATCGGAGAGCGTGCCGCGCTTGGCCTTAGTGATGGCTTTTTCCACATAGGGGCGCAGCAGCTTCGCCTTAGCGTCCGTGGTTTTAATAGCCCCTGTGGGCTAATCAGCTGGCCCGCGAGATTCGACAGAATATGCTTCTGGTTAGTCGCGAAACCGCTGAGCCGCGGGCCCTTCTTTGGGTAGGCATGATGTACTCCTCGGTACAGGTTAAAGTGAGCGCAGGGGCAGAAAGGTGCAGCTCCTGCCCACAAGGTGATGGTTTACCTGTCCTCGGGATCGGTGTCGATATAATCGCCGGTTTCCGCGTCGTATCCTTCAAGCTGTGTCGGATCGAAATCTTCCGGGGCGTCCTTCAGGGTCAGGCCCAAGCCGGCAAGCTTGATTTTAACCTCGTTTATGGACTTTTGGCCGAAGTTACGGATGTCCAAAAGGTCGGATTCCGTGCATTCGCCAGTTCACCCACGGTATGGATCTCCTGCCGTTTCAGGCAGTTATAGGAGCGTACCGAGAATCGCAATTCCTCAATGGGCATGCCATAGGCGGCAATGTGTTCGGTTTCCTGCGGCGAGGGGCCAATCAATGCCTTCGGCACTCACGTTGAGCTCCCGGGCCAAACCAAACAACTCCACGAGGGTTTTCCCGGCGGAAGCGAATGCGTTCCGCGAAATGGAATTCTTGGTTTCAACATCAATGGTCAGCTTGTCAAAGTCGGTGCGCTGTTCCACACGGGTGGCCTCAACGTTATAGCTGACTTTCAGCACCGGCGAATAGATTTGGTCGACCTGAGATGCGACCAATCTCGGTGGTGCCGGAATTGGTGGTTGTGCTGCTGGACACGGGCACATGCCACGGCCACGTTCGACCACCATTTCGATTTCCAGGCGACCCTGGTCATTGAGCGTCGCAATTGTGAAGATCCGGGTCAGGATTTCCACACCAGCTGGCGGCTCAACTGGTACCGGCGGTCACCTCACCTGCGCCTTCGGCGCAGGTACATCACCACTGGCTCATCCGAGTCCGAGGAAATGGCCAACCCCTTGATGTTGAGGAGTATGTCGGAAACATCCTCCTTCACACCGGTAATGGTGGTGAACTCGTGCAGCACGCCGTCAATCTTGACGCTGGTCACTGCGGCCAGGATGGAGGACAGCAGGGTGCGGCGCAGCGAATTCCCCAAGGTGTAGCGCCAAAGCCCGGTTCCAGTGGTTCAATAACAAACCGCGAACGGGAGTTATCGACTGGATATTCCGTTAGCCGGGGCGATGTGAAATGAGCATCTGAATTCTCCTAAAAGACAGACGACCACTATTTGACGTCGATAAGGGCGGAAATTTTCCCGATGAAGTTTTTGGCTTACCAACCGGCCGGGTTCACCCACCGACCGGCCACAGTATGGCGTCGATAAGCGGCGAAATAACCAGCGGAAAACCAACCAACTTTACTTCGAGTAAAGCTCGGCGATAAGCTGTTCTTGCAGCGGCACGTCGATTTGAGCGCGCTCGGGCAGCTGGTGCACGAGGATGCGCAAGGTGGAAGGGAACAACCTGCAACCAGGCAGGAATGACTTTAGTCAGCATCGACGAGGTTTTTCCGTTGCCTCGCTCGAAACCACAGCATGGTGCGGGACTTATCCCGGAGCATCAATGATGTCGTGCTGGGACACCCGGTAGAAGGAACGTTCACCTTCTTGCCGTTGACCAGGAAGCGGCCGTGGGAAACCAGCTGACGGGCCTGACGGCGATGCGGATGCAAACCTGCGCGGTCACACAACATTGTCCAGGCGGGCTTGCGCAGGATCACCAGGTTTCACCGGTCTTGCCGGGCATGCGGTTAGCCTCGGCATAGTATGGCGGCGAACTGCTCTCCAGCACACCATAGGTGTCACTTTTGCCTTCTGCTTTTCTTTGCAGCTGAAGTAGGGTACTCGGATTCCTTGATCCGGTTGCACCGGCCCGCCCGGGCGGGTGGTAGGGGCGCTGTCGTATGCTGCTGCTTCCGCCGACGAGGTCGACGCGGAGACGGCGGGACTCACGAGTTACAGGCCGGCATAACGCCGTAGTAAGTTACCTTTTCCTTTCCTAAACGCGACGACGCTTCGGCGGACGGCAGCCAGTGAACGGCTGGGGGTCACGATCCGAGATCTTGGTGACCTCCAGGCCGGCAGCCTGAGGGAACGAATAGTCTCGCGGCTCCGAACCTGGGCCTTTAACAAATACTTCCACAGACTTCATGCCATGATCCATTGCCTTGCGGGCGGCGTTTTCGGCGGCCAGCTGGGCAACAGCGCAACGGCGGACTTCCGGGAACCCTTGAAAGCCAACACTGGCCGGAGGATGCCCAAGGATCACAGCACCGTGCGGATCGGTGATCGACCCTGATGGTGTTATTGAAGGTGGATTTGATATATGCGATCAGCGGCCACGTTCTGCTCGACAACGCGACGGCCAGTGCGGCGGGCGTTAGAGCGTGCTTTGGAGGCATGAATTACTTCTTCTTTCCGGCGATGGTCTTCTTCGGACCCTTACGCGTACGAGCGTTGGTCTTGGTGCGCTGGCTGAACGGGCGGAGGCCGCGCCGGTGGCGCAGGACCCCTGGTAGCAGCCGATTTCAATCTTGCGACGAATATCGGCCTGCACCTGGCGGCGAAGGTCACCTCCACCTTTCCAGGTTGCTTCGATCACATCACGCAGCGAGGCGATCTGCTCGTCGGTGAGGTTATCGGTGCGCGAGATCCGGAGAAATGCCGGTCTCCTTGAGCAGTTGTTTGGATCGGGCTGACGATGCCATAAATGTACGATGTGCAACCTCCATGCGCTTATTGCGTGGAGGTCCACACCAGCAAAGACGTGCCATAAGGCGGTACCTTCCCGGTTGTTACAGTGGTTTTCTCCATGCCACATCCCCGCCAAGAGAACGCTTTGTCGGTCGGATGCCGGAGTGTGGGTTAGTTTCACGCTCGGCCACTGTCACCAAAAGTGTGATTGGCGCACAAAACTGCCGCTAGGCATGGAGGCGAAAAATTACTTGTAGCGGTAAAACGGTGCGGCCGCGAGTCAGGTCGTATGGCGATAATTCCACCACGACGCGGTCTTCCGGCAAGATACGGATATAGTGTTGGCGCATCTTGCCACTGATGTGCGCAAGAACCTTGTGCCCGTTGTCGAGTTCGACACGGAACATTGCGTTTGGCAAGGGTTCAACAATCCGACCCTCAACCTCAATGGCGCCTTCCTTTCTTAGCCATATCCTCTGCATTTCCCCAACATATCCGCCGGTTCGTAGGTTTACTTCTACCATGGTAAGAACACACATGTTCTACACCATCCAACAATAATACACACAACCTGCGACGATGGCTAATTACGCCTCGGGCTTTTGCTTTACGACGTGCATTCCAAAGGCGTTTGTCACCATGGTAGCTGTCACTTTCGATTTTCTGATTCCACCACCCCCGACCGGCCTTGTATCCAATAGTTCGCCACATGGGCCCGAGAAACCGCCTCCCAAGTATTGTGGGAGGCGGTAGAAAAGTCAACGGGAGAGCTATAACGCTCGGCTTCTAGTAGACGTATACCACGTCACCGACCTGGAGTTCGTCGAGCTACTGAACGGCATCATCATGCCGAGGGTGAACGCACCCGTGGGACCACAGGTTGGGGTTGCCCTCATGGAAGGACCACCGTTATTGGTGAAGTACACGAATACGGCATGGGGGCATTATTAAACGGCCGCGAAACCTCATTCTTTACCTTGCGAACCACGCGGTGGGTTCCTGGGGTTTCCCAGCCCACAGCTACTCGGAGGACATGTCCCAGGCCGGACCAAAAACCTTACCATTTTTCTGCAACCAGGTGCGTTGCTTTTGTTAAATCCACGCAGGCAGCCGCGGTGGGAGGGCAGGAACCATAATCGAAGTTTTTCACGCTCTTTCGCCAGGCGCTCGGCTTCTGCCCGGTCCTTGGCATCTTGGGCTTCTTTATTCTTTTCGTCGACAATCCCGGGGGCCACCGCGTTAGCGGCACCATCAACGAGTTCTTTTGCCTTCTGGGCAGAATTGGGATCTAGCTTTTCCGCTTCTTTATGTAGATCGTTGCGAGCCTTCCAGTATCATTGCGAATCTGGTTCGTAATGTCGACTGCGTTGGGCACGCCCGCCGATTGTGCAGAAGCAACAATGGGGCTTCCCACTGCCAGCACCGAGAAAGCGGCAATGGCAGCCGCGATACCTTTAATACGACGCTTCATCGTAAAGGCTGAGCATTACGTGACTTAAAATACATGCTGAATACTATAGCCTGATTTTCAGCAAAATCAGAGGCTACACCCTCCCAAGTGAGGGTGAATTTTTATCATTTTCGCCATCCTCCCAGTTCAGGACCAATAGTCACAATTTGGCAAGGGGCGACTATGACGCCCACCACAAAACGAATGCACACAATTACACCCAAATAGACCGTTATTACTTCGTTATTTTATAGCGTGGTGTAAGGATACGAGGTCCCGTTGCGGTGGCGGCCACCGTGTGCTCCCAGTGAGCGGCGAGCGAACCATCGGCGGTGACCACTGACCAGCCGTCGTCAAGCACAAAAGAATCGACGCTGCCCAGCGTAAGCATAGGCTCGATAGCCAGCACGGATCCATCTTGGATGAGGGACCACGACCAGGACGTCCCTTCATTTGCCAGCCACGGTTGTTCATGCATGGTCCGACCGATTCCGTGCCCCCCGTAACCATCGACGATGCCAAGTGTTATACCCCATCGTTGCTCAGCTTGGCGGGTGGCCTGCTCTAAGGCGTGCGAAACATCGCTGAGTCGGTTTCCTGGGATCATGGCCTTCATGCCTTCCATGAGCACCCATCTCGGTGGCACTCATTCAGCGCCGCAGCCGGCGGCTTCAGAGCCTCCTGACCGCCAATGCCAAACGTCCACGCGGAATCCCCACACCCAGCCGTCGAGGGTAGCCCCGCAGTCTATAGAAACAAGATCACCTTTTCGCACGTGCGATCGTTGGGGATACCGTGAACGATTTCGGTATTGATCGACACACAGATTGATGCTGGAAACCCCTGATACCCCTGAAAAGTGGGAATTGCCCCAGCACTGCGAATGACGTCTTCGGCTACCTTATCGAGGTCAAGAGTGCTCACCCAGCTGTTGCCGCTGCTTTAACTGTCGAAGCGCCTGCCGACGACTTCGGCCGCTTGCATCGCATCCAATTCACCTGGTGTTTTAGCGAGGAATTATTTTACGACGCTTCCGGAAAAGCCATTTCTTACCCGTGTTCTACCCGTTATGTGATATATGTGGTGAATTGGTTTTTACCACGAATCAGCCGATGCATGGACCGCCGCACCTCATTGATTTTTACTTCCCAATGGTATTGCTGCATGAGTTGGGCGGCGATTCAGGGCGGCCCCGAATACCTCATTGGAGTCTAGCCAAATCTGGTAGACAAAAAGATCAAGTCGATCGTTTTAATCGTTGCTGCTTCGAGTCGATTTTGCGCGGCGGTTCTCTATGTGCTTTATAAAATCCGCGCTGGTGACCCTCTAGCAGGCGCGCCATGCGGCTGAGATCAAAGTTGCCACGTTCCTGTTCCATGAGGTCGAATTTTTCGCTCTTAGTGGCGTGATCGGGCAGGTTTTTCTTCATCACCGCCAGGAATTGTCTATCAGGTCTTCGTTGCGTTGTTGGCGGGCGAGTCGGCGTCTTTAATGGGCCCGGGCGGCGTCCGGCTATCACGGCTGTCAAGTTCGGATTGGATTTTCACCCATCTGCCGAGAGTCATGGTTGACGCTCTACTTCTTTTGGCGACTGCGCTGATTGGCGCCCGGTGTCGAGTCACCATCCGTGCTGAACGTTTCTGGAACCGCCAATCGTAATGTTTATTTGCCGCCCGAGCTTATCCCTTCCGTCTGGTTAGCGTTCAACAATTGACGTTCAACCAATTACCGCTGTCGAAAAGAGAACCGAAATGTTATCGACAAACAAAACCAGCATCACGCACATTTCTGCATAAGTGCTGGTATTTTACTAGCTAATTTTTATCAATTACTTGCCCAATGCAGCCATAGTTGGCGCATTAATTTCCTCCACCGTGCCCTCGGCGGGATTGTGATAATCCGATCGGCATAGTGTTCGATAAGCGGTGCGGTTTCGTTCCGATACACCTGCAACCGGGTACGGATCGTTTTCTTCGTTATCGTCGCGCGGCCACGAGCCAGCATGCGCCGTCGACCACCACGTCCTGAAACCTGGAAGTTCACCACGCCGTCGAGGGCAACGCTGCCTCGGTGAGGAACCCCGTCGAGGATTTGGCCTGTTCCACGGTGCGGGGAAACCCGTCGAGGAGAAACCATCACGAGCATCATCCTCGGCCAGGCGTTCCTTCACCATGCGGGCGGTCACATCGGTGGGGACCAGTTTGCCAGCATCAATGTAGCTTTTCGCTTCAAGCCCCAGTGCCGTCACCAATGTTGGCACGGAATAGGTCGCCGGTGGAAATGTGGGGTACACCAAGTTTTTCGAAAGAATGACAGCCTGGGTGCCTTTCCGGCGCCAGGAGGCCGAGGAGTACGAGTCGCATATTACTTCAAAAAGTCCTTCGTAGTTGCTTTGCAGGAGTTGGGATTCGATTTGCTTGACAGCGGTCACAGGCAACCGAAAGTCCATAATGAGGATTGCAGTGCCGCCGGAACGGTGTGGATGAGCCAGCCCGGGCGGACACCCCAAAGTCCAGCATAATATTCGGGAGGATAGCAATCACACCCAGGTAGAGGGCACCAACGAAGAGGAGTCGGTTCATCACATAGCCCAGGTATTCTGCGGTGGGCCGACCGGGACGAATGCCCGGAATGAAACCACCGTATCTTCATGTTCTCCGCCTGCTCGGCCGGATCGTATTGCACCGACACGTAGAAGTAGGAGAAGAAGATGATGAGCACAAAGTACAGCACGATGTACTGCCACGACGAAGGGGTTTGCAAGTATTGAATGACGTTACGCTGCCACCAGTTATCCGGCGGGGTGGGGGAACCGAGTTCACGATTTGAGTGATGAGCACCGGCATATAGATCAGCGAGGAGGCGAAGATCACCGGGATCACACCACCCTGATTAACCTTGAGCGGCAGGTAGGTGGAGGAGCCGCCGTATTGGCGCCGGCCCACCATGCGCTTGGCGTATTGTGCAGGAATGCGGCGCTGCCCTGTTCCACAAAGAGACCACACCCACAACCAGGATGATAACGGCAGCAAGCACAAGGCTGAAGACGAGGCCCACCGGAACCGTGGAGGATATTGGCTCCGTCAGCGGGAATGCGGGTAGCAATGCCGGCAAAGATGAGCAGTGACATGCCGTTGCCCACGCCCTGTTCAGTGATGATTTCACCCAGCCCACATCACCAGCACGCGCCGGCCGACATGACGAGCACGAGGATGATGAGGTCAAAGAGGGTGCGCTTCTTTTGAGCACGGGTGCCCTGACCAAGAGTTGTTCCCGGTCGGCGAGGGCCACAATGCCAGACGATTGCAGCAGGGCCAACGCCAATGTGAGGTACCGGGTGTACTGGTCCATTTTGGCCTGGCCGGATTGCCTCTCTTTTTAACTCTTCAAACCGAGGGAATCACCACGGTAAGTAGCTGCACAATAATAGAGGCAGTGATGTAGGGCATCACGCCAATGGCAAAAATGGACAGTTGCGGCAAGGCGCCGCCAGAGAACAGGTTGATTAAGGCGTAGACACCCTGAGAATCGGATGTCAACTGGTGAACATGTGCTGAAATGGAAACGTAATCAACACCCGGCGACGGTATCTGGGCAGCGATGCGGTACAAAAATGATCAGGGCAAGAGAAATAAGTATTTTCTTGCGCAGATCCGCATCCTTAAATGCCTGAAGAATGGCGGACACCAGCCTCCTGGCTTTCCTCACGCAGCCATAGGGCTGGCAGGAAAATTTTCAGTGTTTGGTTGATACCCCGCGGTTTTCGTGGGGCGACTTAGAATTGACTGACCTTGCTACTCTATCATCAGAGTCAAACCAAGTCACAGTCAGGCTGTGAGCACTCACTAAAATATTAAAAGAAAATCCTTAATCCTAGGGTCAATACCATGCCCTAGTTTCCGCTTTTATCAGCGCTTCGCTCCCATGCCCATGGTAATCTGTTGCATAATGCTCCACCCAAACGGGAGCGGATTCCACAAATCCAGTAGCCTGCAAGAACCTCCGCAGGCAAAACCCCAATGATGCCCAGCATTGCCCCACGTCAGCTCGATTACCCAGGCCTACGAGCACAACCAACTGCGGCGAAATAGCGCCACAAAGCACCATCAGCATCCGCGCTATCCAACACCCGCGCTTGCCCTCTAGAACAAGGCCCTAGTTACCACCCCTGCATCAAACAGAAGCACTTATACTTGTTAACGCTTTACGCCTTTTGGATTACCCCATAGCCTCCCCCATTATTGGTTCTGTCATGGATAATTATATGGCTTCTATCGGGTAAGTCCATGAAAATGCCAAGTGTCTTGAACGGCTACATCTGACTTTTAGATTTCAGCGATGATGATAATCATCTATTGTGATAATCAGGTGAGGTTTTGGCCTGACAATGGTTGCCTTCTCCTCGCAAAGGTGATACAAAAACAGCACCCGGCTCTTATACTTGTATTAGTGGTTTCGGGTAGTCATAACTAGCGGGAATCCGAGAAGAAGCAACAGTGTTGGATTCCTGCCTCGCTGGGGCTACCGTGACCCTTGCTACTCATACAAGTGACGGGTGCTGTTTAACGAAGTGAGATAGTGACAATGAAATGGCAGTTTCTGTTGTTGCTATCCTGCTTGTAGGTTTTCACGCGGTATGCGCGTATATTGTAGTCAGCGCCATACCATCAGGCGGAACAACTCGCCGGAGCAAGCCAAAATTTCCGCACGGACGGTAAGAAGCGCCTCCGTGGTCAGTTTAAGCAATAAATTCGTGGTATGGCTAGCCTACGGCCGGAAAATTGAGGTTATTTATTGTGCTGCTCCCGATTGATTGCGCTGACCGTGATAATTACGGGTTACCTTATCCGCCCATTCAGGGGGACCCCCGCGCCACAAATTACCCTATTTTTTGTCTAGATGGGTGGCGACGCGTTGCGCTACTTCTCGAAAGTTTTTAGTAAAAGGATGATCTGCGCCCAGGACTACGGACGGTCTCTCTCGATCAAAGAACTTCGTATTCAACTTCAGCTTCGGAGACCCTACCTGCATGAAAGATGTCCAGGCATAGTGGTTCCAATACGGAAAGCGTCTTTTTCGGATTCTGGCCGATCACCTCCCGACTGTCGTCGTGCAGCGCCGCCCAAGCGGCCAGGGGCTTCTATCGTAGCGGTGCAGATCAACGAGACAGAGCGTATTGGTGCGCGCATGGAGGGTGACAAAATGCTTATCACCTTTACACCTTCCGGCAGCCTCAACCACGCCCTTGGCGCACTCCGGCAAAAGCATCGAAAACAGCGTTCGACTGCACGAAGACAGAGCACATAGCGACCCTGAGCAAATGTTGGTGTCTCGGCCGTATTCCCTTGATTATTTTCATGGAATTAGAGCGCTTCGTATTGCCAGGCCGTGCACCAGGCTCTGGCCTCGTAAAGGTAGAGGGCGTGGGTGTTCCAGGCTTCCAGGGTTTCGGGCTGTCCTCGCCGGTCGCGCGTCGATAAGCACGAGGAGGGACCGCACCGGGGAGTGCCCGTTTGAACTGCCCGGCCTCGGCAAGGTGCTGGCGTATTGGGTCAGACGTTGCGAGGTGCGGGGATGCTCTGGGGCTCTAAAGGTTACGGCGGTTCGCGAGGGCATAGCCGAACTGTTCGGCGGCCTCGGGCAAGGTGGCCGCGGTTACAGGAAGCAGGTGGCGGCATGCCCTGGAGATACACGGTATCTCGATGGTCGGGCCCAAACGTTCAGGCAGGTAGGGAGCAGCTCGCCCTCGGCCAAGGCCTGTTCATCCCGCTCGCTGGAAAAGACAAGTCATAACTTCCACGTGGTGATGGTGGCAGGATTGTGAGGCCTGAAAACATAGCGGCAATCGTTGAGCGGATTGCAGCAGAAGCGCTTCTTCGTATTCACCCAATTCGAGGCACATTCGACAAATTGTTGCCGGACAAATAGCGGTCGGGGTGCAGCTCCCCATTGACTATACCGAAAACCTTCGCCACTATGGCGTACTCTTGCGTAAGCCTGATCCATGTCCTGTGCCTGGCGGGAGAAAATAGGCATATTTCGCTGCGCACGACGCTGGTTTCCAGGTGATATTTGCCCCGTGTTTGTTCATAAACGGCGACGAGGTTGCTGAGCTCCTCGATCGCCTCGTCTATGCAGTATGAGGCGATCAAACTTTCGATATAGGAATCCCACACCGCAAGGGTCTGTGGGTGTTCTGCCCCTAAAAGTTTGTTGGGAGTATTCTAATTGCGTGCTTTTAGGTTTTCGGTGCTCATAGCCCTTACTGTACAATGGAGAACGCAAAACTAGCGTTGTTGGAAGTGAAAAACCTATTATTCCTGCTCAAACCTGGTTTACTTATCGACGCCTTACCCAAGCTGTGTAGCTATATCTGATAATGTTTCGTGAATGCCTAAGATAATGGGATGTGTCGGCCCCAATTTTTGGACGGTAGCATCCAGGAGACACTTATCTCGAACTGGGCCTCGGAAATCATACCTGCCTTATAAAGGCCCCCATGCATAGTTATTCCAGGCCTTGAATGTTTCTTCATCATCATCACCATAAACCTGCTGGCCTGTTCCACAATGGTGGAAAGTTCGGTGAGGGTTTCTTCAAAGCGACCAAGTTCTGGCAGGCAGCGGGAATATCGCGTGACAACGAGAAATTTTCATGGGGTCCTGATGGGATTGCTGCTGATACGCGGCAATCACCCTGGGCGGTATTCATCACAGGCGCCGACCGCGGCGAGTGGCATAAAGGGTTTGGGCGTAGGTCAATCGCACCGTTGTGGTTTCTCATCCAAAGTCCCATAGAGTTGTTCTGAATCGAGCGAGGATATCTGGCAATTCCCGGGCAGCCCCTCGAAATTGTTTAGTAGCGTAAAGGTAACAGGCGTAGGCGTACCAGGTTTCTAACGTTTGGGGACTATCGAGACCATTTACCTTTTTCCGAACGGCAAGGAGCTTTTTCAGCTCCGAGATGCCCTGTAAAATCATGGTTGCGGAGCAGACACCCAATCCAATCATTCCATAGAATGAGTGTTTGATTATGGTGGATTCCGAGGGATTTTTGGGCCGCCCTGAAGCGCACGACCAAACTCATCAATGGCCGCGTCGAGCCTCCCACATCCATGAGGCAGGTCCCCACCGCACCCCAGGCGACAAAGGTACGCGGATGATACTCCCAGGGTCTTCCGGCACATCCAACACCGCCTGATACTCGATCAGGGCCTCGCTGGCCGCCCAGCGGCACGAAGTTGCCCGCATATTTATAGCGAATCAGCAGGGTATCTGGGTGATTTTCGCCAGAGACCTGCACGCGAACCGCAAGAAGCTGTTCAGCCTCGGCCAGTGCCTGAGTGACACGACCCACCTCATCAAGGCAAATCATCACCCTCGGTCCAAGTAAGGAGCGTGTCGGGATCATGGGAGGGCCAAGAATATGACGCTGCTGTTCAAGCACATCCATAAATTCCGGGAGCGCCTCGGAAAATCGGCTCAAGCTTGGCAAGACAATCGGCAGCCTTATTCCGCAAATCCAAAACCGACATATCCGCTTTTCCGTATGCTTGTTCGAATCCATCCGCGCTTTTACGGAATAAGGTACGAGCCTCACTACTGGCCCATGGCCTGAAGAATCTCGGCGTTTTTTGTTCGGGCAGCACAGGTAGCCGGGTGATATTCGCCATAGTCATGGCGAAGTTCAGCAACCAGATCGGCGATGCTGGTGGCGGCTGCCGGCAACGCCGAGGGCTTAAGCTCGTTACGGTATTCCAACAACACTGCAACGTACAGGTCAGGGCCTTGAGAGTTTCGGGATCATACGCACCATTAAGCCGCCAGATCTGGGTAAATCTCTGCTTCAGCCCTGGGTGATATCTTCCGCATTTCGTCCCATATCCTCACTGTACACACTCGCCCTATTGGCTCTATTAGCTGACCCAATCATGGTTCTGTTTTTCAGTTACGCCCACCTGAAGACAACCATTCCCCGCCAAACAATCCGCAATAAGGGCAGCTCAATATCCCAAATAGGTTCTCGAAAATATCCTCACTGTGATCTTGCTATCCTCACCCCCATTATCACAATTCTGCCAATCAACCCCACACGACGCCATTATTATCACCGTCACCACGCTGCCAACTGACTATAACCCCGCTAAAACTCTCGACATATAGGCAGAGCCTCCTCCAGCTGTGCGCATTCTCACTGTGAGATTCCTCACTTCACTAGCAAAAAGCATTTCATTGGTTGCTAAAATCAATCAATCCATGCAGCGGATCCCGAATCGCCACCGTTTCGCCTCTGCCAGCAAAATCCCTCCCTACCAGGCCCAACCCCACCATGCGGGCGTCGACAAGCGATGGCGACTACTCGCCCTGGCGGCGCGAGACGCCATTTATCCTGCATCAACGACCCAAAAGTCCGCAGCTTGCTCACCTGATACCGGTCGTCCGCTTCTTCTAGCGTCCGCCGAGTCCGCGCCACATACGGGCCGCACACCTGCTGTGTCTCCGCGATCAGCTCGTCAACCCTGCTCCCCACGCTTCCACTCCCACTGGCCCCCGCTCGTGCCGGCCGCTGCCTGCCGATGCGTGGACAGCTCTTATACTGGCGTAGCGCCTCCGTACCGGCCCTGGTCTCCAACAGCTGCACCCATTTCCCACGCCAGCAGGGTCCGCTCGTCCGTGTCCTCAACCCGGCGCGACAGTCCGCCACCACCGGCCCCAGAAGTTCCGTGGCGTCTGCGTCCCGCTGCAGGGCAAGCAGGCATTCCACTACCGAATACCGGGCATCCAACGTTGCCGGGTCCTGCTTTCCCTAGCAGTTCTTCCCGACGTACTCGCTACCGCGGTGTATTGTTCTAGCGCCGGCTCGTACAGTGTGGTTTCCGCGAAGCACCCGGCCCAGTCGGCGCGATTATTCACCGTCACGGGATCCTTGTCACCGAACACTTTTTCGCATGCCGCTACGAGTTTCCCCGAGTTGGGGTCAGGCCTCCGCGTATTTCTTATCAGCCATGAGCGAGGTGGTGTAGTCTCGCCATGCTGCGAGGGTATCGGGATGTTCCGCCCCTAGGGTTCGCCGCATGTGTTCCAGCCGGATAGCGGCGTCGGTCCCTCCGCGGTGGTTTCAGCGTTCTCGGTTTTAGGGCCCTCAGTTTTGTGAGGCTTTGGCTTTGGGGCCCACCTTTAGGGGTTTCAGCTTTGGGGCCTCAGTGCTCGTGGGGGTTTTCGCGGGAAGGTTCGTTCGGGGGTTGTGTTCTGGGTCTCATCCATGTTTTCACTCTACAGGGTTCTTGGGTTCTGCGATCTCGCCGGCAAACTGCGCCCAAACTCTTGGACGTGCAGGTTGTTGAGTGATCTTCCCCTGTAGATGCGGGTGCAGTCCCTGCACCAATGCGTCGTATTCGGACCAGGCGTCGTCTACCCAACCCAGGGCGAAGAGGGTGCGCATGTAGTCGTAGCGGAGTTCGATGGTTTCTAGGCTGTCGTCGCCGTTGATTTGTCGGGATACCGCTGAGCCCTCGAATTCGGTCAGTGCCTCCTCATCGGTCGAGACACACCAGGGTGGTCGCGTATTGGGACAAATGACGAAATGTCGCTATGGGTTTCTCCAAACACGTCTCGGCGGCGCGGCGGGGCAGGGTCGAATTCGGTGCTGGCCTTCTCGCGGTTACCAGCGGCGAGGAGGCTGCGGGCGTAGATGGTGCGGAGCCGGATCACGTCGGGTGGTTTTCGCCGCGGTCTTTGATAGCAAGGTCGATGAGGGCGCGGAGAATTCGGCGGCGTCTTCGTGCCGGTTGGCGCCGTCGAGGATTTTTGGCGTATCGCAGTATGGTGAAGGGTGTCAGGGTGGTTTCGCCAAAGAGTTCGAGGTCGGGTGGCGAGGAGGTCGGAATTCCACGAGGGATTCTTCGAGCTCGTTTTCGGTTGGCGAGTCCGGCCGCGTAGCTGTTCCAGTATCGGAGTGTTTTGGGTGGTGGGGCCCGAAGACTTTCCGGGAGTCATCGAAGTAATGCGGCGTGTAGGGCGACTGCGGCGTCGGCGTGGTGGGCGTTGCTGAGGCAGATGGCGTATTGGTTGGTGGATTTTAAAGGTGGAGGGTCGGCGGGCCGAAAACCCGCACACAGGATTCGATTGTTTGTTCGTATTCTTCGATCGCTTCGTCGTAGCGTTGGAGTGCGTGGAGGGCGGCGGCGCGTTTGGCGTGCATGATGACGGTGCGTTCGTCGGTTTCGCCCCATACGGCGGTGAATCTAGGAGGAGTTTTTCGCATTCCGCCAGGCTTTCTTTTGTGTTTTCCGGTTTTGCCTAGGGATACCGTGTAGTGTGCCCAACTTGTCAGGGTGTCGGGGTGATCTTTGCCTTGCACGTGGCGGCGGGAGGTATACACTCGGGAAAATATTTGGGTGGCACCTTCAACATTGCCGAGCCGGTTGAGGCATTGTGCTACTTGTTCTTGTGCGTGGAGGGTTTCGAGGTGTTCCGGCCCGAGGGTTGTGTGCCGCTACTTCCTGGAGGATCACGAATTGTGTGCCGGCGTCCCGCACGTCACCCGCCTGATACAGGAAGTTGGCAAATTTGCGGCGGAGTGGGATGGTTTCGCTGCTTTTCTTCCCATAGCTTTGCTCCTGCACAGTCAGCAGCGCGCTGAATTCCGCCGCCGCCGCATCCAGTTGGTTCTCCGCCACGAGCGCATCAATGTACCTCATTCCAGGCCCTATAGGTGTCCGGGTGGTGCTGACCGCTCTTGAAGCTCCGCCAAATGGGTTTTCAGCCTGCTGCTGGTTGCAATCATTCTTTAACTGACGACCCCGGTTGTCTAGTGTTGCTTTTTCGACGCTACCCCCTGGCAGAAAGACTCCGCCACTTTTTGGGATAGCTCCTGGTAGGCCACGGTCTGCGGGTCGCCTCCAGGATTCGCACACATTCTGGGGATGAGAAACTCTATATTCCAAATGGGCTTCGGCAATCGCTTGCGAAATAAGTGCCCATGCGTAGTCGTTCCAGAGTTTGAGTGTTTCGGGGTGATTCGCCGCGCGCCTGGCGGAATCGTGGAGTAGGTGTTCCCATTCGCAGAGGGCTTTTTCGTAATCGCCTGTGTCCAGCGAGGCAGTCGGTGCATCGTATGCGCAGGTAGAAGGTTCGATCGTCGTTTTCGCCGTGGAGTCGGCGGGCGCCCCCTGGCACGCTGGAAATTCCGTGTATGCGTCAAAGATTTGGTCGCTTCCGAGTAGGCAGTGGGCATACCGGCTGCGAAGGTCCGACAGTGTCGGGGTGGAATTCGCCTTTTTGGTTTGTCGATATTTCCGTGAGTTGGGCAGAGTTCGGCAGCGGCTTCGTGAAAACGGCGTCGGCATCGCCAGCATGATGGCGTAGTTGCGCCAGGTTTGGCAGGTTTTCAGCGTGGTCGGCGCCTAGGAGACGCCGACAGCGGCGATGAGGAGGTGTGGGCTTCGACACTGCTTCGTTGGTGTAGCGGCATTGGCGAGGCTGGCTATGATAGTTACGCCATACGGTGAGGGTTTCTGCGTTCTGGTCCGAGAATTCGCCGGTAGTCAGCAGAAGTCCTGTCATTTCGGCGTAGGCTTCGTTGCTGCGACCGAGTTCGCTGGACAGGCGGCGGGTGGGCCGCGGGTATTGAGGCGTGTCATGTGGTCCGGGCCTAAGTCGTCACGCCTGGCTATGAGGAGGCGGTGGATCTCATCATGCCAGGTTGGGTTTCCTGATCCCCTTAGGATTGCGGCATATTTACTACGCACATAGAGGGTGGAGTTATGGTGGTTGCCTAAGGTTTGGTGCAGAATGGGAGCAATAATTCGGCCGGCGAGCGCTTTGGGAGTAATCGCGCTGTTTCTAAACAAACCAGGTAGTTTATCCAGGTTCTCATGCCTGGATGGTCATTTCCGTAGAGGCGTCGACGGTGGTGAGGAGTTCGGAGAAATATCTGACCGGCTTCTTCTGTATTTTTCCCAGGTATGTTATAGCATTCATGCCCTTGCGGATGAGCCATTCCTCACTGGTGGGCCCGTAGGGTGGTATGCGATTGCCGCATGATGGAATTTGAGTGTAAGCATCTTGATATTTGGCCCCTTTGCGAGGTAGTGGGTATATTTGCTGGGATGAGGCCGGCCACGAATATGTGGTTGTCGCTAGCCATGCGTTCGCTGACCGATATGAGCAGGGCCACTCAGTGAGTGCGTGTTCGGTGTCACCATCACGTATGAGCGCATCTATGGGTTAGCCACACTTCCCTGGTGTCAACGTGCTCCTCCCCTAACCGGGCGCGAAGCTCATCAAAGGTTTTTTTGATACCAGTGGTACGGGAGTTACGGATTTTAGTCATAGGCTTACTGTACAGAATCACTAGTTAACCTATTTCCTGAACCTTGCCGAGGTTTTGGTGGTTTATTATTTCACATGATGTAGTGGCGTAGATCATGTGATCTCTCTTGTCTTATCTCGCCTTGGCGTAACCTCGTGTTGAGTCGTTGTGCGACCTCGACTCAGACTTTGCGCCAACCGCCGGTGGCCTGCGTATTCCTGCAGCAGACGGCGTTATAACCTCTCCATATCCGCATTAATGTCTCGGATGCTAGCAATCCGAGTTTTGCCGTTGTTTCACCGCAGTCTCCCAACAATCACACTCATGATCGTGTCCCTATTCGTGTTCCATCTACACCCGCGCTGCCCCCGCCCACAATGGATCTGTGAGACTCGGGCATGCAGTGAGTTATCCAGATGCGGGCCCGAACTTGCGCTGCAAATGAGCATTCAGGTTTCCTGGGACCAACCAGGATGGGTCGAGGTTGGCTAGCCCAGCTCAGCACTTGTTCTAAGCTAGGGTCCGCAGGCAAGCTCACGCCGCTTTGCCCTTGGTGCTCGTTGCAGCGGACACTCACTCAGCGCACAATCATTCCAACCACGTCCCACGCCCATTGCACTGCATATGTGCCGAGCTGGAGTTCGGTCGCCCAGGCACGCTCAAGAACCCGGAAAAATCCACGAACCCCAGCTCAGTACATTCACTAAGCCTGATTATCCGCTGAGGATCCCCAATATCGCACTCTTTTCCCGACCAAATGCCTTGTCACGCCACGGAAATCGAGGTTTAGAAGACATGCAGCCACGGCAGGGCACAGGGTAGCACAGTTCTGAGCTGGAGTTCTATTTTACCGGCCCCTCAAGAGGGTACTGAATCGAGAAAGTCAAGCTCAGCAGGACATGAAGTCGGCCGAATGGTACGCCTTAAGAAGGCATAATCCCCGAATACACACCTGGCATACCGCACGCACCCTACTGCACATGTTCTAAGCTGGAGTTCGCGCTGGGGTGCTAGCCAACAGATGGATACCTACACTACGTAAACCGGCTTCCGGCCCCTTGTGCCTACTGGTGCCGTCCAGAACCGCCGGCTGCCCCAGGAGAAAAAGCCGCCACGCCGGAACTCCAGCTTAGAAAATATGCAGTTGCTTCGCCTGAGGATCCTGTGGATTCACCAGGCTTGAGACGTATGCTGCAGCAAACCGCCCCCACCAATAATGATGAGGGCGGCAATGAATCAAGATCAGGGCAGACGAAAGCCTACTTGGCGGTTACGGCGGTTACTGAACCACCGGCGGCCTCGATCTTCTCCTGTGCCGACTTGGAGAATTTGTCGAGGTGACGTTGAGCTTGACGCCCACTCGCCTTCACCCAACACCTTGACCGGCTGGTTCTTACGAACCAGGCCCTTGGACACGATATCGGCGACGGTGATGTCGCCACCAGCTGGGAAGGCTTCACCAAGGTCGCCAACGTTGACCACTTGGTAAATCACCTTTGTTGCGGCTCTTGAAGCCCCTTGGAGCTCGGCAGCCGCATGGATGGGCATTTCGCACCTTGAAAGCTGCCGATAAACTTCGCTTTCCGAGCCTCGGTACCCTTTGGAATACCGCGACCAGCGGTTTTACCCTTTGAACCCCTCACCACGACCCACACGAGTCTCCGGCCTTATTCGCACCCTGCTGGGCGTAGATCGTGAAGTTTAATCATCGCTCATTGGTTATTCTGCCACTCTTCGATCATCACAGGTGGCGCAACAACCTGAATCCGCGCCGCACAATGGGTGTCCTGGGCGTACAACAGAGTGATTGATGCGCGAAGCGCTCAACGACCGTGGCATGTGCGTTGTTTAGGTTAGCAACCAACCAGTCCTTTTTCTGGCAGGATCTCTCTAGGCCAGCGGTTGCTTTCTCCTGTCCTGCGCGTCAAGCCCGCAGCATCCGAGCGGGGGCGACTTCTTCCAAGCTCTCGCCACGACGAGCCAGTGCACTCTTCGGGCGAACCAGTTGCTTTCCAGGCCGGCAACGGTAGCATGCACCACGTTGATGGCGTTGTCAGAACCGAGGGACTTGGACAGGAATGCGTCTTGAACACCAGCGCATCTCCAGCACTGGCGGGCAGCGCCACCAGCGATGACACCAGTACCGGGGGCAGCTGGCGTGGAGCATCACGATGCCGGCTGCGGCTTCACCTCCTGACCGGGTGGGTGATGGTGCCACCAACCATCGGGACGCTGAAGAAGTTTTTGCGCTGCTCGGCACCTCCTTGGACTGGTGGCGGGACTTTGCTTTGGTGTTTACAGCTCACACCTTACACTTATTACCTTTGCCGTCGCCAACGATGACGAGGGCGGTGGAAGCTGGAAGCGGCGACCACCCTTGACCACCTTGGACACGCGGCATTAATGGTCACCACGCGCTCAATGTATTGGGGAGCGTTCGTCTGAGTCAAAGCTGGATTTACGATCGTCGGCGCGCCACCACCGCGGCGGCTGCTTCGTATCGCTCGTCGGCGTAGCGTCCGCCGTCACGCCGTTCACGTCCGGACATTAGGCGTTCCTTCCGCTGTTGTTACTGCGGCAGCCATTAGAATTTCAGACCACCTTCACGAGTTGCAGTCGGCCAGAGCGGCAACCTCGGCCATGGTATTTGTAGCCGTACTCGCGGTCGAGTCACGACTTTTTCAATGCCGGCTGCCTCGCGCGTTCAGCGATGAGCCGCCCGACCTTGGCTGCCGTGCTTTGCGTTTTCCACCGCCGCCACAACCTTCTCCACGGAAGATGCGGTGGCGGCAAGGGTGTGACCAGCGGTATCGTCGATCACCCGCACATGCACAAAGTGCTGAGCAGAACGGGCCTCCGCGCTGCCGAGGTGCTTGCGCGGCGCAGGGTCTTGGCAGAACGCGGATGCGACGGCGCACCCGAGCCTCGCGGCGACGAGCAGAGATGTTCTTTGCCGACCGGCAACCGCTTCGTCGTTGTTGCAAGCTCGCGTTTACTTACCCGTCTTTCTGACCTCAGCGACGGATCTGCTCAAGGCTCGTCAACGAATACTCGTTTTTATAAGGATCGTCCTTACGCAGCTTGCGTGACAATGGCGGTGCGATCTGTCCGACTTTTGCTTCGTCGATACCGGAGACCGACAGCTCGTGTTGCCGTCCACGGCGAGTACCTCTCCGCTCGATGAGCACCGGGTGAGTAGCCCAGGAGAATTCCAGACTTTCACGCGGCCACACGATAACCGACACCGAAGATTTCCCATCTTGATGGTGTGTAGCCTTTCTGGTCACGCCCACAACCAGGGTGCTGTTAATGAGCGAGCGAGACAAACCATGCAAGGACCGTTTTTCCTGGTTGTCATCGACGCGCAGAATCTGGCGGTCCTCGATAGCAACTTTAATAGGTTCGGCAACGGTGTGGCTCATAGGGTACCTTTGGGGCCTTTCACCTCGACAAACTGGCTGTCGATTTTGACGTCGACATTGGCGGGACGGCGATGAGGTGTCTTACCAATACGTGACATACTTCTGCGCGCTCCTCACCAGACGTAGGCGAGAACTTCCGCCTACACCTTTCGCATAAGCCTGACGGTCGGTCAGTAGCACCCTGGGACGTGGAGATGCTGCCACTACTGACCACCTCGGAGCACCCTTGGCAGGTTATTGGATTTTGCGCACACCCGCAGGCTGGCCCGGCTTGACACGCGTCGCAGACCAGAAATGGCGCGCTCCCGGTGGGGTTGTACTTAAGTTCGAGCGTCATAGCTTTTGCCCACCTTGGCGCGTCGAGCGAGTGTAATTAGCATACGCAGCCTTTCGCTCTTTAAAATCTTGGCGATATTCACCTTGAGTTTGGAGGAAGGCATGGACACGGGAGTCGTAGTGCGTGATTTGCGTTACGCACGCGCTGACAACATGTCCGCGCAATTTGGATCAGTCAGTCATGGTCATAGTAACGTGACCCAGCGATGCCTTTCTCGTTGCGGTTCCTTCTCTAGACCCGTTGCGTATCCGCATAGCGTTACCGCATATTTTCCGGCCACTTTTCGCTTCCTCATGCTCAATAGCGTGGGCGCTCGCTGCCACAGTTATGTCGGTCGCACAAGGCGAGGGGCCTACAACAGCGCAGTTTTAGGTATATGGACGATGAAAAATAGTCCAGCGACACGTTGCTACCGAAAATGTGCTATTAGGCAAAATGAGCTTTTCTTGGACCGATGATGACAATGAATATGACGAGCTGGCGCACTTGTTTACCCATACAGATCAAGCAAAACCCGCCAGCATCTTCCGGGAGCACGAGATGAAGCTGGAAGACTGCTGCAACGAAACGATTGACGAGTCGTGCCGGGTACAGACGCTTATCGACGCCGTTACTACTGCGAGACGTACGAACGAGCGTCGGCACGCATGATCGGTGAAGACGCCAGAGCCAAAGTCGAGCGAAGCCAGGAATTTTTGATGAATCGTAGTGCGATCCGCTCACCACTGTCATGCCCACCATCGCTGTGATCGGTGGTATCGCTGCGACCACTTTTCGGCGTTCCCGCCACAACCGCGGCAGATGTTCTGATTCTAGTAGGAAATGTTCTGAGCTGGAGCCGCGCTTTTATCGGCAGCTGCGGCGGGACCAGGCCGAACTCCAGCTCAGCACCCGTTCCCACCCGACGGCTGTGCTGAGCTGGGGTTGTTGTGGCCGTCCACCAGCAATCCGATCACGCACAGGAATGCTGCCGGCAGTAATCCCAGAACGATCAGATTGGGTGAGGCGATCCTTCCGCCGCGAATTGCCGCAGGATCACGGCATTCATGAAAACTTGGGTGATGACCCCAGGCCAGATCGACCTGGTGGCCCGAAACGCCTCGCGTAAAACACAGTCCAGCTACCAGAAACATGGGGATGGTTGCCACCGCCACGGTGACCCCGGCGACATTGAACCCGCGCAATGTGGCTGTCTGATCGCATCGATGCCCCAGGAAGGGCAGCCACCACACCTCCACCACACGCCGGCGACAATGAGGTAGATCCGCCACGACCGGAGGCGTATGGTTTCAGGAGTTGGTTGGTGTGACAGCCGCGCCTATAGGGTCTCCCCACCAGAGACTGGTGACCTGGCAACCATGGAGGTTTCGTGCCACAACCTCAAGGTAGAAGGCTGCGTGGAGCGTCGAAAGTTTATGGCGTTGCGCCAGGAAGCCACGATGAGCGCGACCGCCAGGCCGTGGGTAGGCGAGTGACGAGCAGCAGGTACGTTGCGCCGGCGCCGCGAAGGTTTGGAGCGAAGCCGGCATCCTGCCAACCCCGACGACGGCACGCAACGCCACCACTGGTGAGGAGCGGCAGGACGAGTCGCGGTAGTTCGCCGCCGGTGAGGTAGTCGTTCAGGCTGGTGGGAGCGGGTTGGCCAGTGAGCCGGTCGGTGAGGAGCCCAACCCATCCGCTGAGGAAAAACCAGCGCTGCCGAAGAGAGAATGAGGTTGCCGGACCGTGCGCCTCAGTATCTGGTCGTTGTTTCGCCTCAATCATCATTGGGGGAGCACGAGATCGGGAAGGTGCTCTTTCACCTGGTCCAGGAGCTCATCGGCCATCACCACGCAACCGTCCTGCGCACCTTTGGTAAGCAGTACGTCACCCAGTGGGATTGTTTTCACTGCTGGGTTTGTCATCGCCCTGGTAGTGCTTGCGGTGGTCACATAGCTGATGGCCGTGACGCAGCCGCCGGATTTTTCCCTCACGTTTTCATGTTGCAAGCGGTACAAGGCAAACAGCTATGTCACTCCGGGCCTGGGTGATGGGCAGAACCGTTGCCATACCGTCTCGTATCTCAAGGTTGATCCGTCCTGCAGTAGCGGTCAATAATTCCCGGTCTGGCGGGACAACTGGAATCTTTACCGGATTGTGGACAATTTGTCTATCGCGCAATCCGAATTATTCCATTCGGCGTCAACTACCTTTCTGACACCCCGTCATCGCACTGTTAATCGAGGCGATTCGGGGCTTTTCTACCCGAAAATGGTAAATGGTTGCGCCAATCAGCGAACGAAAATGATAAGCAGAGACAAAACTGCGTAGATAATCTTCTCGCGGGCTCCATCATCAGCCCCATCATAGTTGCACTAAACTTAGTGGCGTGGGCAACCACCACGTTTTAGGAGGTGTGGCTTGTACTACGCATTCGGAGTGTTATCGGATCTCACTTCGCCTCGCCTGGTCGAAGAATCTCGCGCCCATACGCGCGCCGCCACCTGAATGCTGCCGCAGCCGCCGCCCGCCGCACGCCCGGTGGCCTGGACTAAGGCACGCTCCACCCGGCGCAGGTAGTGCCGCCTCAGTGGCAGTGACAAACGACTGAAGTCACCATAGGTTTTTCATACCATGGTGGCGATCTGGGTGATTACTGGCCGCCAGGGCACGCCTCACCTCGGCATAGATCCAATAGCAGGCAAGACCGCGGGCAGCCCTCAAACTACGTGCACCGCTCACCATAGGCGGTGGCGGTAAGGAAGTCTGCATACGGCAAGGTCAGGCTGCTGCAGCCACTGATGCCACCCAACCACTCGTGATGCAAATTGCGCCCACCACTAGACAACTCCCGCGCCTCCGCCCACTCCACCTGGTGTACTGGTGGATGCCACCCTGCCTGGCCGCCAACACCTGCGCGCTCGGGAATAGTTCGCCAAACTAGTGGGCAGTCCTGGTTCAAATAGAAATCGAACTCCCGTTTGGAAAGACCGCCATCCCGCAATCCCATAATAAATGGTAGCTACGATCTGTGACCACACCTCATGGAATCCTGGCCAGACCGCAGGCGGACCCGCCGCCGGAATGGTTGGTCGACACCACTTTTACCACCAGTGAATTTGGCATGCCTCGTGCTGGCGCACGCCGCCCGCCGCCGCACTTGCGGAAATGATCTATGGGACCGTGCCCACCCTGAGGCGTGCTCCCCACCTCCAGGGGCCGCCGCGCGCGGATAGAATCGGGCAAGCCAACAGCTCACCCATCTGGATTGCTTCGGTGAGGGTGTCGCGTCTGGCCAGTCGCGGCCAGTGCGGAGGATAGAGAATCAGCCGGTGCCACGGGTGTTAGTGGTGTCGATTCGAGTAGTGGCGATGGTGGTGATGCCCATCGACACACACTACGGCGTTATTAGCGAAGCTCCCGTCAAGCGCCCACCTCATGGCAAATCACAATGGTATTCGATTTCTGGGCAAATTTCTCGCCGCCTGGGACAGGGCTTCCCGGAACGTGCGTGCGGGTTCCGGGCGCTAAGGAGTACCGCGTAGCCCGGCACGTTGGGGGTCAGCAATGCCCAGCGCGATGAGCGAATTCGATCACGGCTTGTTCCGCATCAGGTCGAGAAGCCGATCACCGCCGGTAGCGTGACTTCATCACCGGGTCGAGTATCACGACCAGAGGCATGTAGTGTTCGCGCCAACCATTGCCGCACGCACGCCACAATGTCTGCACTGCCAAGCATGCCGATTTTCACGGCGTCACTGGTCACGTCCGGAGACCACAGCATCGAGCGTTGTTCCCGCAGGAATGAAAGCGCGGTGGGTGCGCGAATCGATCGGCACCCATGCGTATTTTGCGCCACCAGTGCGGCAATAGCATTCATGCCATAGCGGCAGCAGCTAATAGATTTCAGCAGGGTCTGCTTGCGCACCAGCACCACCGGTGGGTCACGGTTCTGGCTATGGAGAGTACCTGCGGGCACCGATGGGCGTCGCATAGCAAAGGCCGCCCGAAGCTCACCGGCAGCCGCCGCGGGGTCAGGGGACGACATGATTGCCGACACGACGCACACGCCGTCTACCTGCTGTAATTCGGCCGCGACATGCTTGTCGACGCCACCACCACGTACGCCTTTCATCCCATGGCCGCCGCCATTCGGGCGATCCGTTGTACCCCGGTCACCCCAGGGCGTCGCATGGTCGGTTTTGTCCGGTGGCACGCACCGGCCCAATGCCGATCACGTCGGGAAGCCGCACCCCGGATGCGCGACAGGTTTCTACCACGTGTTCCAGCTGGTCGGCGGTTTCGATGCTGAGCCCCAGCATCAATTCCGCCGGTAGCTGCTGTCGAGCCGCAACATAGGACAGGTCTCCCTGACCAATGTGGGCGTGGAGGCCTAGTTCGGCGGCAATATCCACATGATCGTTAATGAAAAGCGGGATCGTGCTCGGGTCAGCATTCGAAACAGCCGTCACCGCCTGTATTGCGTCTTTGAGCGCTTGGGCCCGCTGGCGGATCTGGGGCTTGGTGGCGTGTTTGTCCTCGCAGTTGCATTCACGGTCACGCCACCGGTAATAGCCTGGGTGACGATGGCGGGCACAGCATCCGGGTCGGATCCGGGATCGGTGACGAGGTAAAGGTCCCAAATTGGTTCGCGCATGTCTTACTCCTCCTCGATTGTGACAAACTCGGCGATGCGTTCAGAGGTGAGCTGGTAGAGCGCATCAATCCAGGCGACAAAGGAAGACCGGGGCGGATGCCTGTTGAGCGGCAGCATACCTGAGCGGCACCGCAGGGCGGGCCGCCACTACCGCATGGCGCAGGCTCGAATGCGTCCCGGCTGGCCGTCAGGCGGTGGGGCGCCAAGGTAAGCTGCGACCAGGGCACCCAGGGAACAAATCGGTGCCAATGACCAGTTGCATCGGCTAGTCCAGAAACCAATCGGGCTCACCTGGCAGAGTGCTGACACAACGTCCTGGGCCCCGGAAAATGGCCACCACTCGGGTTTGCGCCGCCAGATCACGGGCGGCGGGGATGGTCGCTTCTACTTCATCGGTGGCATCTGACCACGGCCGCCGGCCCCTGACCCCTAGCCAAGGCGGCGATTTTCCCGAGGCATTACCACGGATTGCGGCGGGCCGGTACGCCAAGATTTCCTGGAGAGGATGCAGGCGCTCCTGCGGCAACCGGGTCGAGCACCTGGCGGGTGCAACGCTGTTGGCGCCGAGGATGGCCCGCCGCATGCCGGCGCTATTGTTCCGGCGGAGGGGTTCCTGCGCGATGAGCACCCCGGATGCGACACAGGCAGCTGCGGATTCTTCTCAGTGTCGCACATTGCGGGGTGGCACCCGGCCGCGAGTAACACGTTTGCAGGTAGACTTGTAACCACACTATTGGTGCAGTGCACGTAGCTGTTAGCGAGTGTTCCGCACGGTGTCAATGGCGGTGATAAGCGCAGTTTTAGTGGCGGATTCGCATGACTGTGAAAGACCCTCGACAATTCCTTCGCTAGTATGAGCCAGAGCAGGTTCAATGGGTGTGTTCTCAGTGCTCCGCGAGCGCACCCCACGTCGATTTCCCAATGTAGCATACATTCGACGCGTACCACCTTGACAGCGTGGGCCAAACCCAGCCAGCCCCGCGTGCAGTGTTGGCGCCCTGACCCGACTGGTTTCAGCCGAGTTCGCCAGGCCAGTGGTGGAGCTTGCCGCGCTGATAGATCAACGGCCGAATTTCTTCCCTCCCAGCCGCAATCATCCACGGCGAGCGGTGAGGATAACATGGTTTACCGCGCAGCATAGCGGTCGGTGACGGTACCGAGGAACCAGGCGGCCGCGCCGCCGATCTGCGGCACACACATCATCCCGGCTATCAGCCGCTGTGGAATTGTCACGATGGGGAGCTTACGTCGCACAATGTTCACGCCGGCAAACTCGGTCCAGACCGTAGCGCGAACTGCGTACCGCCAGGTGCAAACTGGTCCTCGGCCAAACACACAGACACTCTCCTGATGGGTGCGCCCACCCGCGCGAGGTGGGGTGGGATTGACGCAGCGTCGATGCTGGAGCAGGCACCATTGGTGGTTCCAGCGACAGTGAGGTGAAAGCACTCACGCCAGTGAGCCCAAGATCCGCCCCAGTTTTCGGTGTGTCACGGGCGGTCACCACGGTCACGCCGGAGGGATACTCCACGGTCTGTCGATAGCATGTACCATCCACCATTTTCATAGTGCTGCATGGGCCCTCGCTCGCTCCAGCTCCCACCGCAGCTGTAAAGCCCGAGGGTGATTGCAATTGATAAACGCCGCCTCCTCGAGTCCCGACGCGACGCCGGGCGAGCTCTTGGCATAGCCGCAGCTCCCGCCCGCAAACCCGCACCTCAATATTGGCGGCGGCACCGCAACCTCGGCGTCTCAACCGTATTCCACTAACTCCACGGGCTACACATCCGAATTACCAACACGGTAATAATGTTTTCCTGCCGCGCAATAATGTCGTGAAACCTCGCAGCACTATCCTGAACCTCATCAGGCGAAGGTCGTATTCACCCCAAACAATCGTTCACTCGCAGCAACGATCGAAGCCTCGGCAACCCCAATGCATTCCGCGATTTGCAGGACCCACAAACGTAGGCCGCACCTGAGACGCGAACGCATCAAAATCGTGGGTAAAGAACCCGCGACCCGGCACGAACAACACATTTTCTAACGAAACCCAGGCGGGAGGCGGTGGCGTTCAAACCCACAGACCAAACGGTTTCCGTGCGTAAGCCCTCAACGCCGCTCTCTGCGCTAAAGATGAGCAATCGGTCACCATCATCGGCGAGGCACCGCGGTCACGTGCACGGCATCATCATACAGGTTGGAGCGCCCAGCTCAATTTGCCGGTCACCTGGTATCCGGCCTTCTGACTGAGTGGCGGCACAGTTCGATCTCACCACAACCGGCGCATCTCCTGAAACGCGGCAGCCACGCCGCGTGATGCCGGGGCGGCACCGAACGCAGCGACTCGTTCCGACTGCCGACGCCGCCGGCTTGTTGGCATCTGGCCAGATAGGTTTAGCCGCGAGGGTGGGCCCAAATAGTGAAACCCAACCGACAAGTCGCGGCGGGAGATTTTCGAACAGTTCGGGCCGCGGTGAGCAGATCCGTATCAAGCAGCCCGGCTTCAGCGAGGATCGGCAGAACGTAGCTGTGCGTCTTCGGTTCCCGCGTCAACTGCCTGCGCTTTCTCGCTTACAGTTTTGAGAATGCTGGGGTCCACAAACGAGCGGCGCGGTAGCTTCGTTCGATGATAGCGGTCATAGGTTATACCCAATTCGGAGGTGAGGCGAGCGGGACGGGTGTAGGTGTTGACCACGGGCGACCACTCACGTGCATCGCGGTGGATTTGGTCGAGGGTGTCACGGTCGGCGTCGCTTCAAGTTTCACGACGCGAACGTCAGAGACACCGGGACGCTTATCGTCGAAAGGTCGCCGACGCCCCAGGTGGGAGAAATATCAATGTCGCCTTCGATATCAATTTCGATTGCGGTAGGGTAACGCCACGGTGGTGGCAATGGCCTGAATGCTACGGAGATGCAGGCGGCGAGCGCAGCCTGGGCAACCTCGGTGGGGTTGGGTGCGAGTCGTCCGCCCTAGCAGCGCCGGAGGCTCATGACACGACACCGATCCAGTCCACGCACCTTGGGTGTAATTGCGGAATTGCCCGTCGGCCCCGGTGTGGGTGCGCACGGTCTTACGGCCCCCTCGGGGTTGTCGATGTTCTTCTGCGCGAGCTTGGCGAGACCTTCTTTGTCGATGGGCTGGAGGGTTCGCCGGGTTGTGGTTGGGGGTGAGGTCACTCATGGTAAGACTCCTTCAATTTGTCATCGTTGATCGAATTAGGAAACCGACACTAACTACATAATTTCCAGTTTGCATACTACTTAGTGCGCCCTTATTCAATAGGTTCATGGGTTTTTGCGATCAGATAATCGTAAATAAATTCGTCCCCTACCACCTGCGATATTAATTTTTAGGCTTTTCCATTCGCCTCAGGAGATCATAAAAAGTAGACAGAATAGATCACTATAAATTAGGAGTCAAAATCCAGTTTTTAAGACCGATCAGTCTACCAACCAGAACCAAGCGAGGTACCGTGGGAAACCCATTACACTCTCACCGCGTGAGCCGTCGACAAGCACTAGCGTTAACGGTCATGGGCATGGCCATGCTGCCCCTTACTTCCTGTGCGCTCAGCGCCGCGCAACCCCGCAAACCGGAAGGCACCATCACCATCGGCTACGTTCCCATCGCCTGTACTGCACCTCTGATACTCGCCGACGCCCAGGGCTATTTTGGCCGACCACACGTCACCGTGTCGCTGCACAATACGCGCCGGTGGCGGACCCTATGGAGCGCCCATGCCACCGGCGAAATCCATGTCGCACACATGTTGGCCCCCATGCCGCTGGCCATAAACGCCGGAGTCACCAACGCCGCCCGACCCACCGAACTGGTGTTCACACAAAACACCAATGGGCAGGCTATTATTCTCGCCAACACACACCGCAACGTGGTGACCACCGCCGTCGACCTGCGGGGGATGACCATTGGCATCCCCTTCGAGTTCTCGGTGCATTCACTCCTGCTCCGCGACCATCTCACCGCCCATGGCCTGCAGACCCGACCGACCGCCGAGAGCTGCGGCTGCTGCGGCCCGCCGATATGGTTGCGCAACTACAAATCGGCACCATTGACGGTTTTCATCGGACCAGGGCCATTCATACGGCGCGCCATTACCGCCGCGGTGGTTATGTTTGCGCATTCACCCATGCAGGCTCTGGCGCAACCATCCGTGCTGCGCACCGTTGCCGCGGCCACCCGACGCGGCAATCGCATCCCGCCGACGCTACTCGCCATCACCAGGCCCACAGCGCCGCTGAAGGCGGCAGGCAGCCACGACGCACGCCATAGCACCGCCTACACATTCTGGGTTCAGAACAATACCTCAACCAGCCGGAAAAAGCTTTTCATTCAGCACTTCAGAGCCTGACCGCATAAACTTCTGGCACCCCACCGAAACCATGCCGCCATTGCTTGGATGGCCACCGATTGTCTGATGGCACCCTAGGCAATAACGCCCTGGACCGGGATGATGCGACCATTCTCCGGCTCGCCACCACCGTGGGCGATTTTACAACACGACGATCGACCCAATCACCGTGAACGGTCAACCATTCGACGCTCATTCCCACCGCAACCCTATGCCCGCTCACCCATAACACCCACTACAAGATTCACCCACTTTACCCTGCCAAGGCATCCCTCCCAGGCATCCACAATCCACCAAACCAGAGAAGCAAACGCATTCGGGCCGCGATCATCGGGGGCCCTGCTATTGGCGGTTTTCCATCGCTTTGGCATTGACCATCACTCTATCTGGCTCACCGAACCAGCCCACCCCGGCGCGCACCGCCACCGTGCCATCGAAATTTTTCGGACCCGTTCTACTATCACGGCACAACAAGCGTGGGTATTTTCTGCACCCTCATTTACTAGTCTTCGCCGGGTTTTGATTGGTTTTACCATTGCCACACTCATTGCGGTACCGGTGGGATTCCTATTAGGTCGCAGTACCGCATTACGGTGGGCGGTGGATCCGATCATGCAGATTCTGCGGCCAGTATCGCCCTTGGCGTGGTTGCCGTTGGGGCTTAGCGTTATTGTCGGCGTGCGGAACGCACGGCGATTTTTGTCATTGTGCTATCGGCTTTGTGGCCGACCCTAGTGAGCACGATTGATGCGGTTCGTGGGGTGAATTCTACATATATTAACCTTGGCGCAACCCTGGGTACCCCGTGGTGGTCGCGGATTATTTATGTGGTTGCCGCGCATTGCCAGGGTTATCACCGGGTTGCGGTTGGTCATTGTCGACATCGTGGTTGGTGATTAGTGCCGCAGAGATGCTGGTTTGGGGGTCAGGGGATTGGGTTTTTGTGTGGAATCAGTGGAATCGTCTGGATATTGATGCCATTGTGGTCGGATTATGGTCATTGGCTCCCTCGGGATTGGGTTGGATCTATCCATTGCTGCTCCTGCAGCTTGTTCATATGATTAATTTTGAGGGATAATTGTACCTGCACATGTTGTGTTGTCCGATATCACCAAGTCGTATGGTTCGCACGGTGATTGCAGTGGGAAACGTCGATTGCTGTGGCCGAAGGGCGGTTTGTATCGATTCTTGGGCCGTCGGGGTGTGGGTAAATCCGCCATGCTGTCGATGATTGCTGGCCCTGGATCCCCGACAGGCACGGTTTCTGCCGATGGGCAGCCGGTTTTGGGGCCAGGGGGCCGGATCAGGGGCATGGTGTTTCAGGATCATGCGTTATTGCCGTGGTTGACGGCGCGCGGCGTATCGAGTTTCATTCTAAAGTCGGCACGCCGGGTTGGATGAGGCCGGCGCCTCGGGTAGCCGATCGGTATTTGGGGCAGGTGGGGTTTGGCGCACGCAGGCACCTACGACCGAGTCGGCTGTCTGGCGGCATGCGAGCGAAACGGGTAGATCGCAGTGCGTTCGCTATCGACCCGGAGATTTACTTCTGATGAGCCGTTTGGCGCGTTGGATGCGATGACGTGGCGCGAGCTGCGGTTGCGGTCGTTGGATATTTGGAGCGTCCCGTCGGACTGTTCTCATGGTCACGCACGATGTTGACGAGGCGATTTATTATCGGATCGGGGTGTTGGTGATGGGGCAGTCGTCCGTCGGCGACGGTGATTGCGGATATTGCGGTGGATGCGCGCCCGCCATGGCGACTGGTTTCGATGATACGTTCGACGAAAGCGGGTGGCGGGTTGGCGCGTCAGGATTGATTGGAACTGCTGGGGAAGTGGAAAGCTTTTCGACAACCGCACGGAGCCGGTCGCCGTCGAAAACTCGGAGAGTTTATTCGTATCGTAGTGCCTCGATGGGGTCGAGTTTGCCGGCGCGGCCGGCGGGGTACCAGCCGAAGAACAAGCCGATGACGAGGCAGAACAGAAGGGATCCGATCATACCCATGATGGGCGGCATGGTCATGGTTTTACGCATGTTGGCATACCAGTGGCCGAGGACGGCACCGATGGCCATGCCGATAAAACCACGATGAGGGCACCACCACGCTGTCAATAACGAATTGTCGACGAATGTCTTTTGCGGTGGCGCCGAGCTTTACGGATGCCAATTTCGCGGGTACGTTCGGTCACGGTGATGAGCATAATGTTCATGACGCCAATGCCACCAACCATGAGGGAGATAGCACCAATGCCAGCAATAGCGGCGCTGATGCCAGCAAGGACATTATTGACATTTTCTAATTCTTTGGTGTAGTCCCGAACCTTCATTTCGTACTCAGAGGCTCTCAAACCGTGGTTTGAAATAGTCTGCAATGGTTGTCTTGATTTGTGCCAAAGTCTCCTGCGGCGGCCGGGGTGTGCGACGTGACTGACTGCAGGTACCCTGCGGTCGCGAGCCGGGATTCAGGGTGCAGTCACGTCGTTACTGGGTTCCGGCCCACGCCCGTTCAATAAGCCTTTTCTTGGGTTCTTTTGAGCACGCCCACAACAGTGAAGTCGCTGAGGCTGTCGTCCGATTCGAGGTTATTTTCGTTTCCGAGGCGGCTTGATATTGTCACCGAATATTTGTTTGGCAGGTTTATTATTGAGCACCGCAACAGGTTTATTGATCGATGTCGTCTTGGGTGAGGCCATGCCCCACTTCGATTTTGGGGGTTATTTCGGACGAAGTAGTAGGGGTTGACGAAGAAGGTGGAACCGTTGATGGTTTTACTATCATGGATGAGGTCACCGCTGTAGGAGGAATTTCCCGCCAATGGACACCCCGGCTAGTTTGTCGCCCAGGAGGTCTTTTGATCCGATCAATGCCATCGCTGGTGATTTCGTAGGAGGGGTCGTCGAGACGTCCCGGAATAGTAGTAATATTCTTCTGCCACCGGCCTGCCTGTAATTCTTCCTCCGTAGGGATGGGCGGGCTTCGGCGACTCATTTCGACACGCAGCCATCGTTGTTGAGGCTGGATAGGTGTCTTCACGCAAACCATCACCAATGGTAAGGATGGTGATGACGGAGGCGATACCGATAATCACACCCAGGAGAGTGAGGGACGGACCGCATTTTATTGGTGACGAGGTTCGACAGCGCCAGGGTGAGGATTCAAAAATACTCATTAGTCGTCACCTCCGGAGTGGCCTTGGAATCGGAAGCGACCCACCCGACTGATGACCCTAGGCGCAGGTAGTACCCGTACCAGTGCCGGTGGTAACGCCGCGCCAGGCTTCCCACTCTGACCCCGGAAGTGGTGGAATGCCGCTGCGACTTCGATTTCGCCTTCTTCACCTTTGGTTTTGCTCGCACCTTCGGCTTGGTCGACACCGTTGGTTTGCCTGATGCTGCTGGCTTGGGGGCTCGGCGTTGGCGATGATGCCCCGGCAGCCGGCGCTCGTGCTGCTGGCGTTGCATTTGTCGGTGATTTTCGAAGCCGCCGCAGCCTCAGCTCGGCGGCCCGCAATATCGTCAGGCGTGATTGCAGTAAACGGGCCGGTTGCAAGCATGACCGCCGAGTACAATTCCGTTCTGGGGGCCGGTGGGGCGGCAGTATGCCGTCGTTCATGGTGACAATGCGGGTGGTTTCCTCCGCCAACTCCGTTGTGGGTGATGGCGCAATGGTCACGCCATGGTTTTGATTCAGTCGAAAATGAGGTCCGTGACCATGCGACCGGTGGCGGTATGAGCGCAAAGCTGGTGGGCCTCGTCGGCAAGCGTGAGATCGGGCGAGTTACTGAGCGCCGGGCAATGGCGCTACCCGCTGTTTTTGGCCACCGGACAGTTCGGCGGGCAAATGATCGGCGGCTCCTGCATGCCCACCATTTCTAGTAGATGGTTGGCACGTTCTGTGCGGTCCCTTGCGGTCTACGCCGGCGTACATACCATAGGAGTTCCACATTGCGACGCGCGGAGATGCGCCCAATCAGGTTGAAGTTCTGGAACACGAAACCAATGTGTTGGAAACGGCAGAGGGCGGCCTTGTCGTCGGAAAGCTCCAGGACGTCGACGCCATCGAGATTATAGGTTCCGGACGTGGGCTATCGCAATAATCCAATAATATTCATGAGGGTTGATTTTGCGAGCCCGAGGTACACGACCACGGAAAGAAATTCGCCGCGCGCTAGGTTAAAGTTCATACCGTGGAGGATTGTGAGTTCGTTGAGTGCTCGATATTGAAGGTTTTGACAATGTCCCGCATGTCGATGAGCAGGTCGGAGTCAGTTTTCCTCCGCGGGGTTGCGTTTCTTCGCCATTTTTCGCCTTTCACTGCCCTGACTCGGGGGCTATCGTACTTCTGCCGCGGCGGTGCTTGTTGCAGTCCCACTGGCACCGCTAGCGCCGGCACCATCCGCGCCCCCGGGGGCTGCGGTGTCGACTGTGGCTTTCTGCCCCACGGATTGGCGGTATTTCGCGGCATCCACCTGATCTTGTCGCCCTTCTTTGCCTTCGCCGGAAAGAACCTCCACATCGAAATCGGTCTTGCTGCCCCAGTTTCACGGTGCGTTCCACGATGGTGTCGTCGGCGGCGATGGCCAGGACTTTTTTCTTGCCTTGGTCTTCGTACACGGCAGATTGGGGGATGACCATCTTATCAGAGGCCTCCCGGGTAATAATCCGGGCCTTGGCGGTGGAGCCCAACCGCAGGGTTCCCTTATTGCCTAGCACCTCGATCTCAACGGGGAAGTTCACCTTATTATTACTGCCACGGCACAGACGATCCACCGGAGCAGAACCACCGGCCGAGCCACTACGCTGGCGGGAATCGCTGGGGTTTCCTGCGTGCGCAACCGTGGAGACGAAGGAGGACTTTACCTTGGAATTTCTTGTCACCAGTACCGGGGTGGTGAATTCCACCCGCTGACCAACGGCGATCTTGGCGACGTCGATTTCTTTCACATTGGCGTGAACAATCATGCGGGCATCATCGGCAATGGTCATGAGGGCGCCATTCGCGGCCGACCCCTGCTTGGCGGCAACATTGGTGACCACCCGTCGAAGGGAGCGCGAATCGTGCGAGGCGATATCGAGTTTGAGTTGGTTATCGCCGGCATTATTGGAGGCCTGGGGTGCCTGAGCATTCCGCACCGCATTATCAATGGCGGCCTGATTGTCTTCCATTTGGAATTGGCATTGCGCCCGCCACGGCAAGCGCGGTAGCAGCATCCTTTTTTTCTTCGAACGTCTTAGCGACATTACGTTGATCGGTGACGAGCTTATTGTCGGCCTGAGCCAGGGTGGCCTCGTAGCTGTCCTGGGATTCCCGCAGGTTCCGGTCAGCAGCCCGAGCTATTGGTCACGTCGGCGGCATCCAGCCCAGAGTCAATAGTATTACGGTATTGTTTGTTTACGGAGTTTTGCAGGGTTTCCACCCGCTCTTCGGATGCCTTGATTTGCGCCTGGATCTGGACCTGCTGCTCCGGGCTAGCCCCATCGAGTTGGGCCTTGAGCTCCGCAAGATTGCTCTGCTCGGTGGCCAGTGATCAGCGTTCCGTGTCCCTGGTCTTGGAGGGTTCCTACTGCCCTGGACCCATGCGGGCAGCCTCAACGTTAGTGTTCATGCTGTCCTGGCGGGCATTTTCGATCTTGGACTGTTGGCGGCGATGTCTTGCTGCTTCCCATTGCCACGCGGGCACGCTTTCCAGCTGGAAGTTGCGGTTTTTGCCTCGTGCGGATTCGGCTGTGCGCAATGCGGCTCACGTTATTAATGTCTGGTTCATACCGTTATCCAGCAGTTCCTTGCTTCGGTTGTGCGGGATTCGGCGCAGTTTCGGCAATGGAATTGGCCCTGCTGGTGGCTGCTTGTCCGCCTGGCTGTTTCGTAATTCGGCTTTAGTCGGTGACTACAGGTTGAGACCATAGTTTGGTCACCTGCAGTCTCCCACTTTGACATTGAGTTGGTTGACCGGGCCGGTGAGTCGGGTGGAGCGAACATGGATTTTTGGGGTTCTCACGTTGCCAGACACGGCGACGCGCTGCGAGTTATCGCGCTTGTCAAGAACCTGAACATCAGAGGAAGCTAATGTGATGCGGATGAATTCGCAAAAAGAACGAATACATGGCTACGCTATCAATGTGATTATCACAACTGCTGCGGCGATAATGAAAACACCTTACGCTTACTAGGTTTTATTCTCACTGCTGCTATGCCTCTGCTTCCCTGAATTAACGGTATCAGGAAATTAGCAGGTAACAGTGGTGCAGCACGGCTCTAGCACGCTTTTGGGGTGAAACCCTGATGCCGGACCCATACTGCGTGGTATGGTCTGGAGCTTTTCCTGAGGTTACGATATAAAAATAATGCTTTTCGACGCTCAGGGCAAACCCCTTAGTGACGTCGAAAAGCAATTCAATACTGAGCCTCGGCTGGGACCGGTTTGATCTAAATCGCATGAGTGCATCACGCAGTAATATTACTTTGGCAATCGGCAACCGGCAGTAGGGAATCACCGGGCCGGTGCGTTTCAGATTCAGACACCACAATCGGGGTGGTTACCTCACATCCTGCAGGCCTTAATGGCATCAATGGAAATTCTCCTTTAACAGGTCGCCGGCCTGCCTCATCACCCGTTGTGCAGCAGGTTGAGTGCTCACCCTTGAGATTCACTTATCAAATCCGATGTGCATGAGGACGCGATTGCGCGTTTGCCGTCGGCACTTACTGCCACGGATGGCAATGCGTGCCCGGATGGGATGCCCTGCAACTTTGCCACCGACAGCGCGGTCAGTTTACCCACGGTTGGGACAATCGCCAGGCGGCACCCAACGCCTGCGGGCGAGACATCGGGTCGGACACAGCTGACAGTTGCTTGACTTCACCGAGTCAACGGGCGATAACCGGGAGGCGATTCTCGCAGCACCTCGGTGGTCACAACGGGTTCGGCGGCGTTGCAAAGCTCAACGGCGGCAGCACATCATCGGGGTCGATGCCGTTGCGTTGCGCCGGGTAGCGGCCATAGCGAAGGCTGCGAGAAAGAAACGATGAAGGTGCATCACGGCGCAGATCATGAGAGGCCCATGTCTTCGGCCTTGATGGACTCAACGCCCAGGAAGCGGCACCCAGCGCAACGGCCTTCACGTTCAACAGGGCAGTCAGCGCGCCACCCACGGCGGCGGAACCGATACCAATGAAAAGGGCCAGCTGCAACCGCAGGTTCACCGAAGATAGCGGGCTCGGTAACGCCGTCAGCGGACACACCGGAGGCACCAGCCAGGCCCTGAGCTTTTCGCCAGCGGGAGGAACTGTGGCGTTGCGCACCTGGGCGATATTGGCCATGGATGCGGTAGCGAAGATGAACGAACCACCCCTAGTCTGTTGCAGCTCGCAATTCGATCGGCAGGAAACGACTGGTGCAGACCAGTACAACAGATGGGCGAGTAGACCAAACCAGAACAGGAAACCACCAATAGGGCGCTTGCCTCGTACACGTTGCAGCCCTGCCCAGGGCGGTACGAGCGCCACGCATGACGGGCCAATAACAATGAAAGGTGAGGAAAGCCCGTGATGAGCAGCGTGAGCATCGAATAAGGAAGTCCGCGGTGCCCGCCGAGCTTCTTGTGGAAGAACTCTCAATGGTAGCGCCAGCACCCAGGAGATCACGAGGATCGGCACGGTGCCCTGGTAGCCGATCTTATCACACGAACAGGCCAAACAGGTTCCATTGCTGGATAGGTTTCCTTCGGCCTTGGCTTCAGCCATCTGGTAAGTTCACCAGGTCGGGCTCCAGCATGGCCATGGCGATGCCGGGCACCCCAGGAACTCGTTACGCCGAACCGCTTTGGCGCGGTGAAGCCCACAAGGATCGGCAGGGAAGGCGGAATGGTCGCCGAGGCCAGCAGGTTAATCGACCAGGCCCATTTCATCTGCGGATATTGTTCCACAGGATAATTCGCCAAACAGGTTTTTCAGCGGTGAGCACTGTCTAGGCCATGATGAAACCGCCACCGACCAGGGATGGGGATCAGTAGCTACAAAATATCCGCCAGACACCTAGATCGAGGCGGGTGAAGACGTTTACCACTGTGGCAACCACTTCCTTGAGCTCCTCGGTACTGACGGCAGATACTCTTGCTGGTGGCGTTGCGGTTCATAAACACCGTGTTGACGTCACCCGGACCAACGATAATTTTGGAACATCCCACCAGTTTTAAAGGTGCCTTTCAGATCCGGGTCGTTGTCAAAGCCTTTTGGTAGTCATCTGAATCTTTGCACCATACGCAGGCGGGTTTGCGCAGTGGGCTGCAGACGATATTGTTCTTCGCCAGACCGCTGTTTGGACGCGGTCAAACCTCTTTATGTTGCATGAGACCTCTCTATGTTTAGTTGATCGAACTCCCAAAAAACCACTACAAACTCATTTTTGCGAGTCCGATTTATCACCCCTCTATTAAAACAATCATTGCAACATAAAGACAATATTAATCACAGTTTCTTGATTGTGCTCCAAATCTCATGTTGACATTTGGGAAGGTAACAAAACAGCGGCAATGGCTACCATCGGCGGCTGTAACCTCAACCGCACCACGATCCACAAAAACAGTCAACTCACCAGGCGGGCGGGGAACTCGGCGTACGTCACCTGCTACATCAATCTCCACTACCGATCTGCCCCCGAAAGATAGTAGAATAGTTGCCCTATCTGTCCCCTGCAGTGCCCAGTAATCACTAGTGTGGTTCATGTCCGTCCAGAACGTTCCGAATGCCACAAAATTCCCAGAATCCATGTGATTAATCTCACCTTCCGGACAGATTCGGGTCACAATCAGGGTTTGCAGCAGCACATGATTATGTACTTCTCGCCTGTGATGGCACGGTGAGCGCAGTACCATCACCGCTACCGACGGGAGTGTCATCCTGTCCTGCAAATCCCATCCAGCCAGTAATAAACCTGAGTTTCACTGAAATCCAGTGATCTGTGGCAGCACTGCTGCTCGTGATCTAATTACTATCTCGAAGCAGCAGAACCGGGTGCATCCAGCTTGCCAACGATATAGCCACATTGATCGCTGCTGGCATAGTAGTAGCGGTATCGGTAGTCACCAGTTCCAGGCCCTGCGAGTGGACAGATAATCAGAATATTAGGTCTTCGCCGGTCACGCATCACGCAAGGTAATCAGGTTTGGACATTTCCCACAGTAGCCAGCCCGCACTAGGTCTGGGGCTGTTCGGGCCGCGTTGGTGGTATCGACAGTTCCCCACGAAATTCAGTTGTGCGATCTATCGCTGTGATGAGCACCCACCGTCGGTTTCGTCTTCCGCTGAGCACCATGACCATGCGCACCATCTATGAATCGCGGGTCACGGGTGATATGCGGGGTCCCGATAGTAGGGCGTGTATCCGGCGGCGCCGTCGATAAGCGGGTTCGCTGCGCATCCGCCGATACACGCCGCTCATCAGGTCATCAGGGTCAACCGCATTCACCCGGTTTGAGTGGCTGACGCGCAGCATCACATCCGATGGGTTCTTTCGGATTACCGGTATAGACAGGTAAACCTGCTCGCCATCAACGACTGCGCCAGCGGGTAGCGCCATCGGTCATAGGCGGCATCAGGGGGTGCACGGGATGATGCGAAACCACCGAGTCGGTCGAGCTCGGCGGGACGATGCCCCCAGCCGGTGCGTTTTCTTACCAAAGGAAACGCCGGACTACTTAGAAAACATGAAGCTGCCGGTCGTGGGGAGGACGAACACCTTGGGGTCATTAGAGGCGCCCCTGAGGCGGTCGATGTGTACCGCAGGCGGAAAAATGTTTCAGAACTCATATGGCCATGATAGATGCATCCCATATCACAGGTCATAGGTCTCACTGCTTGTCGACAGTTCCCTGGAGCGAGCGTCGATGAGCTCGGAGAATCCAACGCTACTGGCCCAGGCGGCGCATTCTTCCAACTTGTCGTGGCCATATGTACCGCCATGCGATTGACGGATGCGGCGCAGTTTCAAACCCATTGCATTGTCCCATGATTTTCGCCGGGAGGCTTCACGGGCTGCGGCATGATCGTCATCTAGCCAATAGACATACTCGTGCTGTGGCCCGTCACCGGCAGATGGCGGAAGTTTTAAACACGAAAAGCTGGTTCGTTCGCTCTCGCTGTCGATCCACTTCTGCTTTTTGGCGGGGATGATTGTGCCGGGCTTGACGTGAGCGGCGGACGAAAGGGATAGGCAACAGACCTTTGCGTAATTGTCGGTCCAGCCAGGTGATGTCCCCATCCGTGTAGCCGGCGGCTTTCAGCTGCCGGCTACCAGCTCATTTCGCCCTGGGTAGGCCGGATCGGTTTTGTCCTCCAGCTGATTCATCGCTGAGCTCGCAAATTCGTACCTCCTTGGTGACCGTCAAACACATAGCTCCCAGGTTGATGGAACTCGTCTTGGCGGATAAAGTTTTCATTTCGTTCTGATCGTCGACGCCGAAGCTGCACATCCATTAGCGAACGTGAGTGTGAACGGGTTGGGGCCCTCGGCGTCCTCGGCACCGGCGAGCCCGGTGGCACCAGATGACATTCCGACAACCACGGCGGCGATGATGCCGCCAGTCGATTTTTCATGATTATCCTTTGGCACGTTATTGGACTTTACTAAGTATCGAATCGCATAAACGCATCACTGGTGCTACCGCCATTACGTGCCGCGAACTCCAGCAGAACACGATACGCCATGGTGGCGTCCCCCTAGCGCACCAGATACCCGTCATCTACCGGTATCACAAGATTCTGAGCTGAGTTCTGACGCCACCCCGTCAACACGCCTGGATCGAAAGTACAGCTGGCAAAACCAGGCACCGTCCCGCCGACCATCGCCCATGAGTTTGCCCTAACATGCGGGCGGGTCGCGCCCTGCTACGATGAGGCTTTGAGATCTTCTGAGCTGGGTTGGCCTGCCACGCCGTATTCTGGGCGACTCGCGCGCGATCGCCCCTCCCCAACCCCAGCTCGGCACCCGATGCACCCGACTATTCGGGCGGCAGTGCGGATAATGTCGGAACGAGCGACGGGTGTGATCCCGGTAAATCGTGCCTGGCGCGCCCCACCGGGCTTGCGTGATCCCTGCGAAGGTTTGCTAAAGCATGTGCTGGCTGCCCGGGAAACCGCGTCGACGGTGGGTTCCGTGGGCAGACCAGATACGGAAGTCGACTTGGCGGCTGATTGTGATGAGTATCTGCACCGGCACCGAACCCGCCGAGCTTCGCGCACTCTCTGAATGTCATGTTGGTAGCCAGCGAAAATCCTGGCGTTTCACTGATTGCAGGTGCCTCACCGCTGGCTTTGTCTGTGATTTTCAGAGCTCGCAAACGGTTTGTCCGCCGGTGACCAATATTGGAAGAGCTCGATCTTTGCCATTCTCATCAATGTTGTAATACAACATCTTGGAGGCATAGTGCTGCATAATGCCTCAGGTTCCATATCAGCTCGCCGCCTAGCCTCTTTTCGGGGTAAGCACTGGAGGTCGTCATCACGCCAATGGGCTTATACATGCCACGCTTATGGACACCGGTCAATCACATGATGTCGTTATCTCGTGTAACCTGCGGCTTTGAGCTTAGCCCGGCTTTATCCCAGTTCACGTGGTTCCCGGGTCAGTGAGTTTGTTTTCAGGCGAGTGGCAGCCCACGCTGGGGCGAATTCGGGTGCTTTGGCGTTTTATCTAGAACATACTTTTGATTGATATAGCCTCTGTCTTGGGAATACGCCCGTCTTCAATTTATTTGGGTCAATTCCAGTGCACACGCCATTATCAAAAGCTTCACCGTATACGGATTCGTGCCATCTGCTGCGAGAGCTGGAGCAGGCGCTAATGCCGATGCTGATAAGCGCCGCCATAAGCCTAGTTGTTGTGGTGTTCATGCCTCCTTCAATTCCCATACTTAGTATAAAGGCACGCCCCGAGCGTCGAAAAGCAAGCTAAAAGGCAGGAAGCAGGACTGGACTAACCTGTAAATGAATCGTACGACTGCACAATGCGGGATCTTGCAGCGACGGATTTCGGTGCCGGTGGTTCCCGCCTGCCGCTGCATTCCATCAGCGCATCGTAACGGTAGCCAGCAAAGGTACGGGCCCGCCTCGACGAGCTGCTGATAGCCGGCGTTGGCGGGACCGGTGATCTTCTGCGACAACTCGGGATAAGGGGCGTCACGACGCCAATAGTGCTGCGGCGCCAGCTCCCATCAACCTCATCACGTTAATTTCGATGGTGCATAATACATCCGTGCAGTCCATGACTGGGCCTTTACCGCAAACATCGCCTCCCGTGGGGTGATCGCATGAGCCACCTCGTCGAATCGCGCACACACCGCTTCAGCGTGATGGCATCCAACCACATAATGTCGTTACGGGTGTATCCTGCGCTTTTTGAGCTTTTGCGACAACCTTGCCCCACCGTTTCTGGTCTGTCGGATCGGTGGCCGGTTTTATTTTCCAACCGATTATCCGCCACGAGGGGCCATGCGTCGGCACCTCCCGCGCCACCCTCCATGACATGCTTCGATTTATAAGATCGCTGTCAGCCATGGTATTGTCTCGCCTCTGGGTTTGTCTCATCGAGGCTGAATATGCAGTGCCATTCTGTATCGCACCTGGTAGGATTGGGTACCACGAGTCAGTACGCCCCTGGGGATATAAGCACTCCCTAACCAAAAGTTAGTGTGGTGATAACAGCTGCGGGTTTCATGGCGTCCTCCCTGGGTTTTCCACCGACCTACCATTGGTCACACCAGCCGTAGCCCATGAACGGTAGCAACCTTGGGACCAAAAACCCGCAGGTAGGCACATATCCTAAAACACCAAAAGCCACCCCTAAAACAGGTGGCTAAACGCGACGGGTCAGTGCGCCGCAGCGGGTTTCTACTGCTCTTTCTTGAACGGGACGCAGTTCGCGCAGCGCGCTCGGCCTTCGTCGTTTATTTGGTGGCAAGGTCACGACGGTGATGTCCATGCCTGCCGAGATCGACCTTATCCACGTCAATTTCGTGGAACATGGTCTGCCCACTGTCAGGCCGATAGAGTGTAGTTGCCGTGCCGTCGAATTGCTGGTCGGACGGGCGTCGAAGTCACAATACGGCAGGCCACGGTCAGCAACCGGTCCAGAATTCCACGCCGGTCGCCGCGCGGGTGCTGCGGCGCGTCGATGACCTGTCCACGAAGCTTGAGTTAGCAATGGACTTTTGGCGCGCCGCGTGTTCGGGCTTTGGCACTGGTGATCAGGCCAGGGTCTTCAAGGCGCCATTGATGGGCTTTGAGTCGCGGGCGGCGCGACACCCATGTTCACGTCAACCTTGACCGCAGGAATCTGCATGATGTTGTCGTAGTTGAATCGTCAGGCTGGGTTTGGTGCGGATTTCTTCACGGTACGGGTCTTTAACCGGGGTGTAATTCTCGCTCATGCTAGATGTCGCTGAGTACGACGGAGACACGGACCTTCTTGCTGTTCTCATCAAACCGGTAGCCAACGCGGTGGGGACGCCATCGGGTCAGCACCATCACATTGGACACGTGGATGGGGGCTTCGGGTGACAATGCCGCCGAAGAGCACCACGTTCCGGGGCGGAGTTATACATGCTTCCACGGTTCACGCCTTCAACCGCCCTTTGTCCTCTGCGGAAGCCTGAATAATGCCCTTAGCACCCTTGTCAGGGGCCGGAAACTAACTCAAAACCATATCCTTATGCACCTTCATAAGTTAGATCACCTCCGCAAACGAAAGCGTTCGTGAACTTTTTACCGCACGACTCCGGGCAACCGTGAAGATGCGGGTACCGCGCGGCTCGTTATCGTTCTCTAATAATCACGGCAGCGTTCTCATCAGACCGAATGCAGGAACCATCGGGACGACGGGTTTCTTGGCGCCGGACAGCAACAGCCTTCACAACTTCACCCGGCTTTGAGCGTTGCCGCCGGGGTTGCTTCCTTGACAGTAGCGACGATCACGTCACCCAATGCCAGCAAAGCGTCGGGTGGAACCATAACACGCTGAATGCATGGGATCTCCCGAGCACCGGTGTTATCGGCGATCTTCAGACGCGATTCCTGCTGAGATCACTTTGGTCTCCTGACCTCATTTTGTGTGACAGATTTCTGGACTGCCACACGCGGTCTATATGCCGCCCGCCCATTACGCGAAATGTGGCATGGAACAACCCGCTATTCAACCCATTTGGGGGTAAAATTCGCAGAGTACTTTCCGACGCGGACTCTCGCGGCTCCTGGGCTCCACCGCGGGCGGGCACATCGACTGGAAGCTGGAGTTCTAGCTTTGACGCCCTCGCACCTCTTCTGGATCCGAGAAAGTCCAGCTTGGTTTTTGCGGCGAAGCTATGCTTCATCGTCGTAAAAGGTTTCACCTTCATTCTCGTAGCGATTCCAAGTCAACTACCGGATCCATTGCCGCGAATTTGCGCAGATCCGTGCCCACGCAACGATAGGATCATCTAAATCAGGATTATCGAGTCCTGATCATTCACCCTACAACGCCAAAGAAACGGCCTTTTGGGTTCAGGTCAAGCCACGCACGACTCCACTAAATCATCCAAAGCATGGACACAGCATAGATCAGGTGGGCCGCACCTGGCCGACCCCATATTGCGGGCGGACGGGCTTCCGTCAGCGACCCGTGAAATATATCTTTCGCCATGATCACACCACTCGGGTGGCAGCAAAAGATGCTGAGCTAGAGTTTACCTCCTCGCCCAAACTCAGCTCAGCACATGCAGCCAGGTGGGACACTCAGGCCACCTGGGCCTGTGGCAGTGTGGGTAACCCTGCATCAACGGCTACACTTCATGCGTGTACTTTTTATCTGACAGCTGCACACCGGCGATCTGTCACCATGCGGCCACCTGCCATTGGCACGGCCAACAAGAATGCGACCACCAGCCACGCGATTCAACGGTGGAACGAACCATCTGCCATTGCTCTTTCGACAATTGCGGCGTGCGGGAGAGCACGAAACCAGCCGACCGATTCAGTAGACTCTAACAAACGCTGCGCGGTCATCAATGAGATGCGTCACCCAGTAGTTCGTTGTGCCACCTTCTTTTTGGAACGCACACCCTGAAATTCACCCACGGCAGAAGCCTTCGACCGCACGGTTTCGAGCCATCAATAAAGGACTGCTGAGCCTAACGGGTACCACGAATTACGCACCGAAATGGTTGCATCGTTCCAACTTGTACTCAGCGGGTGGTGGTATTCGCGCACTGAAGCGTATGGCGGTTTGGAAACAGCCGCAACCTGGTACCACGCACATACTGAAGGTCCACGATCGTAATCCGGCAGCTCAGATCCCATGTAGCAGGTGGGATCAAACTGAGAAGAACCACCGCTGGAGCGACGCGTTGAAAATATCATCTCGCCATTGCACGGTGTGAGTGCACTCACCGGACACCACCACTGCGGCAATGAGAAAACTAATTTTCGCGCTCACAGCCTCAATCGCAATATAAACAAAAACCTTCAGTTATTGCGATTTCGTTACACGCCTTTGCTGTCTCCACGATTAGCGTCCTGAGTTTTGTTCACGATCGCGGATTGAGTGATGCATCAGGCTGAGCACGCCGATGACCTCAACGCTGCGACTGTTTCACGGCTGCTACGATGTTTAGATTTGAGCAGCCAGCGGGCAGCCACAATGGCGGAGTTTAGCGCAGCGTAGGGCGGGATTGCGCTCGCCACCCCAATGCCGCGACGACTGCAGCAATAGGTATACACACCTGGTTGTGAGTCGAAGAATCAGTTACAGCAGCTCTTCGGCCGAGCCTCACCAAATACCTTTCGAGCGGCGGGCTTCTCCCACGATACTCTAGGTAAAAGTGTAACGTGCAGCAGGGCTGCAAGGGAGATAACATGAGTGCGGTGTCGTCGGGCGCATACGAGCATCATACCGCGCTATCGCACGACCCCACTAAACCTACTGTGCGTGGATTTTGGTTTTTGGCGGCTAGCCTCGGCAATGACCTCGCTACCTCTCGCTACTCATCGGCGGGCAAACCGAGAGCCTCCACCCCGACGTTCACCTGGAGGGGTGCCCTTGTCGGACCAGGAGGATTTGTTCACGGAGTGGGTATGCCCGTGGATCGGGTTTGCCCAAGATCATGCAGGCGGAATTGCGTGGTCTTTTCCGGCTCATGAGTCACCCGGAGTACAGAAATGGTGCAGCGTACTAATGAGCCGTTGAGCAGTACCGCGCCACGGTTTTTGGACGCTGTCGAATACTCGATTGAAGTTGCGTAAGGGAGCGTAAATTATACGCTTCATGGGATGAGCCTGGTCATGGTTACCACTAGTGCCTCCATCCACATGTCGGTGCTTTTGTTTACGGGACAGAAGATCGTCGCGGAATTGGGCAATAAATCGCAGGGTTTTTCCTCCGCCGAGGTTTGCCGCAGTAAAGGTCGCCACATCAGGCGTATTCCGCTCATTAGATGGCAGCTATCATCATTGTTCATAAAAGATAACGGTTGATATGCTTAGGGGTCATAGCCCCGTAACGGGGAAACAGTCGATGACCAAGTGCTGGATCGGAGATAAATGTCAATCTTCATGGCGACCATTCTGTCTGGTTACGCATAATACTCAGGTATAATGTATCGATTCCGGTGATATAGCCACATAGATGGTCTGTGCGAGAAATGAGTGGCTCCGCCATCATTATTGTAGCGGGTCATTTCACCCGCAGCCACGCAAACCTGCGCTAGTCTAGTGGTTCATCATCCCAGCGGTCTCGGCGGTCGCGGTCGATCCCTACCGATCCCAATCACGATCTCGACGATCGCGGTACCGGTCCGACGCGGATCGTTGCGTTGCACGTAAGCGCCAGCTTGAGGTAGCGGTCATGCCCACGAGCAGGATTGCCCCACCCACGAAGAATCGAAATAAGGGAATGGATCCGGCTGCCGAAATGAGGTGGGATGGTTTCGTCCGCGTTTTTGTCGAAAAGTCCACCGTTGTTAGGCACGGTGGTGGGCTGGGCGGTGAAGCTGTGGAAACTGTTGACTTTATTGTGCTGGCAGTTTCCGTCGTGTTTTCGCTGTTCACTGCTACGGTTTTGACGCACCCGGTTGCCGGCATTCGAACCCGCGTTCGGTTCCGCGTTGCTGCTAGTTCGGCCAGTTCCGCTGGCGATGGGCGCTATCGCGGCTGGGAGTGGCGCTCAGGTTATTGGCTGCTCGCTCGTGGCCGCCGGTTTTACGGTGACTTCAAAGTTGGGGCTGCTAGTGTGTCGTCTGTGGAGGTGAGTGAGTGTGGGTACCGGTGGGAAATCGCATGGGATTTCGAGTTGTTCCCGACGCTGAGCCGAGCGTCGTCGATGGGTTTGTCAGCCTGTGGTCGTCGTCAAGCGCACGTTGAGGGTTTGGCCTTTGCCAGGATGCGCTTCGAGAATCAAGCGTGCCATTGTTCACGGATGTGCTGGAGATCAGGACGACGTGTTGGGCGTGTCTGGTTTTCAGGGTTGGCGGCGAGGCGTACCAAGGCTGTCGTGTGTAGTGGATATAGCCCAAAACAGGGCTATAGCGCCAACGGCTGCGACGATTATGCGTGCGGGAGGTCATGCTTTCGCGGGGGTTCGGTCCAGCTGCGTCGAGGACGTCGGAACGCATAGAATCATGCTGGCCGCGTAGAGTGGGATGAGCATGGGATGCTTGATCATCCACCAGTCGGTGGCACTCATGACCCCGGCCTGTGCCGCGACTATCTTTGTCGTTATGTCACCCTCAACAGCAGCGTTCTTGATTTCGCTGAGTTTAGCAGTCGACCCAGCCGACGAGTTGGTCTTTTTGTCCACTGCGGCGACGGTGTATTCGCCGTCAGGCAGATCTTTGAGTATCGAGTTTGTTGGAGCTGAGTCGAGGTTGCGCCCAGGCGACACCGACTGGTTTCTGGGTGGTGTCAGCAGGGTAGATGTATGAGTAGGCCCCAGTCACGGATTTCAGCCGATGGATTTTCATGGTGAGGGTCTCGTTTTTGAGAGTCCCAGTCACACCATGGGCGTTCTTTTGGGTGAGTTGGTCGCGGGTTTTCACCGGTGGTTTGGGGGTGTGTTTCGGCTGCGGCTTCGAGCTTGCCGACGCGGAGTTGCTGGTGGTTGCCCTGGCTGGAGCCGGCTCCGGCAGCACCGGCCGCGCGAGCGGCGGCGCACGCCCAGTTGGTATTGGGATTGATGACGCGGGCCCCGGTGGCTGGGCTGGTGCCATTAGTGCCGGTGGTGGTTCGGGTAGCCCCGGTTCCGTTGGTGGAACGGGTGGCGCCACCAGTTGTCGTGCCGGAGGTCCGGGTGCCGCCCACTGGTTCCCGCGACCGGTGCCACCGAGGCAGGCTACTGAGGCTTCCTGGGCCACTCAAAGCATTGGTTGACGTGCCTTTTGGGTGGTTTTCGTACCTGGCAGCGCCGCCTGTGGTCGACTTGCCTCCCGAGGTACAGTGCGTGACTTTCGTGCCGTATGACTGCTGGTACCGGGTGCCGGTTTTATTGCCGCCGGTGTTTTCCAGCCTGACCGCCAGCCCGTGGGGTGGGTGGGTGCGGTGGTCTTGTCGCAGTGCATTCGACCCACCGGGAAGTCCGGGAATCATTGCTGCCGCCAGATGGGCTGAGGTGCTATGCGCAACCCAGGAGGTTTTCGGAACGCTGTCAAATTCTTGATTTCCTTCAGAGTGGTGATGTCTTTAATGGTGTCGGTGGGCTAGAATCGTTTTGTTTCTTGTCGTCCTTGGGGTTGAGTTGATGCGGTTGGTGACTGTGAGGGTTCCCGAATTATTTGTGTCGAAGTAGACGAGGCCGTCCCAGGTGGAGGGGGTGGCAGGTGGCGGCTTTAGTACTGGGCGCAGGGCTGCGTGCTGGGCGTGGCAGATGGAGTAGTGGACGCGGTCGCCTTGTCCGAGTCGGTGGGTTCCGCCGATCCGCCAGGAGTCTGCGGGCCATCGCATTAGCTGACAGCAGAACCATGGCCGAAAGCCTCAGCCTTTTGCGGATTCGAGCGGCTTCCTGGCGGCGGATTCGATTTCGGCGGCTTTTCGCTGCGGCTTCGGCAGCCATAGCCCGTGGCATCTGTCTCGCGCGGACGCCGCTTGTTTTTCTACGTATTCTGTGCCACCAATGACCAGGGATTCGGTGGTCTTGTCCGCTTGATGTCATTAGCGGCAGCACCTGTTCTGAACTCAAGTTTGAGACCTTGTCCGGGGATGAGGTTCTTGGGAAGGTCATAGTCCTCTTCAAAAGTACCGTCTTCCTTGGCATCGATCTTCCAATAAACTTCGGGTCGGCAGCCTTGCCATCAGCGGGCGATTGTTGGCTTGCGGGTTTTCTCCTGTTTGAAGATGGTTTCGGCACCGGTCTCGGGCGTGTACCCCTTGAGCCTGACCCAAAATGGTTGAGCCTTATTATCCTGTATTCTTCCAGTTTCGCCCTTCAGATGCACTTTACCGTTAGGCGGGGTCAGCAATCTCTTAGTGATGGTCACTTGAGCCTTGTCGGCGGCACTTCGCCTCCACCTCAACTTGAAAGCTCTTCGGGGCCCTTGGCTGCATTATCGAGCGCCTGCATCCCTGTGCAGCTTATCAACAACATCTTGGGTGACTTTGGTCATGCATCGGCGGGCACAGGAGTTCGAGGCTGGGCAATGCTGGCATTGTCGCAGAGCGGCGCAACAGCCGTATCGGAGGGCTTTGTTTCATGTACGTTTGCCGGTGGTGAGGCAGCGTGAGTCCGGCATCGCAGGTGCCTGCGGCAGGTTCCCAGTCGCCCTTGAATCAAAGTATTAATACTCTTTGCCAGGGTCCTATGCAAATGCGGTGACCGGGGAGACACTCGAGAGTCAGCAGTGAAGTAGCAATAACTGCAGCAGTCCGACGTGACCGACGCGATGGGTAATGAGACTTTGATGAGGAGACCATGATGCAATCCTAAATATTGTGGGGATATTATTATACTAGAAGTCCGACGATTTGGTCGACAATTGTATTCATCAGAAGCACACCACCGGCCGATGTCCATAACGAACCGTCCACCGGAATGATGTGATCCTCTTGGTAGGCACGCAGCCCGGTAAAACCCGGCACTTTGGCGGCTTCTCCGACCACTTTCTTAGCTCTTTCAACGTCAACTGTACCAGCGTCTCCACTCCTACTCTCGTCGTCTCCCCTAAGCTGCCCAGAAAAATATAGTCAGCGTCGATATCGGCAGGTTTTCTCTAGGTACGGGTTCGGAGTGACGTCACCATCCCGATCCCTGGTTTGGGGGTCGATCCGCCCTAAATCGGTGAGGGCGCGACCCGCGGAAGCTCCTTCAGTATTAAGGAGGCATTATCGCCTTGCCATCGAACAATGCTGAAGGTTTTATTGCGATATTTTTCCAGTTTGCGGGCGGACTTGACCTTTCCATTGTAGTCGGACACGAGATCGTCGGCTTCGCCCGTCATGTTGAGGCGTCACGGTGATCCGAAGGTTATCCCGCCAATCACCTCCGGCTAACCGGTGTATGCGAGGCGCGATGGCCGTCAGCGATTCTGATTGCTTGTTGGTCGGTGCCGATGCTGGTGCCGTCGATGAGAATGGATCCGGCTGGTTCTTTAAAGCCCCAGCTAGCTGCGCCACATTGCCGAGTATGGGAACACCCGTGTCCTTTTATCTTCTAGATAGCTAGGAATGGTGGATTGCCCACGACCCGCCGTGCCACCGATCAGCGTCGCCCCAGCGCGAGGGCGTTATCTGGCGTGGGTTCGACATGGCGGCGACCTGTTCCGGCCCGGCGGGCACCAAATGTTGTCGCCAAAAAGCGTATGATTCGGGTACCGCTTTGGCGTATCTTGCACGACGATAGCACCAGCCCCCCGCCGCGGTGAGGCCGGCGAGGCTGAGAAAGGCACGGCGGCCGAGCTGTTTGTTATACATGTTTTTCCCCACCAGGATTGGTGCTTTTCGACGCCTCGACGCAGCGTCGAAAAGCGCACTCTTTGTACATGTTTTATACAACAACTGGCACGCAGCGGCTACGCTTTGGGCACCACAATGGGACGACCGGTTTTCGGATCATCGACCAGTCGACAGTCAAGCGCGTATACCTCTTTCAGTAGCGATTCTGTCACCCTCCGTCACCTGGCCTTCCGCCACGATCGTGCCCTGTTTCATCACCACGAGATTCGTGGCGTAGCGGAACGCCAACGTGAGCTCGTGCAGCACCGCAACCACCGTCACCCCTTGTTGCTGCAGGTCGCGGGCAGGTTGAGCACTCCACCTGATGGGTGATGTCCAGGTATGTGGTGGGTTCATCCAGCAGCACCACTGGGCGTGTCCTGCGCCAACACCATGGCCAGCCACACCGCTGCCGCTGCCCACCGGACAGCTCATCAATGCGTTTGTCGCGCAGTCCAGAGACCCGGGCTGCCATGGCGCGCTCTACCGCCACCTCATCCTCGCGTCCACCGGCCCAGAAATCCGTGGGGGTAGCGACGGAGATCAGGTCGTCAGACCACAATGCCGTCCGGGGCGGTGGGGCTTTGGGGAGCAACCCCATGATGCGGGCTATTTCCTTCGTGCCCATAGAGAATGTCTTCTGAGCAGCACCGTCCCCTGGGCCGGCAGCACCCGGGCCAGCGACCGAGCAGCGTGGATTTGCCGCACGCATTGGGCCCCACAATGACCGTGAATTCACCGGTGGAATGGAAACGTTGAGGTCGAGTAATAATGTTGGCGCCACCATAGCCAACAGAGAGATTACGTGCCTGAAGGGCCGGAGTTGTTGTCGCAGTGGTCATAGTATCCTTATTTCTCATTTCCGCCATTGTCGGCCCAACAACCACACGAGGTAAACGCCACCAAGCAGGCCGGTGACCACCCCGACAGGTAATTGTGCGGCGCAAAAAATCCGTTGGCGATATATCGCTCACGGCCACCAGGGCTGCACCCATGAGCGCCGCATTTCCATCCCAATCCCGGAGGCCCTGGCTGATCCGCCGCGCAAAAGCTGCGGTCCGCCAACGCCACGAACGCACTGGGCCGGCCACCGCCACGCTGATCGCGGTCAGGGCCACACCGACGATCATGAGCTCCCGGCGCCGCCGCTCTACATCCACGCCCAAACCGATCGCCAGGTCATCGCCGGTAATCATGACCGATAGCGGTCGAGCCAGCAGCAGAGCCACCGGTACCAGCACCAGGATTGTGACAGCAAACCCTACTTCACCCCAGGTGGTGGCGTTGAACGAACCCGCCAAACCATTGGGCGGCGGTTTTGCGGCGTTGATTGATGCTTTCACCATGAGCAGCGCGTTTACCGCTGACAGGATTGATGCCATGTCCGATGCCCACCAGCACCAGGCGGCCGCCGACAGTTTCTCGTTACTCAAGGTGAGCGCGTACACGGCAGGGCTGATCCGGCGCCACCTAGTAATGCGCCCACGGCCGTGGCGATGGGGAACCGTCGAGACGATGATTGTCACCACCGCGCCTGTGGCGAGCCGGTAGTGAACCCGATGATGTCCGGGCCCAGCGTATTCCCCAGATAACTTGCTGAAGATGCAGCCGGACACCCCCAGGGCAGCGCCGACTGCGATGGTGGCCATGACTCGAGCCGCTGGCTTTGGACGAAGAATTGGCTCAAATAATCATCGCGAAACCGAACAGGTTTGCGATGGTTTCAGGCGGTCATGCGGATAGTCTCCCAGCGATAACGCACCAATCATGGCCGCGGAAAAACAATTGCGACCAATATGGCCTCGAGGAGGACGGCGTTGCGTTCCAGGCGGATGCCAGCAATGGTGCGGAATCGGGATGTGTTCGGTGGTTTCGCGGCACGGTATCCGATGTGCGGCCACTGCGAAGTTGGTCGCGAGAAGGTCTCCAGGCTTACGGCGCACAATGGCTATGAAGATTGGGCCGCCCACCAGGGCGGACATGATGCTCGGTCTGTACCTCCGCGGGCATAACGATGACGCGGGCGGCAACGTCGGCAAGCAGCAGAAACGCGGGCGCGGCGATCATGCAGGTCGGCATGACTCAGCCGCTGATCGGTCAGCCGCAGATTGCGCGCGCCAGGTAGGGACGGCAAGTCCGACGAACATGATGGGGGCCTACCGCGGCGGTTGCGGCGCCGGCGAGTAGTGTCACCCCGATGATGACCAGGGTGCGGGTGCGGGTTACTTGCACACCCAGGGCTTTTGCCGGTGTCGTCGCCGAGGGCGAGCGCGTGTAATGCTGGTGCCGTGATGAGCGCCGGGATCAGGCCGATCACGATGAATGGGGTGACTGTGGCGAACACGTCCCAACCGCGTCCTTCGACCGAGCCGGAAGCCCAATAGCGGGATCGTTAAAGGCTTCCTGGTGCTCAACAGCACGGGTTTGCACCATGGCGGAAATTGCCACGGAGATCGCCACACCGGCCAGCGTGAGTTTCGCGGGGGTCACGTTCGCCCGGCCCGCGCCGCCTAGCAGGTATACGCCGATGGCCGCTAGTGTGGCCCCCACCAGGGCAACCACACGTAGGCAGTGATGCCGTGTATGCCGAGGAACGCGACCGCGGTGACCACGGCGAGTGATGCCCCGCGTTGATGCCCAGGATTCCGGGGTCGGCAGCGGGTTGCGGGTGAGCGCCTGTATGAGGGCCCGGCAACGCCGAGGGGCTGCGCCAACAGATGACCACCCAGGTTCGGGTACTCGCTGCCCGGCAACCACCATAGGTTTCGTGGTCGCCCAGCCCCCTGCACGGCCAGGAATACGTCGCTGGCGGAGATCGCTTTCGACCCATACAGCATTGATGCCAGACATGCTGCGCCTCAATATTACGAGGATCCCTGCGAACTTACTATCCGATTGCTTCGACTCGCGAACGGTGAGTTTCCCGGGTCTCGAAGACGTCAAAGGGTTATCGTCCTGGCGCGATTGCTCCTGCTGGTTGCGCTGGTTGGCTGCATTGACTGCGTCGCGGCTGTGGATAGCTGCTGCGGTAGCGGCGGCGTTGCGTTGAGGTAGAGCCACGCGTTGATGGCGGTCATGCCAACGAGCAGGATTGCGCCCCCAACGAAGAACCCAATGTATGGTACCGAGTTTGCGGTTGGGGGTGATTTCTTCATCTTGTGCGGCCTTGTCGAAGAGGCCGCCGTTGGCATTCGTCGCTGTTGGTGGATTTTTCTTCGACTTTTTATTGAGAAACCGCTGGCCTTGGCTCCTATTACCGGTTGCGTTTCTTTGGCTGATCCTGCGGCTTTGCTGGATGCTTGGGAGCCGCCGCTGCCGCCGTTTTCGCTTGACGTATCGAGTTTTTGCCACCAGAGCCGGATCCACCAGATCCACCGCCAAGCCCGCCACTACTGCCACTACCGCCACCCGAGGAGCCATACGGCTGGAACCACTGCTGGTGCCGCCGGAACGCGGCACCACCAGAACTGCCGCCGCCGGAGTGATCGTGCGCCGCCACCGCCACCGGCGCGGGCAGCCCCACCCGGCGCACCGCCACCTCCACCACCGGAGTGGAGTGTGGATCTGTCCTCGTCATCATCGTCGTCATCATCACTGCTGGCAGAATTACCTCGACTCACTCGCTAGCAGTGTTGCCTCGAGCTGTGTACCGCCACCCGAGAGGCGGAAATTCATTGCTAAGGGAGCCCCACCAGCCGAAGTGGTACCAGAGGCACTATCCCCACTATTAGAGTCAGAGGCGCCACTGTCCGGAGTTATCTCGAACTTCGACTCTCCCTCCCCACCAGATTTTGCGGTAACCTCAAATTCGCTGCGGTTAGTGTATCCTTCATTCCGTGGCGTCCGCCGGTAATCGAAAGCGTAACGTATGCATGCCGGTAGGAAAATCGCAAGAGATTTCCCGACGCTGCCAGGAGGCTCGACCATCATTCACCGTGCTTTGTTCATCAACCACACTCTGGCTTGAACACTTTTATCACCGCCAGAAACATTACCGTCATCAATCTTCACGTTCGTTTCACGGTTTCACCTGCGGGGAAAGCTGCTCACCTCGTAGCTCACAGAACCGCACTGTTCTACGGAATCGGTGAGACACTGAAGATGTACCCAGAGTGTTGGACTGTAGCCGGGTATACCTGCGTACGCAGATGCAGGAGGCATATAGGAAAGACCCCAAACAGAGTCAAAACACCACTGCAGCCGCAAACCGAGCTGATATTATGTATCTGGAAAAGTCATTCTAATCCTCTGAAAACTAGTTGCCGCGGCGTGATCGCGAAAAACACATAAATAACACCAGCAGTTGCGAAGGGGATGAGCACAGAGATGCCAATCAACCACTCAGCTCGGCGGCACCCATCATTCCCACTTTGGCCGCCAGCAATCTCATCGTCTGATTCCTCGTCGCCATCGGAACTGCGGCATCTTAATGTCGCCCACGCTTCACATCAACCCAGCCAACCAGGTCACCTTCATCGACTGCGGCAATAACAGTGTATTCACCATCCGGTAAATCCTTGGTGTCCAGTTTGACCGCACCGGTGGAATCAACTCGGATCCAGGAACCCCACGGGTTTCTGCGACGTGTCGGCCGAGTACACGTACAGGCTGCCCAGTCACCTGCCTTCAGTTTGGGAATCTTCGCGAAGAGGACTTCCTCTTCAGCTTCCAGACCCTCGAAGACGTTTTTCTCTGGTGAGCTGGTCGCGGCTTTTCACTGGTGGTTTTGGTGTGTTTTTCGGCTGCGGTTTCGAACCAGCTGACGACCCATTGTTGGTGTTAGTGAACCACCAGAATTATTAGAGCCTGTAGAGTTAGGAGAACCTGCGGAATTGCCAGATGTGGTACGTGTAGCACTGCTAGAGCTAGCGGTAACAGGTTTGGCGCCGCCCGCTACAGTTCCGCCACTACGTGTAGTGGCTGCCGTCCGAACCCCACCGGTAGTTGTGGCTCGCCCCACGGTTGCATTACCACCAGATGCGCTGGTGGTTGTGGCGGTTTTCTTTTTTGATTTTTCTTCTTGGACGATTCCCCGCTGTCGCATTATTCGTATTATTACCGGCATCGGGGTTGCTGGCGGGTGGTAGGGGTTGTGGATTTCTTGGCGTTATTTGATCCACCGGAACCTGCAGCACCAAGCCCCATGGATTTCAGCATCCCATCAAACGCGGTATCAACCTTTTTTATCTGCGAGTTGATCCTGAGGGATTTATCAACATTCTGCGGTGAATTACCGAAGATTGATTACCTGCTTTATCACTGAATAACCTTTCGAAGTAGGTGTCCACCAATAAATTCCTGGGTATTTATTTCACAAACCGCAATCAGTGTGCCAGCTTCCACCTTTGTTGGTAAGTCCTGAATAGAATTGCTTATTGGAGAATGTTGATGCCAACCGTTCCTTCCCGAAGTCGGCCACCATTCACGTTTCTTCCATACGGTTTATTCTCAACAGTTTATTCTCAACATAGGGGATGGCATAAACCACAGTCACTGGGTTGGAGGTGGAAACAGTAACTTATCTGCTAATTGTCTTGGCTGCGACCACAGTCTGGTTTTCAGGAGTGAATTTATGTTCAATGGCTTTCGCCAGGAGCCCATAGCGGATGGTATTTGCCTTTACAGTTGGGTCAGTTCTAATTTCAGATACTGGGTCATCATCTTGCAAGGAACTGCTAAGAACTTGGATAACATGCCCAAGCGTCTTCAAAACCCTTCAAACCTGTTCACCGGTTGTTGTTCCATTAGGTTGCACATTATCAAGGTCACCATTATTTGGCCTCAGCCAGAACTAAAATGGTATCGTCCCCTTTTTGTCGTTGCTGGGATCCCATGGTATGGGAAGCGCTGGAGACGATGGGTATTCTTCCCGTCTACTTTAATGGCAATCTTGGCGCCACCCGGCCCTTCGCGTTGCAACAATCCTGCCCTTGATGTGAATCGTGTCAGCGGTAATACCACCCACTGGTTTTGACCAAAGCCCGGAGTCAGAAAAGACATTCTGTGATTAAACGGTTCGTCTCACCCTGCCGCTTCCAGATACAACCGGTTCTTTGCCCCCTCGGTACCTGCTGCATCAGGTTTCTGCCCACCAGCAGGTGATTCGGAAGTAGGCTCAGAAGTCGAAGTCATGTACCAGCATGATTATCTGCGCCCAGTAGCCGCACTGCAGTGACCCGCTTTGATTCACCCAAATATCTGCCGTTTGATCCGGACACATTGCCGCTTGTTTCGTTACTCTGTAGTATCATTACCGGGCTGAGGGGTTTCAGCAACAGCATCGCCATTGAAAATCCGGATGCCAGCAATGAGTTGTGGACAATGCGGCGGTACGCCGAGCTCGGCGGGTATTCGACGAGCTGGTTTGGGAGAAGTAACCATAGTGCAACTCTTAACGTGGGCGAGTTTTATACCAGAATCTGACAACCCGATCGACGATTGTGTTCATGAGCAGCACACCACTGGTAGAGGTCCGTTGAAGAGTCATCAACCGAATGATGTGAACTCGGTAGGCGTAAAGGTCTTCAAAACCAGGAACTTTGCGGCTTCGGCAATGGCTTTTCTTTGGCACCTTTTCGGTATCTACGGAACTACCCGCCTGGTGTTCTTCTACCGAGTAGTTTTTCAGGGTACCGAAGAAAATGTGTGTGGCATCGATATCGCTGAGGTTTTCTTTGCGATACTTGTTCCGAGTGTCCTTTGCCTTCCATGTCTTTCGGGGGTGCTTTGCGATCCAGGTCGGCGCCTGGCCGGCCGGGGTGTTCGTTTTGGGATCGGGCATTATTGCCTTCTGCGAATAATGTGAAGGTTTTATCTGTTTTTTTCTAGTTTTGGTTGCTTCTTTGATTTTTTGTCGTAGTCCTTCGCGGGTCTTCCGCTTCTTCTCCTGTGTTGAGGGCATCGGCGTTGAGCGTGAGGTTTTCCCGCCAATCACCACCCGGGTAGCCGGTGTACACACGGTTGGGGCGATTTTAAGCTAACGCGTCGAGCACCGGCTGGTTGTTGTTCGACTCGGTGCCGTCGACCAGGGCCATGGGTCCGGGTTTGGCGGCACCGATGGCCCCGTACTGGTTGCTGCGTACGTTACCGGAGAATGGGAATAATAACTTTTGCCCGCTATCGCTGCGCCGTAGTTGATGGTTGATTGGCCACGACCTGCGGTGGCGCCCACCAGTGGTACGCCTGAGGCGAGCGCATTATCGAGCGTGAGTTCCGGACATGGCGACTACTGCGCTTCTTGCTGGCATTTCGATCTCGTTGCTGTCGATGGTCTTTTACTGTCTGCATTGCCACTCTGTAATTTTGGCTTTTGTGCACTGTCACCCGGATGATGCCGTGAGCGGCGGCGGCACTTCAGTCCGGCGAGGGCTCTTGCTTCAGGTGACGACGGCTAAATGTGTCTGATCACAGTATGTTTCTTTTCTATCGTCCTGTAGCGTTTCGACGAGATCTGCCGCGCAGCCTCTCGTTGATCGCGCAGTCCACAGCTATTGCCTGCGTAAAGTGTCGATGCAGAACCCGCCGCCACGGCAGTCAGCGCTTCCATGAGCGGGATTGTGACATGATGATTAGAGCCAGACCTGTGGCGTTAATCGCAGAATCGGGAATGAAATTGAGTGTGACCAGGGACCCGCAGACTGCGGTAGCCAGCCTGGCGATGCCCAAAACGGAGCAACGTGCATGATGACGATCCTTGCGCACGTTGGTGCGCTGTCCTTGAAGTAGTTCAGAAGGTGTCTGACGCCTTTTGTTAAGATTGTTTTGTGTCTGTGAAGGCCGGTCATTTTCCGAGGTTTTGCGGTGTTCGGAGGTTTTCCGGCTCCGAGGTCTTGTTCGGCTTCGGTGCCGTCAGACCTCTGAAAGTCACTGTCCGGTTGCGAAGGCTTTTGGTTGTGGCTGCGGATCTGGCTTAGAACCGGCCTTCTTGGCGCTGCTTCTGGAAGTCTTTTCCGGCTGCGAGGGCTCTGGTTGTCGGCTGCGGATCTGGCTGCGGTTTCACACTTGGGTAGCACCGCAGGCGTCAGAATCATCACCGGCTGCTTCATTGACCCAAATAACGGCGGCTGCGGTGCATGACCCGGACTCGCCATCGACCTGCCACCTGACGTAATCACCTGCTTTGCAGCCTCGAATTTGGCATCGTAAATGCTGACGACTACCTCGCACGGTGATGCCATCCCCAACTGTTGCCGCCGGGATTTCCAATGTCGTGGCGGCACTCTCCGTGTATTCCAAAGTCATCACCACGGCGCTTTGATCTGGCTGGCCGCTCCGACTTGATTGTCGGCTTCATGGCACGGCATCCGTCACTGGGACGAGCAGCAAAACCGGTACCGGTCACGGATTACGACATCACCGTTTGTGAGGTCTGCTTGTCAAACGATAGTTCACCGCCACCCTATTGCCTTTACGCGGTTCGTTGACAACACATTGTGCATCCTGCGCGGTTGCACCTTAGCAGGAACGACGCAAGGCCGCGCTGACAAGGAGCGCAACCGACAAGGCACGGCCTTGAAACCTGCGAGTTGCGGCGGCGATCTTGTTCTGCATGTTCACGCACTTTCCCGCACGCACATGGAGGAGATTTTTGGATTGCGCACGGGCGTACCGGACTTTTCAAGAGCGAGAGCAAAGGAAAGCATTATACCTCAATATTTCGATATGAAGGCTATCACTTCTCCATTGGCTCACCATCAAGATAGTAGGTGAACCTTTGTCCAGTAACAAGAGACCCATTGGCGTAGATCACACTGAGGGTGGTAAAAAGCCGATTTCACGCTCAACCACTCTTTTGGTTTGGTTTTACGTTCGCTATTTATAGTGCTAGACGCATATATATCTATCGATGTCTCGCGGTCATAAAGTTAGGTAGCTATCTAAATGTTGGATACCACAATCGGTCATAAAACAGGATTTTACCCCCTGCTTTTTACCCCTGTTAAATGAACCAGTAACTAGATTTATTCTATGGGGGTGAAACCGGCATAGGATCGAGTCACTTTTCAAATAACGGATTAAATCGACTATAAATAATTCCTACCCAACAGTCAGTATTTATCCATTAACCATTAACCACATAGTGTCTAAATATTGAGGTTGCAAAGATACATCTCACACGATACCGCTCCCCATTTTTCATCGGCGACAACGGAATCGCCCGCGCATGGGCTGTTTCCATCATCCTTTTATCGTCGTGCAAATATCAGGCAACCAAGTAAAATCGTGGGCTTTACGACGTGCGCGCGCCGTTGCGAGAAAAACCACCAGTGACCTTCGTGAGCCCCCTGCCAGAAAGATCCCCCACCTACTCTCACAATTGGCCTCTAAACCGATGGCATTTGCCGTGCACGGCTTTTCTTTAGCATCACTTACCTTAATAAAGGCATAGCTATATTCATCAGAAATTGAAATGCGAGTTGACTCAACTTCTTCTCAGTAAACCTGTTTAGTGAAACTACATAAAAATGTAGCAGCATGAAAAATCACGTTGCTACATTGTGCTCTAATGAATTATTTAGAACTTAAAGCCTGAAGCCAGGTCCTGCGGGATCATGCCTTGCTGTGCCAGGGACCAACCACACGCAATGATGGCCAGGAGCCGATGGCGTGTACGGCGACCGCGCAGGATGCCTTTGGTGTTGTCCTTCAGGCTGCCGAAGAACTTGTCGGAGTCGGATTGCCATTGCCGTCACCAGGCTTGCCCGGCTCCAGTGGGCTGGTGCTGGGTTCCGGTGGTCGGCTTGCGACTCGGAGGGCTCAGTGCTGGGCTTCTGCCAGGTTCGGAAGGCTTATGCTTGGGCTACCCGCTCAGTGGGTTTCGCTGTAGGCTCAGCTTATGCGGTTGGTCACTCGGCTCGCCGAAAGGTTCGGGTGGAGGATTGGCTGCTCCGGCGGCTCTTCCGGAGCCGACGCGTTTTCTTCCTGCTGGGTGCGAAGCACGGCTCACCCCGACCGCTCTCATCTCGCAGGTCAACGCTGCGGCGGTGCGTTACCGGTCATGTATTGTCGGTGCCAGAAAGGGTCAGGACGTTCTTGCGTGAAAAGGCCATCTCACGGTCGACGGGAGGCGCAGCGGCGACGGCCAGTGATGCCTTCCTTGGCGTGACGCTGGTCATCCACATCGCTTGATAATCAGCTTGCTTTGCGTCGACAGTTTGAGCCTTTACCGCAATCTTGGTCTTCAGGCCAGGCAACACCGCGTATGCCAGTCATTTCCCATTCAAGGTCGGGTGAGTTCTCGAGGAGATTCAAATTCTCAGCAGAATCTCGAAAACGTCACCGCCAGTAGGTATTCTTCTTCAGATGCCAGTTGGGAGTGCCCTCAAGACCCAGGTTCTTTGGGCCAACGAAGCTACCATTGCGTCTTTTGATTTCTTGAGCACGGCAGCGAGGTGTACGGTCAAGCCGCCAGCAACCAGGGCCAATGATGCTGAGACCGGCGGGGTGCCCGTTGGGTGGCCTTTTCCGGCAAATCGCTCTTGCTCATGAGCAGTCCTCTCGTAGAGGGTAAATAGCGGGAGTAGCATTTTACCTTTACAAAATGGATCAAAACTGAAGAAAAGCACAGAAGAACCGATAGCATAACGAAATAATCATATACGTCAGCGCCACATTCGCTTAGTGGTCTGAGGCATAAAGCCGACCAACTCAACAAGCGCAAGGTTAACCCCAGTTCAAATCTGATAAAATCCCGTATGCAAATATGCGCACAACGTGGAGGATGACTTTGGGCAAGTACCTTTTCAGGGCATTTGTCACGCTAGGACATAGGAATTGGCTATGCATGACGGTCATTCACAAGATAAAAATTCTCTTATAAAATTCTCCTGTCAATTCACGTAAAATATTTCGGAAAGTACCCCATGATCCCGTCAACCAGACACAAAATATCCATCGTTTTTGCTATCACAAATGCCCTTATTTTTGGGGCTTCTACCTACGACAAAAACAGCGATGCAGTCCATCGCTGTCAAAACAGTTTTGGTTCAGTATTAGTTTATCGGCACCGCAGAAGGCGGTGCTTTCACCAGATTCGATGCCCAGAACTCAACATTTTCGTAATGGTGGGTCGACCGCTGTAGTCGATGCCCAAGGTGATGGTGTGCTCACCGGCGGTGAAGTCGTCGTCGAAAGCGGGCAGGCACCACCTGTGGCGGTAAAAGAACCACCAGATCGGAATCACGCGTATAGGGCCTGATCGTCAGTCGTCATAGATGCTTCGAGGAGCTGCCGCGCTCTGGTCTTCTAGGCCAGTTGGCGGTGTTGGAATCAACGACGAGGTAGCGTCGATAAGCGGCCCGGAACCCGGTGCCGGTAAGGTCACAACGTCACCCGGCCTATAGGTGACTCTGTCGGCGGGTCATCGTACCTGCGCCTCTTTGCGCGGGTGCACCAGCTCGACATTGCGGGATGCGCTCGGCGGCGAAAGCGGTGGAGCAGCCAGATGCCACCGGTCGTGAGAGCCAACGACATCAATCCAGCAAGCGTTTCACGCCATACCTTTCTGATTGCGACAAATTGTCGCGGAGGGTTTTCGGTTCGAACAGAGAAGAAGAAGAAGGAGATGCACAACGAGGGAAAAATGGCGACAGTAATGGTGCATTATCGTCTACCCATTTTGCTTATGAGTCTTGGGTTTAACGAAGCTGCCCCCAGTTCGCAAGGGAAAAACCCTTCAAACCCGGTAAAATTGAATACTCGAAGAACACTGTCCAGTGTTGTGACCCATAGTTATCGCATTAGACGATGTAAAACGCTATATGCCGGTTGATGTTTTCAATATGTCGACATACGACAGCCCATAATGCCCAGATTACCCCTATGGCGATACCAACAAAACGGTATGGCCTTAACCGAGAAATCCATCATTCAGGGGTGAATTATGGGTGGTTGAGACATATGGGCGTCATTAACAAAACGCCGCTGACGATGCCATCGCTGCTCGCTATTGCGTGTAAATTTTAGAAACGGAGCTGCGGAACAGCTGCTTGGGGATCGTTAAACCGTGCCATGGCGCTCAGGGGCGCCAGCAAAGATAGATGGTCAAACCAAGCACCGCAAACACGCAGCAGGAGATTTCCGCAGAGACGGGCAGGTTAGCAGGGTCACGCAGCTTTTGCTGACATCTTCGAGCGAATTTCGGTCACCGGCTTCTGGCTTACCCGGATCGGTGTCACCGCACCATGTACATGTATAGGTATATACTTCGTCGCACGCTCACCGTCTTCTCTGCGGCGGCCTTGTTCACCGCAGTCGATCGTGCCGTCACCGGCAGCTCACTGGATTTCGATCACGTGCCTGCCGGCGGGTTAGCAACCACGTTTATTGGTAGCGGGGTCAATAACCGTGATCGTGCCACCACCACGGTTGGTCACACACCCGCTTGTCGGCTTGTTGTAGTGCTGTCGCCAGCGAACCTGCGCCGGTCGGAATGCTTGCCTACCACCTTCTTGGTTCGGCATTCACACGCCCACATTGCCGAGAGCCCTGAGCAACGAAGATGTTCTTGCTACCGGATCGTGGCAAGCCAAGCGGATTCCACCTGGTCGCTTAGGCAGATCGTAAATGGTCACCTTATCGTTGTGCGAACCTCAATCTTGGCAGCCTTGGGGCATTGGGCGAGGGTGGTGAACACCCGGTCTCCTGGTTGAACTCAGGGCTCATCACCGTTCAAACCACGAGGCGGTTCAATCCGCCCGCACCGGCTCTTCTTACTGGCATCCAAAAACCACTACCTCATCACCAGAGGCAGCGGAAACGCCGCTGACAGCGGTCTCGCTTCGTCAATCACCACGTCACGTGAATGCGCTACTTAGACCCTCGGGAAGGTCTTGACATGGCTCAGATGCGTCACTGCTGTCACGAGACCGTGCCCCGACGGGTATCAGCTTACCCACACCAAACCCTTGTTATTATCAAGGCCGATGCCGTAGGCTGCGTAGAATTTGTCGTCGTCCTTTTTCCAGCCGAATCATTCTTTGCGACGACGTCCAAGGTCCAGCGTCCAACTTATAGATGGCGTGGATTCTGTCCGGTGTGCCGCGCGCTGGTCACAAACGCGTGACCGGTCTTGTATTCACTGCCGACTGAGCTACGGCCCGACGGCAATTCCTTCTTCACGCCTGAATACTGAGGTCAACATTCAAGAACTCAGTACGGCATTCACCTTGGCATGTCGTTTCACGGTCTCGGTTTCACCACCGGCGGTGTAGGTGAAGGAGATCACCTTGCCGAAGGGAGGCGTCCGCCTTCGGAATTCTGGACGTCCTTAATGGTGACTTGTCCCTTATCGCGTCGGCGGCGCCTTCCTGGTTCTTTGCCCAGTTCACGCCCTCGGTGCCAGCCGCGGTCACCTTGGCGTCTTTGCAGGCCAGCGGCGTGGAATTGACCTTGGAACCGGTAGCATGCATCTGCTGACGGCACCGGCTGCGACTTTCGAGACGGGATCTCCACGCTGGTAGTGTGGCGGTAGCCTGCGCATGTTACCGGCAGCAAGTCGGAAATAGCTCACGAAAGTGCCTGGGCCCTTGCCGTCATCGCCGACGGTGATATACGCGGCGGGTTTTGCTTCCTGACCGTTGAAGGTAACAGCAACTTTTTCGCCCTTAGGAGGTTTGCATAGGAAAGGTTGATTCTTACATCGCGCCTTCTACCCGCGGCGTTATCAATCGCAGCGACCGTAGCTTTAGCTTCGCCGGTGGCCTTTGGACCGTTGATCTGCCGGCTTATTGTCGTTATTGGGTTTTATTATCGTCGGGTTTGTTCCCTTGGTTGTTTTGGTTATGTGTGGTTGGCCTGATTGGCTTGGTTTGCCTGATTGTTGCCGTTATTGGCCTGATCCGCTGCTTTGTTGTCGGGCTTGTTGCGTTGTCGGGCTTGTTACCGTCCTGGTTGTTATTGCCGTTATTGACGTTGTTATCCTGGTTGCCCTGGTTATTGCCATTGTTGGCATTGTCCAGCCTTGTTGTCATCCTGCTTGGGCTGGGCGGGCTTTTCCGTTGGACCTTCTGCACCACACGGCGTTGCGTCACCAGACTCATTGACCCAAATATCAACGCTGGTAGACCTGCCAGCCATTATCGTCTGCACCCAAAACCGTGATGCGGCGTAGCTTACCTTCCTGGAATTCTCGGTGAATTCCGCAGAAAGCCGCCACCTAATGGTGAAGTTACCATCCTCATTAAGAACCGGAGCCGAGCAATCAACGCAGTCGCGGTATCGCCGCACCTTGGTATGCGAAATCATCGCCGGCGCTTTGATCCTCGGCCAATCAGCCTTTGCTGCTGTCGAGCTTCACCGCCAGGAAGGTGTCCTCTGGCTGTTCGCCGGTGTCACGGTGAACACGCTTTGGCAAACCCGGTACCGCCGGTTTCGACAACATCCACCAGGTTTCGTCGGTGCTCTGGTTTGCCGAAAGTGGCACCCCTGGCAACTCGTTTACTGCTCACGCTGTTCGCGGTATTTTGCAATGGGTCAGCGGTACCATCTTCCGCGGCAGCATGCGGCGATCATGTCAAACCACCGGGCAACTACCGCCTGCTGCGAGCAGTCAACGCGATAGCACGCTGGGTAGCGGATTCTGCATTTGCGGTGTTGTCTCCATATCGTGTCTCCTCTGTCTGCCATATCCAGCAGAAATAATGCGGAGATGCTGACCGTTTGGTTGAATGGCAGCTGAGAAAAGCACGAGGAAACTCATGTGGTCTCCGAGAACTTCCACGTTTATTACCCTCATCGGCTTGCCGTCTCTGAGCGCAAACTGAGTTAGAGCTGCAATTATCAATAGTAAGAGCATGCCTCAACCTAATAAAATACCTGGTAACATAACTTGCTAATTATAGTGAGACATGCACTTTGAGCACTATTTTCCTTGGATAGCGATCCCACTGCAATGGTTAATCATAGCAACACACGTTTTGATGACGATAAAGGTTAGGTTTTCGCTTAATGTGACCCATCGTGGGGGTGAAAAATTTTTCCAAATTACCCCCAGAATTCTATTCATTCCACATTGGCAACCTCATATCGCCGGAAGCTGCCTCCCCACTCACCCCAGACGGTAGAAGCAGACAAACCCACTGAATGATACACAACTATTGTGACCCTACATCAGATCGACTATGATCCCAAGCTCTGCAAAATACCAATTATTTACCAAAGCATTGAACTAAAAATCTATCTATCTTCTATCGGAAGGCTGACGCTAAAGTTTATCGTAATAACGTCGATTTTCATATACTGTGTGTACTTCTACGCTTTTGCAGTACCGGCGGCCTTCTATTGCGCATTCATTATTTCGTCACGGACACAAAACATGCGACGTTTTTATGTCTACGCCGCTGTACGTTGTCGAGGTGATGCGATTATTGGCTCCAGGTGCCGAAGTTGTTGCGGAAATCCAGTTGCTGGGATGACTGTCAGACTGCCACGACGCCGAGAGCACTGGCGAATATGCGCGTTAACCCAAGCACTGCAAAATCACCGCCGACGATGCCTCGAACGCTGCTCAGCTGGGGAGAACTGTGCTGGGTGGAGTAATCTTTCGGGTCTTTTGGGATCCGAACCCTGGTTCTTGCCGTCCTGGTTCTTGCACTGTTGGTCACTTGCCAGCCTGGTCAGCAGGCTTTGCCGCTCGGTCCTTACGAGACTGATCCTTGCCGACTTGGTCCGGCGGGCGTGTTCTGACCGCGTTTGGTACCTTTGATCTTTTCCACCCTGGTCAGCGGGCTAGTGCTGATCCGCGGTGTTTGGTCCTTTGCTCGGTTTGGTCTTTACCTGACTGGAGTCGCAAGCTGTCCCGGCCAGAAGGTTTGTTTTGATCCTTTTGCCGGTTTGGTCGGCGGGCTTGCCGCCTTGACCGTACCGCTGGCCGCTGTCCTGATCCTTGCCGGCTTGGTCAGCGCGGGTTTGCTATCCTGACCGGCAGGCTTTTCACACTGGCTTGCTCATTGTTACCGGGCTGGATCCTTCCCGTCCTGGTCTTTGTGTGTGCTGGCCCAGCGGGCTTATCGCTCTGAGCTTGTCGGACGGCTGATTCTCATCTCTGATCGGCAATCTGCTCTGCCCGACCGGTCTCACGCTGATCATCGTTGCCAGGCTTCACGTGATCACTCGTCATCCTGACCAGCAGAATTCTCGATCCTTGCCATCCTGGTGCTTTGTTGCCTGCTCGGCAGGCTTATCTTGACCAGCGAGGCTTTTCTACCACCACGCTTGCTCCTGTTACAAGCCTGATCGCTTGCCGGCCTGAGATGGCTTATCGCCTTGATCGACAGACTTATCGTCCTGGTTTTCATTGCAGGTTGTTCCGTATTTCTGACTATCCATCACGCGCCAGAATTGGTGCCTCTTGATTCATCGACTCCTGATCGCCAGAAAGCAGCGATCTTCTTGGCTCAGCGTTTATCTCCATTTGGATTTTCTGGACCACAGGCGCGCTGCTTTGCCTGACCTCATTTGCGGAACAACAGCTACCTACTTCTTTCGGACGTTCGTCATCATTAAGCTGAACGCGCGATGGCATTCTCTCGCCTGGTTTGAAATCCTTCTTCCAAATGCTGAGGGCAGCTACTCTGACAGTAACCTCACCGTTTCAATTTTTGATGTGTGGAATTTTACGAGCTACAGCGTCGTCAAGAAGCTCACGATCACCCTTGGCTTTGATCCTCTGGCCATAATGCCCATCCAGCATCAGCGCAAGTTCTGCTAGCGACTAAGATCGCGTCAAGACCAGTAATTTTAACTTCACAACATCGCCAGCCTTGTAAAATGTCGATCCAGCGCGTTACTTCTTTGAAGGCATTTCTTTTCCAAAAGCTTGGCGCAACCATCCCGGGTCGACAAACAGCCTTCCCTGTTTCCTCCGCAGCATTCGCAACCGAAGGCACAAACTGTAACCACCTGCAGAAAGCGAGGGCCAAAGCATCAACCCAGCAATAGCGCGCTGAGCCGCACAGCAATCGTCATTCCTACTCATGCTATCTATTTCCCTACGGCCTGGGTTAATCGCCATAGATTGACCGTAAAGGGTGGAACAAACAAAAGAGCTAAAGGCCCAGCTAATAGTATCAGTCAATATGAGACTAGCTTTCCGTGAAAGACTTATGCCTACAGACTTAAGCATTGCATTGCATGAAACGCAACAGAAAAACTCCCAATTCCGAGCTAATAAAACCCCTGGTAGCAGACTTGAAAGTCAATAAAATTCCACCCATTCAGATGTTGACTACACATATAAGCAGGGACCAAAAAGTATAAGATGATCCGATACCCCTACCGTCCAGATATAAATTGCTAAGAGCAGGGACAAAACATCAGCAAAGTATTTTCCAAAGCACCCTGCAGGCTCACTCGAGTCAATCAGACCATGCATTTGGTTCACATGGCATAGCTGCATTAACTGCCCTGTGCCGCCCGCCTTGTCCACCTGTCCCCGCAATCCGAAGCGAGCAACATGCTGTAGACTAGCTCATCAAACAGCAAGTATTACCACGTCAACCGCTATTACTGAGATAAGATCACACGACAAACTAGCTGTCCCGCAAAGACCTCTCCTTAAAGATGTATTCATCAGTACGCTATTGATACACAATGACTACCCGCCCTACCGATGCTTTGTGACGCGCGTCTCGCGAGAACCCATAACAAAAGGTGTAGCGATGCGGTTAAAACATCGCCTACACCTTGACTTCGGTTACCAAATGACGCTCATGAATTCATTTTGGTTCTGATTCCCTACCGGGTTGCGGCGGGCACCATTCGCTTCGGGATCATGTTGGCGCGTGCCATAGCAGCAACTGCACCAGCAATGATGCCGGTCGGGCCAAAGCACGGAGAAGATCACGCAATGAGGATAGTCCGGTACTTGCCCAGCTTGCTGCTGAGATCACCACTGCCGGCCGGAGGATTCGGCTTCGTGGTATCCGTGGCTTCGGCTTCTCGGTTGGCTTCTGGGTGGTGGACTCCAGAGGTGGTGGTAGGTGGCGGCGGCGGAGTCGGTGCATTGTGCGAAGGTGTAGATTTCATCTACAGGCTGACCGACTACCAATGTCCTTGGAAGCATTGTTGACCACGGACACAGTACCATCGACAAACACTTACGTGTACCGGGGAACTACCAACTCCAATTTGGCAACCGCCGCATTGGTGGCAGGATCAATCATCGAAAGTGCCAGCACCAGTGTTCACTGCGCAGACCTCGCTGGTCCTTCGGGTTATATCGCACATCTGAAAGTACCCGAACCAGCATCAATGGTGGTGACCACCTTTTCGGTCTCAGAGTTGATTACCGTGATCACACTCTCATTCGTGGCAACAAAAGATGTTCTTGCTTACCGGGTCATATGCTGCACCCGAAACCTCTCGTGCTGACCTCATAGCGGTCAACTTTCTTGCCATTGGCAAGATCAACCTTTGCCACCTGCGGATCGGCAGACTCCCCTGAAGTTGCAATCAGCTGGTTAGTCCTCTGATCCAAGGCCAAGCTAGTAACCTCATCAAAACCATCCAACGCAATGGTGCCAATTGGTTTGTTCTGATTAATATCAAGAACCGTAATTACGCCACCAGGACCACCGACATAGCCCAAAATCAGTTTGGTTGTCGATCACGATGCTCTTTACACGAGGCAGTTCTTGCTGCGAGAAAGTCTTGACATGAGTCAAGTCACTCTGCTTAAAGACAGAAACAGTACCAGTTTTTCGAGTTAGTTACCCAAACCTGTCCTTTATTATCTACGGCAATGCCGTCAGCTGCATAAGCGTCTTTCAATATCATTCTTGGCAACAACATCCAGGTCTTAGCATCAAGCTTATAGATGGTATATGTGCCATCCTCAGATGAAACCCAGAGTTGCAAAGATGTACTTCGAAGCAGGATCGAATGCAGACTGAGTTAGCGTGGTAAGCAATGTCCGCTTAGCCCCGGTGTACTGATCACGTTGATGTTCTCAGTACTGAGGTAACTGTGGCATCAAGCATTACCTCATACTCTTTACTATCTGCTGCTTTCAGATAAGTGAAATAGATGCGATCACCAGTCTTAGCACGTCAGCAGGAATCTGAACACCCTTGATAGTGACTTGGCCATCAGCATTAGCAATGGCATTGATGGACTGGTCTTTCCGTAACCAGTTAACATGCTCAGTACCAACAGAGGTGACCTTGTCTCCCTCCTTTAGTTCAAAGGCTTGAAATCCACCTCTGATCCAGCTGCAGTGCCAGAAACGAATCCCTTAGCTTGACCCGTTGGCAAGGTGGCACCACCCTTGCGGTGCATTTGCGAGTGCGACGGCAGCGGCACCTTCAGGCAAAGCTGCATCCTCTGCGGCGGCTTCAGGGGCAGCAGCTCTGCCGGGGCGGCCTCTTCAGCTGCTGCGTCGTTGTTGGGTTCTGCTGCAGCAACTACTGGTTCAGCAGGTTCATCTTGCGCACCAGCATAGGGCATGACGGTCAGCCCACCGGCAACAAGTGCCAGGGAGGTCAACCCGGCGATTGCTCGCTGGCTTGCGGTCTTGGGAAGTAGTTCTTCTTCATATCACTTTCTCATGTTCGATGTGAGCGTATCAAGCCGGGGAGGAACCAAACTAACAATCTCGCATGAGAGATTTTGTTTTCCAGCCCCGTGGTGGCTTGTCATCACCGACCATAAACAGGCTTCTTCACAGAGCGCAATAGCCTTTGGAAATCATCACCGCGCGCCAAATTCTCAGAAACCGCAGGTAGCAGACATGCCAAGCGTAAAGACTCATCAGTAGTATTCTTTCTACTCACATGTGTTTGACATGGTAAACACCTGAAAAACAACACTACGCAATTACATAAATAGAGTCTCAGCTAATCTTAAGAAAAATGCTGGAAAATTGCTGGGAAAAATCTTGAGAAATTACCCCCGTTTTCCTGTCAAAAACCCGACAGTTAACCAGACTCCATGTTTGATACTGCTGTAAATTGCATAAATGGGGGCATCGTAAGAATTTTCCTGCGAAGTGCCAAATGCGGCAACTGCCCTTAATTTTATGGGCTAAAAGTTCAAATTCAAATCCGTGACTATTACCCCATGCAAATCAGGGCGACAAACCTACTAAGTCCACTTCTTTATTAGGGACCACCTAGATTTGATTGTTTACCCTATGTAGGGGCATGATTACTTAGGTATCCAACCTTTCGACAAGTCCCGTGCCCCCAAAAAGCTGCATGTCAGCTCATCTTTATTTTGACAACACACAACATGACCAATCGACATCATCATGCGAAAAACCCACCCCAGCACATTATCATCACCGGTGCCACTGGCGGAATTGGCGCTGCCTGCACTAAACTATTTCGGTCGCACGACCATGTAGCAACTAGCATAGGATACCCGAAGTAGATGTCACCGATATCCACCAGGTCACAGAGCAGTTCCGACAGGACGTCGACAAGCATGGACCAGTAGCTGCATTGGTACATTGCGCTGGTGTCATGGAACCAGACTCTGCTACTAATCCGCAAAACACCAGGAATATGACCATCAATTATGGGGGTGTGGTGAACGTATGTTCTGTCGTCGCAAAGCACATGCAGGAGCAACGAGCAGGGGCGATCGTCGTTGTGTCATCGAAGCACCGCCACGACACCTCGCATCGGCATGGCTAGTTATGGGGCGTCCAAGGCTGCGGTAACAGCATGGGTGCGCACACTGGCGTTGGAATCTGCGCGGTTCGGGGTGCGATGCAATGTAGTTTCGCCAGGATCGACGGATACCCCCATGTTGCGGGGAATGTGGCAACCAGACACGGACCAGTCCGAGCAGGTCATTGCCGGCACGCCACAGGAATATCGGTTAGGAATCCCGCTGCAGAAACTCGCCCAACCTGCGGATATTGCGGAAGCCTGCGCGTTTTTGATCTCCCCAGCAGCCGGGCACATCACCATGCACGACCTGCGGGTTGATGGCGGCGCCACCCTCGACTCATAACTCACTACCATTCAAGGAGCATAATGGCTATTCCCCAACTCTCCCCTGCAGATTCCCCCACGCCCTACAAAACCAGGCCGCACACTGGCAGCTCGATCCCAGCGTGCAGCATTATTAATCCACGACATGCAGGAATCTTCATTTGCCGCATTGACCGTAATGCGAATCCCATGAGCACGGTTTTATCGAATATTCAATCGATTGTTCGTTCGCTGACTCGCACGGCATGCCGGTATTTTTCTCCTTGCAACCGCCAGCACAGCACTGGTCACGTCGAGGCCTGCTTAACGACGTGTGGGCACCGGCATCGTCACGGATGCCCAGGCAGCCGATTATCCCAGAGCTAGAGCCCGCAGCCGCACTCACCAGGTAATTACCAAATGGCGATATTCTGCATTCGAACGAACAGACCTGGAACAGGCACTGGCATTCACCCGACGCAGACCAGCTTATTATCACCGGGTGTATGGTCATATGGGATGTCAAGTAACCGCGGTGGATGCCTTCGCGAAAGACATTCAGCCCTTCATGGTCGGCGACGCCATTGCGGATTTCTCGGCCACGGAACACGCCGAGGCCATGTCGTGGGTGGCCAACGCAGCGGCATGGTCATAAGCACCGCGGAGGTACTCAGTGCATAGTTTTATCTTCACCGAATCCGGTTTAACCCTCACCGCGTGTGGGGTGGCCCAAGAGTTTGACCGAATTTCTGATGCGAACAGTATTTGCATGATGGGCTTTCGTTGATGGTGGGGGCGTTACCATTTCATCGCGCCGACGCGCCCCGACTATTTGCCCACGGGAATACAAATTCTCGTCAGAACCGGTAGCGCTGGAATCACCGGACACGCTGCCCGCGGTTGCAGTGTGGTTCCTCCCGCCACTGTCTGCGCACCAGCAACGCATTGAGCAGTGCATCGCCGAAATTCAGGCCGGCACCTGGACAAACTGGTGCTTTTCCGGGGCGGAGCGGTTTCATTTCACCGGTCGGTGAACCCCGAGCCGTGCTGGCCGGCTATCATGGCGAGCGCCGGCACGAGTTTCGGATACCTGGTGAGCTGGTGGACGGCGGATTTTTATCGGTCCCAGCGGTGTTGATAAAGCAGCGATGGGCGGGAAATTTCATCATTTCCGCTGGCAGGGACCGCCATGCGCAGTGCAGACCCGGAGTTAGATCGCGCAATCGCGGCCAATTTGCAGGCCTCGGAAAAAGACCTACACGAGCATTCGTTTGTGACCGCGGGCATCAGGGAAGCACTCGCCCCTGCACGCAACTGGAGATCAGAGATTCCACTGGTGATGCACCGCCCACACCTGGCATTTAGGCACCCCGATCGGGGTACTTTGCGGCCAGATGTAGACATGTCGGCCCTGGACTTGGCGCAGCTCCTCCACCCCACGGCTGCGGTCAATGGGCACCCAGCTGGTGCCGCGGAGCTTTACTATGCGCAGGAACCGGATCGTGGGTTCTATTCCGGCGCGGTGGGGTGGGCCAATGGCCGGGGCGATGGCGAATGGCGGGTGGGGATCCGCAGCGCGCTCATCAGCGGGGATACCGTGACCGCCTATGCCGGCGGCGGGATTGTCGCGAGACTCCCGTGCCAGCGGACGAGCTGCGGGAAACTCACACGAAGTTGGGCCCAATCCGCTCCGCACTGGGCATACTGTAGGGCCGCTTGGTGGCGATCACAGAAAGACAATGAGGGATAGCAATGGGAGTGACCAAATGAGTTTGTACCCGGCCGATTTGTGTGAGTTATACCGGCGGGAAGGATTGTGGTTAGACGAGACGTTTGCCACATGCCGATACGGCGAACCGGTTTTTCCGACGCCGAGGCGGTAGTAGGGACCAGACCATACCGGTGTTGAGCATCGCCTGACCTACCGTGAGCTGGAGGATTATAGCGCGCAGGCTGCCGGAGTCCTGGCCGCACATGGTGTTGGCCAGGGGGATTTCGTGGTGGTACAGCTGCCCAACATCGTGGAATACGTAGTGCGATCGGGGCGGTGTTCCGCCTGGGGCGCGTCCGGTGTCTGCGCTCCCCGCACACCGACAGGCAGAACTCACCCATTTTTGTGAACCAGTCAGGGAGGCGAAAGCGCTCATAACGACCGGCGTGTGGAACGGTTTTGACCATCGGGAATTGGCGGGAACTGAATATCACCACGCTGGTGGTCGCGGAGGATCCGCAAGAATTTTCGAGGTTCACATTCGCGGATTGGGTCGAGGCGAAACCGGTACCGGCGGCGCAGGTTGATCCCCTTGATATTGCGTTCTTACAGGTGTCGGGCGGCACGACAGGGATACCAAAGCTCATCCCCGCAGTCACGCGGACTACCTGTATTCGGTGCGGGAGTCCGCACGAATTTGCGAACTTACCCCGGAGACCAGATTCTTGGTGGTATGCCGGTCTCCCATAACTTCACCATGAGCTCCCCGCGGGATTCTCGGGGTGTTGTGGTCGGGCGGCACAATCGTGCTGCTGCCCGGAGCCCACGCCGTCGACAAGCTTTACGCTGGTGGCACGGGAACGGATCACGTTGTGCGCGCTGGTTCCACCGCTGGCGTTGGCGTGGCTGGCCATGGCGCCGGTGCTGCACCCCGACCTGAGCAGCCTCAAGGTGTTGCAGGTGGGTGGGCGAGAGTTCACGGAGGCGGCGAAACGCATCACACCGGAGCTCGGCTGTCGGCTGCAACAGGGTGTTTGGCATGGCGGAGGGACTGGTGAATTACACCCGGCCGGACGACAGCGAAGGCTGGTCATTGGCACGCAGGGCCGACCCATGTCGCCGTTTGACGAGGTACGGGTGGTTGACGATGCGGACAATGATGTGCCACCTGGTGAGCGCGGCCGGTTGCTCACCCGCGGCCCATCACGATTCGTGGCTATTGGGGCGGGGCGGATCAGGAGTCCTTTACCGAGGACGGGTTTTACGCCAGCGGTGACCTGGTGCGACAGCTACCGTCGGGGCATCTCATCGTCGAGGGTCGGGACAAAGACCAAATCAACCGGGCGGGGAGAAAAATCTCCGCCGAGGAGATCGAAGACCACCTGATTTCCACGATTTGGTGCATGATGCGGCAATCATTGCGGTACCGGACCAGCTACGGGGAGCGTTCATATGCGTTTGTGGTACTCACCGATGGCGCACAGTTGGACGCCACGGTTTTGCGCGACTACCTGCGAAAACGTGGGGTTGCCGACTATAAGATCCCAGACTATTTCAGATTTGCCAGAGCTTCCCCACGACCGGGGTGGGGAAAACCAATCGCCGAGAATTGCGTCGGATCGTGCAGGAATATGTTTCGGCGAAAACCCAACAGCAAGAAGAATCAACGAATTAATGTGAAGGCGGCATCATGACCGAAACAAAAATCATCACAGACGTGGCGGAATCCCTGGGGGTAGCGCCGGATACGCTCACCCCGGACACCAATCTGGCGGACGCCGGACTGGATTCGCTGCGGCTCATCATGCTGGTGGAAAAGTGGCGTGCGGAGGGCGTGACTGTGGATTTCCAAGACATACTCACCCGGGCGACGCTAGCAGAATGGTTCGAACTGTTTCAAAGCTAATATGCCTATTTTTTACACCGATGACCGGCTCATTGAGCTAATATCGCAAAGCAATGATCCATCGAATACGTGGTCGACTATTTGGGAAACCATCACCCGCGAGGGCACACCGTTAGTGGACGAAGATTCCTGCGGATGACGTTTCTGTTTGATGTGGCAGCCGTATCGGATATGGATGTGGAGTCGGTGCATGTTTGGATTAATCGGCTCACGGACAAGGAGCGGGTGGCGCAGGGGTTTATGAAGAACATCCCCGGCACCACGATGTGGGCGCGAACGATAGAGGTGCCGCCCAGTCTGCGGGCAGCATATTGTTTTTCGGATCAATGCCGGCGAACACCGCCCACCGGGACATAATAGGGTATCCGCATCGACGCGACCCCCATGCCCGTAACGGGCATCTGGTGATAGATGGTGACTATGGATTATCCTTGTTGCAAAGGCCCGGACGTGGTGGAGGTGCCGGAATCTTCGGCCTGGCAACACGTGATTTAGCCCATCCAAGCCGGTCGATCACGAATTCGATTTCTGGGCTGCCCACATACCTGTATTTACCAATCATTCCGCACAAGGATCTACCCCTTGGTGGTCCTGATTGATGCGGATGTGTGGTTCCAACGGTTGAAGCTGGACCAGGTGTTGGACTATCTCATTGCGCAGGGACACATGCCCGCGTGTGCCGTACTCGGCATCGGTTTTACCGATCCCGCAAAGCGACGCCGACTGTTGGGTGCCAGCAATGAGCTGACCGCTACTCACCGGTCCCGCCGTGGAATACGCACAGCGGCAAGCACAATCGGCGGGCCATACCATAGCGCACGATACCATCATCATTTGCTGGTCAAAGCCCTGGTGGACCGACCTCCCTGTGGGCGGCATTGCGCCACCCGGACCGAATCCGGTCTGTGATCGCCAGCTCCCCCATCGCTGTGGTGGCGCCCGGAGGATGGGTGCACACCGGCCGACCTCGCCACTATTAATGTGCCGTGGCTGGTAGAACAGATATTGACCGAAGCCCCCAATCATTCCGCGATTCCGCTTCCGGCGCCTGCGACATGCTTCCGCCCGCCTATTTGGATGTGGGGATCCGGGAGGGAATGTCGGTTGCGCACATGCACGGCCTGCATTTCGCCATGACCAGCCTGCAGTGGGAACATAGGTTCGGTATGGGATGGGGGCCACGACTTTGCCTGGTGGCGAGAGGCACTGCCGCACCGGTTGAGTCAAGCCCTGCGCACCTTGCCGCCGGCCACGGTAAATTACCAATAATCATAAGGATAACTAATCATAATGTCCCCGCTATCCCCCACATTCACGCTCAGCCCCGGCCAACGCGCCATTTGGTTCGCCCAGCAAACCAACCCGACCAGCACAGAATACCAGTGCGCGGAGCTACTCACCTTCGACACCACGCTGGATGTGGAGGTGTTGTCGCAGGTCATTGCCGATTGTTTGGAAACGCTGCCGGTGTTTCAGGCGCGTTATGCGGAGTCCGCACGAGGCAACGGCGTGGCCGCACCGCATCACGGTGGAGCGCTGTGACACGGTTGCGGGTGATGTGCAGCAGTGGGCGGCGCAGCGCATCACCGAGGTGGCGGATCCGGCGCTGCGGGGCGACACGTTGACGAAGCATTGGCTGGCGACCCCTGCCGGATGGCACGGTGGTGTGGCTGGCCAGGTTCCATCACATCACCGGGGATGGTTTTGCCATCAATGCCTTGTTGTCGTGGTTGGGTGAGGCCCATATACCGCGCACGTGGCGGGCAAACCCGCCCGAAAACCATCTGACCTGTGATTATTCGACCATTTCGGATTCGGAACCCACGCAGGAGGTGGCGGATTATTGGGCTCACGCGGGGTGTCCGCACCGAGTCGATCATGTCCGCCCAGCCCGCGGACGACGAAATGGTGCTGGCCAACGCGGTCATATCCACGGCGGACGGGCAAAGTTGCGCACTATCCACCCCGTGGAGATGGAGACCTTGGCCACGGTGGCCGCGTTTTATGTTTCCGCGTTCTCTAGCCCCGACGCGGCGACGGTGACATTGGGCATGCCGCTCATGAACCGACCATTGGGGCAGTCGCAGGTAGCGTTAACGCCCATGGTGTCGGTGTTGCCGCTGGTGGTGCCGGTTTCTTCCGAGCAGCCCATGACCATCGGAGGTGGCGCAGGCGTTTCGGGGGTTGCGTGCACACGCGGCGATCCGCACCGACCAGTTACGCCAGGTCTTGGGGTGACCGATCCCCACCAGCATGTAGTTGGTCCGCACGTGAATATTCGCCCGTTTTACGCCCGAGTTTCAGTTCGGATCAGCGGTTGCCGCTCGACAACGATCTCCGTGAGGCCCCATCAATGATTGTGAACTGGTGTTCCAATCTTTTGCCGGATGGCGGCCTGGAAATCATCGTCATGGCCCGGGGAAGCATTTGAGGCTCGTGTGCATCGACATGCAAACCGGTTGGCCCACCTGATTCGAAAAATCGCTGAGCAGGGAAATTTTTGATGGTGTTTCGGTTGCCACGACGGCAGAGCTGGCAGAGATTGCAGCAGCAAATGACACCGCGCATGAGCTGCCCGCTCGAAGCCTGCCGGAGCTCATCGAGTTCAATCGAACAAGGACTCCCATGGATGTCCTGGCGTTGGGCATATGGTACGACAGCAAGATCAGTAGCAGCCAGGGGCCCGCGGGGCACGTTTGCGTGGCGCACGTGGGCGCAGGTGTGGACCGCGGTTGATGATCGAGTCGCAGTGCTGCGCGACCTGGGCTTGGGGCCCGGCCATGTGGTGGCGGTGCATCTGGAGCGCAGCGAGGAGTTTCTCCTGACGGTGGCGGCGGCCGCCAGCCTGGGGATTGCCTGGTGTCCCATCGACCCGGACCTGCCCCCGGACCGTAAGGCCCACATGGTGGCAACGAGTAACGCCGCGGCTGTGGTCACGCTCACCGGTAGCCGACACGGTGGTCGATGACGCCACCACTGGCATTACCACCATTGATGCCGCGAACTGGCAGGTGACGCGGCGAGCAGAATTCCCACGGCCGGCGATCCGGGTGCGCGTATATTCTGTTACTCGGGCTCCACGGGCACCCCCAAGGCCGTGGGGGTTTCCTAGGTGGGTATTGCCAACCGGTTGGAATGGATGTGCGATTATTATATCCTCGGGCCGTTTGATCGGGTGCTGCATAAAACCCCAAGTTCGTTCGACGTGTCCGTGTGGGAATATTTATTACCGTTCACCCATGGCATCTCGACGGCTGTTGCATCGCCGCAGGCACACCGCAATCCTGAGGAGATTCTGGCCCACCTGCGCGTGGGGAAAATCAGCGTCTGCCACTTCGTTCCCTCGGCGCTGAAGGCGTTTTTGACCTATGCGTCGTATGCGGATAACCAACCAGATTTACCGAAATTACGTATGGTTATCACGTCCGGGAGGCCCTGGATTCGGGGTGTGCTCACGCTGCCGGACCTTGTTGGGTGTTGCGGTTCATAATCTTTATGGCCCCACCGAGGCCGCCATTGATGTGACCGCCCACACGGTCACGGACGCGGATCGGATCATTCCCATTGGGGCGCCGGTGTGGAATCACCCGCATCTATGTGGTGGATCGGTATGGCCAGCCGGTGCCACCCGGGAGTGCCAGGTACGTTGTTGATTGCCGGCTGCCAAGTGGCGTTGAGCTACGTGGGGCCAGCCGGAGTTAACAACGCAGCGGTTCCGCCCAGATCCCGGATTATCCTGGCGAACAAATATACGATTCCGGGGATCGGGCATTGTGGCATGGTGGGGAGTTGTATTATCTGGGCGGGTCGGATGGTCGGGTGAAGCTGCGGGGTCAGCGCCTGGAGCTGGGCGAGGTGGAGTCCGCGGTCGCTACCGTGCATGGTGTGGCGCAGGCGGCCGTTGCTGTGAAGGAGGTGGGTGGCGATAAGGCGCTCGTGGCATGTTGTGTTCCCACCCCGGTGCCGATCCTCAGGCCATTTCGGAGGAGGTCTTGACGGCCACGAAGGCGGTTTTTACCTGCGTTTATGGTTCCGAGCTTCGTTCTTGTCGTGCCGGAGCTGCCGATGACCCGCAATGGAAAATTGGATGCCTCGGCTCTCCCTCCCCCACCCGCAGGCGGTTTCCACTGTCGCGGACGCCACCCTGCCGAGCGTCGGGTATTGCAGGCGTTCAGCGAGTGCTGGGCACACCGGTTGCCGATGTGGATGCGAACTTCTTCGCGTTGGGTGGTAGTTCCCTCAGCGCGGTCACGGTCGCAGTGGCGTTGGATGGGGTTCATATCGCAGATGTGTCGCACACCCAACCGCCCGATCCCTTGGGCCCAGCTTGTCGACGCCCCCCAGCGCGGGCGACGCCGGCTTCGCGGAGGTCATCACCCTCCACGAGCACCATGGTGGCACCCCGGTGTTGTGCTTCTATCCGGCCGGCGGTTTGAGCTGGTCTTACACCACCCTGGTGCGCATGCTGGCGGATCGGGAGTATCGGGGGCGTGTTTGGGTTCCAGGCACCGGGCATTCTTGACGAGTCAGAGCGCGCCACCAGCATCACGGATTCCGCCGCCCGGATTGCGAACATGTTATCGGTTCCATGGGGTTTCGCGGGTCGCATTGGTGGGCTGGTCGGTGGGTGGCGTGCTGGCCCATGAGGTGGCCACCCAGTTGACGCAACGCGGGACTGAGGTCGAACATGTGATCGTTTTGGATGCATATCCGGCAACGGTATGGCAGCAGTTGCCCGCCCCAGATGATAGGCAGCTTTGGCGGGGGTGCTGGCCATGGCGGGGATTACCGGATCGTGAGCTCACTCCCGCCGAGGTTGTGGCGGCAATGCGGTCGCGGGGCGGCGTGTTTGCCAAGCTTCCGCCCACCGCCCTGGATGGGATTCGAACCATGGTGAAACATAATGCTTACCTGATGCGGGATCATCACACTTCCCACTATCCGGGCGAGCTGATTCACGTGACCGCGGCGGCGAAATCCCAGAGCGGGACCCTCGGCTGGTGGCGTCCGCGTGGGGAGCCGCACGTTGGTACGCTCACCGGTTATCACGCGGATGTACGGCACCCAGGCATGCGGAGCCGGAAGTATTATCCCAGGTGGCCGCCATTGATAGCGGTGCTCCCACAACGTGGTGATGGGCAAAAGATACTGCCAATCGCGGTAGCGTCGTGAGTGCATGCCGGTGTGAAGAATAACACCGGCAATGACTTGATCGCCTAGCGCCTGCCGCAGGCGTTCCATGGTGGCGAAGTCTTCGATGGCGGGTTGGGTGTTGGTGGTGACGTCGATGAGGACGACCCGGCCGTCGACAAGCTCAACCACAACGCCGACGGTGGCGCCATCGCGGGTGCGAAAAATGTCTCAGCCGAAACGATGTTTGCGCTCCAGGTTTGCTGCGTAACCAGTTGTTGGACGACAAACTGCTCAATAGCTGACGAAAAATATGTTCTACTGCGGGGTATGTCGATCTCGCCGGCGCTAAAGCCCACGTTTTGGGCGGTGAGTCCGGTGTCTAGCAGGAGGCTTTTTGCCGCGCTTACCGAACGTTTATTCGCAGCACTGTGCCAGCCGGGAGGTCAATAATGACGCCGGCGGCCCGCAAGGTCATCATAGCGACCCGGGCTTCGCGTTCGGTAATGCCCAATTCCCGGGAAAGTCGCGCCTGCACGATCTCGGTGACGGGCGTGGTGGCGAGCAGGGCCACAACCCGCCGGAGCACGTCATTTCGCAGTCGGGCACACAGGTTGCGGGTGTAGTTTCGGCACCAGCGGGCCTGGCTTTTTCGTGGTGGCGCACCCTGGGGCCACGGGCATGCCGCCGCGGGTCACCCGCAGCGTCACGGCCTGCCTATGTAATGGCTTCTCGGCGGGTATTCCACCGGTGGCCGGGCAATGATCCAGGTGACGAAGTCTTCCGGTATGGCATGCTCGTCGATTTCGCCCTGACTGGTGGATGAACCGTCACGTGACCGATGTCCCGCAGTATCGTGGTCGACACCGCAGCCGGCAGAATCGACCACGAGGAAGCGCCCATCCCAACTACCGAATTCCACCAGGCCACATATATGGTCCAAGAGCTCGGGCACGTAGTGGATACTATCAATCACCAGCAGGTTGCCGGGGCCCTGCCGGATGAATGCGGCCGGCTCCTGGTAGGCGAACGCATAGGGGTCGGGGTCATCAAGGTCGACGAAGATCCCGCCAGTTCTATCTGCCAGGTCGCGGGCGATAACGCTTTTGCCCGCCTGTGGGGCGCCGTGAGTGCCACCACCGGGAAATGCGTGAGCAGGTTTTTGGATTTCTTGGGTGGCGAAACGTGGTTTTATTGGCATAATCCCCAGGGTACTAGGGTCATACATCATTGAAGCTTTTATTAGTTATTGGAAGACCAAGCCACACCAGCAGGTGGCAAATCGGAAAAGAACACGTCATTTGCCTTGGTTTTTGGAGAATCGCTGCACGAGTCACTGAACCATGTTTTCTCCGGGGGCCCAGATCAACTTCAGCATATGCATTGTTCATAATGATTGAACACAGAAACCCCCACTCCTGACCTAGCTTATGCCTCAGCGGAAATCGGAGTACAATGGCGATGCCAGCGTAGACCATGGACGGTATCTTCCCTGACAGCCGACTAGATTTCCGAGGCTTCATGTGCATTTTGAGCATATGCAATAACTGAATCATGAAAGGAGATATGTAAATATGAATGAAAAAGCAAGCGCAGACCCTCGGGTGGATTGCGACTGCAATGTCAGTGATGATGTACGTGTCGTACATTCCACAAATCATGAGCAACCTGAGTGGGCACAAAGGTGATTTTATTCAACCATCTGTGGCCGCGGTGAACTGTACCTTATGGGTGATCTATGGTTTTGTTCAAAAAAACAGCGTGACTTGCCACTGGCTGCTGCCAACATGCCAGGGGATCGTCTTTGGCCTGATTGCCGCATCAACCGCACTCCTATAACCACTGCCAACTTACGTGTTTTTAGCGCTCACCACCAAATAATGTGATGCGCCCGCCTGCATGACCTCACACCCTCACCCTACCCTCCGAGCGGTGCCGGGTTTCAGGTAACGTGTCCGCATCGACTTCTTCGAATACTGGCTAACCAGAAACCTGCGTAGACATTATTGTTGAAAACGCACAAAGTCCGAGATTATCGACTACTGCTTCCACACTTCTCGCATTACAAAAGCCGAAAAATAGCCAGAAGAACAGCGCCTTTGGTTACCGCCTAATATTTTTGATCAAAACCCTGGGCGAGCTCAACCCAAATCACATTCTTATCGGGGTTATTGATTCCCCAGTCACCCAGTCACCGGGCGGAACAATCTTATGATCACGACACCTCCGCATATGCGCTGAACCAGGATTTCCCCTGCTTGAGCCGTCGTAAAGCAAGTAGCACAAACGCCCCCAACGATGATTGCTGGGGGCGAATGCGGATAGTGCTTGAAGTGCTACTGGAAAGTTACCGGGCCTTCTCGACGATTTCGACGAGCCGGAAAATGCTTGTCCTTCGACGGCGGCCGGGTTTCCTCGATGCGAACCAGGTCGCCAATACCGGCAATCTCGTTCTCATCGTGCACCTTCACCTTGGAGTTGGTGCGGATGGTCTTACCATATAGTGCGTGCTGTTTCCGGTCTTCCAGCTCCACAACGATGGTTTTCTGCATCTTGTCCGACACCACATAACCGGTGCAGAACCTTGCGGAGCCCTTGGTCTTCTTGTTCACGTTTGCCTCACTCATAATTAAGCCTCAGCTCCCGGAACCACAGACAAGCCCAGCTCGCGCTCACGAATAACCGTGTAGATACGGGCAATCGTGCTTGACCGTGCGCAGGCGACGGTTGTTGGTCAACTGGCCGGTGGCGGCCTGGAAGCGCAGGTTAAACAGCTCTTCCTTGGCCTCGGCCAGGCGGTTTTCAAGCTCCTAGCGCTCAGCTCGCGCAACTCGTGTGCGGGAGGTACCGTTAACCATTAGAACTGGTCCTCCTTCTTGAGAATACGAACCTTGCGGGGGAGTTTCTGGCCGGCGCGGCGCAGTGCTTCTAGAGCCATTTCCTCATTGGGGTAGCTCATTTCAAACAGGATGCGACCTGGTTTGACGTTAGCGATCCACTTTTCCACTGGCCTTTACCGGAACCCGACGCACGCCGAGCGGCTTTTTGGGTCAGGGGACGGTCCGGGAAAATATTGATCCACACCTTACCGCCACGCTTGACGTGCCGGTTGATGGCGATACGGGCGATTCGATCTGCCGGTTGGTGATGTAGGCGGGCTCTAGAGCCCTGAATCGCGTAATCACCGAAGTTAATGCAGTTACCACCGCCCTGAAACGCCATCACGGTGCGGACGGTGCTGCCGGCGGTACTTCACGCGCTTTGGAATAAGCATGGGTGTTAGCCCTCCTGCTTCTGCTCAGCACGCTGACGACGCTGACCGCCACGACGCGGACGTGCGTTGCGGTCACCGCGGCCGCGGCGTTCGGTTGGTGCGTTGAGTTCGCTCTCCCGCCGGTTACCCACAACGTCACCCTTGTAGATCACACCTTGACGCCGATGCGGCCCGAAGGTGGTGTGGGCCTCGTAGGTGCCGTAGTCGATTTCGGCGCGGAGGGTGTGCAGAGAACGCGACCTTCATGGTAGCGTTCGGTGCGGACATCTCGGCACCGCCCAGACGACCAGCACACTGACCTTGATGCCCTTGACCTGCGGCTGACGCATGGCGCCCTGGATTGCCTTGCGCATGGCGCGGCGGAAGGCGACACGGTTGGTCAGCTGCTCAGCGATGGACTGGGCCACCAGCTGGGCGTTGGCGTCAATGTTCTTGACCTCTAGGATGTTCAGGGCAACCTGCTTGCGGGTGAGCTTTTCCAGCTTCGTGCGCAACCGGTCGGCCTCGGAACCCGACGGCCAATCAGCAATGCCGGGGCGGGCGGTGTGGATGTCGATGCGAACCCGGTCGCGGGTGCGTTCGATCACCACGTCGGCAATGCCGGCCCGGTCAAGGTTTTTGGTCAGATGGTCGCGGTTTTGATATCTTCCGCAAGATAATCAGCATATTCTTTATCCGGCGAACCAGTGGGACTTCCAGTCGGAAGTAATGCCCAATCGGAGGCCGTGTGGGTGAATTTTTGGCCCACTATTATGCACCTGCCTTCTGCTCTCGACAACCACAGTGATGTGGCTGGTGCGCTTACGGATCTGGAATGCCCGACCCTGAGCGCGGGGACGGAAACGACGCATGGTGGACCCTCGTTGGCGTATGCCTCCGGAGATCACCCGAGGTCCGTCGGTCCAACCCTGTTGTTGTTTTTCGGCGTTGCGCGGCGGGATTGCACTACCTTTGCCACCGGCACCGAAGCATCCTGGGGGCGTACTTCAAGATGGCGAGGGCTTCCTCGACGGACTTGCCGCGCACCAGGTTGATAACGCGACGGGCCTTCATGGGGTGACACGGACGAAGCGGGCCGTTGCGCGTGCGCTGTTATCACTCATCGCTTATCGACGTCCCTTCTTCTTCTCTTGGATGTGACCCTTGAAGGTCTTGGTGGGGCGAACTCACCGAGCTTGGGCTACGACCATGAGTCGTCTACATACACCGGCACATGCTTCCGGCCGTCATGCACGGCAGTATGCCAATGAGTCAGGGGAGAATGGTGGAACGACGGACCAGGTTTTTAATGATCTGCTTGGTGCCCTTTTCGTTCTGAGCATCAGCCTTTGCGAGGAGGTGCTCATCGACAGACAGGCCCCTTCTTAAGGCTACGTGGCATCTTCTCTTACCTCCTCTTAGCGCTTCTTGTTCTTGTTCGAGCAGCGACGCTGAACAATCATGTTATTACTGTAACGGTTGGGGTTGCAGGTGACCCTCTTTCTTGCCCCATGGGGACACGGGGTGACGACCACCCGAGGTCTTACCTTCACCACCGCCATGCGGGTGGTCAACGCGGGGTTCATGACCACGCCACGCACGGTCGGGCGTACGCCCTTCCAGCGCATGACGGCCGGCTTTACCCCAACGGATATTGATTTGATCGGCGTTGCCGACCTCACCAACGGTTGCCCGGCACCGGATATCCACGCGGCGGATTTCCGAAGAGGGCATGCGCAGCACCGCATAGTGACCGGCTTTACCCAGCGGCTGGATGGAAGAACCAGCGGAGGCGAGCCAGCTAGCGCCGGCGCCCGGCTTGAGTTCCACACAGTGGATGAGGGTACCGGCGAGATGTTGCGCAACGGCAGGTTGTTGCCAACCTGTAATGTCAGCGTTCGGACCGGCGTCTCAGCATTTGGCCCTGGTACAGGCCCTTGGGGAGCAACAATGTCCGTTTTCACCATCAATGTGGTGCAGCAACGCAATGTTGGCGGTGCGGTTCGGGTCGTACTCGATGTGAGCGACCTTGGCCGGGATGCCGTCTTTGTCGTTGCGACGGAGTCGATGATGCGGTAGCGACGCTTGTGTCCGCCACCCCTTGTGGCGCACGGTGATGTGAAAACGTGAACGTTACGGCCACCCTTCTTGGGCGAGGGGCGCACCAGGGATTTCTCCGGCTTCGAGCGGTGATCTCCTCGAACATGGATACGGAGCTCTGGCGGCGACCTGGGGTTGTCGGCTTATAGTTACGAATAGCCATAGTTTTTCCTTATACCTCGACCTTCTTCTTATGCAGCGGAGCCGCCGAAGACGTCGATGGGATCGCTGCCCTCACGAAGCGTCACGTAGGCACGCTTGGTTTGCCTTACGGGTACCGTAGCCGCCGGTGCGAGTGCGCTTGCGCTTGCCCTCACGGTTCACGGTATTCACGGAAGCAACCTGCACGCCGAAGATCTGCTCGATGGCAATCTTAATTTCGGTCTTATTAGCGGTCTTGGCGACGAAGAACACGTAGGTGTTCTCCTCCATCAGACCATAAGATTTTTCCGAAACAACCGGGGCAAGAATAATGTCACGGGGGTTGGGAATCTTAGCCATTTGTTCTCTATCCTTCCTCGTTAAGCCTTCTGTGCTGCAGCGGTCGTACGGGCGATGAAAGCGTTCAGAGCCCTCGACCGAGAACACGACATCATCGGAGTAGAGGACATCGTAGGTGTTCAACTGGTCCTGGTAGCGGATGGTCACGCCTGGCAGATTACGGGCGCTCAAGCGCGAGGGTAACGTCGTCCCGACCCACAACGAACAGAATCTTCTTGCGGTCGGTCAGGCGCGACAAAAACGCGAGGCTGACTTCGTCGAAGGCTTCTGACCAGCGACCAACTCATCGACCACGTGGATGCGTGCGTGACGAGCACGATCCGACAGTGCGCCGTAGAGTGCGGCCTCGATCATTTTTCTTCGGGGTGCGCTGGCTGTAATTCCGCGGCTTGGGGCCGGTGAAATGCCGCCACCGGTGAAGTGGGTGCCCGGATAGAGCCTGACGAGCCCGGCCGGTGCCCTTTTGGCGGAATGGCTTTTTGCCACCGCCGCGCACTTCACCACGAGTCTTGGTGGAGTGGGTGCCTTTGACGCCGGGCAGCCAACTGGGCGTTGACAACCTGGTGCAAAGCAGCGAAGATGGAAAGCTTCACGATCGAAGAATTTCAGCAGGTAGTTCTACCTGGCCGGCAGTGCTACCAGCAGCGGTTTGGACATCTAGTGTTAGATGGCTCATGCGCGGTTACCACCCTTCACTGCGGTTTTCACGGTAACGATGCCGCCCCGGTTGCGCGGGATCGCCCCTTATAATAAGGATGAGGTTGGCATCGGCGTCAATCTTTTGAATCTTCGGGTTCTGGGTAGTGACGCGATCCTGACCCATGCGGCCAGCCATGCGCTTGCCTTTGAACACGACCGGGGTAGCGCAAGCACCAATGCCACCAACACGACGGTGGGATGCTTGGTTACCGTGGCCTGCGCCCTGACCGGCAAAGGCGTGGCGTTTCATGCCGCCGGCAAAACCTTTACCCTTGGTAATGCCAGTCCACATCGACGAACGTAATGCCGTCGAAAATGTTTGCGGTGATTTCCTGGCCGAGTTCGTAGCCGAAACATCATCCATACAGTTTCCGCCACGTGCCGCCGGTAACACCAGCTGTTAAAGTGACCCGCTTGGGGCTTTTTCACCTTGCGAGGGTCAATGTCGCCGTGAGGCGATTTTGAGATAGCGGTGTAGCCATCGGTTTCTTGGGTACGAGATCTGGGTAATCACGCATGGACCAGCCTCAACGACAGTTACCGGAACAACATGGTTGTCTCTCGTCGAAGATCTGAGTCATGCCAAGTTTCTTGCCCAGAAGGCCCTTGATCTCAGTTTCACTCATTATTTGTTCTCCGCTGCCAAAAATGTCGTCGATTACGCAATATTCACGTCGACGCTGGCCGGAAGATCGATGCGCATGAGTGCGTCAACCGTCTTCGGCGTCGGGTCGAGGATGTCGATCAAGCGCTTGTGTGCGCATCTCGAAGTGCTCGCGAGAGTCCTTGTACTTGTGGGAGAACGAATAACGGCGTATACGTTCTTTTCGGTTGGCGGTGGCACCGGGCCGACAACACGTGCACCTGTACGGGTCACAGTTTTCAACGATTTTACGTGCAGACACGTCAATCGCCTCGTGATCGTAGGGCCTTCAGCCGAATGCGGATCTTTTGTCCCGCCACGCTCATCCTCTTCCTCGCTCGTCCCACATCACACTGTGATTGGTGGGAATCGCTTCATTATTACTCTATAACGTTGTCCGGTACCGGTTCCGGTCGTGGCGCAACGTCAGCCTATTACTCGACTTGAAATTCGACAGCGGCAAAGCAAATTCACCACTGTCAGAAATGTCACGCCATGAAGAAGATCGCGTGATCGCTTCATAACACATACTGCCGCTGTTCATTTGCCATACCCGTGTCCAATTCCGGGTCATGTTTGCTTTACCATGGCAAACGCCGTGTTAAAGCAACCCGAACATTAAACACGAAGGTTGCTACTAATGCAAGTCGCCCATGCGTGACGACGATCCGATCGGACATTGGGGTCAAAAATCAATCAAAATACTACCCCCATATGTGAGGAGAAATGAGATTTTATTCACTTAAAAATTAGTGTTTCGGGAAGATTATCAACCCCGTTAGCAGCTCTTTTTGCCGTGAGGTTGCGTCGACAAGCTTCCGTGGCGCATCACATGCCAATTGTGACTTAGACACCTCGCTGGGTATCCTGGCGATAAAACCCACAGGAACTTGTCTCATTGAAGAATCCACGGAGAACCCAGACATGGTCATGTATTTGGTAGAAAAACTTGAGCTGGACGCTCGTGGTTTTCCTGGCAACCAATCTTACGTTCTTCCTGGCATCTAGCTTTCTAGATCCCAGGTCAAACTACCAAGGCAGGCGCCCACCGCTCACGCCCGAGCAGATAACCAGCCTGCTAGAACCCTATAACCTCAATCCCGAAACACCCATATTGGAGAGATGGTGGACCTGGCTCACCAACATTCTGCTGCACTGGATTGGGGAAAATCCCCATCGGCGAGGTCGGTCAACGAACAGATTTCCTACCGCATCTGGGTCTCGGCTCAGCTCCTCCTGCTCGCCACGATCCTCTCCATCATCCTCGGTATTGCGGTCGGCGTATACACCGCCTCCCGCCAATACAAACTAGGCGACCGCATCTGGCAGGCACTCTCGATCATCGCCCTGAACACGCACATCGTTGTGGTGTCCATCGTGGTCGTCGCCATCGCCCTGAAAATCAATGATCTTGCCGGCACCCGAATCTTCTTCGTCACCGGGGCCAGTTCCCCGGCGTGACCGATTCGGGCCAAAACTCATCGACTACCGCAACATCTAGCCCTACCCACCATATCGCTGCTCATCATTTCGTACGCGAGCTACCACATCACCCAGCGCACCCTCTGCTCGACAACCTGGGCGCCGACTATGTGCGCACCGCCGCGCCAAAGGCCTCACCCGGACCGAAGCCATCCGCAAGCACACGCGCTGCCTCCATCATCCCGGTGGCCACCTCCATCGCCTTCTCGGTGCCCGGCATTTTCACCGGCGCCGTGATGACCGAACGTATTTTCGCCTGGCAGGGTATGGGCACCTGCTTTATCGAAAACCATTAACCGCAATGACATCAACGGTGCCGTCGCCGTGGCCGCCTTTGGTGCGTTTAGCGACCGCCGTCGGCGCCATCATCTCCGACCTCGTTGTTGTTGCCCTGGACCCACGAGTGCGGGTGAGCTAAATGACTATCGACAAGAATCCCAACGATCTCGGCCTCGACATAGAACCCGAGGTGAAGACGGATTGACCGCCGAGGACGCGCCGCCGATGTGGTGCGCGGCACCTCCCGGCTCAAACTCTATATTCGCCGGTTCTTCCGCAATAAACTCGCGGTTGTGGGCCTGGTGATTTTCGTCCCTGCTGGCAATAGCTGGCAGTCGTGGGCGAATACTGTGCCGCCTGGAAATTCGACGACCCCTGACTTCCTCAACATTTCCTCCCCACCATCACCCGAACACTGGTTCGGAACAAACGATTCCGGCAATGACCTGTTCGCCCAAACCGCCCACGGCCTGGGGCGCTCGCTCATTATCGCCGTGACCGTGTCGTTGGGCACCTCGATTCTCTCGGCGGTCATCGGCGCCGGGGCAGCCCCTGTTCGGCGGGTGGGTGGAAAAACTCACCCTGCTGATTATTCACTTCCTGCTGGCCATCCCCCGTTCCTCTGATCGCGCTCATGGTGTCCAGCTCCGGTGGCGACTGGAAAATGCTCATCATCGTGCTTATCGGCTTCGGCTGGTATTACCCGGCGCGGGTGATTTGGTCCCTGTCGTTGGGGATTCGGGAGCAGGATTATGTGCGGGCCGCCAAGTATGTGTGTGTGTCGTACGCAGATTATTACCCGCACATGATTCGATATTGTCTCGCTGCTGATTATTTATTTCGTATTGGGCGTGGTGGGCACAGTGATGTCTGAGACTGCCTTGTCCTTCCTGGGGTTGGGTGTGAAATTGCCTGACGTGTCGTTGGGCACGTTGTTGACAGGTGGTACCGCTTCGTTGGTGTCCACGCCGTGGCAGTTTTATTTCCCGGCCGCTGTTTTGACCCTTTTGACGGTGTCGATGGCGCTTATTGCTGATGGTCTGCGCGATGCCCTCGACCTGAACTCGAAGTCTGGAGGCAACGCATCGACCTCGACCACTCATGATTCTCATGAATCCGACCACATACCACCGCTGAATCGAGGCAACCCGCGGGGCCGCAGGGCACGCCGGTGTTGGAGGTGTCGGATTTGAATGTGTCGTTTCCGTCCGAGGCTGGTTCGGTTGCCGCGGTGCGGGGTGTGAGTTTTGACCTGTATCCGGGTCGCACCCTGGGCATTGTGGGCGAGTCTGGTTCGGGGAAGTCGGTGACCTCCATGTCGATCATGGGGTTGCTGCCGCAGTACGCGAAGGTGACCGGTCAGTGAAGTATGCCGGCGAGGAATTGTTGGGCAAAACCGATAAGGAGATGTCGAAGATTCGGGGAAGGGATCGGCACGATTTTCCAGGACCCGTTGTCGGCGCTCACCCGGTGTTTGATATTGGGACGCAGCTGGTTGAGGGCGGTTGTGACGCACCAGAAGGTGACGAAGCAGCAGGCGGAGAAGCGAGGCCGTGGGTTGTTGGATTTGGTGGGGATTTCGAGCCGCAGAAGCGGATCAGAGCGTTTCCGCACGAGTTTTCCGGTGGTATGCGGCAGCGGTGGTGATCGATATTGCGATTGCGAATAATCCGCGGGTGTTGATTGCGGACGAGCCGACCACGGCGTTGGATGTACGATTCAGGCGCAGATTTTTGGATGCGTGATGAGGTGGCGCAGCGAGACCGGTGCTGCCACGATCATGATTACGCACGACATGGGTGTGTGGTTGCGGGGATTGCCGACGGTGTTGAGTGATGTATGCGGGCCGCCCGGTGGAAAAGTCGGATGTGTTTCGGTGTCGCAGCCGCGGATGCCATACACAATTGGGCTGCTGGTCGACGCCGCGGCCGGATAGTGTCCGAGTGATGAACCATTGACGCCGATTGTGGGGAATCCGCCGATTTTGGTGGATTTGCAGGATCAGTGCCAGTTTGCGCCGCGGTGCCCAGTAGCGCAGCCCGCATGTCGTCGGAGGAGCTGAAGCTTTTCCGCCGCTTGCCGACGCGCCAAGGTGAGGTCAGCCACGGCGTGTATTCGTTCCGGTGAGATCGTTTGGGTCAAGATCACGGGGGAGCGACTCTTCCAGGTGCCGGAGTTGTCGAAGGATATTTTTGGCCGAAGCCCCTGGGATGAGCGGAAGGTGACGCTGCATGTTGCGGATTTGAAGAAGGAATATCCCGGTATGAAGGGGCTGCTGAAGCGGAAGTGGGGACGTTCCAGGCGGTGAAGGGGTGTGAGTTTTGATGCGTGAGGGGGAGTGCATGGCGATTGTGCGAGTCGGGGTGTGGTAAGACCACAACGTTGTTGGAGATCATGGATTTGCAGCCGCAGTCGGGGACGGTGGTGCTCAATGGTCAGGATGCGTCGACGATGACGAAGCGGCAGCGTCGGGTGCGGAAGGATATTCAGATTGTGTTCCAGGATCCGATGAGTTCGCTGAATCCGCGGTTGACGGTGCGGAGGTGATTGCGGAGCCGTTGCAGTCGTTAGGTTATGAGGGGATGTGAATAAGCGGGTGCAGGAGTTGATGGCGTTGGTGGGGTTGGATACGTCGCAGATTGACCGGTTCCCGGGGCATTTTTCGGGTGGACAGCGGCAGCGTATTGGGTTGGCCCGGGCGCTGGCGACGAATCCGTCGGTGATTGTGTTGGATGAGCCGGTGTCGGCGTTGGATGTGTCGATTCAGGCTGGTGTGATTAATCTGCTGGAGGATCTGAAGCGCAAGTTGGGGTTGTCGTATTTGTTTGTGGCCCATGATTTGTCGGTGATTCGGCACCCGTCGGATCGGGTTGCGGTGATGTATAAGGGCGAGTTTGTTGAGGTGGGGAAGGTTGATGATATTTTCGACCATCCGCAACACCCGTATACGAAGTCGTTGTTGTCGGCTATTCCGATTCCGGATCCCAAGGTGGCTCGAACACAGAAGCGGGTGAAGTATGACCCGGATGCGGTGGCAGCGGTTTGTCGAAAAGCCAGAAAGTAATTAAGGGAGGTTGTAGGAACATGGTGGTAAAAACCCGTATCGCATGGCGGTGGTGGCGGTCTTTGCTGCTGCGGCGCTGGTGTTGGGCGGTTGTTCGGGTCTCGTCGAGATGGTCCGGCGTCGACGGATTCGGCGGGCGGCGTGGAGATTAAGCCCACTGGGGACTATAACCCGCTGGAGCGCGACCAGATTCAGAAACGGTGGCGAGCTGAACCTGGCGGTGAGTGCGGTGGCGGAGCAGTCGAACCCGTCGCATGGGAATGCGGTGTTGGATACGACGAACCTGTGGTACTGGTATAACCCACAGTTGGTGCTGCTTGATGGGATGGGTCAGGCATCCGAATCCAACATATATTTGACCAATATTAAGGATGAGGTGGTGGATGGGAAGACGGTGGTTGCTACGACGATCAACCCGGATGCCACCTATAATGATGGCACGCCATTGGATTGGCGGGTGCTTTGAGAACACGTGGAAACTGAGCAATGGTGAGAATAAGGACATCGTGGTGAATTCCACGGATGGTTATGATCTCATTGAGAGCGTTGCTGCCGGCGAGTCGGACAAGCAGGTGGTGGTGACGTTTAAGCAAACCTACCCGTGGTGGCCGGCACTGTTCCATTTACGATGCATCCTGGGGTGGCGGATGCGCAAACGTTTAATGAGGGCTATTTGAAGAATCCGCACCCGGAGTGGGGGCTGGCCCGTATAAGGTGGATAAGTACGACTATAACAGCAGCACCGTTTCGTTTTGTGCCCAATGAAAAGTGGTGGGGGAGAAGCCGAAGCTGGATCGGGTGACGTTTGAGCAGATGGAGTCGCAGGCCACCATTAATGCGTTCCAGGCTGGGAGATTGATGCCACGGATGTGGCTACGAAGGACACGTTGGCGATTGCGTAGAGCATGAAGGATATTGATATTCGGGGCGCGTTGCGGCTGAAGCAGTATTTCGGCATGTTTAATAGCAAGGCGCCGGGCCTGGAGGATGTGAAGGTGCGGGAGGCGTTGTTTACCGGTATTGACCGGTCGACGTTGGCGCAGATCCAGTTTAATGGGTTGGATTATACGGAGCAGCTGCCGGGTTCGATTGTGCTGTATCCAAACTCAGCAGGGGTATGAGGATAATTTCAGTCCGGTGGTGCAATACGACCAGGAGAAGGCTAAGCAGTTGCTTGACGACGCCGGTTGGGCGGTCGGCAGCGACGGCATCCGGGAGAAGGAGGGCAAGAAGCTGGCCTTGCGGTATGTGAGCTTTGGGGACAGCCAGTTGGTGAAGAGCACGGCGGCCGCGATGCAGAAAATGTTGAAAGATCTTGGGGTGGATTTGAGCATTGTGGAAGCCTGGTTCGAGGTTTTCCGGGTGTTTGCGGATCAGGATTTTGATGTGGTGACTATGGTATTACGTCGTCAGGAGCCGTTTGGGGTGACGTATTTCAAAGTACACCTATGGGTCGGATTCGCAGCTGAATAAGTCGGGCACGGGCACCCGGAGTTTGATGCGAAGATTGCCGAGTTGGGCAGATTCCGGACCGGGAGGAGCAGACGCGGAAGGCGAATGAGCTGGAGCAGGGAGGCGTTCGGGCAGTACGGCATTATGCCGTATGCGAATGGCCCCCAGTTGGTGGCGTCGAAGAAGACGCTGGCGAATTTCGGAGCGACCTCGTTCGCCTTCCCGGCGAAGGAAAATATTGGCTGGGCCAGTAGCCGGGCTGCCGGTGCTGGCCTGGCGCTGAACGCTATGAGGCCGGCATCGGGGCCGGGATCGCGTGGTTTTTCTTGTACATACTTTTTCACCTGTGTATTGAATTCAAGGAGTTATCGCGGTGAGGAAACGGTATTGCGCGGCTATAGTGGCCGTGGTGTCGGCGGCGGTGCTGGTGTTGGCTGGGTGTTCCCAGTCTTCGCAGCAGGAGGCGTCGTCGGATTCGGCGGGTGGCGTGGAGTAAGCTCGGCGACTATAACCCGCTGGAGCGCGACCAAATCAAAGATGGCGGCGAGTTGACGCTGCCGATTGGTGAGGTGACGGAGCAGTCGAATGCGTCACACGGCAATGCGGTGGTGGATACGAACACCCTGTGGTACTGGTATAACCCGCAGTTGATGCTCGCCGACGGCGACTGGACACCGCACCCGAATCCGGCGTATTTGACCAATGTGAGCGCCGAAGAGGTCGACGGGAAAACCGTGGTCACCTATGACCTGAACCCGGATGCGGTGTTTAATGATGGTACGGCTCGACTGGCATGTGTTTGAGAACACGTGGAAGATGAGTAATGGGGAGAACCGGATGTGAGCATTAATGCCACGGATGGTTACGACCTGATTGAGAGCGTGACCGCCGGCGAATCCGATAAGCAGGTGGTGGTGACGTTTAAAGCAGCCGTACCCGTGGTGGCAGGCCCCTGTTTTCGGTGCCGCTGCACCGGCGGCGTGGCGGACGCCCAAACGTTCAACGAGGGCTATTTGAAGAATCCGCACCGGAGTGGGTTCGGGCCCGTATAGGTGGACCAGTTTGATTACAACAGCGGCACGCTTTCGTTTGTGCCCAATGAAAAATGGTGGGGCGAGAAACCCAAGCTGGACAAGGTGACGTATCGGCGGATGGAGTTGCAGGCCGCTGCTAATGCGTTCCAGTCCGGGGAGATTGATGCCACGGTGGTGTCCGATAAGGATCGGCTGGCAGTGGCGAAAAAGCATGAAGGATGTGAATATTCAGCAACTGCAACCCACCCACTGGGTGCTCTACCGCCAACAGTAAGGCACCGAATCTGGCGGATGTGAAGGTGCGGGAGGCCCTGTTTACCGGCATTACATCGGGAAACGCTGGCGCAGATCCGGTTTAATGGGTTGGGCTATAAGGAGAATCTGCCGGGTCGTTTGTGATGTTCCAAAACCAGAAAGGTTATGAGGATAATTTCGGGTCGGTGGTGCAATACGACCAGGATAAGGCTAACAATTGCTTGACGACGCCGGCTGGGCGGAAGGCAGCGACGGCATCCGGGAGAAGGATGGCGAGAAACTCACGCTGCGCTATGTGACGTTCGGCGACGATAACCAAGGGAAGAGCATGGCGGCGGCGACGCAGAAATGTTGAAGGACATTGGGGTGGATTTGCAGAGTTTCGGAGCGCCCCCAGCGCAGATTTCTCAAGGTGGTCGCCAACCTGGTTTTGATTTCCTCACCAGCGGCATTACCTCCTACGACCCCTGATGGGGTGATGTATTTCGAGCACACCTATGGGTCGGATTCACAGGTGAATCAAGTCAGGCACCGGCACGCCGGAGTTGGATGAGCAGATTGCGGAATTGGAGAAGCTACCCACAGGAAGAGCAGATTCAAAAAGCCAACGGAGCTGAGAAGAGGCCTTTGAAGCAATATGGCATTATGCCGTATGCGAATGGGCCGCGGCTTGTGGCGTCGAAGAACGCTCGCTAACTATGGGGCGATGGCATTCGCCGTTGTGCCCAGAAAAACATTGGCTGGGCCAAGTAGCGACCGCACCAGTTTTACTTTGACCGCACACCTGCAAGGTGTGGCACTAGTAAGTAAAGGAGTTGATTGCCATGAGACGATCATCCGTGATGTCGGTGGTTGCTGTGGTGGCGCCACCGGCCTCCTGCTCGGCGGCTGTACCTCAGAGCAAGAAAAACGCCAATTCCGGACCGGCGGCAACGGTAGAGATCAAACCCACCGGTGATTACAACCCGCTGGGCGCTGACCAAATCAAGGATGGTGGCGAGCTGACGCTACCAATCCTGGAGGTTCTCTGAACAATCCAATTCGCTGCACGGGAATGCCATCGTGGATGGCACCACCCTGTGGCGGTGGTATAACCCGCAAATGACGCTCGCCGACGGCGACGGCACGTGGCATTCCCCAACCCGGCGTACCTCACCACGTGAACGCCGAGGAGGTCGGATGGGAAAACCGTGGTCACCTACGACATCAACCCGGACGCGGTGTTTAACGATGGCACCCCCATCGACTGGCGGGTTTTGAAACCATGTGGAAATTCAACAATGCGGAAAATCCGGATGTGGTGGCGAATTCCACGGACGGCTACGACCAGATCGAAAGCGTCACCGCCGGCGAATCCGACAAGCAGGCCGTGGTGACCTACAAGCAGACATACCCCTGGTGGCAGGCTCTGTTCGATCGGGCTGCACCCATCGGTGGCGGATGCCCAAACGTTCAACGAGGGCTATTTGAAGAATCCGCACCCGGAGTGGGGTGCCGGCCCCATACAAGGTGTGGACCAGTTTGATTACAACAGCGGCACCGTTTCATGTAGCTCAATCGAAAAATGGTGGGGCGAGAAACCCAGCTGGACAAGGTAACGTGCGCAGATGGAATCCCAGGCCACCATTAACGCCTACCAGGCCGGCGAGAGGTGATGGAGAGATCACCAACAAGCGATCATTTGGCGGTGGCGAAAACCGTGAAGCTGACACCACTCGGGGGCACGCTGCGCCCGTCAAAACTACCTGGATGACGCTCAATGCGAAGACCTCAACCCTGGAGGATGTGAAGGTGCGAGGCCGTGTTCACCGGCATTAACCGGAAACATTGGCGCGGGTTCGGTCAAATGGCATGGACTACACGGAGAACCCGCCGGGTTCGTTCGCACTGTTCCAAAAACCGAAAGGGTACCAGGATAATTTCGGTGGCCTCGTGCACCTACGACCAGGACAAAGCCAAGCAACCTCGACGAGGCCGGCTGGGCCGAGCAGCGGACGGCATCCGGGAAGGACGGGAAGAAACTCACTGCCCGCTACGTCCGTTTTGGCGACAGCCAGCTGGTGAAAGAGCACTGCGGCTGCTATGCAGAAAATGCTGAAAGACATCGGGGTGGATTTGCAGGTTGAAGAACGCCCCAGCTCGGATTTCTCCCGGGTGATAGCGGAACGCGAATTCGACGTACTCACCAGCGGTTTCACCTCCTACGACCCCATGGGGTGGCCTATTTTCAAAGCAGGTGTACGCCTCCGATCTCGAGCTGAATAAGTCCGGCACCGGCACGCCCGAAATGGACCAAAAGATTGCCGAACTCCAGCAGCTGCCCACCCAGAGGAACAAATCGAGGCGGGCCAACGAGGCTGGAGAAAGAAGCGTTGCAACAGTATGGCATCATGCCATACGTCGGCACCACCCTGGTATGCAACTAAAACGGGTTGGCGAACTACGGTTCGTATGCTTTCGCTTAGTGCCCAAGGAAAACATTGGCTGGGGCCAAGTAAGGAGTAATGATGAAAAACGATATGGTTTAGCGGTTATCGCGCCACTGTCGGCGGCGGCGTTGACACTAGCGGTGCTCCGGCACGAAAACAGCAGGAGGCATCCTCGGATTCCGCAGGTGGGGTACACATTAACCTCAAGGGTGACTATAATTCGATGGAGCGCGATCAAATCAAGGATGGTGGCGAGCTCACCCTCCTATCTATGAGATTTTCGAACAATCCAATTCCCCTGCACGCCAATTCGGTGATGGATGCCCTCACTCTGTGGCGCTGGTATACCCAGCCCGTGCTTTTCGACGGCGATGCACGTGGCACCTCAACCCCTGACTATCTGACCAATGTGAAGGATGAGGAGGTGGATGGGAAAACCGTGGTCACCCTACGACATCAACCCAGACGCGGTCTTCAACGACGGCACCCCATCGACTGGCGAGCCTCTCGAAACCACCTGGAAGGGTCAGCAATGGGGAAAACAAGGACTTCAGCGTGTCCAGCACCGACGGCTACGAACTGATCGAAAGCGTCACCGCCGGCGAATCCGACAAGCAGGCCGTGGTCACGTTCAAACAACCATTCGCCTGGTGGCAGGCCCTGTTTAACAATTCATGCACCCGGCGGTATCCGACCCACAAACCTCAACGAGGGCTATTTGAAGAACCCGCGCCCGGAGTGGGCGCCGGCCCATTCAAAAGTGGATACCTTCGACTACAACGGCGGCACCGTCAGCATTCGTGCCCAATGAAAAATGGTGGGGTGAGAAACCCAAGCTGGACAAGGTAACATACCGGCAGATGGAATCCCAGGCCATCATTAACGCATTCCAGGCCGGGGAGATTGATGCGGCTAGTGTGGCGACGAAAGATAACCTGGCCGTCGCAAAGCAAATGAAAGACATCAATATTCTCGGCGCCCTCCAACCGTCAAAACTTCCCTGCTCACCTCAACAGTAAAACCCCCATACTGGAGGACATCAAGGTGCGGCAAGCCCTCATCACGGGCGTCGACAGAAAACCCTAGCGCAAATCCGGTTCAATGGGTTGGACTATAAAGAAGACCTGCCTGGCTCAATCTTCCTGTTCCAAAAACCAGGAAGGCTACCAGGACAATTTCAGCTCCGCGGCGCAATACGACCAGGACAAGGCATGCAACTACTGGACGAGGCCGGCTGAGGCCGAAGGCGGGACGGCATCCGAGAAAAAGACGGCAAGAAACCTGCGCTCCGCTACGTCACATTCGGCGACGACCAAATGATAAAAAGCAGCGTGACCGGCCTGCAAAAATGATGAAAAACATCGGGTCGACATGCAGGTTGAAGAACGCCCAAATTCGGATTTCTCCCGAGTCTTAGCGGGAGAAAGACTTCGACCTCATCATGAGCGGTTTCGGCTCCAGCGACCCGTTCAGGGTGCTGTATTTCAAGCGACTACGCCTCAATTCAGACTCAATAACTCCGGCACCGGCACACCCGAGTTTGATGAGAAAATCAACGAACTCTACCAAATTTCGGACAAAAACGAGCAGATCGCTGCAAGGCCAACGAGCTGGAGAAGAGTCATTCGCCCAGTACGGCATCATGCCGTACGCGAGACGGCCCGCAGCTGACCGGCGTGAAGAAAGGTTGGCGAATTTCGGCGCTTACGCCTTCGCCGTTGTTCGAAAAGAAAACATCGGCTGGGCTAAATAATCCGTAGCCCTGCTGCTTCACGACGACAGCCGCGTCGTAAAAGCAGCCTTTTATGGGCGCTCCACCGGCTTAGGAACAGCCAACCAACCTGACCTCACATCCCCCAAACCCGCCGCAATGGCCGAGGCGGTTTCCGACCACGACCGCAACTCGAAATAACCAGCTCAGCCGCCGACATGCGGGCGCAGCCATGATCTCCCGCGCACACAACCGCTGATCCGAGAGAAAGCTCCCGCACCCAGGGAAAAACTCCGCCATGAGATCATGGCCTCGCCTTGGCGGCAACCACGATCCAGCATAGGTTTTAGTTGTAGTAGCCATAGAAACATTATAGTATAGTCCACCGTGGCCCGGTTACGCACCACTCCTGCATTCCAGCGGCTCACCGCCGCCACGCCAGCTAAATGAAATGGGCGTGACCATCGCCTACATCCTCATCCCCTCGTCCTGGACCTCACCGGCTCCGCCACAAACGCCGGCCTAGTGACCGCTCTCGCCACCACCGCCAGCACGGTCGCCCGGCATCATGTCCGAGGCCATCGCGGACCGCAGCAACCCCAGCTTTCTCGTGCGCTCAGCTTCGGCCTGAATTCCTCCTGTGGGGGCTGCTCGGCCTCCTGCTGTGGCAGGCACCGCCAACGTGGCAATCATCGCGGTTCTCGCCATCATCACCTCCGCCGTGGGGGCGATTGATGGGCCCAGCGAATTCGTCATCCTCAAACGCATCATCCCCACAAACCAACTCGGCGAAGCCACCGCCATCACCAAGCCCGCGGCTCCACCACTGGGCTCATCGGCACGCCGATCGGCGGCGCCCTGTTCACCCTGGGCGGGCCATCGCCTTCGGCATCCAACTCCCCTCCACCTGATAGCGATCTTCCTCATGCCCCCGGTGCGCGACGCCCGCACCACCGACCCGAAGACCAACCCGAGAAACCCCACTTCCTCCAAGACGTGAAGACCGGATTCACCCTGGTCATGGGCACATGGACTGCGGCACCTCACCTATGTGGCCAGCATCGCCAACCTGGGCATGGTGCCCGTATCATTCATCCTGCTTGCCGAGCTGGAAACCCACGGCACCCCTTCCCCACTGATCGGCGTGATACTGGCCTGCTTCGGCGGCGGCGTGCTGCTCAGCGCACCCTCACCGCAAAACTCACCAACCGGTTCCCGCTCGCAACACTCCTCCAGGCAGCCCTGGCCATATACGCCCTCACCAGCCTGGCACTACTGGTCACCATCCACCACTTTTGGGTCAGCGCCATCATCGTCCTCATCTCCGGGGTTGCATTGCCCGCGATGAACTCCGCTATCACCTCGTACACGCTCGCCGTCAGTGACGAAGCCCACGTGGGGAAAGTCTTCACCGCCTCCGGGGTGCCCGGCATGATCCTCGCACCCCTGGGTCTCATGGCTCGCCGGCGTCACCCTCGACCATTACGGGTTCACCATCACCATGGGGTGGGCGGCCGGCGCCCTCATCATCGCCCCTCGCCATGAGCTTGGCTAGCCCGGCGCTGCGGGCCATGCCGAAACTCGCCGACTTCGCCGACGCCGACGAAAGCTGAAACCCTGACAAGTTTTGCTGGTTGTCACGGGTAAAGAGTACCCACCCCGGCCACACCCTTAAGCAAATCCGGGTCCACCGGCTCACCGGTGCGGAAAAATCGACATCTCACCCGTCGGTTCTAAAATCATGAGCTGCACATACTTCATGTGGGAATCGCCCGCCGCACCGCGCATGCTTCACATCGGCCTTCCGCACATGGGTTTTCTTCAACTGCTCTGCACTAATCTCCCCATGGGCCACCAACACCTGCGGCCGCCCCACCCAGGGTGGCCTTAATCCCCGCAGGTCACGCACCATGCCAAACAGGGCCTCCATGGCCGCGAGCGTCAACAGACCAATGATGCCGGCGACCAGGGTTTGGTGGGTGACCGATCATCACCCGGCCGGCCACCGCCCCGAACATGACAATGACCACCGCATCAAACGTGGTCATTTTTCGCCAACACGCGAACCCCAAACGCCCGCACCAGCAGTAAAAACCCCAGGTAGATACACACGCCGCCGAGTATCACCACGGGGATGCGCGCCGGGTCGATGGCGAGTTGCGATATGGCCAACTCCTGTATCCGGTCGAAGATGTCACACGCTGCCCCTGTGCCTTAGTCGCGCGCGCCGCACGCCGTTCCCGGCCTTGAAGCAGGCGGATGATGCCGGCTGGGTGCACGTCCCCCACCTGGGGCGCGCCCGCACCAGTGGGAACTGGTATTCGCTGATGTCGATGCTGCGCCGGCGCGCTGCTCACCCGCAGCCGGGCCCTGATACCAGAAACCCAACACGTTCTCGTGCTTCGAACATGAAGACGTATGGTGCGGTGGGGTCCGGGATGGTGTCGATCATTTCGATGGCGATAATCGGCTCGTCCGGAGTCGCACCATTCGGTACCCCATCATCGACCAGGCGAAGGGCTGGTGCAGCCGGGCCGAACCTATGCGGCGGTAGCGGCGGGCGAAGAGCTGCCGGCCGTCGCCGTAGAAAAATGAAATAGTCCGGGTAGAGGGCGCACCGCATGCGTCCGGTTCCCATGATGACCAGGGCGGGGGTTGTGGCCTGCCCCTGCGGGGTGAGCGGCACCCGGGCCGGCCGGAGGCTGGTGAGATAGGAGCACAGGCTGAGGGCCTCATAGTTGGTGCTGTCCGGGGCGAGGCCAGCGCGGCGGAGGACGTCGAAAAGCTCATAGAGGGCGAGGCCTGAGGGTTGCCTTTCCCACACGTCGGCAAGCTCTGCCATAACCTCGAGCGCGAAATGGGTCGCAGTGTGCACGATGTCCTCTCTCAAATTGATCTACGGCGCACTTTACGCGGTAGCCGGCTGTTGTTACCATGAGCTTTCCACGTGACCTTCGCATCGGCATTCCCGCAGTGCTTGGCGGGCTGCTTGTTGTGCTGCGGTGCGTGCAGGTTTCGCAACGCACCCTGTACTGGGATGATCTAGTTATTCCGGCAAGATTTTCGCCGCTCGTTTTCACCGGCCTGTTCGGACTATACGACAATCATCTCATGCCGGGTTCGGCGCTGGTGCAGGTGCTGGTGGCCCGGGCCGCTCCCCTGTCCTGGTGGCTGCCGGCGCTGATTATTGTGCTGCTCACCGCGGCCAGTTTTCTCCATTGGGTTTGCGCGCTGCGGGCATGGCGCCAGACCGACCGATGATGCGACTTATCGGCCTGGCGTTGGTGGGGTTTTCGCCGTTTCTCATGGATGCGGCCGGGTGGTGGTCGACCGCGATCAACGCCTACGCCTGGCAGTGCGCCTGCGCCGGGGTGCTGTGGCTGGTGCTGCGCAAACACCCGTGGTTCGCCGCCATTGTACTGCTTATGGGGCTGGTTTTTCGCAATCCCTGACCATCATGCCGGTCATTGTGGTGCTATTACTCATCATCGGCAAAATCCGGTCGCTGGGTGTCGATCTTCCTGCTGGTGGTGGTGACTGCCGGCTGGCTGGTAGTGTACCTGCCGCGCCTCGACTTTAGCCTGGGCGGCACCACCAGAACCGTCTACCTTCGGCTACCACTGCCCTGTTTCAGGCGATCATCCCGGCGGCGTTCGGCGGCTGGCAGTGGTCCGCTGGATCCCCAGCAAAGCCTTCGCCGACTGGCATGCCACTTAGCATCATTGCTGTCATGGTGCTGTTTGCCCTGATGTTTCCCCAGCTTTACGACGCCCACGGCGCGTGTTGTTGCTCATCCCCACCCCTCGGATACCTCATCACCATTTGGTTCTTCCTCTTCACCGCCCGCGGCGGGAGAAACCAGCGAAACCCTGCTGCGCGAGTATGCATATGCCGTGGACTGGTGGTCCATGACCGTGCTGGTGGGGGTGGCCGCTCAGCTGCACAGCACCACCATTATCAAGCGTTTTTCACCTGGGTGTTTGTGGTCTCATGGTGTCGACCGGTACATGGATCGTGGCATGGCACGACCGACCCCAGCCGGAATATTTACCAAACGTGCGTGCCGCCCTAGCCCGCGAAGGGGACACCATACTGAACCAGCAAACCCCCTGAAGTCTTAACACCCCTGATGCACCCATATAATTTGGATTTCCGCCATCGCGGGCATCACACCAGTGAACGCCACCACCCAACCCCGGGTTTTCGACGCCCACGGCCTGCTGCACCCGGCGCGTGAGAACCGGTGTCCCACTCAGCTGGGGCCAGAACCGGAGTGCGGCTACCGGGTGTGTTCGGGCGGGACCGTGGACATTCCCATCAACCCGGGGTGCCGTTTGGTGAATGGGTATGGAGTTCAACTCCCTGGCCAGCACCGACGGGATGAAAGTCACCATCACCACACCCAACGGTTTGGAGCCCATTGCCGCGACAGACAGTCGAGCAATCATGGTACCGGCGCCCACCGAATTGGGTACGAAGTGGGTGCGGGTGCCCGGGCGGCGGCCAGATCCTGCGGGTGGTGGTGACTGGGCCTGACCCGCAGGCACACGTGTGCATCGGCGCCGGGGCGCTCGGGCCCCTGGTGCCGGTGGGAATTGATTAATTGAGTCATCACCCGCCGGAGACACGCGACCATTCCTCATGTTCGTCTAGGAAGAAACCCCGGAATGCATTTGGCAATGGGCCGGGAGGTGGGCGTCGTAAAGCGGGTCGCTACAGCATTTTTCATACGTCAGCCCTTCGTCTCCGCCTCGTGAAGCGCGACCATTCGGCGGAACCCAACCGCGTGGTCGGATAGGAAGTTAGCCACCTTGATCCAGAAACCATCCTAGTGCACGCGCTCGCAAAAATACTCGTCCATGTTGACCCGATGCCCCAGATGCTTGCCGCAGTACAGAGTGGATCATGCCCTTCCCGCCCGCGCGTAATACAACGCCACCCGATCGGCCGTATACTCCTGCGCGCGAATGACCGAGGCCTGATGCGAAGCGCGCCGTCGTCACCGGGCGGTCATCGACCGCCGCAAATCCACATGCCCACGCGATTGCCCCAGCTCGTGGGGCCAGCACAAACCGGACAAACTCCCAATCCTGATGCTGTAGCCCCACGTCCACAAGGTCGGAGTGGATGACGACATATCCGCGGGATACCTGGCATTTCGACGCATATGCATTCATGTTCTTCCCATTTTTGATATACAACCGGGGCGGGCGGGTGATCCCCTTCCCAGCAGCGTCAGGACGGAAGCCCATCTGCTGGGAAAGATCGCGGCAGATGGTGTAGACCTCCGGGGAACTGGACTGGGGGTCACCTCCACTGCGTTAGTGATGGCGCTCAATAAAACCATCGGATGGCGAAGAATGCGAGTGCCGGGGCAGAATGCCAGCAAAACCCCTGGCCGAACTCGCTTAACGACATGCCGATCAGAATCACAAAATGCAGGCGACCACCGCCAGGACCGTCAGAATCCACCAGGACCAGCATTGGAACCTCCGCCCCTATGGCGAAACTCCCGGACAGTGGGGTGGGGTTGCGCTGCTGCGGGGTCTGGGGTTGCGGTGGGTTGCTGGGTCTAGGGTGGGACCTGCGGTAGGGTCTGAGACAGGGGATTCTTCACCCGATCTTTCGAGGGATGTCAGGTTGGTCCTCTGGGCTTGAGCTCGAAACTGCTCACTGTTGTGCCTCACTACGACTTGCTGGGCCTTAGCCGCCTTATTACATAATTGTGTGCCTATTAATTATGCCGGATATTGTTTGATGCCTGCATGACTGAAGACTAGTGAAATCTATAGGAGGATGGTGTGCTGGGTCTCCGCGAGGCATCAGCCACGCCGACAGCACATGTTCTAAGCTGGGGACCGGTCTGTGGTGGGTCGGGCTCCAGGGAATTTTGGAGGGAGAATCTGGGTCCCCAGCTTAGAGAATATGCAGCCAGGTTGTTTTGGCTTGGGAGAATGCGGAAACCCCAACCCGTGCAGGCAGCAGATCCGATAAGCTGGGGACCTGGCAGCGAAACCAAGACGCGCCGGGAAAACAAACCGTCACCCGAAGGTCCCCAGCTTAGATGATGTAGCTATCTGATGCTGCGGCGTGTTCCGGGGTTAGAAGCACCCTCCAAAACAGAAGCAGCACTTGTTCTAAGCTGGGACCTTTGAAACCAACACGGTTTTCCTCCAGGCATTTTGCCAGGCACATAAAAACAGATCCCCAGCTAGACAATGTACTACCCGGGATCAGAGGATGTTCCGCACCTTGGGGCGTCGCAAACGGGGAGGCTGCACAACCGATGGGAAGCACTCATTCACGCATGCAATGCCTCGGGTAAGGTGAAAATAGACTCACCGTTTTGCTTGACTATTGGAAAGGATCATTGAGGGCATGCCAGCCCAAAACCTATGCTGCCCCGCCATCCACGGCGGCATTATTTTTAGTCTTCACCATCGGCGAAAGCGCACCAGATGCGATCGACACAGTTCGGGACCTGTTCGCGGACTTCCCGGGACTCAACCGCACCGTCTCGTTCCGCCACCGCGACGCCAATCTTTACGGCGTGATTGGGATGAGCGCCCGACGTAGCTCTCACCTCCCGCACCCATCCCCGAGCAACTGCACGATTCTAGGAGATCCGCGGCGCAAGCATTCGGCCCCATCCGCACCGGGAGACCTCATCCTGCACCTCGGGCAGCAAGCGTGGATATGTGCTGGGGAGCTGGCCCGTATTGTTATGGATCGCCTCGCCAATGTAGCAACTGTGGTTGACGAAAACCCATGGGTTTAAATTCTTCGACAACCGGGTTTCACTCGGGTTTGTTGACGGCACCGAAAAACCCGGAAAAGCAGTGACGCCAAAGACGCAGTTCATATCTCCGCCCCGTCTACCTCGCCATACATCAATGGTTCATACCTGATTGTGCAAAATACCTGCACGATATGAATGCATGAAGGAACTCAACACCGAAGAGCAGGAGAAAGTCATTGGCCGAACCAAACCGGACAACGTGGAACTAGACGACGCCACCAAGCCAAAATAATTCCACGTGGCCATCAATGATGTTGACAACGACATTTACCGACTCATGTGCCATTCGGTTCATTCAAAGAACAGGAGTTCGGCACCTGTTTCGCCGGCTATTCTGGTGACGTGTCAGTGACCGAGAAATGCTGACCAACATGTTTGTTGGCAAACCCACCGGGAATTATGACCGGATCTGGACTTTTCACGCGACCACCGGCACCCTGTTCTTCATCCCGTCAATAGAATTACTGGATGATTTCGCGCGATCAACTACCGCCCCCACCGCCGAGTAGCGTTTCCTCTAAGCTGGGGACCTGGTTTGTGATGGGTTGACCTCCAGGAATTTTGGGAAGAAGAATTAGAGATCCCCAGCTTAGGAGATCTGCTGGCGATCGTCTGAGCAGTTTGTAGCCTCCCAGGAACGCTCGGCCCTACAGCACTGTTGATAAAGCTGGGGACCTGAACTGTCCCATGAATATTTCACCTAAAAACCCCAGGGAGTTTTCAGCAGACATAATAAGGTCCCCAGCTTAGATACTATGTACTACCCTGTGAGATGGTATGTGGCACCTTGGGTCGCCACAAGCAATGGGCTGCAAACCCGATAAGCTAAAGGATGAATGCGGTTCGTTTTGTCCTGGCGCATTGCGGCCATTGAGGAGAAGATCCCAGCTTATCGACGTTGCTACCGCTGGGGTGCGCGTCGTAAAAGCAGAAAAATCCGGCCCCCAGAATGGGAACCGGATTCTTATCTATAACCTAAACCAGCAATTACTTGATGATCTTGGTGACGCGGCCAGCGCCGACGGTGGGAGCCTTCGCGGATAGCGAAGCGCAGACCCTCGTCCATGGCGACCGGCGGATCACGAGGTGACGGACATGTCAACGTTGTCGCCAGGCATGACCATCTCGGTGCGCTCAGGGGAGCTTCTAACACCGGTAACGTCGGTGGTGCGGAAGTAGAACTGCGGACGGTAGTTATCGAAGAACGGGGTGTGGCGGCCACCTTCGTCCTTGGACAGAACGTAGACGGAAGCCTCGAACTCGGTGTGAGGGGTGTAAGCGCCGGGCTTAGCCACAACCTGGCCACGCTCAACTTCTTCACGCTTAACGCCACGGAGCAACAGACCGCAGTTGTCGCCAGCTTCGGTGGTCAGCAGCTTGGAACATTTCGATGCCGGTAACGGTGGTGGACAGAGCCTTGTCCTTGATGCCGATGATTTCGACTTCTTCGTTCACCTTCAGGGAACCGCGCTCAACACGACCGGTCACCACGGTGCCACGGCCGGTGATGGTGAAGATGTCCTCGATGAGGCATGAGGAAGAGCATCGGGTCTCACGAGCAATACGTAACT
>BNJV01000161.1_pt1 | contig 161013 bp, 193 predicted proteins | sample 8540591 | NCBI WGS metagenome assembly BNJV01 (sample SAMD00202457, study PRJDB9452) | human saliva metagenome | host: Homo sapiens
GTTGCTGTTGCCCAGAGGTAAACCAGAAGACGGTTTCCTCAGCCATTAAAATTGAAGATCGGCCAGTATGAAATCTCTTCCTATGACTTAGATCAGTAGAGTTCAAACATGTGGATAAAGGAAGAAGCGAACATTGAGGCATAAAGTGATTTGGGAAATGTGTAAATGGCAAAGTGGATGCATTTTCAATTCACGCCCATTTGCTGTGCATGAATTCAAGCGATCAAAATTATTCTGACACAAATAGAAATATTATGGCAAAAGATTATTACGAGAAGTCCTTGGCTTACAAAAAGGGCGGTGAACGATATCAAACGTGCGTATAAACGTTTGGCGTCTAAACATCACTGATAAAAACCAAGAGCGGCAGCAAAGACTGCCAGAAGAAAATTTAAAGGATTAACAGAAGCTTATGAGTGCTGGCGATGCTGAAAACGTGCAACGCTGATCAATATGGTCCTTTTGGCCTTTGGGCAAGGCGGTGGCGGATAGCGGCAGTTCGAGAGCTTTGAACAAATTCGGACTGGTGGCTGAGACATCTTCAACGAAATGTTCGGCAGTGGTTTCGGTGCTGGCGGGGGCGTCGTCAACGTGTTGTGTGGTGAAACACGTTACGATATCAATTACTTTGAAGAAGCAGTAAAAGGCTGTAAAAGATATTCGTCTTTCTACATGGCTGGTATGATACACACGGTAGTGGTGAAAAAGATTCTAAAGGTGGAAACTTGTCACACTGCCACGGTTCAGGTCAAGGTACGCCGTCAGCAAGGCTATTTTATGACCGAAAGTCTCATCCGACTTGTCAAAGTGCAGGTAAAAATCGAAAACCATGCCACTCTTGCCGTGGACGCATTCAAAAACGAAAACTTTATCCGTCACCCATTCCAGCGGGCGTAGACACTGGTAACCAGCTCTTATCAGCGAGGGCAGCAGGCGAATGGTGCCAGCTGGGCGTTTGCATGTGATTCTGCGTTCGTGAACGCGATTTTGAACGATGGCTCAAACCTCTGGGGTACTGTGGCGGCGGCACCTCTTTTGGCTTTTGGGTGAATTAGGTGCAATATGAATGAGTAAATTAAATAAATCCCAGCAAGGAAACCCAAACGAATGACATAATGAAAAGTTATAATGAGTGAGAGGAGGTGGTTGCATGGGCGATTTAATCTCTGTCTGTGTGAGCATGGTTTCCTCAACGAAGAGCAGAAAATTGCTCTGCAGTCGAGCTTAGGAAGCCAAAGCCAGCATCCTTCTCCTTGAAGGTTTCCTGGCTAAAGCGTGAAAATTTCTTTGTGGTTGGGTAGTAATCTTAAGATTAGCATAAAGGAATAAGCGGTGCAGTTTTGCCAAAACGTTGCAATTCTGCTTTCAAACAACGTTAATACCTTTAGTTCAACCAATCTGTTGCTATTGTAGTAAATTTGTAGTAAGTTAGACCATGCAAGCTCAATGGTGCTTCCTTCAATTGGGTAATATGGACGTCTGACGCCTCAGGCATGACCGCGACATTTGGTCTCTAATATGAATCTTGCGATGGGCATTTGCTTTCCCCACCACATTCCAAGCTGAAAATGAATCTTAATTTCTCTTTTTTAGCTCTCATGGGGAAAATAGGTGGATTAGTGATCATTCTGTCTGTGTATATAATCTGGTTAATTAATTTTGACTATGTAATCTTAACAGATGTGGAATTTTTCTTTATTGTATTACAGCCAGCGTCTGTGTCTCAATATGATCAGAGTAGTTTAGATTTGAACATAATACTGAGATGGTGTATTATCTTAAAAGTAGGTAAGGGTTATATATTAGCTCAATGAAGTTGATCTTGATAAGTTTATCTTAGAAAGTCATCTGTGATAATCATATTAAAGTAACTAGTTTCAGTGGAAAATATTGAACAAGCGATTGATGGGATGATGATAGTTTGGGTTCTGGTAATCAAAACATGGTACCTTTTCTTGCGCGCATTTCCTAACCCTATATTACAGTGAAATAATATGGTGATTTTGAGGTCTTGGAGTGGGGTGCGCTTGGAAGCGTCCTTAACAAGATGCATAACTAAAGAAAGGTAAAACCAGCGTCCCAGGTGATGCAAGCAATAAAATATTACATTTCAGCTTCACAGCATTAGCGAAATGTCTTCGAAATCCACGATTTTTGGCCGCACCTTTAGCTGATAAGCTGAGCGGGGACGCTTTGCGCCGCATCAGAAAATGGCATCAGTGGGGCTGTATCTTTCATGGTTCTTGATGGCTTTTAAGCACCATTTAGTACATCTAAACCTTCTGCACTCATGGATATTGTGATAATCAAGAAATAATGGCAAACCCCAATGCAGGTGCGTGCAGAGCCAGATCCATATGGCTATCAGGTAACCAGTTGGTTGATATGCCCGTTTTATGTCTGGTGAAGTTCTTGCTTGATTAATGGAAATGAACAAATGTAACGATGCCTGAAGTATGGGCTGGGTTTCTCTCCCAAATCATCTTTTTCGGCTAAAATTGCTCTAAAATTGTTTACAGTACTTCAGCCAAGAGGATGGCAGCCACCCCTGGTAATCTGGGAGATTTGAGTGGATGTTGGAACACCAATCTGGCTGATGATGTGAGTTAGAAAAGCAAAAAAGCTACATCATAGATAAAGCGAACTTAATAATGTATGCCAACCACTGCAGTATTCAACTAATATGAATATTTCATAGCTAACTCTTACTAGCTAGCTTTTGTCTTTGTATCATATAAATCCTATTTAATTTATCTCATTGATATCAGTACTTTCTTTCTATTAAACGCGCGCATTTTTCTGCAGGATCTTCTCTCTTTTTCTCAGCTCTTACAGGATTTTAACAACTGATTAGTTTCTTACATAGAAATTTTCCATTTTTCTTCTCAACATTTATATAACAACATTTTCAGGGCTGCAGTTTCATTTCTTTTAAATCATCATCGAACTAATTTTCTCTTTGGTTGATATATATGATTCTGTTTTTGGGTTACGTTTCTTGTTTTCTAATAAAGTTTATTCTACACAACCAATATCATCAGGATTGGGACAGACAATATACAATTGCTTATCAATATCGTTTCTATTAGGTGGTCTCTCCTCTGCTGAATCAGGTTCAATAGTAACTTCTGTCCCCATTGCGAAATTTTTCTTTAGTTAATAAACTCAAATAATTTTTTAGCACCATCAATTAAATGGTTCTGTTGCTTTGGTACCCCGTTGTACAATCTACCGATAACATAAAAACGAAATGGAATTTTGACAAAATGTGGTCTTAAATGGTTTCATTTCAGTGTCGATTTTTCTCTTCATCAGTTGCAGCTTTGTAGTTCTAGTATTCAAACAATCTCGTTCCGAATCTATTTTGGCATACTTATATATTTTGACCAAAAAGTAGCATTTGTTCTCCATATTGCTAACACATTGTTACTACCCAAAATATTGGTTTCATTACTTCAGGCTAGCTTGTCATCGTTATTTAATGTATGAAATAAATTTTTCATAGATAGCTCACCTTTGTCATGATTGTGCATTTTACCTTCAAAACCCTTCTTTCAAGTCTGATTTTAATCATATTTATTCCCTTAGTTCTGCTTATAAAAGTTCGTAAAATAGTGACTGTTAACATCAAAAAACAATAGCATCTATAAGGACATTCCTATTTGTTACCTAGTTTGTGTTCCTACTTCATCCTTTTTAGCCTTCATGTCCTCTCTCATCCAACCGCGTTTGGCATAATCTTGACAGGTCTTCATCAGTGACCTGGGTGAAATAGTTGCTTGCAGGTGGGAACAGTACAACCGCAGACAGAGCTGCAGCACATAAGCGTAACTTTGGTGAGTTCCTTGATGCGTTGTTCGACTTCGTAGTCCCAAATCAAGGCTTTTTCGGTATGTTGGGGGCGCTTGGATAGCGGTGCAGGGCGGATGCCGACATAGTTTTCATTAGTTAAACCTTGATTGCTCGAATTCTTACTTGCGTGCCAGCCCCCAAATACAGGTGCGTAGCTCAAAGTGCAGGTATTCCGCCAGCTTCAGCGAGGCGGTCGCCCACAGCTTGTAGCAAGATGGCATTGCCAAGTCATCGCCTGCCGCTTTATAGCCTTCCACTAATTCATTTCTTCAATACCCGCACAGACGGCGAACATGCGAACCGGTCTTTTTTACCGCTTTCGCGATCCGCAATAAAGTCAGCAAGCAAGTTAAATGGATTTTGCTGTTTTCCACGTTCCATTTGTTGTGGCGCAAGCCGTAAGCAATACCAATGGTTTTGCGTACGTTCTTCGTGCTGGCTTTGACATCATCGCTTCTACGCGTTCTGCGGGAAGATGCCTAAAATACCGCTTGGGTTGAGTTTGTGGTTTTGCTAATTCATCTAAAACCACTTGCGCCATTTCTCCATACTTACAGGCCTTCGCCGCCTTCCAGATAATCAAAACATCAGAGACGCCATCAAACCCAAATGCGGAAGAATGGCGACCAGTCCGATAAATTTACGTAACTCGGCAATCGGCACGTTTTAAATTCCACAATGCCCGTTTGTTTTTGGCGTTTGGTGGAACGCCATCCGCCCATTCACCGCTAAAGCCGCTCAAAGCGGTTGGCTTGCCCTTCTTCAATGCGCCAGAGTTGTTTACGCAACGGTTTTGCAGTTGGCGCGAAAGTTGGCCGGGATTTTCTCGTAATCCTTTTGCAGACTGTTCCACAATGCAGCACGCCCTTCCGGGTTCATCAACGTAACGCTTTTACCGCACGGGAAGCGTTGGGGTATAGAACACATACCGTGTTGTTTGTATTTTGGATAAAGAAGGTTTATTGGCGGTATGTTCTTTGGGTGGTCGCACCGCCAATCAAGACAGGCAGTTCAGCCTAAACGTCATTTCGCCAAAGGTATTCCATTTCGTCTAAAGATGGCGGCGCCAATCAGGCCGCTCAAGCCGATAATATCCGCTTTTTCATCGGCGCAGCGGTTGGATGATTTTGTCTGCCAGCACCATTACGCCCAAGTCAATCGCTAGAACATTTACACATTACCTTTTCCACTCACGATGTTTTGCCGATGTCATGCGCCGCCTTTCACGGTAGCGATCACTTTGCGTTGCTGGAGCCTTTTTGTTTGGTGGCGTTGATAAGCGGCTCTAAATAAACCACAGTTATTTCATCACTTTGCCGGTTCTGCCACTTGCGGTAGGAACATTTTTGCCGTCGCCGAACAAATCGCCACCACGTCCATGCCTGTGGGTGGACCTTCGATTACCTCGCAGCGTTGGCAATTTCTGGCGAGCCTCTTCGGTGTCTTCGGTGGTCTTTTTGTATTAATGCCTTTACAAGGGCGTGTTTAAGCCGTTCTGCGGCCGTGCCATTCGGCCACAGAATCCGCACCGCACTTTCATCACGGTACGCTTGGTTGCGATATTTTTCCGCAATATCTAATAAACGCTCGCGCATCAGGCGTGCGGTTTCAAGACGGCGTCTGATCACATTGCGTAATTCAGGATCGGATCATCGTAGGTGCTGCAGCTGACCTGCGTTCACGATCACATATCATGCCTTGTTTGATGGCATGATAGAAAACCGTAAACAGATCAACTTCCGCATGACGATATTTCACGGAAGGATACGTTCGACACCGCCCAGCGAGTTTTCGGCGTGCGGTAACGAAGGCGTTTAATGCGACCTGTGGCGATAATGAAATCTACGCGTAGTTGTGTGTTTCTTCAATCCCGTGCCGATGGCATCTTCAGGTCAAAATGATGTCTTCGGTGGAAAGCCCACTTGGTTGACTAAGATGCTATGACACAGGTGCAGTTCCACTTACGCTCTTCGGTATCAGCTTGCCCCACTTCATCAAATGCCATCACACAACGGCACATATTTATATGCACCAATTTAGCCTGATCATAGATAAATTTTTCTCATACTAAAATAGAGTTCACAATCAGTTTACCTTGCACCGACTGTAAACTACGCCAATCTTCGAAACTGGAGAGTCGATCATAGTACTGGCTGCATCGGGTTTCCGTCGCCATAATGTTTGAAACTGGGTCATTACATTTTTGCCCGTCAGGCAAGGCTTCGTCCATGTTCCACATCAATCACGCCTTGTGCGCCGTTTTCCACTTGATCGATAGCAATTTCGGCCTTCAGCAAATTTATCTTCTTTTAATTAAGCGTTTGAATTTTGCGGGCCCGTTACGTTGTGCGTTCGCCCACGTTCACGAACAAACTCATCATCAATATTGAAAGCGGTTTCTAAACCAGATAAACGCGCATGGCGGTTTTACGGTTGGCGTGTTGCGAGGCGGATATTTTCTACCGCTTCAACAAAAGGCTTTGATGTAGCCGGTGTGAATTTGCCGCAACAACCACCAATGTTCTGAGCACTTTTGCCCTCTCTTTTAAATGGTAACCATCTCTTCTGCACTAAATCAGCAGCCACCAAGGCATTTGGTAAGCCAGCATTTGGGTGGACATTCTCGTTTCACTGATGTGAGCTGTTCTACATATTGGCGCGTAATTCTTTTGGGCCCTAAAGCGCAGTTCAAACCAAAAGTGAGCGGTTTTGCGTGACGGAGGGGAGTTATAGAAAGCCTGCAGTGCGCCCGCAGAAAGAGGTTCGCCCTGAAGCACTGTGTACTGAGTGCTGGAAATCATGATTGGCAATTCCACGCCTGATTCTTCAGATATTCCGCTTTCAGTAGACGGCTGCTTTGGCGTTAAGCGCGTGTCGAAAAATGGCTCGATCGCGAATCAACCGCACTGCCTTCCACCGCTAAACCTTTTGTTGCTGGGCGCAAGCCTCCACCAGCTCTCCTAAACGGCTTGCTCACACAGTGGGAAACCAGGATCATTTACATCGCGCTGGAAATGGGCTGTACGGGTTTGTTGGCCCAACACGCCCGGCGACAAAGCGAGGTTTTCTCGGCGTACTGTATTTATCTCCGCTGCCAGACGCGCTAATTTTGCGCCAACAAATTGAGTTCATGCGCGATGGATTGCACGTCGCAATCCGTCGGAGCAATCGTGGATTGAACTCAAAAGTATTGCTTTCAATATCTGCACCTGCCTTGCTACATTTCATGCATAGACGCAAGAGTGCAGGTATGTAGGTTAATGTCGTAAATCATTATTGCCGCGTAAATGCGACCGCACTTTCCTTAAACTTCCTCGCACTCTAAATCGGCTTCTGTCAGTTTATATGGATCATCGTCCCCATCGCACCGTCTCAAAATGAGAATGCGATTTTCTAGAGCTTCGTTTGATTGAGCGGTTTTGTTGGTCATAGTTTTATTCCGTAAATATATCTGTAAATGCAGGAAATGATGAGGCAGATGGAGAGGTGTCAATAAAGCACGTAAAGTATCAGCCCGTATTTCAAACGATCAGCGCCATCTGGCACATACGGGTTGTGTATTTATTATAGTTCTACCAGCGTAAAAGGCGTTTTGTAGATTTCTAGGATCTCTTTCTGCTGTACAATCACGCGGGTTGCCGCCCGTACATACATCTTTCTTGCGCAGCATCTTGAGAAAGGGCAGCAAGTCCCACTCTTCTTTCACGCCACAATCTCTTATGTAATTTTTCAGGAATGCCAACATCGTGCGTGAAAGTTGTGCTACCGCGTTAATCGCTGCTTGACGATACTCTTCTTGGCTCATGCACACCAACGCCTTTAACGCCCATTGCATGTGCAATTTCACGGAATTTCTCACCTGTTGCTGGTGCATCGGAATGCCACATAGAGGTCTTACCACATCACTGCAAATGCCGCGGTGGTGTCAGTATCGTCTTAAGTAGAGGATGAGCCATACTGTGCACAATGCTAATCCCACATACATTTGAGAGAAGCCCATTCCTGCGACACATTGACCGAGTGCCACACCTTCTCGGCCTTCTTTGGTATTAGCCACCGCACCACGTGGCGAGCTGAGGATCGGGCGGATTGCCTTCTAAAGTGGTAACCATCGGTCATGCCCAAGAAACGCTGGTGACATAGCCTTCAATAGCATAGAGTTGAGGCATCACTACCAGCTGCTGCAGTTAAACCTTTGCATGCTTTCACATCTCATTTCCTGGATCGACTAATGCAACGATCTGGAAACATCGTACACGAAATCTAAACACTTTGAAACAAATTTGCGTTTTCTCTTGCTATCAGTATGCTTGTACGTTAATCGTCACTTCAGCTTGCAGTCCCTGCGGTAGTTGGAAGCAATAATCAGGCTGCATCTATTACGTGCTGGCGCACACGCTTCGAGTGATAATACGTCACTAAATTCAGGGTTATCGATAATAAATCCCAATCGCTTTTGAGCTATCAATTGGTGAACCGCCACCCATTGCATTAAGTGAATCTGCACTTCAGCTGCTGAAATTTTGCTACGCTTTCCTCATACGTAATCACCCCACTTGCGTTGAAGCTTTTACTTCATCAAAGATCTCGTAAGTGTAAGCCTGCTTCATCTAGCATGAGCGGGTAACTGCAACAACACTTTGAGATTCTCACTACTCTTTACCTGCCACGACAAAGCTTTTTAGTGGCGACTTGCGTACTTCATCAACAAGATGTCCAATCGCGCCTGTACCATGATAACTGGTTTCATTAAGAATGATTCGATTAGCCATGGTTAGACTCAAGGATTTTACAAATTAAAGAGTAGAATGACAGCATCCTGCATGCCATCAGAAATTTATTTTAAGATCTCTCCAGCATCTGTAACCGCAGAGGTGCAAATTACTACAAAACAGATAAGTGTGTAAGATGAAATGAGAAGTTACAGCTGGGATGCCCATAACAACGCCTTGAGTCAATGATCAGGCCCTGTAGAGGTGGCATTAATGCACCGCCACAATCGCTTACATGACTAAACCTGCTGCACCTAAAGTTGATTCTTCTTTTCTAAAGCCATCTAAAGCGATACCGTAGATAGTTGGGAACATGAGAGACATAAAGCCTGGAAAGTAAAGATTAAGCAATATAAACCCCATGCTCCGTCGAGTGCTAGTACCACCTAGGATGCTGAAGAATCCGCCGATAGCAAAGAGCTTAACATAAATTCAGCTTTAAAGATATTTTCATTAAACTCGGTGCTGAGTAAACGGCTCAAACTGCAATGCACAAGATACCCATCGCAATAATGCGTTAAAGTTTTGACCTTCCGCTTTTAGTGTGTGTGAAACCCTAAACGCTCAGCGTATGTGTGCATGATGAATGTCTCCATCACACGTGCACAATCTCATAGAATACTCGTGCCAATCCGCACACCTTCACGATATTTCTTCGCTGGAATTAGGCGACCAAAAGATTCTTTAAATGAGATACGAGCAACTTCTTTCTACTACTGCTGGCATTTTACTAAAAGACCGTGTTGGTAATGACAAGCACGGCAACTACCACGAAAACCGAGTGCTACATATAAGGGTCCACGAGTTCCAGCTAAGTCATGAGTATCGAATGCGTCTGCTTCTGAAAGCGTATGGAAAATTGATACCTGCAGCATCGCGTGTTTGTCTGATTCTAAATTAGTCAGTACTAATTGAGAGGCAAACGAACATCCCTGTAATTGATTAAGGCCTAGTGTTGACAGATTGTGCAAAAGTTTAAACGACGAGTTACGCAGCTTGTGGATCGCGCAGCTAGAATATAAGGGTTTGCTGTGGTTTCTAGATGCCGCCGAAAGTTAAGATACTAGTGAAATTAAGAAGAAATTCAGAACACTTCTATTTTGCGGCGGGCCAGAACAGAAGGCACCAATCTCGTCATATTACTAACCTTACATCATGCCAGCTTTATAACTACTGACTGTAGCAAAAGTGCGGTGTGAGAGGTTTGCGTGTGCCATACCACCATAGAGCAGTGGCATCCGTACGCGCTGCTTCAGAGGCTGGGATTCCATTACAGGTTTGGAACACAGCAGCCACTGGGTTCAGGTAATATCATTCCTGCAAAGTCCCCAGGGCAAACTAAGCTCGTAATCAAAATGAGAGGGAACAAAGGAATTTCTTTTCTAAAACTTTTGCACTCATAATATGTCCTCATATTGAATGTGGCACTGAGCCAGATTGATTCTTCAATGCGCAATCCGTCAAAGATTCTGCATTTTCAAGCACAACCCGCCATTTGCTCTTTGCTGCAGGTAGCGGAATATCCCAGCCCGTCAGATAACAGCTGCAGCCGCAAATACCACGTTGCTAACACTTCTACATACCCGACAGAGCAGTTTTGCCACCCAACGCTTTATCGAGGTTGGGCACACGTAATCAAACCGTCGATAGTACGCTTTATTTGCTACTGAAACTACTCTCACGCACATAATCAGCTTCAATTGAGTGTGGCACCGAGAAGTGCAGCGTCGGCACGCAAGGGATCTGATCTCGTACCACCAACACCACGTCAATCATAGTGAGTGAAAGCGGAATCGGTTTTTCTAGAAGTCAGAAAGCCCTGCACAGTTTTTCGCGTGGTTGTGCACTACCGCATTCGCTAGCTGACGTGCCGGTAAACCGCTAAATGGAGTGCCATTCACTTGAAGGTAATTTTCCCTCTTCTGTGCTTCACCGTTTTATCTACCGTGCAAACGATGTCTTCAGGTTGGTGAGTTCGTAAGGTTTTCACCTGTCAGTGTCGCATGCGTCTTTATACGCACTCACATTTTCCTGCAGCACCTTGGTTTAAACCAAGACAATGCGTGCTCATACAGGTATCAGTAGTTTTGAGAGGTTCTAGTCTGTTCATGAATCCACCTTTTATTGTTATAAGATTTAGTAAAATTTCTAAGATTTTCAATCGCTTGAGGTTCTTCCACAGAGCGTAACGCCTTCTTAATAATCACATTGCCATATTTGGCTGAGTTCGCCTGTGATTTACTACTACGGCATAAGTAGCTCTGCTCAGTAAAAGCAAAGCGTCTCGACGCGTTCTACTTTTGGTGCGGTGCGCTACACTCTTTTTGATAGACTTCTAAATAACGGGTCTCTACGCTTGGATCGAGGCTATACCAACTTCTACCGCCATGCATCAGCTGCCATCGGTGCTTCAACGTATTGGTCAGAATTCAAACAGCGGAGTAATGCCCAAGCAACAAAGTGGGATGTCAACACCATCAGCACGAGTACTTTGTGATGTAATTGATGTGCTGGAAAGGAGCATCGTAAGAAACGACAATTGTCCCGTGTGTCCCAGATTTCAGCCAAAATTTTAATAATTCTGCGAAATTGTGGGTGGATGCACTTTTTAACATAGAATGTCTCCTTTTATTATTATTGTGCCTGTCTGTAATACTGGCTGCTTTTCTGACGGCTCAATCCTCAGCATAACAGCTGGTCGCATCGCTGCTGAGCTTCGAGCGCGGTGAGCAAATCTACGCGCACCGAAGTAAAACATCGCATGCACTCTACGACCGTGGTTTTCCTGAAATCCACCACATCAGCTGGACAATTCATACATCGGCACGTTTGGTTGATTCCAGCGTCATTTTTCGAGACCACCAATTTCACTGCAGATTAAAGCTTTCCAGCATTGAAGTTATCACCTACTTTTGCACGTCGTAATGACCATCTTTTGGGCGTGTAAGCCATATCTTTCCAGACCTGCACGGTAAATTTCTCCTCGTTTGGTATGCATTTGAAAGCCCAACTTGATTTACGATCATTTGATTGGTTGTACCATCAAAGCTTTCAATCAGTTTTGTATGCCGATCTGCGCCGGCTGGAATGACTGCTGCTGCTTCTCATCATAGTGCGGTAATGGGCATCCGTACCCGCCACCTTTCAGTAAAGAAGCGTTTTGCCGAGCGTCCTGTAATGCCTGCAAAGCTGCCACGGCCACCAGAGTTGAAAGCAGCTCGCTTGACTATATCAAGTACTCAACGAATGGTTAAACCGTGTTGGAGCAAAATTGCCATTTCTGGTTTTGCCTGCTGGGTACGTGAGCCATCAAAAATTTCAAGTACCCGAGCTTAAAACGGCTGGTGCAATCTGCTCCTGATCCCAAAAATCGTGATCGAGCATCGTGTCCGCAAGAAATCTTAGGGAATATCAGCACTCAAGCCTAACTCAACAGTGGAGATCCGCTTTTAATCCGCCAATGGTCTCACCCTGCGCACTTTTCTATTTGAGTGGGGAGATGCTCTTTGCCCAAGCCCAATAAATTGATACACTTTCGTCGTCCAAGCGCTCTTTGTTCAATACGAAACCATCATAGGTTCGCTACCCATTTGTGCGGTCACGTGCTTTTGCACGCCCTGTTAAATCGTGAGGTCAAGATAGATGCAAATGCCGACAAAACTATTTGGCTCGGCATGAGCCTCAGGTTCGGTGCGACTTTAAGCTCGAGCAGTTTGAATGAGGGTACTAAAGCTGTACTGTGCTACACTGCATTACGTTGATAGGGATCTACATCAATGTCATTTGGGAGGCTTTGGTCATACTGGCGAGGTACGTGGACATTTCCACTGAAATAATCGGATAAAGTTGGTCGCCCTGTTTGTCACTTCTGGTCGCATCATCCACACGATATGATGGCCGCAGAGTGCGCACAATTTGCTGACGTTGTTCTAGCTTAATTCACGCCAAGGTTTGTTTTCTGCACGGTGAGCACCGCAGATTTCATCAATCAGCTCAGATGCGATAATCTGGAGTTTCTACAGGTTGAGTGCTATTGGGTAGATGGCAGGAGCGCAACTTTAAAATCTTCCCCGTGTATCATCAATAGCAGTGGTGCGAAGGTTAGTTTGCACCCACAGTCGAAAGAATCTGTCTGCAATTGCCATGGTTATATCCTCACCGTTCTGGAAATGTGATGCTACCTGCTCCCTCTGCCCCTCTTCCCCTTAGCAAAGAGGAGAGATGTGGCAGAAAATTCAACCTGCATCGTCGGCGTAGCGTCTTTTCAGGTCTCCATTCGAGGAAATTTGCATTCATAAGGCAAAATTTTACCGCTTGCGTTGTTATAGCGGTCCGAAAGTTCGTACTGCTAAGCAGTGTTCTGACCTCTTTATCTTGACCAGCGTAGTCCACATGCACTTTGGACGGCGTACATTCTTTTCTTCCACGTTATGCATGTGGCTGGATACGAGGCATAGGTGAGGTAATTAAGTCTGCTGGCAACGTGTCCGTGGCAGTTGAAGGCAGTGGTTTGCACTTCGCTTTTCCCAGTATCTGTACAGGGTACGACCTCTTTGAATGCACCTGCCATTTAGTTGAGGCACAAAACCAAGTCGTTTGTCGTTTCAGTGGGCAATTTTCATGGCGGATGTCGTGTACATTGTGTAACTCTGATTTGACCAACCTTCCGCAATTTGAAGAACTGGGCCTGCAACTTTAACAAAGTTAATGCGGTGCATGGTAAATGGCATACCACCTTTGGTGAGAGGTATTGAGAAGATAAACTGCCCCATGAAGTATTCATACACAGCAGGACACCAACGAGTATTTTCTAAGCAGTTTACCGTCTGCCTCGTGCTGTCGCTGTTATGCTGGTTTCACTACAGATTGCCATCTTTTGCTGGTGTTGACCTGTGCCATCTAATGCGGCAGGGCAGAGTTGATTAAGTGAATGAACCCGTTTTCTGGACGCGAGCCTGTTACACGTTCTACAGAGTCTTCACCCAGTAAGCACGCATCAGCAAAGATTTGAGCTTGACCAGTTAAAAGGTTACCGAACAACATATTTACAGCATTTAAGCTGTCATTTTCAGTGGCAAGAATGTGGAGGACGGATGCGCCATTCCAGTCGTAAGTTGAGTTCAACATCGCTTCCATAAAGTCGCCATTTGGACGATGGTCTGTCCAATGACGTTGACCTTGAAACCTGCTGCAATCGCATTATGACCTCAACGCTTCTGCCAAAGTTGAGTTCAGCCAATTTTGGATTGGGACCATTAAATCACGTGACGATGATGGTCGATTTTGACTAAAGTTTTTACGTAACTCAGCTCTTTCTCCGCAGTCATTTGATTTTCTGGTGCGTTTTACACCAACGCCGTCATGCAGTATTCGTTAGCCCATTGAAGTGCAAAATTCGTATTCTTCATGGTCGTAAATGCCACGGTCGATGGCGGTAATTTCAGACATATCCACGTATTCGTTACGCAGCACCCTAAAGTATTTCGGAAGAATGGATCTGGCTACAATAGAACCCGTGATACCCATCGAAACAGATCCGATGAGAGGTAAGATTTACCGCGTAAAAGTTGTCTAGGCTAAACCAGTACGGGCAAAAACGTAATAATCACGCACATCCGCTGGAATAGTTTGTCGTCTGCTACTTCGTGGCTGTAACAGAGAAAGCAGGTAAAACCAAGTTGGTTATGCAGCCAAGGGCTGCCGCTTAAACAACTCGCCCCTGAAGGTTCGTGTACCATTGAAACCCCAAATCGCTTTTGGTGTGTGTGGATCCATATCACGGTTTTCCAGAACCATAGCACCAGCAGGGGTTACCGTAATCACCGCACCGACATTCTCATCGCTTTAATTTTCTGCACAAGCGGCAGATTCTGCCACGCCACCGATGCAGCTGTCTGCGATTACACATCATTCCACGAAATCGCCATTGCGATGCGACGAACTTGAGTCTAATCAATTTCGCCACAGCTGCCATATTCATTGTTTGATCTTCGAGTGATTCACGCACTCCCTAAAATGGCGACCAAGTCGATGGTTGCGGCGGATACCACTCACGGAGTGGATTTCAAAAGCAGTCATAGCATTTCTCCTGATTGGTTGAATAAAGAAAATTTCTGTTTTTATTATTACAGGAGAAACCACTTTTGAATAAAAAACGCCATTTTATGTCTGCGTTTTGTGAACGAGATTCACAAAAATAACCGCTTTAGTAGATTAGAGGAAAGGAACTACCCGTTTTCGCCCAAAAGTGGCGGAAACAGGGCATAGTTTATCTTTACAAATTGCTAAAAACAACCGCTAGAATTTCTTCCAGTGGTTGAAAATTTATCTATTCAACATTACAAGGTTGGTACGATATATATGATTGCTGTGAATGTCTTCACATCTATTCGAGGCACAACCCGTCAAAGTCATCGCCACGACCATAACCATGATAATCAGAAATATCTCAGTCCTTTTACTGTGTCTTCCCTCGTAAAAGGCGTTGATCACAATTGAAAGGGCTAGGTTTATGTTGTGCTATTTTAGGCTAAACAGCTAAATCGCCCAAACCACCTCCGTTCTTGCTTGATAATCTGCCAAAATTTCGCCTGTTAATAGCTTATCTGTAAACAGCTTATCTCACTTCTTGTAAAATCGCATAGTCTCAAACACATCCTTACGCTCAATTTTGGAATGATGATCTGCCACTAGAAATTTTTGCTTACTCATTGCAAGTGACTTTGCGTTTAAACTGTAAATTGAGTTGGTTAGATTCCCAAATTGCTCCTTCATAAATTCCTGTGCATGAGAAAATTGCGATATCAATATGTAAGCGTGAGAAAAGATGCTCGGAAAAAGGGCCATAAAAGGCATCGTATTTTTCGGAATAAATTCCGCCTGTGGCAATTGTTTTCGATATGTGGTTTATGGGCAAGCGAATGGATTATCCGCATGAGCTTGTGATAATTTGCACGAATGTTGGGTAAGCGTTGGCTATGTACCACCAGTTGAGCTTTGCATCAAGTACAAATCACTGCATCTTCAAAAGCTATACGCGAATCAGCTCAGCAATATGTACCGTCATTGTGGGATTTCTTGCAGCAAGATTGTCCGATGTTCTGGCTTTGCAAACTCATTGCTCCCGTGCAGTGCGATAGAGAGTTTGTTTTGGTCAGCGAGTTTGTTTAAATCGCGTCGGATAGTTTCAATTGATACCCCTAAATTCTCAGGCAAGTTCGGCAGACCTCGCTTTTTCATACTCTTTACATGTACTCTAAAAATCAGCTCGTGGCGTTTTTCCATCATCACATCCTGTAGTTTATCGGAAAAGATTTGCCAATTTGGGCGAAATCAGACCGCTTGTCGAGCAAGAAAGACGGAATTAGGAGGAGATCACAAAAATTTACCATAGCATAAAATTTTGTTTGTGGTGTGAAACGAAGTTTTTACGCACGTAAGCGTAGAATTTTAGCTGAATTTTTGGTAAGGAAGTATATTTCTTTAGTTGTTGATGACATAACAACTAAAACAAGTCTTATAAAAATTATCTATTTAAATGCTACTAAACTACACAGGTGTTTTGTGAATCATCATCATCGAGCGAATCTCTATGGATTTTGATAAGCAATAGATATGACAAGATATTTTCTGCATTAACATATAGGTTTGGTGCTAGGAAAATGGCTCAGTACTCGGAGATCCTTCAGGAATGTATAAAAAGCAAAATATGTAGATTCTGATGAGTTAATCGATTATATCGGTGATTATTGCATGGAATACCATGCAATTATGAGCCTACATGATATAGCTGATGAAAGAAATGAATTAGAACAGTTTATTTTAGCTACTGCAGCTACTATAAAGAATAAAAAGAACAGAGGTTTTAGCATTTGGGTATTAAAAGGATTTATTTATCTAACAACAACATTGATATTAATGATGTAGATATAAATGGATTATGATGTTGAACATGATTTTTGAAGAGTTAAATCATTTCTAGCTTTTGTGGGGACATATTGAAGCCATAGAAAAATAGCCTTATTTTGCGCCTCACCAGGCGGTGGTAGTAAAAGATGAAGTATGCGTTCAGTATTGGACTATTGCGGCGAATTTTGGATCTGTAAAATCCAGACTAGCTCAGTCTCTTATTTATGGGAAATTAGAGGTCTAAATTTAATCCAGAAAAAGTAATTTATTATTATAAATGTGCAGCAAATCATGGGAGATCAGAATCAATAGATTTCGTAAATAAGCATCATATCAGATATCGATTCTCCTACAATCTCAGAGATAGATAGCGTAATACAAGAAAAGATGACACAAAAAGAAAATATCACCTAATAAAGATGGCTTTAGCCTGAAGATCTTGGAGGTATAGTGGCTATAGGGTATATAATATATGAGGTATATAATTTTTATTAAATAAATTTGAGATATGATTGTGTTTTAAGAGGTTGTTATGGATAGAATGTAAGTATTATTATCTTTTTATGTATCGTGTCTTTTGGTTATAAGACATTTAATAAGTATTTTCCTGGATTTTTGATTCTGAATTAGAAAATAAAATAATGTGTGCAAGGGTGGCATCTCAGATGGGGATTATAATGCCGAAAAGATAGCAACTAAAAAGACCATAGATTATCTGCAAAAAGAAAACATCAATTTAAGTCAGCAAAAACTTATGATGATTGGAGCATGTAGACAATGATATTTTGGAATTATACAAGCTAAATAGCTATGGGAAGGATGTCTCGTATTGCTGATGTGTATGACTTTTGGTATGTCAGAAATTGTATAATGATTAAAATAGAAAGTTAAATTCCAAATAGGTGTCTCGCTAGCCTGAAAGGGTGAAACGACAAGACGGGTAATTCACTACCGCAAGTAGTTAACGAAGAAAAAGCAATGTTATCCATTGCTTTTTAGAGGAATACACAGTTGATACAAAAAGAGTATTAAAACCTGCTCGAATTTCGCAAAGAATTTGCCAAAAAGAGCAAAAATCTTTTATAATCTTCAACCATTTTTGCAGACAGTTTTTCGGCTGACGAATTATCGTCAGCCTTTTGTGCTTTATAAAATTCGAGCGAACTTTGTCATTTTAGTGGCTGAATTTGCAAATTCCTTCCCTTTTTAACCGCTTGCAGTAGTGATTTTTGACTCAAGAGGAAAAAAAGGAAAATGACACATCGTACTCTATTTTAATGCCACTTCCAGCCGAGTTTTCTCGTGTGGATTGTGAAATCTCAACCAAATACATAAAAAAATCAGAGGCTATCTACAAATGGCATACTCTATATTCCGAGAAAAAGCGTATTCGTAAGAGCTTTGGTAAACGTCCACAAGTTCTGAACGTACCTTATCTATTAACTCTCCAACTTGATTCTTACGAGAAATTTATTCAACAAGATTCAGAAGGACAACAAGGTTTAGAAGCGGCATTCCGTTCTGTATTCCCGATTGTGAGCAACAACGGTGCAACAGAATTACAATACGTTTCTTACGAACTTGGTGAGCCTGTTTTTGACGTACGTGAATGTCAAATTCGTGGCACAACCTATGCTGCTCCATTACGTGTGAAATTGCGTCTTGTAACTTTTGACCGCGAAGCTGCAGCAGGCACGGTAAAAGATATTAAAGAACAGAACGTATATGGGCGAAATCCCATTAATGACCGACAACGGTACTTTCGTGATCAATGGTACTGAGCGTGTTATCGTTTCACAATTACACCGTAGCCCTGGTGTGTTCTTTCCGATTCTGACAAAGGTAAAAACCCACTCTTCAGGTAAAGTGCTTTATAACGCACGTATTATTCCTTACCGTGGTTCTTGGTTAGACTTTGAGTTCGATCCAAAAGATAACTTATATGCACGTATCGACCGTCGTCGTAAATTACCTTCAACGATTATTCTTCGTGCGTTAGGCCACACCTACGGAAGAAATCCTTTCGATGTTCTTCGAAAAAGTGAAATTTACCGTTTCAGGCGATAATAAGTTACAAATGGAACTTGTGCCAGAGCGTTTACGTGGTGAAACGGCGTTATTCGACATTGAAGCAGACGGTAAAGTTTACGTAGAAAAAGGTCGTCGTATTACGGCAAAACACACGCGCGATTTAGTGAAAGCGGGTGTGACCAAAATTGATGTACCAGTGGAATACATCGTGGCAAAAGTGTCTGCGAAAAGATTACGTGAATTTTAGAAGATGGCGAGATTATCTGTCCCTGCGAATATGGAAATCTCTTTTAGAAATGTTAGCGAACCTTTCACAGGCAGAGCTATAAAGAGATCGAGTATTATTCACCAACGATTTAGACCACGGGCCTGATATCTGAAAACGTTACGTGTAGATCCAACTTACGACCGCTTATCGGCCTTAGTGGAAATCTATCGTATGATGCGTCCTGGCGAGCCACCAACAAAAGAAGCGGCAGAAGGCTTATTCGATAATATGTTCTTCTCGCAGATCGTTATGACTTATCAGCTGTAGGTCGTATGAAATTTAACCGCTCTTTAGGCATTGCAGAAGGCGAAGGTTCTGGCGTATTAAGCAACGATGATATCATCGGTGTGATGAAGAAACTCATCGAAATCCGTAATGGTCGTGGTGAAGTAGACGATATCGACCACTTAGGTAACCGTCGTATCCGCTCTGTGGGCGAGATGGCAGAAAACCAATTCCGTATTGGTTTAGTACGTGTAGAACGTGCAGTGCGTGAGCGTTTATCTTTAGGCGATTTAGACGGTGTAACCCACAAGATTTAATCAATGCGAAACCAATTTCTGCAGCAGTAAAAGAGTTCTTTGGTTCATCACAACTTTCGCAATTTATGGACCAAAATAACCCGCTTTCAGAGGTAACACACAAACGTCGTATCTCTGCACTTGCCCAGGCGGTTTAACCCGTGAACGTGCAGGCTTTGAGGTTCGAGACGTACACCCAACTCACTATGGTCGTTTGTGTCCAATTGAAACCCCAGAGGTCCAAACATCGGTTTGATCAACTCACTTTCTGTGTATGCACGTACTAATAACTATGGCTTCTTAGAAACCCCATTCCGTAAAGTGGTGAATGGTCAAGTAACCGAAGATATTGAGTACTTATCTGCGATTGAAGAAGGTAAATACGTGATTGCACAGGCGAACTCAAACTTAGACGAAGAGTTCCGCTTTACTGATACTTTTCACGTCACTTGCCGTGAGCAAGGCGAATCTGGTTTATACAAACCTGAAGATGTTCACTATATGGACATTTCAACCAGCAAGTGGTATCGGTTGCGGCAGCATTGATTCCGTTCCTGAGCACGACGATGCGAACCGTGCGTTGATGGGAGCGAACATGCAACGTCAAGCAGTTCCAACATACGTGCGGACAAACCATTAGTCGGTACGGGTATGGAAAAACCAATCGCCCTCAGACTCTGGTGTCGCGGTAGTTGCAAAACGTGGTGGTTTAGTACAATGCGTTGACGCATCACGTATCGTGGTGAAAGTAAACGAAGATGAAAACTATCCCCGGTGAAGCAGGTATCGACATCTACAACTAATTAAATACACCCTGTTCAAACCAAAACACCTGTATCAACCAAATTCCTTGTGTGAACTTGAGCGAACCAGTCGCTCGTGTAGATTCTTGCTGATGGTCCTTCAACAGACTTAGGTGAATTGGCATTAGGTCAAAACATTCGCGTGGCATTCATGCCTTTGGAATGGTTATAACTTCGAAGACTCAATGTTAGTGTCTGAGCGTGTGGTTCAAGAAGACCGCTTCACGACAATCCACATTCAAGAGTTATCTTGTGGGCACGTGATACCAAATTAGGTGCAGAAGAGATCACAGCCGATATTCCAAACGTAGGGTGAATCTGCAGTAAGCAAACTGGATGAATCAGGTATTGTTTATGTAGGTGCGGAAGTGAAAGGTGGTGACATCTTAGTCGGTAAAGTGACCCTAAGTGAAACCCATTAACCCCTGAAGAGAAACTTCTCCGTGCGATCTTCGGTGAAAAGCGTCTGACGTGAAAGATTCTTCATTGCGCGTGCCAAACGGCACTTCAGGTACGAGTTATCGACGTTCAAGTCTTCACTCGTGATGGCGTAGAAAAAGATAAACGTGCATTAGAAATCGAAGAAATGCAGCTTCGTGAAGCGAAAAAGACTTAACCGAAGAGTTAGAGATCTCAGAAGCGGGCTTATTCACCCGTGTTCGCAGCCTCTAATTGAAGGTGGCGTGGCTGAAGCAGAATTAGATAAAGTGGCTCGCGAAAAATGGTTAGAGCAAACTTTTAGAAGATGAAGCAAACACAAACCAATTAGAACAGCTTGCTGAACAGCACGAAGAGTTACGCAAAGAGTTTGAACGTAAACTTGAAATAAAACGTAACAAGATTATCCAAGGTGACGATTTGAGCGCCTGGCGTGTTGAAAGTGGTGAAAGTGTACCTTGCGGTGAAACGCCAAATCCAACCAGGGGATAAAATGGCGGGTCGTCACGGTAACAAAGGGTTATCTCAAAAATCAACCCAGTTGAAGATATGCCGTATGATGAAAAACGGTCAGCCAGTGGAAATCGTATTGAACCCATTGGGCGTACCATCTCGTATGAACATTGGTCAGATTTTAGAAACCCACTTAGGTTTAGCTGCGAAAGGTATCGGTGACCAAATCAACGCAATGATCAAACAGCAACAATGTGTGAGCGAAATTGCGTGAATATATGCAAAAAGCGTATGACTTAGGTCACGGTTCACAAAAAGTGGATTTAAGCACTTTCTCTGATGAAGAGATTATGCGTTTAGCTCAAAACCTCCGTAAAGGTTTACCACTTGCAGCACCAGTGTTCGACGTGCGTACGAAACTGAAATCAAAAGGCTTATTAGAGCTTGGTGGCTTACCATCACGGTCAAATTACTTATTTGATGCGTCGCACAGGGGAAATTGAGCGTCCTGTAACTGTTGGTTATATGTATATGCTCAAATTGAACCACTTAGTTGATGACAAAATGCACGCACGTTCAACAGGTTCTTATAGTCTTGTTACTCAACAACCGCTTGGTGGTAGAGCTACAATTCGGTGGTCAGCGTTTCGGTGAGATGGAGGTTTGGGCATTAGAAGCATACGGTGCGGCTTACACCTTACAAGAAATGCTAACGGTGAAATCGGATGACGTGAACGGTCGTACGAAGATGTATAAAAACATCGTGGACGGCACGCACTATATGGAACCAGGTATTCCAGAGTCGTTCAACGTAATCACCAAAAGAAATCCGTGCATTAGCGATTGATATGAGTTGGATGAGGCGAATTGAGTTTTGACGGAGAAAGAAAGCTCCCTCTTTAGAAAAGAGGGCAGGGGGAGATTTGATAGTGATATTAACTTCCTCGGAATTCCGTTTTGGTTACTGCTAAATCTTCTAACCCCTCTTTACAAAAGAGGGGGATCAAAAAGTAGGGGCATCAATAAGCGGTAAAATTTCGCAAACATTTTGCAAAATCGACCGCTTACAATCGACAAAATTTTCATAAGGTGGGCATTTGCCCACCAAACACAAACAACCTCAAACTAGGGCAAAAAGTGAAAGACTTAGTTAAGTTTTAAAAGCACAATCTAAATCAAACGATGATTTTGATGTAATTAAAATTGATAGCCTCACCAGATAAGATCCGTTCTTGGTCTTTCGGTGAAGTGAAAAACCAGAAACTATCAACTCACCGTAGCTTAAACCAGAGCGTGATGGTCTTTTCTGTGCGCGTATCTTCGGGCCAGTAAAAAGATTACGAATGTTTACGTGGTAAATCAAACGCTTAAAACACCGCGGTGTGATTTGTGAAAAATGTGGCGTTGAGGTAACCCAAACTAAAGTTCGTCGTGATCGTATGGGTCATATCGAATTAGCTTGTCCTGGCACACATCTGGTTCTTAAAATCATTACCGTCCCGTATCGGTTTAATTTTAGATATGCCATTGCGTGATATTGAACGCGTGCTTTTATTTTCGAAAGCTATGTGGTCACAGAACCTGGTATGACTGATTTAGAAAAAGGTCAGTTATTAACCGAAGAACAATTCCTTGATGCAGAAGAGCGTTGGGGCGATGAGTTTGATGCGAAAATGGGTGCAGAAGGTATCAGCGTTATTACGCGATATGGATTTAGACACTCAATGTGAAATGATGCGTGAAGAGTTACAAGAGACTAACTCTGAAACCAAACGTATTACTAAACGCTTAAAAATTATCAGAAGCTTTCCAACAATCTGGCAACAAACCTGAGTGGATGATAATGACTGTATTACCAGTGCCTCACCAGATTTACGTCCATTAGTGCCACTGATGGTGGTCGTTTTGCGACATCAGATTTGAATGATTTATACCGTCGTGTGATCAACCGTGACATAACCGTTTAAAACGCTTATTAGACCTAGTAGCACCAGATATCATCGTACGTAACGAAAAACGTATGTTACAAGAGTCTGTGGATGCGTTATTAGACAACGGTCGTCGTGGTCGTGCAATTACAGGTTCAAACAAAGCGTCCATTAAAAATCTTTGGCAGATATGATCAAAGGTAAAACAAGGTCGTTTCCGTCAAAACTTATTAGGTAAATGCGTTGACTATTCAGGTCGTTCGGTAATTACCGTAGGTCCATACTTACGTCTTCACCAATGTGGTTTACCGAAAAATGGCATTGGAATTATTCCGTCCATTTATTTATTCAAAATTAGAATCTCGTGGCATTGCATCAAGCAATTAAAGCTGCGAAGAAAATGGTTGAGCGTGAAGAACCGATCGTATGGATATTCTTGCAGAAGTGATTCGTGAACACCCGATTCTTCTTAACCGTGCACCAACACTTCACCCGTTTAGGTATTCAGGCGTTCGAACCAATCCTTATCGAAGGTAAAGCAATCCAGTTACACCCACTTGTTTGTGCGGCGTTCAACGCGGACTTCGATGGTGACCAAATGGCGTTCACGTACCATTAACGTTAGAAGCGCGGTTAGAAGCGCGTGCGTTAATGATGTCTACCAACAACGTACTTTCACCAGCAAGTGGTGATCCAATTATCGTTCCATCTCAAGACGTTGTATTAGGTTTGTACTATGTGACCTCGTGAGAAAGTCAGCGGTAAAGGCGAAGGAATGTCTTCTTAGACCCACGTGAGGCGGAAAAAGCCTATCGCACAGGTCAAGCAGAGTTACACTCACGCGTTAAAGTACGTATTACAGAATATGTGAAGAATGAAGCGGGCGAATTTGAGCCGAAAACTTCATTGATCGATACCACAGTTGGTCGTGCAATTTTATGGATGATCGCAACCGAAAGGTATGCCATACAAATTGTTCAACCAAACGTTAGGTAAAAAGCGATTTCTAAGCTCATCAACGAATGTTACCGTCGTTTAGGCTTGAAAGAGTCTGTATTACTTGCTGACCAAGTAATGTACACAGGTTTCGCATATGCGGCACGTTCTGGTGCATCAGTGGGTATCAACGATATGGTGATCCCAGCACAGAAAGAAGAGATCATCCGTGCAGCAGAAGCTGAGTTGGCTGAGATCCAAGAGCAATTTAACTCAGGTTTAGTAACCGCAGGCGAACGTTATAACAAAGTGATTGATATTTGGGCAGCAGCGAACGAACGCGTTACAAAAGCGATGATGGACAACCTTTCAACGGAAGAAGTGATTAACCGTGAAGGTAACCCAGAAAAACAAGCTTCATTCAACAGCATCTTTATGATGGCGGACTCTGCTGCACGTGGTTCTGCAGCTCAGATTCGTCAGTTAGCAGGTATGCGTGGTTTGATGGCTCGTCCAGATGGCCTCGATCATCGAAACCCCAATCACAGCGAACTTCCGTGAAGGCTTGAACGTTCTTCAATACTTTATTTCAACCCACGGTGCGCGTAAAGGTCTTGCCGATACGGCGTTGAAAAAACAGCGAACTCAGGTTACTTAACTCGTCGTTTAGTAGATGTAGCATTAAGACTTAGTAATCATCGAAGATGATTGTGGTACTTCAGAAGGTATCGTGATGACACCCTCGACATTGAAGGTGGCGACGAGAAAGTGCCATTACGCGAACTTGTGTTAGGTCGTGTGCGGCTGAAGATGTACTAAAACCAGGTTCAGAAGAAGTATTAATTCCGCGTAACACCTTAATCGATGAGAAAATGGTGATGTGATTGATGAGAACCCTGTTGACAGCATGCAAAGTACGTTCTGTTGTAACCTCAGACACCGATTTCGGTGTGTGTGCGAAATGTTACGGACGTGACTTGGCTCGTGGTCACCTAATCAACCAAGGTGAAGCAGTGGGTGTTATCGCAGCACAACCAATCGGTGAACCAGGTACACAGTTAACCATGCGCACGTTCCACATCGGTGGTGCGGCATCTGCGGCAGCCAAAGAGTCTAGCGTACAAGTGAAAACAACGGTACGATCGGGTTAGCAAACGCGAAATTCGTTACTAACAAGGATGGTAAAGTTGGTATTAACTCACGTAACACCGAATTAACCGTGATCGACACTGTGGCCGTACCAAAGAGAACTATAAAGTCCCTTACGGTGCAGTGCTTTTCTAAACACGACGGTGATGAAGCGGCAGTGAGAAGCAGTTGCAAACTGGGATCCGCATACTATGCCGAGTTATCTCTAGAGGTGATCAGGTCGCATCCAATTCAGCGACATCGTGATGGTTTAACCGTTACCCGTCAAACTGATGAATCAACAGGTTTATCATCTATCGTGGTACAAGATGTGGGTGAGCGTGCAACTGCAGGTAAAGATTACGTCCAGCATTACGTTCTAGTGGATGCACAGGGTAACGACATCTTAATCTCAGGCACAGACATACCAGCACAATATTTCTTACCAGGTAGCGATTGTAACGCTTGATGATGGTGCAGAAATCGCAGTGGGTGAAGCATTAGCACGTATTCACAAGAATCTGTGGGTACGAAGGATATTACTGGTGGTCTTCCACGCGTAGCTGACTTATTCGAAGCATCGTAAACCGAAAAGAGCCAGCAATTTTGGTAGAAATCTCGGTATCGTTTCATTCGGTAAAGAAACCAAAGGTAAACGCCGCTTAGTAATCACTCCTGCAGAGGCGAAGCATACGAAGAAATGATTCCAAAATGGCGCCAGCTCAACGTATTTGAAGGCGAAAATGGTACAACGTGGTGATGTGATCTCGATGGCGCAGAAACGCCACACGACATCTTACGCTTTACGTGGCGTACGCGGTAACGAACTACATCGTAAACGAAGTGCAAGAAGTTTACCGCTTACAAGGGGTATTAACGACAAGCACATCGAAGTGATCGTTCGCCAAATGTTGCGTAAAGCGATTATCACTAACGCTACGACTCTGAATTCTCGAAGGGGAACAAGTCGAAGTGGCACGCGTGAAAATTGCGAACCGCAAAGCGTGCAGCCGAAGGCAAACCGTTGGTAGAATTTGTCGGAATTGTTTGGATACCAAAGCATCGCTTGCGACTGAGTCATTTATCCCAGCGGTATCGTTCCAAGAAACTACCCGTGTACTTTACTGAAGCAGCCGTTGCAGGGTAAACAAGACGAATTACGTGGCTTAAAAAGAGAACGTTATCGTAGGTCGTTTAATCCCAGCTGGTCAGGTTTTGCTACCACAAAGCACGTGCAGAAAACGTGCATGGCAGCTGCAGGACAAGCGGTTGATTTTGCAGAAACTTTTCGCAAATCCAACTAACAGCTTTGCCACTGATGCAGACATTGAAGCAGAATTTGAGTTCGTCGCCGACGACGCAACCCAAAAGCCTCGCAGCGTTATTAAACGCGAGATGGAATCGGAAGAGTAATCTGTAGTAATTGTAGGTGGGCTGCTGAGTTTATCGAAGCATTAGCCCACCGATTAGAGAAAGCCCTTTGCAGACTTTGCGTTCTGAGGCTTTTGTTGTCATAATGAAAATCTTTTGCTAAAGCGATGATGAAGTAATAGAAAAAGAATTATTTCTGAACGGATTAAATTTTAGAAGAAAATTGGGGATTGCGCCGAGGAAAGGTATAATTCCTCAATTTTTGACGATAAAGAGAACATTATGAGCAATATTCCATTAAGAAACGAACAAGAAATTGAGAAACTTCGTGAAGCCTGCAAGCTGGCTTCCGATGTATAGTGATGATCGAACCCTACGTAAAAGAGGGGGTGAGCACGGGCGAATTAGACCGCATTTGCCACGAATATATGGTTATTGGGCAGAAAGTGATTCCAGCCTGCTTAAATTATCATGGTTTCCCAAAATCAACCTGCATCTCTATCAATGAAGTGGTTTGCCACGGCATTCCAAGTGATGATAAAAAGCTGAAAAAGGCGATATCGTGAACATTGATGTAACGGTGATCAAAGACGGCTATTTCGGCGATAACTCAAAAATGTATGTAGTAGGCGAGCCTTCTGTTCGCGATAAACGCTTATTAGAAGTACACAAGAATCACTTTACATCGGCTTACGCCAAGTAAAACCAGGCATTCGCTTAAAAGAGATTGAACTGCGATTCAACAATATGTGGAAAAGAAGGTTTCTCGTGGTGCGTGAATATTGCGGACACGGTGTAGGCACGGAATTCCACTCGCGATCCACAGGTCTTGCACTCACAACGGTGACGATAGTGGCGTAGTGTTAAAGGAAGGGATGGTGTTTACGATTGAGACCGATGGTCAATGCGGGCAAAAAAGAGATTCGTACTATGAATGATGGTTGGACGGTAAAAACCAAAGACCGTAGCCACTCAGCTCAATATGAACACCAAATTGTGGTGACCAAAGATGGCTGTGAAGTGATGACCATTCGTGATGAAGAAATTGCCGAAGGGCGAATTTCGCGTGCCATGGTGAATGTGTAAAATTTAATTAAGTAAAAGGCCGATTGATGTTCACCAATCAGCCTTATTTTTTACTCTTTTGGCAAGCGTTTAATCGAGAGGATTAAACCACCCCAGATAATGACTAACGCTGCAACCATCATTAAAATTGCTGATGTGCTCATATTATTTCTCCACGTTAAATTCAGATTGCGTTTTTCCACGGTAAGCGAGAAAAGGATAAACGCCACAATCACTAAAGAGAATTGCCATTCCCCAACCGAAAGTATTAACAAACCAGCTTGGATAACCCTCATAGCCTTCGGTAAACACTTACACCTTCACTTAACAGCATAAACGCTAAAACACCCGTGGTAACAATAATGCATAAACGCCAGATGTGCCCACTTTAAATGATGAGGTTTTGTTAATGTGGTGACCTAATGTGCTAAGTTTGCCATTCGTACAATTGCAATTAAGGCAGCAAAGCGACCGCTACAATACCGAAATAGTTCACGAATTTATCCATAACATCCAACATCGGCAGCCTGTAGTAGTACCGAATAAGATAACGAGACGATCATCATTGGAACGCCTACTGCGAAAGTTGCAGTCACACGTCCCATTTTTAAGTTTATCTTGGATCGCTGCGATAATAACTTCAATCACCGAAATGAAGGAGTTAAGGCAGCAAAAAGTAAGAGAACCAAAGAATAATACTCCTAATACGCTTCCCATTGGTGCTTCGTTGATAATAGTAGGGAATGCAAAGAAGGCTAAACCGATACCACCTTTTGCCACCTCACTTACTTCTTGACCTGCGGCAGTAGCCATAAAGCCAAGGGCTGCGAACACGCCGATACCTGCTAACACTTCAAAGCTTGAGTTTGCAAAACCCACTACTAAGCCCGTGCTGGTAAGGTCTGAATCTTTTTCAAGTATGAAGAGTAGGTTACCATAATCCCGAAACAGATTGAAAGCGAGAAGAAGATTTGCCCATAAGCTGCAATCCATACGCTTGGATCTGATAATTTTGACCAATCTGGCGTGAATAACGCATCTAAGCCTTTCGCTGCCCCTGGTAGCGTTAATGAGTAAACCACGAGTGCCACGAACATCACCACCAATACTGGCATTAAAATGCTTGAGCTTTTCGCAATCCCTTTTTGTACGCCAAGGCTAATACTAATAATGCGACAACCCAAACGGCAATCAATGGGCCTGTTACCAAGCTCAACGAAATCAAAGCTCACGCCTTGTGCAATATCGCTCATTTTAAGGAACTCACCTACGAAGAAATCAACAGGTTTATCGCCCCAAGTTTTGCTAAATGAAAAGAAAGTATAAATCGCTGCCCAGCCGAGTACGACGGCATAGTATAAGCCGATGATGACGTTTACCATTACTTGCCACCAACCAAACACTTCAAAGTGTTTATTTAAGCGACGGAATGAGTGGTGCTGGTGGCACGATGGCGGTGACCAATCGCAAAGTCCAAGAAAAGTAGCGGAATTCCTGCGGTTAAAAGTGCTACGATGTAAGGAATGATAAATGCACCGCCACCATTTTCATAAGTGGTATAAGGGAAACGCCAGATGTTCCCCAAGCCTACGGCTGACCCGATAGCTGCCATAATAAACGCTTCGACGACCTGAGAAGGTTTCTCGTTTATGGGTAGTTTGATTAGACACGGAAAAGTTCCTCTAAAAAGTTAAAAATGCAAACAGTTGCTGAGATAAATCAAATAAGTTGCGAATAATTCGCATGGCGTGAAGAATATGCTTACAATCAGAAAGTAAAGAAGATGAATATAAAATTTTTACGCAAAATTAATGAAAAGAATAGTGTTTTCTATTCTGCATTAAGGTTTTTAATGTAGATATTTATACTGATTAACTTGAGATTTTAGTTTTTAGATAGGTACCACATTCAAAAACAGCACGAAGATTTGTTTTAAAAACTTAAGTAAAAATGAATAAAAACGGCTGAGTAGTACTCAACCGTTATATTCAAATTAGAGCATTAGTAAAGCACACGTGCTTTAATTGTACCGTCAATCTCTTTCAAGCGTTTTAGTGCTTCTGAGCTGTCTTCAAGCTGAACATCGATTACTACATAACCAATTTCTGGATCTGTTTGTAAATATTGACCTGCGATATTCACGTTTTGATCCACAAACACTTTGGTTGATTTTGTTTAAAATACCTGGTTTGTTTTGCGGAATGTGTAATAAACGTTTCGCATTATTGTTGGCAGGAAGTGATACTTCTGGAAGTTTACTGCCGATAAAGTTGAGCCGTTGTCTGAGTATTTCACAAATTTATTTGCTACTTCTGTACCAATATTTTCTTGTGCTTCTGCGGTTGAACCACCAATGTGTGGCGTTAAGATAACGTTGTCAAATTTACGTAATGGCGATTCAAACGGGTCGTTGATTGATGCTGGTTCAACAGGGAATACGTCAATAGCGGCACCGCGTAAGGTATTCGCTTCTAAACGAGCCGCCAACGCATCTAAATCCACGACAGTACCGCGTGCGGCATTGATTAAAAATCGCATCCTCTTTAATTGGGCAATGCGTTCTGCACTCATTAAGTTTTTAGTCGAGGCATTCTCTGGCACGTGTAATGAGATTGCATCGCAGCTGAAAGCAACTCTTCTAAACTTGCCACTTGTTGCGCATTACCCAATGGCAATTTATTTTTCGATATCGTAGAAGTAAACCTGCATTCCCACCGCTTCGGCAATCACGCTCAATTGTGATCCGATATGGCCATAACCGATGATGCCTCAATTTCTTACCACAGTACTTCATTTGCACCTGCAGCCGATTTGTTCCCACACACCACGATGCACTTCCATATTTGCTTTCGGTACTTGACGCATTAACAAGATGATTTCGCACACTAATTCCGCCACAGAACGGGTATTTGAGAATGGTGCGTTAAACACAGGAATACCACGATGTTTCGCTTCCGCTAAATCCATAACTTGGTTAGTGCCGATACAGAAACAGCCGATCGCTACTAATTTTTGGGGCGTGTTCCAAAAATCTCTTTGGTTAAATGTGTGCGCGAACGAATGCCCACAAAGTGCGCATCTTTAATTGCTTGATAAGCTCTTCGCCATCTAGTGCTTTTTTGTGATACTCAATGTTGGTGTAACCTGCCGCTTTTAATACTTCCAGTGCGTTTGGGTGCACGCCTTCGAGTAATAAAAATTTGATTTTTGATTTGTCGAGAGAAACTTTAGCCATAGTTATTCCTTATATTTTGTTTAAAGTGAAAATGCAAAAAGCGGTGCGATTTCGCAAAACTTGAGCAAAAATCCACCGCTTGACCTTATTCAATAATTTTGCCCTTCAGGCGTACCAACAATCGTGACGTTTGCGAAACGTTGTGCAAAAATACCATTCGTGACCACACCAGCGATGTTGTTGATGGTGTGTTCCATTCTAAGTGGTTCAAAAATTTTTGAAGTTGTGTACGTCTAAAATCACATTACCGTTATCCGTTACCACGCCTTCACGCCATTCATGGAGAACCACCAAGCGCAACTAACTGACGAGCCACATAAGAACGAGCCATCGGAATCACTTCCACTGGCAATGGGAAAGTTGAACCAAGCACATCGACTTGTTTTGAGCTATCCACGATACAAATAAATTTTTCGCCAAAGAACTCACAATTTTTCACGCGTAATGCTGCACCGCCACCTTTTAACCATTGCACCTAATGGGGTAATTTCATCCGCGCCATCGATATACACATCTAATTCCACAACGTCATTAGCACTAAACACTTCAATGCCCAACGCGCGTAATCGCTCTCTGAAGCTTTAGATGCTGCCACTGCTCCTTTAATTTCATCTTTTATTGAAGCTAATTCATCAATAAAGCACCACGGTTGAACCGCTACCCACGCCAACGATGGTATCTGGTGTCACAAATTTTAGTGCTGCTTTCGCTGCAATTTTTCTTCATTTCTTGTTGGTTCATTACGTTTTCCTATTATTTTTTAAAGATAAAAATTGGTCTCATTGTGCCAAAGAGCAGGCTAAATCAAACGGTAATTTTTTCATAAGTCATTTGAAAAATCTAAAAATAAAAATTTTGTTTTGCTAATTTTCCCCTAATTCTTCCTCTCTAGAATAAAACACCATCAAGAGCAGAGATGCTTTTGGTAATAATGATTTTAAACTCTATGAAAATAAACCATTTTTAAATGCTTATAAGGAGCAACTTATGAAAAAATCAGTAAAAACTTTAGCAGCAACATTATTAGCAGGTGTTATGGCTTTTGGTGCAATCAATGCAAATGCAATGTCACCAAAAGATCAAGAAGCTTTGGGTAAAGCTCAAATCACGGCAGCGCAAGCATTATCTGTAGCACAAGCAAAAATCGGTTCAGATGCGAAAGTAAAAAGCATTGACTTTGAACATAACTACTTTGGTAAAGATCATTTTGAAGTTGAAATATTTACTAACGGTCAAAAACATAAAGTTGCAGTAGATGCAGTAAGCGGTGACATTTTAGGCGTGGAAAGCAAAGCCCCTAAAACAGTGAAAGTTAGCCCAACAGCAGATATTGCACCACAAGTGAGCTTCACTCAAGCAATGGACACCGCAGTGGCAAAAACTGGCGGTAAAGTAGCAGAAGCGGACTTAGAACATAAACGTGGCACTTTTTCTACAAAATTGAAACCGTAAACAACGGCGTGGTTTTATAGTTGCAGTGGATGCAAACAGCGGGCAAATATGATATGCCACAAAAACATGAAAGGTAAACATCATAAACACGATCGCTTTGAAAAAGGTGAACGTCACGAACATCATCAAAATGAAGGCGGTTTCCGTCAAAACTAATCTTATCTTCGCATTAGAGCGATGTCGGCGGATGTATTTCCGCCTATTTTTCGATAAAATCTCGTCAATTTTAACTCTTCATTCTTACTATGCGAATTTTATTGGTCGAAGACGACAAAATGATTGCTGAAGCGGTATCGAACGGCTTGAAAACCGCCCGTTATGCGGTGGATTGGGTAAATAACGGCAATACAGCGGAACAGGCATTAAACAGCCAACAATATGATTTGGTGTTGCTCGATTTGGGTTTACCGGGCAAGATGGTTTGCAGGTACTGAAACATCTCCGCCAAGAGAAAAACAATACACCTGTGCGATTGTCACAGCGCGTGATGATTTGATTGCCGCTTGGCAGGCTTAGACGGCGGAGCGGACGATTACATTACGTAAGCCTTTGATTTGTCCGAATTACTGCACGTATTCGTGCTGTCCTGCGTCGCCAGCGGACAAAAGCACGCCATTGTTAAACAACGGTGCAATCACCAAACCTGACGAACTACCATGTTACTCTTGCTGAGCAACCAACGCCGATTGAGCTCAGCAACAAAAGAGTTTGCCATTCTGCAAGCCTTGATGACAAGACCGGGGATTATCCATTCTCGTGCGGATTTGGAAGATAAAATCTACGCGTGGGGTGATGAAGTGAGCAACGCCATTGATTTTTCTGATTTACGCCTTACGCAAGAAAATAGGTAAAGAGCATATTAAAAATGTGCGAGGCGTGGGGTGGTTGGTAGTCTAAAAATTAGTGATACCTCGGATAACAACTTTACCCTAAGAGTAGAAAAATGAAAAACTCAATCCAACTCAAACTCACTTTAGCTTTCACCGCCCTTTTCACCGTGGTGGCAGGGCTGGTGGGCGGTGTTTCGTTCTACGATATTTACCGCGAAACGTACAAACTGCAAGACGATATGTTGGTTCAGCTTTCGGGCTTCGTCAATTCCGTGGAAAATCCGACCGCACTTTCGGGGGATTTTCGTCCGCCACGCGATAACGATGCACGAATTTATATGCATTTTGAACGAAACGGCACGGATACAAAAAGTCTTCCGCTGAATTTCTCACAGCAAAATGGAAGATGGTTCTATACGCTCAGAAAAAGATGGCAAAAATACAAAAGAATCAAACCGCACAAAAGAAAACCGCTTTTGTTTTACGTTGAAAAACGCACGATTATACACGCCTACGTTCGTAACACACCCAACGGCAAGATTATCACGCCCAAGAAAAATGAATATCGTGAAGAACTAGCATTCCTGCAGTGCATGGCAGAGCGTAATTCCGCTGATTGTGTTGTTGCCGTTGATTATTTTGCTGACCATTTGGATAGTCCGTCTTGCAATGAAGCCTGTAGACAGACTTTCTCACAAGCTGGAAAAACGCCACGAGCAAAATCTTACACCATTGCCGACGGAGAAAATCTGACGAAATTGCTGATTTGTGGAAATCAACCGCTTGTTGGGGCGAACCGATGAATTTATTCAGCAACAAAAACGCTTTATTGCGGATGCATCACACGAATTGCGTAGTCCGATGACCGCTCTTTCCTTGCAAGTAGAGCAACTCGCTCATCAAGATTTGCCTGCTGAAGCCAAAACTCAACTTTATCCAAGTGAAACACAGCATTCAACGTAGTCGCAACACAGAACAGCTGCTTTCATTGGCTCGCATTCAAAATAACAAAATGGAAAACCACACCGATTGCAACGTGCAGGATATTTTTCCGAGCGTAATTGAGGATGTGCTGCCACTTGCCCTGATAAAGATCAGGATTTGGGCGTAACGAACGATCAAGCAGTCAATTTCCACGGTTCAGAAACGGATCCCTACTTGCTGGTTAAAACGCTGGTGGATAACGCCATTCGCTACACACCAAACGGTAGCCAGATTGATTTAGTGTCAAAAGAGAAAGACGGCAGTATTCAGATCTGCGTAGAAGATAACGATAACGGCATTCCCCCAGAAGAACGCCAACGCGTGCTGATCCATTCTACCGTATTCTTGGCACAGAACAACAAGGCTCAGGGCTTGAGCTTGGCGATTACTGAGGAAATTGTGAAAAATTATGGTGGAAAAATTGAGTTAAAAGATTCAGTGAATTTTGAAAACGGGATTGTTGGTGGAGGTTTATTTGCCTACAAGCGGTCAAATTTAGAAATGTAAAAGTGATTAAGGCGACATAATTTGTCGCTTTATTTCGTTATACTCCACACAGTTTAAATCAATGGGAGAATAAAAATGTTTGAGACAATTTTTCAAGAACAATATGATTATTTTTGGCTCACTTATCGTTAAAGGTGCAATAAAGTGGTCAATAATTTAGCTTCGCTCATAGGAAACGTGGGTTTTAATATTTTAAAGTTAGAAGAGGTTGGAGATCTGTCTGATAACGTTATAACTTTTGTTGCTGCTGATAAACTCACTGAAGCGGAATGTAAAAATTGCCTGCTACCTCAAGCACCATTTTTGTGATTGGTTGTGCTTCACCAGTTCAAGAGCCTCAAGCCGATAGCTGTTTTATCTGGAAACTTCGCCTGAATTATGTATCCAAACGCTTATATCAATGATGAAAATGATTGGCGGATACGGTCATGTTATGACGGATTTTACAGATATTAGGCGTGTGTTAATTGAATGTGGTCAACAAAAGCATGTGATTTATATTGAATCAACACACCCCGAAGAAGCTATAGAGTGTAAACCAACTCTCTAATAAACCTATCTCTAGATCAGTAAAAGGGATATTGCTTTAATATGGTAATTGGCGTTGATTTTGAGTTTTCCAATATCTATACCATTATCGATACCATTATCGCAAGGATCGAGGAAGTTAGTTTCTGAAACAACTTTGGTTATTTTTCGGTACGACATTCGATGTGAATAAAACAGGGGAAGAATTAGGCTTAAATATGATTGTAAGTTATTAGGTAAGTGGATTTTGCGAACTTGTTTTACAAAATCCACCGCTTGTTGTTTATGAAAAGATTAGTTACGTTTTCACTGCTTCCGCAATCTCTTCCGCACAGCTTTGGGCTAACGTTGCATCTTCACACTCTACTCATCACACGACTAAGCGCTCTGCGCCTCGACGTGTGCAACAAGATACGTCCTTTCCTGCTAAGCGTTGCCTTCTACCGATTTTGCAACAGCTTTTACTGCTGCTGAGTGGGTTTTCACCACCCGCGAAGCGAACGTCACTAACACTTGCAGGGAAGAGTGACAAGCTTTTGCTAATTCGTTTAAGGTTAGGTTGTGTTTTACCACGTAGCCAATACTCAAGCGAGGCAACAATACCATCACCCGTGGTGTGTTTTTACCCACACGATGATGTGCTCTGCATTTTCACCGCCCAATTTCAGCCTTCTCTTTAATGTGCTCGAGCACATAGCGGTCACCCATTAGCACGCATGAATGGATCGAGTTCTTTTAATGAGAGTTCTAGCTCATATTGCTCATTAATCGTACCCACTACGCCACCTTTTAATTTTACCCGACGTAGCTTCGCGCCAAAATAAACAGAATTTGGTCGCCATCCACTTTGTTGCCTAAGTGGTCTACCATCATACGCGGTCGCCATCACCATCGTAAGCTAAACCGATGTCTGCTTCAGACTCTTTCACCACTTTTTGAAGTGCTTTGATGTCAGTTGCCCCACATTTTTCGTTGATGTTTTAAACCGTTCGGACGTGTGCCGATTTCGATAACATCAGCCCCTAACTCACGCATTACGTTTGGCACATGTGGTAAGTTGCACCCATTCGCACAATCCACCACAATTTTTAAGCCGTCTAAGCTTAATTCGGATGGGAAACCAGCTTTTACAAAATTCAATGTGACGACCCGCCGCATCGTTGATACGGCTTGCTTTTACCAAGGCTAGCTGGAGTCTCACGCAATCCATCGGCTCATCTAACATCGCTTCGATCGCTTCTTCTTACTTCACCTGTGGTAAATTTTTCGCCCACTGATGAGAAGAAATTTGATTCCGTTGTCGTAGTATGGATTGTGAGAGGCTGAAATCACGATCCTGCTTCTGCACGGAAAGTGCGGGTTAAATACGCAATTGCCGGGGTTGGCATTGACCAACGAATACGGCAGATAAACCTGCTGCAGTTAAGCCCGCTTCAAGTGCCCGATTCCAACATATAGCCAGAAATACGGGTATCTTTACCGATAATCACTTTTTCGTGCCTTGAGTCGCAAGCACTTTACCTAGCCGCCAGCCGAGTTTTAACGCAAATTCTGGGGTAATCGGAATTTACCTACTATCCGCGTGCACACCATCTGTACCGAAACATTTGCGAGCCATAAATGTTCCTTATTTTAAAAGTATTGATAAGCTAAGCTGTCGCTTACGTCTTGGTAGCGATAGCCTAATTGATTCTAAATGTTTGGTTAATTCTGCTTCTGAGCCTGCTGTCATAGAGAATGCGGCTATATCACCGTAGTTGCCCCCGTGTGCACGTGGTGGAACAACGAAATATCCCAATTGGTTAGGGCTTGTAAAAATTTAAGCCAATGCCCCTTTTTGCTCAGGGAAATCAAAACGATGAGTTTTTCGTTTTTGAATGCTAGCTGGTCTGCCACCGATCGCACATAACGCACGTGCGTTTTAGCGATGTCACTCATCGATAAGTCGCCCTCACATCGCAACCATTTTGGCGAAGCTCTTCGAGATACTTTCTGCTTTTTCTTGGCTGCCAGAAATGCGTACGCCTACAAAAATACACGCATTGGCATCATCTGCGTGGCGGTAGTTAAATTCTGTCACCGCACGGCTACGCAGAATTTGGCAGAATTTTAAGAAGCTGCCTTTCTGCTCTGGAATAGTTACCGCTAATAAAGCTTCACGTTTTTCGCCAATTTCGCAACGCTCAGAAACAAAACGCAAGGTAGCGAAATTAAGGTTTGCACCTGAGAGCACAAAGCGAGATTTTTCTCCTTCGATGCCGTGCTTTTTCACATATCAAACCTGCAAGCGAGGTTGCGCCCGCAAAGGCTCCGCCACCGCACGCACATTCTCAAAAATATCTTTCAATGCCGCACAGATTTCATCGTTATCGACTAAAACTACATCATCAACATATTGTTTACAAATACGGAAAGGTTTCATCGCCGATACGTTTTACCGCAATACCGTCAGCGAATAAACCTACGTGATCTAAATCGACAGGCTGACCCGCTTTTAATGCGTGATATAAACAAGCAGAGTCTTTGGATTCCACCCCAATGACTTGAATTTCAGCGCAAAAGCTGTTTCACCAACACTGCGATCCCCTGCGATCAAACCACCGCCGCCAACAGGCACAAAAATGCGGTTCAGATCGGAACGTTGTTGAATGAGCTCCATCGCGATCGTGCCTTGTCCTGCAATCACAGCAGGGCATCAAATGGATGAATAAAGGTCATATTCAACTCTTTCGAAAGCTGAAGTGCTTTTTGGCTTTGGCTTCGCCAAAAGTTCGCACCATAAAGCAGCACTTCGCCGCCAAAAACCACGCACCGCATCCACTTTAATACTTGGTGTATTTTTGCGGCATCACGACTAAGGCACGTAAGCAAATGGCTTTTGAAAGCGCGACACCTTGAGCGTGGTTACCCTGAACGCTGCAATCACACCCGCTTCTTTTTGAGCTTTAGAAAGATTAGAAATCATCGCAAATGCTCCGCGTAGCTTAAAAGCTATGCACTGGCTGGCGATCTTCACGTTTGATGAAAATATTATTTTTCAAGCGTGAAGAGAGCTTGTCCATTTTTGTAATGGCGTGACTTTGAGCGAGATCATAAATATTGGAGGAAAGAATCGTTCGTAAATAACCCTGGTAAGATTCAATGGCTGTGCTTGGCATAATGAAATTCGAAAGCAGGAATAAAATTTTTATGATGTAGGGGCGTGTTACGCACGCCCCAAATGGTGTGTATGATGGAAAAGGGCGTAGTTCAACACGCCCCTGCCATCACGGAATAACTCATCATCGACCGCCGCAACCACAGCCGCCGTGATTATGTCCATGATCGTGGTCGTATGATGGTGATGACCACCGCCACAGCAGCCGTGACCTTCTTCTTCATCGCTGTCATGACCACCACAGCCGCAACCATGTTCGTGACCAGAGTGAATGTGGCCGTGTGCGATCTCTTCAAGTTGCTTCACTGTAAAGCCAATTACTTCTACAGAGAAGAGTAATTCTTGACCTGCAAGCATATGGTTACCATCAACCACCATTCATCACCATCTACCTCCGTGATCACAACAGGTAATGGACCTCAAGTCAGTACTGAGCGATAAAACGCATACCTACTCTCTAACCATCTACGCCCATAAATACATCTTTTGGTACACGTTGCACCATATTTTCGTCGTATTCGCCGTAGCCTTCTTCTGGGCTTACACGCACTTCAAAAGTATCGCCAACTGCTTTACCTCTAATGCTTTTCTAAACCTTCAACAAGGTTATCGACCATGTAAGTATTCTAACAGGTTGGTTCGCTGGTGCTTCGTCCACTAATACGCCATCTTGAGTACGTACTTGATAAGCAATGCTTTGTACCATGCGTTTTAGTAATTTTCATTAAAAATGATCCTTTGTTTATATAAAAAATTAACCGCATTGTAGCGGTTTGCATGATATTTGCAAATTGTTCTGACATTCGATCGCTTGTAGGGTATGTAATTCATTTCACGCACATCAATATAGAAAAGCGTGCGTGGATTTTTCAATCCACACACCTTACTATACTAAATAAAAACAAGATCTTAGGCGATAACCTTGCGGTACGGTTTCTTTGTCTTCGAAAGTGACAAACTCCCACGCATTTTCATTCGCGAGCACCGCACGGAGTAATTTATTGTTCACGCCGTGACCTGGTTATAGGCTCTGAAATCACCTAAGATGTTGCCAACCACACATAAAGAGATCACCGATAGAATCAAGCATTTTATGTTTTACCAATTCATCTTTTATAGCGCAAGCCATCTTCATTCAAAATACGGTAATCATCTCAACACAATCGGCATTATCTAAGCTGCCGCTGCAGCTAAACCATCGATTGGAGATATTCCACATCTTTCACTAAAAGTAAAAGGTTCTTGCACGGCTAATTTGCTGAATAACAAAGTTCTCTGCTGAAAGATCCATCGCAAAATGACGGACATCTTTGCTAATCATAGGGTGATTGGAAATCAATGGTGAAATCTAATTTTAAGCCGTTAGCATAAGGTCTGATTTCTGCCCCATTTATCGCCTTCTTCCACGCGCACGGTTTTTTAATACGGATGAATTTTTCGGGGCATTTTGCTCTTCGATACCTGCATCTAAGAAAAGATAGATAAACGGACTTGCACTGCCATCCACTGGAATTTCAGGGCATCAACTTCCACGATCGGGTTGTCTAAACCTAATGCAGCCATCGCTGCATTTAAATGCTCAACGGTTGAAATACGCACACCATCATCGTTGATCATACAAGCTACAAGCTGTGTATCACGAATCGATTCAGCACTTGCGGGAAGTAAAGCAGCAGGTTCTAAATCGGTTCGACATAAATAATCGGTATTGCGGTGCAGGACGCAAAGTGAGGCGTTACTTTTTGCCACTGTGCAAAGCCAACGCCAGTAACTTTGGTTGCTTGTTTTAGGGTTCTTTGTTTAATCATTTTTTATTCCTCGCAAGCGGTCAAAATTAGTGACCGTTTCGCTAAATCCTGAATAGCACTGGTGAGAACATTTGGTTTGGATCAATCGTTCTTGGCTGTTGTTGTTCCAGCATTTGTGGTGCTTGGTTTGCAGCCAGTTGGATGTGGCTGATGAGGCATAGGTTCGGGTTTTGCTGAATAGGCTGTTGAGTACCATAACCTACAGGTTTTTGTACGGGTTGCGCTTGTTCAACTGGCATTTGTGGCTGTTGTAACATACCTGTACGTGGCATTGCTAACTCTTCTGCTTGGCCTAAACCTGTTGCAACTAATGTTACGCGGATTTGACCTTCCATGTCAGGGTAGAATGTCGTACCGAAGATGATAGTTGCGTCTGGATCTGCAGGCTTCTGTCACATATTTTTACAACGGCATCTCACCTCGTTCAATTCTATCATCACCTGCAGAGATGTTAATTAACATCTTTGCACCGATAAATCTACATCTTCCAATGATGGGCTTGCAACTGCATCCATTGCCGCACGTTCTGCACGACCGTCTCCCTCTGCAACGCCTGTTCCCATCATTGCACGTCCCATCTCAGACATGCCAACTTTTTACGTCTGCAAAGTCAACGTTTACCAAACCTTCTTTGGTAATCATATCTGTGATGCCTAATACGGCATTGCGTAAAACATCATCAGCATAAGCATAAGCTAAATTTAATATTTTTAGGAAAGTACTTTTAGTAATTTTTCATTTTTGGATAATAATGAGAGAGTCTACATTCTTAGATAGCTCTTTAATCCCTTTGTTCCGCAAAATGAGTACGTTTTACCTTCAAAATTGAATGGTTTGGTCACGATTGCAACAGTTAATGCTTCTTGGCTTTTGCAATTTCAGCAATAACAGGTGCTGCACCTGTGCCAGTACCGCCACCCATACCCGCTGCGATAAACACCATATCTGCACCGTTGATCATATTACCGAGTGCTTCACGGTCTTCTTCAGCAGATTGATAACCAATATTTGGATCCGCACCTGCACCTAAACCGTGGGTAATGCTTGCACCAATTTGAACAGTGTTGCGAACAGAACTTGAGCGCTAATACTTGTGCATCTGTATTCACTGAAAAAACTCAACGCTGCCGATATCATCTTCGACAGCTTCTTACCATATGATTTAAAAAGCGTTACCGCCACCGCCACCAACACCAACGACTTTAATAATCGCATCAGGCGTCATTTCATAAACTGGTTCAAACATGCTTTACTCCCTAAAAATAAGCATCATATTAACTTATTTAATTTTAATTTAAAAATTTGATTTAACCCAATGTAAAAATTTTACGTGATTTTTCTTCACGTCTTCAATTATATCTGACACACTTTTGGTTATTTATCAAGGTTGAATGTATTGGATAATGAAAATTATACTGCAAAAGTCCTAATACTGTCGCATATTGAGGCTTATTTACATAATCTGTTAAACCTGCAATATTGGAGCGGATTTCTCTACTCTACATGTGCTTCAAAGATATTTTTGCACATTTTACAATATCTTCCATTTATGAACCACCACCAGTTAATACAAAACCCGCAATTAATTCTTGTTTTATACCTTGTTGATATAATTCTTGGTGTAATTGCATTAAATCAGCATTAACTACTTTAAATAAATCGCTATAGCATTGTGCGGTTACCTCCGCAACGTGAGCTCTTGTATAAATACGAGGTGCACTTCCAGATAAGCCCGAAATTGAGAATTTCTTATCTGGATTATTTGATGTGGTGAAACCGCACTGCCGTAATTAATTTTAATATTTTCGGCTTTGCGGGTCATAGTAAAAAGTACGAGCAATAAAATCGGTAATATCATTGCCACCAAATGGATAAACCTTACTAAAACGTAATGCACCATCGGTATAAACCATCACATCCATCGTACCTGCACCGATGTCAATTACAAACCCCGAGTTCTTTATCATCTTCAGTTAAAACCGAACAAGCGGAAGCTAATCCAGAAAAGACGACGCTCGCCACTTCTGATTTTTTATCATACTCTACGGCATTAACTAAATTACGTTTCCAATCTTGATGAGCCGCAATTAAATGCACATGGGCAGTTAAACGATTGCCCGATAAACCGACAGGATTTTTCGTTGCCGGTAAGCGATCAACCTTAAATTCTTGTGGAATAACATGCAACATTTCCAAACCATCGGTAAACGTACTGATCTCGCATTACGCGTAGCATCTTCAACATCTTCTTTACGGACAAGATCAACTAATGGCGACTTTCTGGACCCATTTCATTTAAGCCTCGTAATATGTGAGCCAGAAATAGCCAACATAACCTTAAAAATTCAAGGTTTGAAACCGATTCCGCCTCTTCAATTGCATTGCGAATAGAACGCACAACGGCATCTAAATCAATGATGCCTCCGCGATCAACCCCTTTTGAAGGGCAACACCTGTGCCTAGCACTTTAATTACACCATCAGGGTAGCATCTCACCGATGACAGCAACTGTCTTAGAAGTGCCAATATCTAACTCCAACGATGGTATCTCAGCTCATTTGTATTATCACTCATTTTTATTTTTCGTTTATTTGCACTTTACTATTTGGGGATTGGATAGAAACCTACGGCTGCACCATGCTCATAGCGTAAATCAACATAGCCCAAACGCTGCCCCTTCAGGAATTTCTATATCAGGAAAAATCATCATAAAGCGGTCAATTTTGGGTGTCCATTCACCACGACCTAATCTTAATTCAATATTATTCGTTAACGTAATAGACCAAGAGCCCTCGATTATCCATCGCAAGAGATTTAAGCGATAAATTACGAGAAGCTAATTCAGCTTGAATCTTAGCCCAAGCATTTAAAACCTCTTTGCTTTCTGCGTCTGGTCCAAACATCTGAGGCAAGCCTGTGCGATCAAAGCGATCTGCAGGGTAAAATTAAACTACCACTCCTTGATCAGAAAGATAGTGAATGTTATTCCATACTGCTACAGGTTTATGCTCAACCAATCCAATACTTAAACGATCAGGATAAGATTGCAGTACAACTACATCTTTAACCCAAGAGAGTTGCATTAACTTATCTTTTAACTTCTTGAATATCTTGAGAAAAATATCCCTTTTAGAGCGGGCTCTTTGGCTAAAAGTTTCACGAATATCTGCATTAGTCGTAAATTGTGTCTTATCGTTAATGCATAAGCACGAATGAGGTTCTATCTAAACCTTCTAGCAAAGACGACCAATTCGCGTACAAAACATACATTACAATGAAGCAGAATAACAGAATCAATGGCTTAAATGAAGTTAACTATTTCATTGGCAACAAATGAAACTTTGTTGCCATATACTCTTTCGCAAGGCGAAGATAATTCCCGGTTTTCTCTTACGAGCAAACGCAACCATTACGCACTTAACTCCAACACACGTTCAACTAAACGTTCAAAGCTATAACCCACGGTTGCTGCCGATTTCGGGAAGATGCTGTGACTTGTCAGTACCTGGGCAGGTATTTACTTCGACTAAACGGAAATTACCGTTCGCATCTTCCATCACATCAATACGGCTCCAAACCTCACAGCCCACCACATCAAAGGCTTGCTTCGCAATTTTTGCCACCTCGGCTTGGCGTTCATCGCTTAATGCGGCACGACATATTGGGTATTGTCTGAAATATATTTGGCGTGATAATCGTAAAATTCGCCTTCTGGAATCACTTTGCACTGCAGGCAATACTTCGCCATCAACACCGGCACAGAATATTCCGCCCCTGCTAAAAATTCTTCAACTAACACAATGTTGTCAACCTAGCGCTTCTTCAATCGCAGGCTGTAATTCCGCTTCAGTTTTTGACCTTGAACACGCCAACGCTTGAACCTTCACAAGAAGGTTTAACAAACACTGGCAAGCCCTCACTTTTGCAATAATGGCTGCAGAATCGACCGCTTGTCCGCGTTTTACTACCACCATTTCTGCAGTCGGTAAACCAACAGCTTGCCATAATAATTTGGTGCGAAATTTATCTAAAGTGATTGCTGATGCCATCACGCCACAGCCTGTGTAAGGAATGCCCATCTGTTCCAGCACCTTGCAACACACCGTTCTCACCAATGCCACCGTGTAAAATGTTGAAGACACGTTGAATCCCTTTTTCTTTTTAATTTTTCAATTGGGAACTCTTTAGTATCAATACCTTCCACATCATAGCCAAGGTTTTTAAGGGCTTCGGTTACCGCTGCACCAGAGTTTAACGATACCTCGCGTTCCATCGAAAACGCCCTCCCAAATAACACTGCGATTTTTTCGTTTTTAATGTTCATTGTATTCTCGATTTTCTCGTAGGGTCGTGTTGCATACGCCCTTTTAACATCTTTGGTATATCAGGACGTGTGCAACACGCCCCTACAAGCGGTGTAATTTGCAAAATATGTTGCAAAAACAACTGTTTATGCTTTCCAACTCTCTGCTAAATCACGCGAAAGTTTGCTCACATTGCCCGCACCTTGTGCGCAAAATCAAATCACCATCTTGAATGATTTGATCAAGCACCCTCGCCTAATTGGCTGGTATCCGACACCAAAATTGGATCAACCTTACCCAAGTTACGGATAGAACGGCATAATGCTTTACCGTCTGCTCCAACAATCGGAGCTTCGCCTGCCGCTATACATCTAACATTACCAACGCATCGACTTGCGATAACACGCACGAAATCATCAAACAGGTCACGGGTACGCGAATAGCGGTGCGGCTGGAATACCATCACAACACGTTTGCCTTCCCAGCCTTGACGTGCAGCTTTAATCGTCACATCAACTTCCGTTGGGTGATGACCATAATCGTCTCACCAACATCACTTTTACCATTCGGACGAATAAATGAACCCAATTGGTCAAAGCGACGCCCCGCTCCTTGAAATCTGCAAGTGCGGCTAAAATCGCTTCATTGGCAATGCCTTCTTCTTTAGCAACCGCAAGTGCTGCAGTCGCATTCAATGCATTATGACGACCAGGTACGTTTAACAGCACCTCAACACGTTCTCCATTAGGGCAAATCACCGTGTAGTGCCCTTGGAAGCCCTGTTTGTTGGTAGTCTTCGATACGATAATCCGCATTTTCGCTAAATCCGTAAGTGATCACTTGGCGGCCCACTTTCGGGGCAATTTCCATCACCGGCGTAGCATCATCAGCACATAACCGCTAAACCGTAGAAAGGCAAGTTACGCAAGAATTTAACGTAAGTCTCTTTCATCTTCAAAATCGCCACCGTAGAAAGTGTCCATATGGTCTGGCTCAATGTTAGTGACAACAGAAACCATTGGTTGTAAATGTAAGAATGACGCATCACTTTCATCTGCCTCCGCCACTAAATAACGGCTTGCACCTGCTAGGAGCATTTTTACCTGCAGATTTTACCAAACCGCCGTTTACGAAGGTTGGATCTAAAGCCAGCTTCGGTGTAAATCATTGAGATCATTGCAGTGGTTGTGGTTTTTGCCGTGCGTGCCCGCAATCGCAATTCCGTGGCGGAAACGCATAATCTCTGCCAACATTTGTGCACGTTGAATCACAGGAATACGCGCTTCTTTTGCTGCTTTTTACTCAGGGTTTTCTTCGTTAATCGCACTGGATGCCACCACTACGCTCGCCCCTGAAATATTTTCCGCACTGTGACCAATAAAAATATGTGCCCCTGCAGCAGCTAGGCGTTTGGTAACCACACCATCGGCAATATCTGAACCGCTGATTTTGTAGCCTTCATTCAGTAATACTCAGCAATACCGCTCATCCCCGCACCGCCAATGCCGATAAAGTGAATTTGGCTCACACGGCGCATTTCAGGCACAAGTTTTTAATATTATCTTGGAAATTTTGCATTTTATTTTCTCTCATTCATTACTTTCTGCCATAATCACTTCCGCCACGCGTTTTGCTGCAGTTGGCGTAGATTTTGCTTGGCTTTTGATTGCCATCCCGGTTAATTTAGTACGATCAGCAATCAACGGCTCTAACACTGCTAACAGTTTTTCTGGCGTAAATTCAGGTTGCTCAATCACATAAGCTGCCCCCGCCTCCACCAAATATTCCGCATTCAAAAATTGCTGTCTGTCTTTATGTTGGAACGGTCACGAAAACGGCAGGCAAGCCTCGCAGCGGCAACTTCGCATACGGTTAATCAGTCGCCTGAGCGGCAAATCACTAAATCTGCCCATTCGTAAGCGGCTTTCATCATCAATAAATTCGCTGCTGTGCCATTGCCTCGTCGCTTGGTAAACCTCTTCTACACCTGCTAATTTCCCTTTACCAACTTGATGGCTAATAAACACCTGATTGCCCAACGCTTTTTGCCACTTCGGGCATGGTTTTGTTAATTACTTGTGCCTTGGCTTCCACCCATCACTAAAATATTGATTGGATAGCTGCGTGCTCAAAACGCTGTTCTGAGTGCTTCAATTTCAAATAAATCTTGGCGAACAGGATTACCCACCACCTCAGCATTCGGGAAAGCATTAGGGAAAAGCCTGCAACACACGGCGAGCAATTTTTGAAAGCCACATTGGTTAGTCCCAGCCACTGCATTTTGCTCATGTGAAAAATCACAGGGCACGCCACACACCTCACTGCAATACTGCCTGGACCAGACACATAACCGCCCATACCGAGTACCGCATTGAGGCTTATTTTTGATAATTTTTACGGGCTTGCATTACTGCTCTTAGAATGGCTAAAGGGCTTTTTAGCAAATGCGCCAACGCCTTTGCCTTCAGCCCTGAAATTTGGATAAATTCAATGGAATACCGTGTTTGGGAACAAGATCTCAGCTTCCATTCGGTCTTTTTGTTCCTAGCCAACAAATTTCCCATCCTTGTTGCTGTAATTCACGTGCAACGGCAATTGCGGGAAATACGTGCCCACCTGTGCCTCCTGCCATGACTAATAATGCCATTGGTATTCTCGTTTACTTTATTTTTAGACAACTTTTTGTTGTAAAGAAAAATTGTGGATATTGTGCAAGAATTTACACTTTTTCGAAGAAAGCGGTCAATTTTGTAAATTTTTCACTAAAAATCGACCGCTTAAACTTAATTTTTCTTCTTCACACGAGTGTAACCAATTCTTTCCAATCGATTTTTCGTGGTCTATTCTCACTAGAATCGCCATTGCGATAGATAATAAAATTAAACTCGAACCACCATAACTAACAAACGGGAAAGTAAGTCCTTTCGTTGGTAGTAAACCTGATGCTACCCCTAAGTTAATCACACCTTTGCAGAAATATCCATACAGCAATGCAAAAAGCAAAATAGCCTTTGAAACGTTCTTCCATTTGTAAAGACTCTCGGCTAATTTTATTATTGTTCGAATTAACAAAACAGGTCAGCATAAAGATAATAAATAAAATGCCAACTAAGCCAAATTCTTCACCACCTACAGCCATAATGAAATCGGTGTGGGCCTCTGGCAAATACTCTAATTTTTGTACCGAATTTTCCTAAGCCTCGACCTAAAATTTCCCCTTGCCCAAATGCCATTTGGGAATTGGCAAGCTGGAAACCATCTCCATAAACATCCGCAAAAGGGTCAAGATAAGCAGTTACCCTTTTCATTCGATACTCTGAAGAGTAAACATAACCAGCAAAGCCAGCCACAGCACCACACCAAAGCGATAAACTGCTGCCATTTCGCTCCCATAATAAAGAGCATACTAAAAGTGATGGAGAAAAGGATGAAAATACTGCCTAAATCCGATTGTAGCTGTTAGAATAATAATAAAAAGTCAACGACTGCGAATGGACGGATAAAGCTCCAATGTTCCGTTCGAATAACTCTTCATAGCGGCGAACATAAAACTGGCGAAATAACATATAATTGCCAACTTCGCTAATTCAGACGCTTGGAAATTCATTATACCCAACGGAATCCAACGCTTCGCACCGTTAATTTCTTTACCAACAAACAATACCGCAATGAGTAAAATCAATGAAATAAAATAATGCTACATTGTATTTTTCCCATTTGCAGAATCGGTTGCTGAATAAAAAGCAAAAATGCATAATGCCATCACAATATAGCCCGCATCGCGAATAGCAAAATGAAATGGTTCATTATATAAACGAATACTAATTGAATTGATGCAGAACCGACCACAATAAGACCTATCATCATCAAGCCAACATAGAGCCACACACAGGATGCGATCGTAGAGCGAATCCGTCGGTGTGAGACGAAAACCAATTATCAATCCCTCGTTTTGATTGCTCGTAACATTAAGCTTTTTCTCCTCGAGCTAATACCATAAAAATATCGCCACGTTCTTCAAAGTTTTTAAACTGATCTAAAACTTGCACAAGCTGGAGCAGCAACTACCATATCACCCGATTTTAATTTTGACGAATAGAGGTAATCGCTTCATATCGTCTCTACCAACACACTTTGTGAAGAAAGTTTGACTAATTCAGCACCATCTTGCCCGAAGCAATAGCAAACAATATTCGGTTTATTCACTAATGGTTTTTAATTCTGAAAAATCAGCCGCTTTACCATCGCCCCCTAATAATAAAGTAGCGTGCCTGCCACTTCTAAACCATTAAGTGCTGCGACTGTGCTACCAACATTTGTTGCTTTAGAATCATTTACCCAGCGCACACTATCATGCGTTGGTACAGCTTGGAAACGATGATCCAAACCGCCATAAACTTGTAGCGCTTTTATAATACCTTCACGAGGAATGCCTGCAGCATCAGCTAATGCCATTGCAGCTAACGCATTCATTTCATTGTGATGCCCACGAATTAACATCTGTTTTGTCCCAATAATCGCCGTCTCTTTTGCATAAAGTACGCCATTTCTCAAGCTATATTCTGCATTGTGTTCTGCAAAAACGAATCAATTTTTAACCGCTTGTTCAGGATACGTTTGGGGATCTTCGCCATTCACAATCACATTTTCTGCATTGTTGTAAATTTTAAGTTTTTGCTGCACGGTACTAGTGCAATTGAATCATATCTATCCATATGATCTTCGCTCACATTCAGTACGGTTGCCGCAACCGCTTTGAGCGAAGAGGTCGTTTCAAGTTGGAGCTTGAAAAGCTCTAATACATAAAGTGCATAATCACCATTTAACGAGGCTTAACGCAGGCACACCCAATATTGCCGCCCATTCCGACTTTAATACCCGCTTGCTTTTGCCATTTCGGTCACCAAGGTTGTAACCGTACTTTTACCGTTCGAGCCTGTAATCGCAATAGTCGGTGCATTTGCCTCACGGCAAAACAGCTCAATATCGCCCACCACTTCTACGCCTGCGTTAATTGCTCGCTGAATTTCAGGCGTTGCCAATGCAAGCCGGACTAATCACGATTAAACTCGGAATTGAGCAGCCACTCAAGATTTAAGCCGCCTGTATGTAATGGAATTTCTTTTGATAATTGTTCCACCCTGCTGGTTTCTTCGGGTGTCAATCACTTGTACTTTCGCATTTTTATCTGCATCGACACAAGATAAGCCCGTTTGCTCAAGCCTATAATCGTTACTGTTTTATTTTCTATTGGTTTTGCATTTTTATTCTCTTTTGTTGTCTTACTTGGCCAAAACTATCCGCAAGCTAGGAGGTATAAATGAGCTATCTCTATGGCTAACTGCTTTATTATTGATAAAATAGGCTTTATCCACCTTTGATTTTCATCATATTTGGTGGAAGAAAGCCTATCGACTCACACCGTAATTTTTAGTGTTACTAAACCAATCAATACAAGCATTAGCGTAATGATCCCAGAAACGCACACTAACACGCGGTTCTGGCCAGCCTTTAGTTCCGAAATGGTGGTGGATTGGTGCCATACGGAAGATGCGTTTTGGCGAAGTTTGTATGAACCAACTTGCAAGATTACCGACAATGCTTCCACCACAAACACACCGCCCATAATCACAGACAATAATTCTTGACGAACCAATACCGCAATCGTGCCTAATGCACCGCCTAGTGAGAGTGAGCCCACATCTCCATAAACACTTGTGCTGGATAGGTGTTATACCATAAGAAACCTAAACCTGCGCCGACAATGAGCGGGTACATAAAATCACTAACTCGCCTGCATTTGGATAAATGGAATGTGCAAGTATTGGGCGAAGTTGTAGTTACCTGTTGCCCACGCAATCAGCGCAAAAAGCGCTTGCGACCATAATAGGTACGATTGCCAAACCATCTAAACCGTCCGTGAGGTTAACCGCATTACTGGTTCCAGTCACAAAATAAGAAGAATAACAAAGAAATCTAGCTTGTGGCATAAACTCTTTAAAGAACAGCACAACTAATTGGGTTGCTGCAGTATCTTTTCCGACTGCGTAAATGCCAAATGACCGCAATTAAAGCAATCACAGACAACCAGAAGTATTTCAACGTGCGATCAAGCCATCTGTGTTTTACGTTTGATTTTCCGAATAATCGTCCACGAGCCGACGATTCCATAACCAAATCAAAACAAAACAACACAAACCAAACATAGCTGTTGCGAGATCTGCCCACAAAAAGGTGCTGATGCCAATAGAGGCTAAAATCATTACCCCACCCATCGTTGGCGTGCTACGTGAAGTGGCTTTCCGGTCCGTCGTTACGCACTTCTTGCCCAAATTTGAGCAATTATACGTGAATACTTCGGCCCAATCCAAAAGCCCAATGCCCATGGCCGTTAATAACGCCATAATGGAACGGAAAGTAATATAAGAAACGACATTAAACGCTGTATTAAACTGAACAAGATATTCAGCGAGCCAAACTAGCATAATAAATCCTTAAAATTGAATATGAAAAGCACGGCATAAATCCGCAATCAAAGTTTCCATTGTGGCTACGAGAGCCTTTCGCCAATAAAACAAGCGGTTGTTTTTCTGCAATTTTTGCGAAATAATCGGTAGCAGAAATTGCTCATGGTTTGCTTATCGGCAAAAATGATGTTGTGCATTAGCACTAATCACTGCGTTTCTTTTTGCCAAAAAGAGACGATTAAAATCTAATCCTGCCTGTTATTGCAAAATCTGCAACTTCTTGATGGCATTGCGCACTCTCTTTGCCAAGCTCCGCCATATCACCTACCGCAAAAAATACGAAATGCAGGGTAATTTTTCCAGCACAGAAATCGCTGATTTCATCGAATCGTTTACATTCGCATTGTAAGTATCGTCAATCAGCAAACAGTGCTCGTTAATTTCAACGGGATATAAACGTCCTTTCACTTGTGAGGCGCTGTTCAAAGCTCAGCTTTAACGTCTGCTAAACTTGCGCTAACTGCCATCGCTAACGCAGTTGCCGCTAAAAGCATTAGAAACATTGTGTGCACTAAACTAAGGCAAATTGATTTCAATTTCCTCTTCAAAGGCATGCAAAATGAAAGTTGAACCGTTCAAATTGAGAGAAACATTCTCTGCCCAAAAATCCGCATAAGAATCTTGGTGTGCACCGGTATAGCTAAAGATTTGCAATTCATGATCACCCAATTTCTTTACGCCATTGTGGATAATAAAAAGCTTGGTTAACAATCGCTTTACCGTTTTTCTTTTTAGACCTCGATAAATCTCACCTTTTGCAACCGCTACACCTTCAATCGAACCAAACCCTTCTAAATGAGCAGAGCGACATTATTCACTAAAGCAAGCATCAGGTTGTGCAATTGCAGTGGTATAAGCAATTTCACCAATATGATTTGCACCAAGTTCAATGACTGCAAATTTATGCTGTTCTGTTAGGCGTAATAAAGTCATCGGCACGCCTAAATCATTGTTCAGATTGCCGAAGGTATAAAGCACGTCCTCTCTCACAAGCGGCTGTTGCAAGATCTTTTGCCGTCATCTCTTTCACGGTTGTTTTTACCCGATGAGCCTGTCATGGCAACTGTTTTAGGATTCAATGTACTTTTTAGCCATTTCGCTAATTCACCTAAAGCTAATCGTGTATCCGCCACAATAATTTGCGGTACAGCAATCGCACGTCACGCTCAACAACGAGTGCTACAGCCTTGTTCTACCGCTTTTTCTGCATAATCATGTGCATCAAATTTTTCGCCTTTTAATGCACAAGCCATTTCGACCGCTTGTCGCGAATCGGTACTGACTGTCGTTACCGTTACGATTACCATCACCAAACAGCCTTGCGCATGAAGGGAGTTTCCGGCGATTTGTTGGGTTGTTTGTTTTATCATTATTTTCCTTCTAGAGTTGTTTCCCCTAGGTTACGCATAAATTTTTCCCCACTGGGGCAGTTATTTTTCATTAAAATTCAATGCTTAGAGATCACGCCCCTCTTTAACAAAGATGTGGATCGCCCTACAAATATTTTCTAGCCACTTCTGATCTGAAAAATGATGCTTAGTCGTGCCAATAATTTGATAATCTTCAATGTCCTTTGCCAGCGATTAAAATCACATCTGTGGTTTCCGCTTGCCAAAATGGCTGTTTTAATCGCTTGTTGCGGTCATGAATAACGAGACAACACCAGCATTCTCAAAGCCCTTAAGAATATCTGCCATAATTTTCTGATTATCTTCAGTACGCGGTTATCATCTGTCGCAATCACGCGATCTGCAAGCTGTTCAGCAATGTTTCGCCATCATTGGACGCTTACCTGCATCACGATCGCCCCCACAGCCAAAAATACAGTAGAGTTCACCTTCAGTGTGAAGTTTTGCAGCTTGTAATGCTTTTTCTAAAGCATCGGGGTGTGAGCATAATCAACCAACACCAGCGGGCGATTTTCTGCCGTACACACTCCATTCTTCCTGCTACCTTTAGAAGCGGTGCGGTTTCAACTAATTTTTGCAAATCATGACCTAACGCCAATAAGCCTGCTAAGGCAAGCAGTAAATTCGCGACGTTAAACGCACCAATAAGTTGGCTGATGTAACGTTCCCGTTTCCAACTACTTTTCAAATTCGATGGTTTGCCCTTGTAGAGTAGAACGCAACTTGGTTGCTTTCACAAAACGGTGCAAACTGCTGAAAGGCGGTTGTACTCACTGCAATCGCATTTGGCAATTTTGCCAACCATTCTGCCCTGATTTCGTCGTCCGCATTTAGTACTTGTGCTTTTAGTGTTGAGTTCGCTAAACAAACGGAATTTTGCCGCAGCGTATTCTTCCATTGTGTTGTGGTAGTCAAATGGTCGCGGCTTAAATTAGTGAACATCGCCACGTCAAATTGTAATGCTTCCACGCGGTACACTAAACCGTGAACTCACTTCACATGCATCGAGCACCAAGTGCAATAAGTTTGCAGATTACTGGTGAATTTCAACTGCAGAACCTGTGGTGTTAGCCGCTTCTTGAACTTGCCCAAATAAGCCATTACAATCGTGCCCATCACAGCAGTTGCCACCCAGTAAATTATGCCATTGTGCTAACATGAGTTGTTGTCATTTTGCCAGTTTTGTGCCGGTAATACCCTGCTAATCAGCTTGGGTTGGCATAAAATTCGCGCGCGATTTGCGAGAGCAGTTTCGGCAAATGTGTGCACCTACTCACTAGCGGTGGCGTTGCAAACTCTTTTGCGATTTCGACCGCTTTCAAATGCCTATCGTCCGCTTCCGCCCGATCAGGCTTGCACTTTGTTCAATCGCTTTTGGGAATAAAGGTTCTGCTCACCACGGTATGCCCTTTTAAGGCACAACACGGATCGCCGCTGCCGACTTTGCGGGAATCGAGCGTCATTTTACAAGTGGTGAAATTCTGCACGTTATCGCTAAATTGAGGAAAAAGGTGAGTAATCGTTTCATTATCTTACGAGCCCTGTTACATTAAGTTATCTGGTTTTATATTATACGCTTTTAGCGTATAAGTCTATAATTTGTGAAAACACACAGGAGCGAGACCGCTTACCAACATGATATTTGTCTTTGCTTGGTTCGGTAACCAACACCAGCAATGCAAAACGAGGGCTGCCCGCTGGAGCAAGGCCTGCAGTATAAGCAAGCATTTTTCTACGTCTGCCCTCGAGCTTTACGTGCTGTCCCTGTTTTGACCGCTGCACGATGCCATCAACCATCGACGGCTCCGCCTTCGCCTTTCTGTGCCACGCTTTCCATCATATGTACCACACCACGGGTACTCTCTCAGGTAATGCGTTCGCCAATCACAGGCGGATCCACTTTGGTAATTGAAAGCGGGCGGTAAATGCCAGCTGCGCAAACGTTGCATAAGCACGGGCCGGATTGAAGCGGGGGTGCATAAGCCACAGCCATAAGCCAAAGGTCGCCTCGTTCAATAATCTGACCAACGTTTGCGTACGCATTGTGCGCTGTTCACCAAGCCTAAACCTGTATCTTACCAAAACCAACTTTTGCTATAAGTATCAACCAGTGCGGTGAGAAGGCGCTACGCAACGCTAAACGGCTTTCACCCCGATGTTACTTGATTTCTGCAAGATCCCCGTAATTGAGAGGACTACCACGCGGTGCTGCATCGCGGATGGTGTGTCCATTCACTACGACCGGATGGTGCGCATCACTTCATCACGGTAGGTTACGCCGTTTTGTAAAGCGGTTGAAACTGTAAAAGGTTTTCCACCGTTTGAGCCTGGCTCGAATGTATCGGTAATCGCATCGGGTTACGCATCGAATTCTGTTTAAATTCCGAACGGTTATTGGGATTAAAAGAGTGCATTGCCGCCTCAGCGTGAGAATCTCGCCCGTTTGCTCATATCCACCAACACCGCCGTGCCTGAAATGGCGTGTCTCTTTACCGCATTTTTAATTTCGCGATAAACCATAGATTGCAAATCTTGATCAATACTCAACACCACATCTATGACGGGTTGTGCTACTCTCATCACTGCATCATTCTCACAATAGCGCTTACGGGCATCTTTGCGACAATCTGGTTTTACCGCTTTTTACCAATGAGTGAAAAGCGTCAAAGCTACGCTCAAGCCCTTCTGAGCTGCGTGTGTTTATCGTCACATATCGTGTAAAGCCAACTCAGCTGCAGAAAGCCTCCTTTACTAACGGGTAAAAACGGCGAGATTCTTCACGCTAAGACTATCGCATCTAATTTTAACTCTTGTGCATAACAGGCAATACTTTCTGTTTCGTGCGTACCAAATAGATAAACGGTGGACGCATGAGCGTTATATGGGCGATCCTATCATTTCGTTATACAGCACTTTACACTCTTTTGCGAAGGCTTCGCCATTTATCGCTCTAATTTGGCTTCGGCATTTTCTGACTGAATGAAATACGAGTTTGGATTTTGACGTGCAACTTGGGAGTGCTCTGCAGAAACCCTGTCATTTCAGATAATAACGTCCAATATTTTGGATCACTGCGTATTTAAAGATAGGGCGAGGATCAAATCTCGACTTTGTCAGCTTGAATTATGACCCACGGCTTGCCGCTTTTGATGATGCCTTGAGCTACCTGTTTCAAATCGCCAATGCCTTCCACGTGGCATCTGGAGAACGGCTCGAATTTGCTATCAAAGTATTCACGAGGTCAATGGTAATAGAGTCATCGGGGCACCAACCGATAAGAACTTACCATTTCGATCTCAAGATACTGCCACGTTTGTTGCAGCTCAATCGTTCTCCAATGAGCGGTTCGGTACAGCTTCGCTACTAAGCGGTGAGGATTCAATCACGCGATCGCATAACCGCGTCTAAACCAATGCGGCGAAACTAAAATAACTACAACCACCCAAAGACAATCATCGCCTGCGTGCACGCTTGGCTCTGTCTGCTCGTTTTCATTTTTCAGCTAAAGGTTGCATTTTATTTTCTGTTTTGTGTGTGCACGCTTAAACAGGCTAAACCACAGTTTGCATTGTTTTCTTTGCTTACATTGCTCGTGCCATTTCTAACCCTATTTTTCTCTACTAAATAGTGACTTCTTGTTCTTTCTTAATTGCTTTGTAAGCTCAGCTTTTTATTGAGCATTAATGGGCATCGACTACTGGCGACTTGCACTAGCCTGTCTTCTAATTGCAGATGGACATGCTGGCTCCAGCTCTGATTTATCTTGACTAATTTTCCTTGTTCCAGTAGTGAGAAGGCGTGCTCGAGCAGCTGTAGCAAAATGGTGGCTAATGCAGGTGATAATAATCAGCGATAGAAGCAATAACGCGACTTTATTTTCCGATTAAATCTTCATTTCCTGTCCTAATGGATAACGTTCATTTCGCCATTTTTATTCCTTAACGTTTTTCTGCCACACGTAACAATGCGCACCGCGTGAACGCGGGTTGTATCACTCTTCACTCGCGCATAATCGGTTTTCGACGGCTTTCAGCAGCGAATATCTTTGTTCCAATTCGCTTTCCAAAATCGGCGAGGCCACGCGGCACTTCTCTTGCCTTTTGCTGCTTTTTCTTGAATGGTGTTTAACCGACTCGGTCTTCCAACGAATGGAAGCTGATGATCGACAAAACGCCCTACTGATGCTACCATCGCCCAATACCGGGTTTGACGCTTTTCCAACTCGTCCAATTCTGCCATTGATAAAGATGCGAATGGCTTGGAATACGAGCGGGTCGCGGGGGTGTTGTGCTTATCTTTAAACCGGCACGGCATCGCGCTGATAATTTGCTGTGCAAAAGTACGGGTAATTTTTGACCGCTTGTGTATTTGAAATTCACGACTGCGGTGGCAATGCGTTTGGCAAAGCGTTCTTCGCCAAAATTCTTTTAAGAATCACGTTAAACCGTCAATTGAAACCCGATCGAGCCATTCTGCTGCTGATAAGCCTTTTGGTGGTGTCCATGCGCATATCCAGCGCGGCCCATCACGCATAAAAAGCTCAAACCCGCGATCGGCATCGTCCAATTGCGGAGAAGAAACGCCTAAATCGAGTCAAATGCCATCAATTTTGCCGATTAAGCCCTAATTCTTCGCACACCTCGAATAGCTGAAAAGCGGTATGGAAAATTTGAAAACGCGGGTCTGAAATGGTTTTCGTTCTCTTCGATCGCTACGAGGGTCACGATCGGCTGCGATTAAACGCCCATTTTCACCCCAGCTGAGAGAGGATAAGTCGTGAGTGCCCGCCACGCCCAAAAGTCCGTCAATATAGATGCCGTTCGGCTTTAATTGCCAAGCCTTTCCACGCTTCTGTGAAGTAAGACGGTAATGTGTTTGTGTGCGTATCGCTCATTGTGTAGCCTTAAATGAAGTGTTGTTTTATCGGTTATTTTATAGAGAAGTGTGCCAGCTAAAAAGTTCCCTGACGAAAAGATCTAAATTCTATCGGTTCTACAATAGGTCGGGCAAGCTGTTTTCAGTTTGTTTTAGGATTATTGACCTTGATACTATGCCCAACATCATTTTCACGGGCGGTAGAATTTTACCGAAGTTTTGCCAAATTCCTTTCCGTAGGGTGTGTCAGCTGGTTGACGCATGCTTTTCTATTATTGATCGTCGTGAAACCATATTTCACACACCCTACATTTTATTTCATACACAAATACACAAATCAAAAGAGAAACCCAATGATAGTCGATCCAAATTACCAACAAGAATTAGAAAAGAAAGAAAACCCCAGTCTTTCGCGCGAGTTTATTTTACAAACCATCCGCGAATTTGATGCACCAATGAGCCACGAAGCCTTTGGCTTTTAGAAGCCTTCCATATTTACGATGAAGAACGCACTGAAGGCAAAAGTCGCCGCCTGCGTGCGATGGAAAATGATGGGCAATGAGTTTTTACCAAGGGAAAACGCTGGTGCCCTGCCTGATGGATTTACTCAAAGGCACGGTAATCGGTCATCGCGCGATGGCTATGGCTTTTGCAAAAGTTGAGGGAGCAGATAGGTGCACGATTGGTTTATTCCAAACGTGCAAATGAACCGTGTGATGCACGGTGATTTTGTATTGGCTCAACCAAATGGAACAGATCGCCGAGGGCGTAAAAAGAAGTGCGTATTGTACGCGTGTTAGAAGCCCGTAAAAACAGCTCGTTGGTCGCTCCTGAAAGTGGCATCGGGTTTTGTCGTACCAGATGATAGCTCGTATCACGCAGGATATTTTAATTCTGATGAACACCGCCAAGGTGCCGAATGGGGCAAGTAGTGGTTGAGCTATTTGAACGCAAAGCCAGTTTTAACCGCCCCATCGGTAAAATCACCGAAATTTTTAGGCGACAACCCCGCCCCTGGAATGAAATGAAAATCGCCTCGGCGAAATCACGACATTCCTCACGTTTGGGGCGATGCGGTTGAAAAACAGATCCGCCATTTTTAACGAAGACGTCCCGAGAGAAGCTGAAAAAGGGCGAGTGGATTTACGAAATCTACCGCTTTGTGACCATTGATGGCGAAAGTGCCCGCGATTTTGACGATGCCGCTTCGCTCAAAAAGAGCCAAAACGTCATGGCGTTTGTGTGCAGTAAATTGCCGGATGTAAGCTACTACGTTCGCCTTGCAAAACGGCTCTGGATTTAGAAGCGGCAAATCGCGGAAACTCAGTCTATTTCCCAAAACTCGGCGATCCCAATGCTGCCCGAAGTGCTTTTCCAACGGCTTATGCTCGCTCAATCCGCAGGTGGATCGCTTTACGCTTTGGTGGCAGAAATGACGGTTTCCGAGCAGGTGAACTCACAAGCTGTGAATTTTATGAAGCGGTGATGAATCTACACGCACGCTTTAACCACACCAAAGTGTGGAAAATGTTAGAAGGGCTGAGTGAGGCATTACGTGAGCGTTATGCCCCGCTTGTCCCGCATATCGAAGAACTTTGATCGCTTGATAATGCACTCAGCAGAGGCTCGCCAAAAACGGGGAGCGATTGAGTTCGGTTAGTCGGAAAAATCAATTTATTTTCAATCCTCAGGGGAAGAATTGAGCGAATTGAACCGCTTGTTCGCAACGATGCACACAAATCTGATTGAAGAGTGTATGATTTTAGCAAATATTGCTTCAGCACGCTTTTGTGGAAAGCTGAACGAGCCAGCTGTTGTTCCGTGCATTCACGGACAAGCCGAGTGGAGAAACTAGCAGCTTCAAAACCTTGGCTCGTGAGTGTGGCTTAATGTGGAATGTCGGTTTAGATCCAACGCCCAAAAGATTACGCCGCATTGATCGAACAGTTTAGGTCGTCCAGATCGCGAGCTTATCCAAACGATGCTGCTCCGCTCGCTCAAACAAGCCGTCTGTGCGGCGGATAGCGGGCATTTCTGGCTTAGCATTAACCGAATGCGCCCACTTTACCCGCCAATTCGTCGTTACCCTGATTTGCTGTTGCACCGAGCGATTAAATATTTAATCGAAAAGGGAAAAGGTACACCAGAAATTGCACAGAGGGTGGCGGGTTACCATTATAAATTGGACGACATCGATCGAATTCGGAGATAAATGCTCGGCTACCGAACGCCGAGTAGATGCAGCCACCCGAGAGGTGGCAGATTGGTTGAAATGCGAATTTCATGTCAAGACCATTTGCGCGAAGAGATTTGAAGGTGTTGTCTCTTCTGTCACCGGATTTGGCTTGTTTGTGAAATTAGACGAGTTGTTAATCGATGGGCCTGCGCACATTTCCGCGCTGAAAAATGATTATTACTGCCGATGCCGATAGACAGCGTTTAGTCGGCGGTTCAGGCATTATTTATCGGTTGGGCGATAAAGGTGAAAGTGCTGTCATCAACGTGAATTTGACGAGAAAAATTGATTTTGCTTTGTTAGACAACTTCCCGCAAAGGAATGAATCTTGGCAACAACTGCCAAACAAAAAGCGAAAAAGCCAATGCCAACAAGCCTGTTTTAAAGAGGTTAAAAGCTTTAAAAAAGAGAACCAAAGAAGAAAAACAAGCGGTGAAATCTAAGAAAAAGAAAGTCGGCGAAAAAGGCGAAGATAGTAAGATTACTACTAAAATGAATTTTATATGCAAAATTAACCCGCTTGTATCACAACAAGCGGGTTATTTTTGCTTAAGGTTTTACCAAATTAGCTGGCTACACGTGGGCTGAGTGCACGTGGCTGTTCAGCCGCTGCGTGTCCTGCAGCTCCTTTGCCGTGGAAGTAATATTTTGAATGATCTCCACACACGAATTTGGAAATGCGGGTGCTGCTGGCTCTTTGTTCTCTGCTTTGAATCATCGCTGCTTTGGTATGTTCCACGCGAGAGAATGTACCTAAATGTCCTTCAAACACATATTCGCTTTGGTAGTAGAAACAGGCACGACAATCGCTTTTTGCTCAGTCGCTTCAATTGCAGGTGCAGCTGTTGCTTGAACCATCGCAGTTTGAGCATTGAGATTGCTACGACGTTCCTGGTTTTTCTACTAAATCCACGATCAGAGTGTTGGCTTACCACTTCACCAAATGGGGCAATGTGTTCTGCCACTTTAGTGACTTCTGGTTTTGGCTCTGCCGTTGCTGGATGTGCCACTACGCTCATGACGCTCTTTTCACCAAATCGCGATCGGTATGTTGGGCAACAAAGCCGCCAAATGGTACGGTGCTTTCCACTTTGCGTTCTGCTTTTTCTGCCACTTGTCTGCACTTTCACTTCGGTTGAAGTCGCTTGCTGTTCAGCCATCTCATCCACTGACAGAAGTTTTGTTTTTTCTTTGTACTGGTTTTGAGGGCGAACGTTAATTGCCAGTAAAATTTTTACCGCTTGCGGCTTCGTGAAGCAACAGCAGAAGTTAATGGCATCGCACGTACACGATCATATTGGCGATTATCACGACGGCGTTGGTCACTACGCGTAAATGGCGAGGCAGGCGACGTTGACGGCCGTTTTTCGCGGTTGTTCTCGCTGCTTTTCTACATGCCTCTTCGTTTGTGGTTTCAGCTTCAACAAGCGGTTGAATTTTCGGTGCTTTTTGCACTTCAGCTTGAACAGGAACTTGCTCTGGAGCAATGGCTGTACGTTCGCATTTTCGTTAGCTTTCGCTGCTTCAACATTGTTTTCTACGCGCACTTTTTGCGTAAATCGCGGCGTTGGCGACGCTCTGCAACTGGTCTGATTTTTCGACCGCTTCTGATACGCCAGCCGTTTCTTCCACAATTTGACGACGCGGTTGACGCTCTACGTTCAGCTTTTTCGGCTTTCACTTTTTGTTCGTCTTGTTGTACTTTACGCTGTTCTTGGCGTTCTTGACGATCTGCACGGTGGTTGCGTTGACGACTATTGCGGCGTTCGCGAGGGTTGCGAGATTTCGCTTTCGGTTTCCTTCTTCCTTCGGCTCTTCGCCGAAAATCGCTTTAATTTTCGCGATAATGCGGCTTAATAGAGACGGTTTTGCAAGCTCAACAGGGGTTGGTGCTGGTTGAAGATTAAGCTCTGTGCTGTTGAGTACAGATTCCGACGGTAATCACTGGCTCATTACGGCTCACGAGAGCTTCGTCTGAATGTGAGTGATGATATGGATTTTGCTCATCATCTTGGCGAGCCAAATAGCGTTTTCGCCAAGTCGTAGCTTAACATCGGCTCGATTTCATTTTTCGCGCAAACGGTAAACGCTAAAGTGTGGCGTTTCCACATTTCGCTTGGCACAACCACCACGCTCACATTTTGGCGAGACTCAATGCCTGGAAAATTGCTTTGCGTTTTTTCGTTCAATAAGTGAAGAGGCAACTTCCACAGGCACAATAGCGTGAATTTGTGAAGAATTTTCTTTGATGGCTTCTTCTTCCACTAAGCGTAAGATAGAGAGTGCGATCGATCGTTATCGCGCACTTTACCCTGTACCTGGCAGCGTGGGCGAGATATGGCTTGACGCTTCGCTTAGTGATGGGCTTAGCGCTGACGGCTCATTTTCAGCAAGCCAAAGCGTGAACATACGGCTGAATTGGATGCGTGCACTGGTCTTGACGAGTTGCGTCACGAATGCGGTTTTCCACTTCGCGTTGGTAGGGCGAACAGGGCCGATATCGATGAAGTCGATCACAATCAAAACCACCCTAAGTCGCGTAACGTAATTGGCGCGCGATTTCATCTGCCGCTTCGGGTTGGTGTTGAGTGCAGTTTTCTTCGATGTCGCCACCACGAGTTGAGCGTGATGAGTTGATGTCGATTGCCGTTAAGGCTTCGGTCACATCAATGACAATTGGAACCGCCAGATGGCAAGCGAACTTCGCGTTGGAATGCCGATTCAATTTGCGATTCGATTTGATAATGGCTGAAAAGCGGCACCCTCGCCTTCGTATAAACGCGACACGATTGATGAAATCTGGACGCACTCAGGCGAATATGATTTTTGCTTTTCGAAGATTTTTTGTTATCGATTAAGATTTCGCCAATGTCGCGGCGGAGTGTAATCGTCGAATAGCACGCACGATTACATCGCTTTCTTGGTGAATTAAGAACGGTGCAGGGCGAGATTGTGCCGCATTTTTAATTGCTTTCCCAGTGATGCAATAACACTTTTAAGTCCCATTGCAACTCTTCTGGTGATTTTTCCTACGCCTGCGGTACGCACTGATTAGGCCCACATTCTTCAGGCACATCTAAGCAATCTAACGCTTTTGAGTTCTAAACGCTCATCGCCTTCAATCACGGCGAGAAATTCCGCCCGCACGTGGATTGTTTGCGCATTAACATCGTAACTGCCTCGCAGTGAAATGAACGTGGTTAAAGGCAGCACCTTTGTTACCACGTTCTTCTTTCGCTCACTGTACGATTACCTCTTGCCCTTCTTGAATAATATCTTTGATATTCGGGCGACCACTGAATACATAACCTTCAGGGAAATATTCGCGTGAGATCTCTTTAAAGGCAAAAAGCCGTGGCGCTCAGCACCGTAATCTACGAATGCGGCTTCAAGGCTTGGTTCAACACGGGTAATTTTCCCTTTGTAAATATTTGATTTTTGTTCGTGCCCTGGCGACTCAATGTCCAGATCGAATAGACGCTGCCCATCAACAGAGGGCAACGCGCAACTCTTCTTTGAGTTGCATTGATTAACATACGTTTCATTGTGTTTCTCTTTATCTTTTTGTTGTTGCTTTGAGTTATTGCGTGATTTTCAAATGACTCAACAGATTGTTGGCATTCTCGCCAATCTCACGACCGTCTTCGCTTTAACCATGAATTAACGATAAACTTTTGTCTTACGCCCATTTTGTTTTGTCTAAAAATGGCTGCAAAAATCAAAAGGGTTATACCTCAATGAGTTGCTCACAAGAGCAAAGCAGTCTTTACCAAAATTTGCAGGCAAAAAGAGAGTTTTATTATCGCATTTTGAAGGCTAAAAAGGCAAGGTAAATCTGCCCAGTAAAGTCGTTTAGATATGAGCGAATTTCAGATAGTTTTTGAACAAACAATGAAAATAACCTAGCTCTAGTGCTATGATACCAGAGCATATTCTCTATTTTAAGGATAATCCCATGAAAATCTCTCTTCGCATTGCTGATTTCTTCCACTTTTCTTCTGTCAGCCTGTAACGAAAAAGGATACTCAAGCCCTTAACGAAAATTACAACAAGCCGAACAAACTATCACTCAACTTAATCAAGATCTCCTGCAAAAAGCCCAGCAAGATTTAACCGCTTTTACAAGCAGAACAAAGCAAGTTGCAAGCACAATTGCCAGCACTTGACGTGACAATTGAACCATTATTTTCAAAATCAGAACAGGTAAAATTACCCTGCAGGGAATGATTTTGGAAGAACAGAAAGTGAGCTTTTATTATTTTGCAAGCATTGCAAAAACAGGCTTAGATTGGCTGGATAATTTACTGATTCGTCATACCTTGCTTAACCATGATGGAAAAATCAATCATCAAGTGACAGGGACTGAAAAAGAAGAAGCTCTGAATTAATCGAAAAATTATCAAGATTCAAAAGCTGCATTGTCAAGAGTATGGCGATATTGCGATTCGTGATGGTTCACAAATGGCATATGTTGGGCAGCGTGGCAATATTGCAACCTTCATTCAGTATTGGGATAACTACACAGGGCGGTGCACATGGCCTTTTATGGCACAAATTACTTCAACGTAGATTTAAACAAAAACTGTGATTTTCGTTGGATAGCTTTGATGTCGAAAGCACATCAAGAATAAGCCAAAGCTATTTTATGGAATGGTTATTTAGAAAAACAAGAATGGAAGCTCAAGATGAAAAAGCTGAGCCATTTTACCCCAAAAAGCCGACTTTGATTTAGTTGATAACTTCTATTTCACTAACGAAGGATTAATTTTGTTTATCCTGTTTATGCTTTAGCCTCTTTTTGCTGAAGGTGAAGTGACTTTAACTTTATATTGGAATGATGCGAATAAATTGGTTTCAAGCGATTATCAGAGAACTAAAAAGATGGGGTGGGATTGGCACTCGAAGGAAATTGGTAGTGATTAAAGAAAAAAGGGCTGATTTGTGATTTAAGCAGCCCTAGCTTTATAGATTCCGTTATTTTTAAACCCTTTTCCATTATTCCAAGAAACCGTATATTCCAACGGCAAACGCACGCTTGGAATTGGTGCGGTGGTAGCTTTGCCGATAGCGAGCAGCATTGAAGGTGCATAACGCTTGCTATCCACTTCTAAAGCATTCATTACGGCCTCACGGTCAAAAATGCCAATGGCGTGTGTGTCGTATCCTTTATCTTTGGCGATTAACATCAATTGCATTGTGGCAAGGCTGGTGTCGATAAGTACTTGATCGCGAATTTCTGCTCCGCTTGAGTTTTTCGTGTAATCCTAATAAGAAATGGTATGAATTGTCGCGAAATTGAGGCGATTAAACAGCCTTTTCGACCGAATAATCTAAAATATCGCCTAATATTTTTTGGTATTCTAAATCGGCTAAGACCAAAACTAACCGCTGAAGCGCTTTCACAAGGCGGGGCATTATGTCCAACAAAAACCGAGTAACTGGTTTTTCTTTTCCGCATCATCAACCACACATAGCGCGCAAGGCTGTAAGTTGGCTTTTGAAGGAGCAAAGTTGAGCGATGGTGAGCATTTCTGCTATTTCTTTCACGGCTAATTTTCACATTCGGATTAAATATTTTGATTGTTTTGCGAGCTTCAATAACTTTGGTTAGGGTCCATTTTATCTCCTCAAGCGGTTAATTTTTGTGGAATATTGCAAGTAGTATATGCCTCTCAAAAATGTAACTCAAAATACCCCACTTTGGTAATAAAAAGCGTGCCGAGCACGCTTAAAAATCTGATTAACTTTTCGCACGATATTTTGCGTGCTGTTTCACCGCTTTTACGAATTTGGTGAATGTTAGTGCGCCTTCTGTTTTTTGTCACATCCACTTTTGGTTTCAGTTTCTGGAGAGACCAACTAATTCGCGCAGATAGTTCACTTGCTCGAGCCCCATCTCTTCCCAGCCACCACGTGGAAGGTTTTTCGAGCTTGATATTGCCATAGCGAATGCGGATCAAACGGCTCACTTCTACTTCTTGCGATTCCCATAAGCGACGTACTTCACGGTTGCGCCCTTCGGTTAAGGTGACATCAAACCATTGGTTAATCCCCGTACCGCCCACAGCCTTAATTTGCTTGAAGTTAGCAGGACCATCTTCCAACTGCACGCCTTTGCGTAAGCGTTGTAGCATCGCTTCGTCTACATTGCCGAACACACGCACTGGAGTATTCACGCTCTACTCACGGCTTGGATGCATTAAGCGGTTGGCCAATTCGCCGTCGGTGGTAAAGAGCAATAAGCCTGAAGTGTTGATGTCTAAGCGCCCTACAGCGATCCAGCGTGATCCTGTTAAACGTGGTAAACGGTCGAAAACGGTTGCACGACCTTCAGGGTCAGAGCGAGTGCAAAGTTCGCCTTCAGGTTTGTAATACATTAACACGCGACAAATTTCTTTTTGCGTTGGGATGATGTTGATTAAATGCCCGTCGATACGGATTTTGGTTGCAGAGCTTAATACTACACGGTCACCAAGTGAGGCAATTTTGCCGTCTACACTCACGCGTCCTGCTGCAATTACCTCTTCTAATTCACGGCGTGAACCTTGCCCCTGCTCGAGCTAAAATTTTCTGTAATTTCTCGCCCTAAAACTTTCTCTTTTTCTCTGTCGTTTTATCTAGAGAAGCGGTCGGTTTTGCCATGCAAAGCCGACGAGAAGTTGGGCGTGCAGCACGCTGTTCGTTGCGTTCCGCTAAGCGTGATTTTTGCTCTTTCTTTTTCTCGTCTGATTTTGGTTAAACAGCAGGCTTTTGTTTGTTTTGAAAGGTTTTCATGGTTTGTCCTTTGTCGCTTTCACAAGCGCTCAAATGTTTTAAATAAATGGTGTGAGGCTGCCTGATCCTTCACGGATAATTTCAGGCTATCATTCGTTAAATCAATCACCGTTGTCGGTTCAACGCCCAAATAGCCACCGTGAATAATCAGATCTACTTGGCGTTCTAAAATGTTGCGGATTTCTTCAGGATCCGACTGCGTCATCTCTTCACCAGGCAACATCAAAGAGCAAAGAAAGCAATGGCTCGCCAGGGCGGCAATCAATGCTAACGCAATCGCATTATCTGGCACGCGAATACCGATGGTTTTACGTTTGGTTTGTAGCCGACGCGGTACATCTTTAGTCGCAGGCAAAATAAAGGTGTACGGATTCGGTACGTTATTTTTCATCAAGCGATAAGCTTGCTATCCACCATGGCATAAGTTGAAAGCTCGGATAAATCGCTACACTAGAGTGAAATTGTGAGGTTTCAGGCAACCGACGAATTTTCATGATACGTTCCATCGCCGCTTTTTCCCCAATCCCACAACCGAGAGCATAGCCCGAATCGGTCGGGTAAATAATCACGCCACCTTTACGGATAATTTCAACCGCTTGGTTAATCAAACGAGACTATGGATTTTCAGGGTGAATATAGAAAAATTGGCTCATAGCAACTCCCTTTTATGTTCCGCTTATGATAAGTAAGTGGAGGCTAGGTTGGGGAAAACATTATACATGAGAATTGGGTAGGAAGTTGATGGAATTAGTAAAAATAGATTGGGTAACGATGCTGTTTTTACTGAACAACGATTGTTATGTGTAGCAACTGTCTTTACCTAAAACACAGTTGCTACATTACATCAAGAATAGCCAGTTGTAGTGAAACCCTTATTTCGCCAAACATTTCGTAAACTCATCCGCAATACCTTGTAAGAATTGTGGATAAGCTTCTGCACTCATCTCAATTTTCGCACCAAGCGGGTCTAGCTGACCAACGCCTACTATGTTCCTTTTGGCTTAAACTTTCTACTACACGAGGTGTAAATTGTGGCTCTGCAAATAAGCAAACAGCTTTATGCTCTGCGATATGCTCTTTAATTTTTGCCAGCGTTTTGCACCTGGTGCAACGGTTGGGTTGATGGTAAATGAGCCGAGTGAGTTTTAAACCGTAGCCGATTCAAAATAGCCATAAGCCCTCATGGAAAGTGTAATAACCTTTTGCCTTTTACTGGCTCAAGCTGGGCTTTTAATTGCACGGTTTTTGGCATCTACTGCAGTTTTTAAATTTCTCGCTAAGTTTTTCGGCAATTTTTCACCTTTTTCGCTGGATATAGCTGAGTTAAACGATCCGCGATTTGCTCTGCAGCAATTTTACTCGCATTGCTTGAAAGCCAGATGTGCCAGTCGTGGCTGTGGTCATGTCCGTGATGATCGTGACCATGAGCATGTTGATGATGCCCATGATCGTGGTCATGGTCGTGATCTTTCGTGATGTCGTTGCTTCGATAATCTCTCAATGGCAGGTACTTCGCCTAATTCTAACACTTTGCTTTCAGGTAATTTTTCAACCGATTTTTTTCTAAAATGATTCAAGACCGTGCCCTACCCAAACTACTAATTCTGCTGATTTTAATTTTTCAACATCAGAGGGTTTCAAAGCTGTAATCGTGCGGTGATGCACTCACTGGCAATAGCACTTGTGTTTCTGTTACGCCATCGGTAATGGCATTCGCAATAAAAGCCCTAGTGGTTTGATGGTAGTTAGCCATCCGCGTGAGCAAATGAAGTTGCAGCTAAAATCCCTGCTGCAAGTAACGTCATAATTTGTCTCCTGTTAATAAACGTTAATTTTTGAGCATTCAGCAGAAAGATTTTAAATTACCATTATTTTATGGGGATTTAAATCTGTTTTTGAAAAACATTATCCAACTCTTTTCCACAACTTCCTTTTACTTTCAGGCTTCAATCAATTCTGCCCAACTTTTCGACCTTCAACTGTGGCTGATTTTGTACATTTTTCTGAATTTTTGACCGCTTGTTCTTCGTCTTCTATCACCAAGAAAAAGGGAGTATGCTTTGAAACGGATTCGTTGAAATTGCTCGTGATTTACCCAGTAAAAATTCATTTGATTGGTAAGAGAGTGAAAAGCAAGTCTTGAAAAAGCCTGCTTTTTGTTGTTCTTCTTCACAAATCACCACTAATTTGACCGCTTGATTCAACCGAATTTGAGCATCGCCTTTGAGCACTTGTGGTTTAACCAACTGCCATTGCGTCACGCCCATTGCTTGCAATAATAAATCTCGTCTATTCATCTTGTTCTCGCAAAAATTGATAGGAATAGTAGCAAAACTGGGTAAAATGCGGAAATTATTTTTTAAAGGAAAGGAAATTATGCTCTCTTGAAAGCGAGGTATTAGCTCGCCATTTGTCTCTATTTGCTGAAAAATCGGTTATTTCTTTTTCGGTTATGTACGTGACGATTTTTGCCCAAAAATTTAAAAGATGCCAAAAATACTGCTATGTTTAGCAGCTATTTTGATTACGCCCATTCACGAGACAAGTGGTCGAATTTGGCGTAGAAAATACCAAAAAGCGGACTTTAGCCGTTTATTATTGGGCGAAAAATAAAACAAGAATGCCAATATCAATTGTTAGAATGGCTAGCTCAAGCACAAGTTGGGCAAGAACTGTTGATTATTGGAGAAAAATCGTGCCGGCGTACGTTCGGTGGAAAAATGCCTCGAACCGTTCGGTATATTGCCAAAATTGACTCGGCTCGTCGCTGTGGTTTGTACCATTTTGAGCTGCAAAAACGTGCCAACTTTCAATGCAGAAAAATTCTGGAAAAAGCTATGAGCTCAATGATTTAATGATTTCCGCCTTGCCAGCGGTAAGTTCAGCTCAGCAGAATTGATGGTGGCACGAAACTATTGCTTTCAACCTTCCATAAAGCTGACGGCTTAAAAGGTAAAGTGTTGATGGGTTAGGCTAGAGCGTAATTGGGGCGAGTTTGAAAAACAGTTCCCGAAAATTAAGCTGACGATGAGCGATATTCACGCAATGGCAATTGCATCAAGTAAACGTACTTTGTCGGAAAATGCATTGAAGGCGAAGTGTTGGCGAAGCGACGTTTTCTCGCGATATTGAAGGGCGATTTGATCCGATTGTTCCAACCCGCCATTCCATGATGGTGTGATACGGCTTATCAAGCGGTCGAAAATTTGATCTTACAAGCGAAAAACCATTTTAACGCAAGGTGGAGAATTACGCATTGTAGCGAATGCTTTTTACCTTATCCAAACTTGCTAGACAGTGCATTCGGCAAGCATGAGCGGTGGCGAAATCGACCAAGTTTAAGGTTTATTCAGCACGAAACATCGTAGACAGGGTGTATAAATAACACCCTATTTTCTGACATAAGCGGGATGCACCGTGCATCAGCATTCGGAGTTAGGTCATCACCCGTTTTTGAGTTCATTACGCTGTTGGTTGTTCATATCTAAAGCGTGCGAACCTGCAGTAAAACGAGAGTGACCAATCCTTCGCTTTGAATATGAGCGATTTCACGCCCTAATTCGGGGCTTTTCATTAAGATGTAATCAGTGAGTTCTGCAACAAAATGCTGAATTTCACGCGAAGCTGCGGTTCGAAAGGCTTGCGATGTGCCTGAACTTTCACGCAATAATAAGCGAAAAACGTTGGGGCGGTCGTTAATCAGTTCGAAAAAGTTTCAACCGAAAGGGCAACCACGCTACTGCCATTTTCAATGCGTTTACGAGCTTGACGCATTAACTGACGCAGTACTAAGCCCTGATTCATCTACCATTGCCGCCCAGTTCGTCCATATCTTTGAAGTGGCGGTAGAAAGAGGTTGGGCAATACCCTGCTTCGCGCGCCACTTCCCGCAAACTTAAATTGTTGAAACTTTTTCGGCACTCAATCTGGTTGAACGCCGCATCTACGAGGGCACGGCGGGTTTTCTTTTGTTGTGCCTCGAATGCCCTACATGACTCATTTTTATCTCTGTGTCGATTATTCAACATCTTGTCATCACTTTTCGATACCTTTGCAAGGCGTTCATATCCCAGGTGCGAAGTGGTGAACCTAAGGACAAAATTAAGCCAACCGCACGGAATGGTGTTGGATTGCAAAATGAGATATATTTCATCACCGCTTGTGTCTTTTGCAGCAAATTTTGGAATCAGTGAATACATCATTGGCGCTACCATATTGCGGAGTGTTTCTAAATTAAGTTGCTTTTGAAATGGGCACTTTCTTTCGCCCCAACCGATAAGCAGTAATCCAGCGTTTGCGTGCAGTAGAGCAGTGACCATCATCTAAGAAAAGCAGCTCTTTATCTTTTAAAACTGAAATCGGTAGCTGTTTTTCTTTTTGCCCCATTCGTGCTTATCTGAAACAGCAAGCAAAAATCTCTTCGTTAAAAAGTGGCACTTCGATAAAAGGTTCGTCTCTTTAACGAAAGCCAAAATACTCGCAATCTAGCTGACCAGCAGAAAGTTGATCCAATCATTTGAGAGGTTTGCAATTCGTATAAATAAAGCTCAAGCTCTGGGAAGGCTTCTTTCATTGCGGGCACAATAATTGAGGAAAGGTATGGGCTCAGCGGTAAAAATCCCCACGTGAAGTGGGCCTGACATCTCTTTGCCCTGATTGCTTGCCATCTCTCTTTAATACCTTTACTTTCACGCAATACCGATTTTTGCTTGATCCACTAATGCCAACCCTGCTTGGGTGAAAAGCACTACGGCTAGTACGTTCAAGTAAAATCGTTTCCTAATTCATCTTCTAATTTTCACGAATTTGACCGCTTAAAGTTGGCTGATCTCCACGTTACACGCATCGGCTGCACGACGGAAATGTTTGTACTCTGCTAATGAAATTAAATATTCAGATCCTCGGATATTCACAATAATCTTTTTCCTTTATTTTTATTTATAAATCTTACCTATCAATAGAATAAGATGAATTATGGCACATTTATCTGTAAAATGTAAGATTTTTAATTCTTATTTATGGAGAAAAATATGTCTTTAAAAGATATGACAGGTCAAAAAGTTCCTTCAGTAACATTCCACACACGTCACAGGCGACGCATGGGTTGATGTAACTACAGATGAAATCTTCAACAACAAAAAGTAGTTGTTTTCTCATTACCAGGTGCTTTCACACCAACTTGTTCATCAACTCACTTACCACGTTACAACGAATTAGCAAAAGAATTCTACGCATTAGCGTTGATGAAATCGTATGTGTATCTGTAAACGATACATCTGTAATGAATGCGTGGAAAGAAGATCAAGAGTCTGAAAATGTAACAGTTATCCCAGATGGTAACGGCGATTTCACTCAGTAGTATGGGTATGTTAGTAAGCAAAAACGACTCTAGGTTTTCTAGGAGCGTTCTTGTGTTATTCTATGTACTGTTGTAAACGGTACAGTTGAAAAATGTTCATTGAACCACAAGAACCAGGCGATCCGTTCAAAGTATCTGATGCAGAGGTACTATGATCAAATACTTAAACCCAGCTTTGGGAAGCAAAAACCATCAGTGTCAATCATCACTAAACCTGGTTGCCCATTCTGTGCAAAAAGCAAAGCATTATTAGAAGTGAAAGGCTACCAATATGAAGAAATCGTATTAGGTAAGATGCTTCAACCACTTCTGTACGTGCAATTACTGGTCGTACTTCAGTTCCACAAGTATTCATCGGTGGTAAACACATTGGCGGTAGCGACGATTTACAAGCATATTTTGATGTAAAAGTAATTGAAATTTGATTAGCGAAAGGCTAGGGTTCTTATGGAATCTAGCCTTTTTGTTATACTTGATTGATAAGCTCTCTCTTTTCTAAAGAGGGGATATTTTTCTGCAATTAAATGGATCTCCAATGAAACAAAAACACATTCACATCCTTGGCATTTGCGGCACCTTTTATGGGTGGCGTGGCAATCGATTGCTCGAGAACTTGGCTATAAAGTGACAGGTTCAGACACCAACGTTTATCCGCCAATGAGCACTAGAAACGCACGGCATCGAGGTTATTCCTAACTACAATGTTGACCAATTGCCAACCTGCCCCTGATTTAGTTGTTATCGGTACTGCAATGAGCCGTGGTAATCCTTGCGTGGAATATGTGCTTAATAATCAGTCAACACACATCAGGCCCACAATGGCTGCACGATCATCTCGCTTTAAAGATCGCTGTGCTTGCTGCTCCAGGTACGCACGGAAAAACTACTACTACAGGTATGTTGGCGTGGATTTTTAGATCAAAACCAGATCGATACTGGCTTTTTAATTGGTGGTGTGGCAGGTAATCTCGGTATTTCAGCCCGTTCTGGTTCAAAGCCAAATTCTTCGTGATTGAAGCGGATGAATACGATTCCGCCTTCTTCGACAAGCGGTCTAAATTTGTGCATTATTCGCCAAGAACCTTGGTTATCAACAACATTGAATCTGATCACGCCGATATTTTTGATGATTTGCACGCAATCCAACGTCAATTTCACCACCTTATCCGCACCATTCCAAGCGAAGGCGAACTCATGGGCAAGTGACGATCAAATGTGCAAGATACGCTCAAAATGGGCACCTCAGCGAAGTACAAGTTGATTGGCGAAGGCAAGGAGTGGTTTGCAAAAACCATTAAGTGCGGATTGCTCACATTTTGAAGTGTATCATTTCGGCAAAAAGCAGGCGAAGTGCGTTGAACATTATCGGTCGCCATAATATGCATAACGCATTGATGGCACTGCCGCCTCACAGCACGCAGGTGTAAGCGTTGAAGGTGCTTGCTAAAGCGTTAGGCCTCGTTCATCAATGCCAACCGCCGTTTGAAGTCAAAGGCGAGGTAAACAGCATTACTGTTTACGATGATTTCGCCCATCATCCAACCGCAATTGAAGCCACAATTGATGCACTTCGTAGTAAGATTGGTAAAGATGCTCGCACTATCGCGGTGTTAGAGCCTCGTTCAAACACAATGAAAAATGGGCGTGCATAAAGATGACATCGCACCAAGCTTCTACACGATGCACAAGCGGTCTTTATTTATCAGCCTGATACCATTCCTTGAAAGTGAGCCAAATCACTGATGCATCAACTCAACCAGCAAAATGGTCAGCAAGCTATTGATACGTTAGTTGAAAATGATTGCCCAAGAAGCAAAAACAGGCGATCAGTATTTTAGTGATGAGCAACGGGGCTGTGGCATTCATCATAAATTGATTGAGAAGCTAAAAGGCTAAATGAGTAAAATTGAGAAAGAAAAACAGCCGTTTGAGGCTTAAATTTAAGTCTGTGTTTTAATAATACGCTGATTAAATATTAACAGAACCCCTTTGTAAAGGGCGTTCTGTTAAACACGGGTTTCTCACAATGCGCTACTCTGTCTTTCAAGCGATACCGTCCCTAAAGGGAATAACTCTGTAAAATTGCCCATATTCTTTTGGATTTTTCTTATTATCAGTAAAAACGGCAAACCGATCAAACGATAATGCGGTGCATCTTTTTCAGACTCTATCCTTCCCATATTCCACTGTAATTGCTTCTAAAAAGCTTCTTTCCACAAATCATTTTCCACTAAATGCCTCACCTTTGGTTCAATGAAAATTTGGTACGCAAAAAGTCGTCCACACTATCGGAAGAAGATTTTTGTTTATCTTTCAGCAATCAAAATAAAGTCTCAGCATAAAACCTTCACCATCGGCAAAGTTATTCAATTTAAACACTTCTTCATTACGGATTAAATGAACGTCATATTGATTTCAAATCACCCAAACGCTTCTGAAATAAATTGAATTAACTTTTCTTCCAAACTCGTTCCGGCAAAAATTATCCATCACATACCAATCATTTTGCTTAGCAATAGTAGTCTTTACATCATCTTTTTGATCCATTTTTGTTTTGGTGTGCCAAAATTTCCCACAATAGGCGTAAATTTCTTTTGTACCGATAAATGGAATGTCACTTTTCATTCAGATAGTTTTTCAAACCATTTCTAAGATTTTTCAGACAGCCTGCAAGTTTATCATCTGGGTTAATCTGTTTGTCTTGCCTCAATCCTAAAAATTAACGTCATAATCTTTCAACAAGTTATTTTGTAACTCATTACGATTTTGAATGTTGAGTTTGCTTTGCAAGCGGTCAAAATGGAATAAAGATTGACTATTTTTCCCCTTGATATGCAATCGCTTTTATTGAAAATGTGTCGCTCCATTTTCACCTATTTTTATGGTTTGAGTAAAATTATTTTTGTATGCCAAGTTGTAAGGCTATTTCATCATTTGCATTGGCTTTAAATTGCGTTTCTTGTAATAGTTGATTGCCGTGAACTTGAATGAAAGCGTTTGCGGATTGGCTTTCAGACCGTATGCATTATTGCTTTTTGGCGTTTGATTAGGGATTTTTATTCGCCCAAATTAACAACCCTCTAAAATCCTTATTATCTGCAAATTCAGATTTGAGTTTAAATGTTGCCAATACCTTATCATCGTTCTTTTTCAGGCAACAACCGTCTTTTCGCAACTCGTTTTTCAGTTCTGAACATAGCGGGATTGCTCATCATGCGTGTAATAAAACACCCTTCCAAGATACGCACCCGTGTTGCATATCATTGTCAAACTTTGCGTTTATTCGGCTGTTTACCTTCAAACGAAAATGGAAAACAACGTACGCCGCGACCAATCAACTGCTTTTCTCCGATACAGTGGCGGCAGGCGTCTGCCCGATTTTTTACTTCGGAACCACCGCCGTTTTGCCTTCATACAAACGCACAATATCAAACAAATTCAGAACGTCCCAACCTCGGTTAATCTGTCCACCGTAAAAATAGCGCGGATCGGATTATCAGCCGCTTCCAGACTTTGTTTTAGCACTTTTCGGTTTCGCTGTCAGTCGGTTTTGGTCTTGTTGGTTTCGGAGTTGGTAATAATCACATTGTGTTTTTGATAATTTTGTTTCACCCAATCTGCTAAATGCACAAACTCAAAGCCATTTTCCTGCATGAATTTTTAGGCTTGTTCGGTGCGGGTTTTATCTCTGTTCGCTGGCGTTATCGCTATCGTTTGCTTGTTGAAAATGTCGTTAAAAACGAAAATCAGCCGCTTGCTACATTTTTCGCCCAATTTAAAAATGCCAACAATCCGCTTTTTGATTCATCAATCGTCTTACATTAAACATCACAGGCTTGAAATTGGCAATGCCATATTTCAACGCACTTGATGGCGATACAAGCAAACAACAAAGCGTGCAACACTCGCTCTTTCTTGCCCAGCGTACTGATACCAAATTGATTTCTTTTGGTATAACTCTTTGCAAAAATTCTTTTTAAACCAAATTTTGTGATGATTTTATCAGCGTATTTTTGTTGCACGTCAGCATTTTCAGGCAGCGTGGCGCTAAATTCCACACAGCACATTTTGGCTAGGATTGCCATTTTTATTGAGTAACAATTCCAAAACCATATGCTCCCAGCCTTTGCGTTCAATTCTCGGCATCGCCTGCATTGGCTTTTAATTCCACCTCCAAATCCAACTGCCTTGTTTTTGCCTTTTGGTTTGCGCGTTTAAACGTGTGCCTCATCGCCCAGCATTACAAGATTCATCTGATCAGCAAAATCCGCCAATGTGGTTTGATTTTCTCGCTCGGTATAAATATCATTATATAGTTTTGAATGGTGGTAAATTTAATTTTCAATGCCGTCTGAATGGGCTAAAACATTTCCACTTGCGAATAGGAATTACCGTATCACCTGCAAAAATCTTCTAGTAAATAAAAATTGCGTGCGCCGGGTCGATAAAATTATTTTCTGTTTTATCCATCGATATTATTTTGATTCACAAAAACAAAAATGCCGATACCTCCTTTCTCAAAATATTGACAGAATCAACGCTGCCATCATCATCGTTTTGTTTGCACCTGTTGCCATATTGAATAACAAATGGGTAGGGCGGTTTTTGATGTCGGGAAAACTTTTAATTTTTGAAGTGTGCTGTCAAAATCACAAAATTTTCTAAAGCTGATTTTTGCCATTCAAAAAGGATATTTTAAATTGCGTTCTACAAAATTCAGGCAGCCTGCATATTTTCATCATCGCCGTCTCCAAATACACAGCTTTGCGGTTTTCAATCACTTCAAACAACGTTTTATTATTCGCCATCTTTTTCTCCGCTTGATAGAACGCACGGCTTAATGCTTTATCGTCATCATTCAAGCAACCCGCAAATTGTTCATCGTCCATTTCGGATCAATGAAAAGCAGTACATCTGATTTAAACCCAACATTTCAAGCACCATTTGTTTTTGTTCGTCTCAATGGCAAAGATTGAAATCAGGCCTTTGAATCGATTTTGACTCAAACTCATCCACGCTCACATTGTATTTTAAGAAACTAGCGTTCGTATAAATCTTCAAACAGCGTTTTAATGTTGTCTGAATTTTCGCAAGTCAAAAATCTGTTGTTTTGCGGTTTCGAAATGGGGCAAGTTCGGTATAAACAAACTCGCCGCCTCCTGCCAATTCACGGCTTTTGGAAAATACCGCCCTGCTCGCACATCAATCACTTTTTAAGCTGTTCAACAAGCGTTGCTCGATATAATCCATTTGTTCAATACCGATATATTGGCGGTTCATTTTGTGGGCAACGGCGGAGGGTTAGAGCACTACCTCAAATGGTAGTCTAGGACGACATCGTTTTCGTTAGTTGAAATTTCTATAATTAATTCCATTAGACTTTCATTTTTAGGATTATTGAATAAGTTTTCTTTAAACATATTTATTTAAACTCAGATGAGGCATTTCGAAGTCAAAAGTCCTCGTCCCACCAAGTTGTTATAGTCTCGCTTAGAACCTTCGGCTTTGATTTATAATATTTTTGCAATAAAACTATTTTTCTTTTAACAATTAAACCGTTATCATACATTTGCATTGCTCTTTCGAAAATCGCTAACAATTTGTTATGCCTAGAAATCTCGTGATCATGGATTTCCTTTTCTCCGGCCAGGTCCGTCTACAGGAGCTCAATTTATAGTAACCATTTTCGTCTTTTTCTTTAAAAAGTTGATAAATCTTACCTACACCAAAAATTATGCCGATTTGAATGAACAATTCTTTTCATGCATAAGATGTGATTGTGATTAGGGAAATAATTTTATCATTTGAAATTGAAGTTCTAGATTTATGACAATATCAGCAATAAAATTTTCTGCCAAAATATCGTCCATTAAAAATTTTGCAATAATGTGCTTTTTATCATCTAAGCTAACAAAATCACTCCATCATCAGCCAACAATGTTTTCGCAATTTCAGCCGATTTTCATAAAAGTCAGCCAACTGAATGATTAAATTTGTCGTTATATTTTGAAACCGTCATTGCCTGTGTTATAAGGCGGGTCAATATAAATCAGCTCTCATTTCTTTGCCTTGAAAACCGTTTGGCAGCGAATGCAGGCAACCGATTATTGCTTTTGATAATGAGATTTTCGGCTGGCGTGCCGTCAGAATGGCGTTTGATTTCGCCAACGGGTTGTTTACCGTCCAGGTGTAACGAGAGAATTTTGAGAATGCTTTTGCGTCAAAAAGTCGGTCAATTTCATCAAAAGCAAGCGTTTGATTAGATTTCTTGTCTTTTTCGCTAATTTTAGTGTATAATTGACCGACTGACTGACTGACCTGACTGACTGACTGATCGACTGACTGACCGACTGACTATTATTGGTGTTGTCAAAAATAGTTCTTCGCCCTCTTCGGCGCTTTGTCCGCCATTCAATACACAATCTTTTAAAAACGGAAAATCCAACACAATATCCGAATTGTCTTTTCAAAAACGATTGCCGTCCGTCGTGCCAATGCGATTGGCGTATTTTTGTGTAGGATTTATTGATGCGGTGTTTGTCCAAGAAAAACGAAAATCCTGCAATTTAAACACCAAAAACACCATTTACTTCCACAAAAATGACGTTTTAAGTCATCACTTCCCAATAACAAACTGATAATAGTTGGGTTTGTTTTTCCACCAAATCCAACAGAATGTTTTTAGCTAAAATAGTCTTTGTTTGCCCATACCTTTTTCGTGTGATAATAGGCTTGGGTTAATTCAGTTTGAATATCTGTACTCATAGTTATAACCTGATAGATAATTATTTTTCATGTACATTACATGGGAATGGCAGGTCGTTTGCACATCTGCCGACCGTATATAGCAAATGGTTTTGTGGATAAATTCTACAAAATCACTTCTTTTATTATCTTTAGTCTAGAGAAGTTCAAAGTTGTGATAATCATCATATTTTTGTAAGGCATCTAGATTTTATGTCGCCATGCAAAAGCAGTTGCAAGATTAATTTACAAATTTTTGCACATTTACGCAATGGATATTTTTCAATCATGCAATGAATGTATTTTTCCCAGACTTCAATGTCTTTTTGAGAGTTGTAGAGAATAGTAATCCGTTTGTTCAACGAATGATTTTTACATCGCGACAAAGGTAGCGCTGGTTGTTGCATCTAACAAAGTGTGTTGATTGACAATGCGGCAGTTTGTAATTTGTTTAGATTGAATACTAACCTGTTCTCTTTGACGACAGAAGCGTAAAAATCGTTTTATCTACCAGATAAATTTCAAAAGTTGCTTTTAAAATATCCAACTCTTTTGTTTATACTGACATATTAAAATCCCTTACGCCAATTACCGGGGGATTTTATCGGGATTTATTAGAAACAAACATTATTAAACATATCCTAAATCTAAGCGAGAGTTTTTATCCCATTTTGCAAAAATTTTCTAAACCAAACTGATAAAGGGCATTTTTCTTATAGCTGTGTTGTCTCTCGCCACGATGCTCATGGGCTCTCATTGGCATTTCGTTGGTTAAAAGTTGAATAATTTGACCGCTTGTGGGCTAAAACTGTCCTCTTCTGGTTTCGAAGGTTTTTCTACAATCAGCACAATTTCGCCTTTTGGTGTGGTTGTTGTCTCATTCAGCCATTCAATTGCTGCCGAGTATGTCGCCATGAATGGTTTCCCACGTTTTAGTGAGTTCTTGCCATCACGATATAGCGGTCTGAACCCCCAGATTTTTGCATATCCGCAAGTGTGTCTAAAATGCGGTGAGTTGATTCGTAGAAAATGAGCGCAAGGAGGCTCTTCTGTGCGGCTTCTAATTTATCGCAACGTGATTTTTGTTTTGGCGGGCAAGAATCCTTCGAAGCAAAAACGGTCTGAGGCAATGCCAGAACAGCTTAATGCGCCAATGCAGGCACAAGCACCGACAACGGGGACAACACGAATGCTCACTTGTCGGCAGTGGCGAACGAGGTGAAACCAGGGTCGCTAATGAGTGGAGTGCCTGCATCTGAAATCAGGGCGATATTCGCCTTTGCTTAATTTATCTACCAAAACGACCGCTTTCTGTTGTTCGTTGTGGTCGTGTAGAGCAAAAAGGCTTTTTAATGCCGTAGTGGCTTAAAAGCAATCCGCTGTGGCGGGTATCTTCAGCGGCGATTAAATCGACTCGTGCGAAGGTGTCTAATGCACGCTGAGTGATGTCGCCTAAATTACCAATCGCGGCAAATAATATAAAAATGCCGTTTTGTTCGTTTTTCATTTGATTTTCAGATATTTGATAAGTAAGATTTAAAAATATTACCGCATTATACTATGCATTTTAGGGAGAATAAAATGTCAGTAGCACTGGACATGAAAACCGTTTTTGTCCCAACTCTGTGGTAGTGGCAGCTGTAGTTCGCCTAATTTAGTGACGGAATCAATGAAAATGAGGCGTATGCAAGCTCTGAGTTTTTACATTAACAAAGCAGATCGGGCTAAAGAAAGAAGATAAGGCTTTCTTATCAGCTTTTTGGCGGTGCGTGTTGGTGGAAGCGAAAACAGCAGATGAAGCATAGCGATGCGTTTAAATGAGCTCACGCCATTTATGAAAGATATTCAAGAAAACCTTTGTGCAAAAATTAGAATATGCGTTAGTTTCTGGCTCAACTTGCGGTATTGCAAGGAAAAAGTGATGAAGCCTTAAACGGTTTTGAGAATGCTAAAAATAATGCGAAAAATGAACCGCTTAGTCAGGGCTCAAATGTTGCGTGTGTGTACTACAAACCCAAGCTCAAGTAGCGGAAAAACCATAAAATGGGAAGAATGCGAGCTCGTTCGTTGATGAATAGCTATTTGTTTTGACAACAAAGCTCGCCAAGAGAATAACGATATTATTTGGAATACGCTTAGAAAGGCTAATCGTGGCATTGAAGAGCCCCAACCGCAAGCTGGGCGAAGTGGAATTTTCAGGTTGATTGCTTGATTTTTCGCTTTACAATCAAAATGTGATGAATCCGTCACAAATGCAGCAGGCGTTGAATCAATGGAAGGCACAATATCCAAATCATAGTGCGGTCAATGTGATGCCAGCTGAGTTACAAAATGTAGCAAGTTACCAACAAACGCAGCTTAATGGCGTAGCAGTGTTATTACCGTTAAGTGGTGATGCACAAATTTTGGGGCAGTTGGTACAACAAGGCTTTAATGATGCACGCGGCAATGATGGCACAATGGCATTGTCTTTTACGACACCGCAGCAGCGGATGTTAATAGTCTGATTGCACATGCGAAACAAGAAGGGCAAGCACGATTGTTGGTCCATTGTTGAAAGAGAAAGTGATGCGGCATTAAGTAGCCCAGAGCTTAACAATGTGAATTTATTAGCGTTAAATGCAACAATTAAATGCGAGGGCATCCCGCAAGTTTGCTAATACGGCTTAGCGCCAGAAGCAGAAGCGAAAGCGGCTGCAGATCGATTTATAATGAAGGTAAAACGCAATCGATTGTTTCCGTACCGCAAGGCAGATGTAGGACAACGCTCAGGCGATACTTTTCGCCCAACGTTGGCGTCAGCTCACAGGTAATGATGCGGATGTGCGTTATTACTCTTCGCCGAAGATGCGATTGCATCCATTTTGTGCGGGCATCACGCAAGGCGGTTTGTATCTGCTAGTTCACCTGATGATGTGGTGTTGATTAAACAAAGATCGACGCTTCGCCATTAAAAAGATCAGCTGATTTATACTCTTCACGCACCAAATTCGCCAACGAATGATGCTGACTTTTATACCGCGATGGAAGGTGTGAAATTCAGTGAAATTCCGCTGTTAGCTGATTCAAATTCAGATGAATACAAAAATCAGCAGAACTTATCTGCAGGGTGATTTTTGCCAAAATGCGTTTATACGCAATGGGTGCGGATGCGTGGTCTCGGCAACAAATTCAATGAGTTAAGTAAAATCCCTGGTTATAAAGTGTCTGGCTTAACAGGCGTGTTAGGCGCAGGACAAAATTGTAATATCGAGCGCAATTTATCTTGGCTGCAATATCACTAATGGCGCTGTTGAGCAAGCTCAGTAACAAGCGGTCACAAGGTTCGCTTTTATGAGCGAAAAAGCCCGAGCTTATTTAGAAACGCAAGGGCTGAAATTCAGTTGCTAACCAGACTTTTAAATGTGGCGAGTTAGATTTAGTGATGGCAGATGGCGATACTGTCGTGTTTGTAGAAGTTCGCCAACGTAAATCGAACCGCTTTGGTAGTGCGGTGGAAAGCATCGATTATCGCAAGCAGCAGAAATGGCTCAATGCGGCGAATATGTGGTTATTTACCAAGCGTAAGCAGAGTTTAGACACCGCAAAATGCCGTTTCTGATGTGGTTGCCTTTGAGGGAGATAATCCAGCTCTCTTTGTACCCTAATTTTTAGGATAATGCCTACATTATGATGTTAGAAAAAATCCAAAATAGCTTTACCGAAAGTATCCAACTCCAAATTGCGGCAACCGAATTATTGCCCGCAAAGTTGGAACAAGCAGCAAAACAGATGCAAGGCTGTTTGTTGCGTGGCAATAAAATTATTGTTTGCGGGCACGGGCGTTCTTACGGTAATGCACAGTTGGTTTGGTCAGCCATTTATTGCATCAATATGAGCTGGCTCGCCCAACGCTTTATGCGGTGCAACTAGACCTCACAGGCACGGTGGCAGGGGTGGCAGTTCAACGCGATGAGCTTGATCTGCTCTATCAAAAACAGCTACAAGCTATATATCGTGAAGGCGATATTCTGTTTGCTTTTCCCCTTGTAGTAATGATAGAAGCGGTCTTAAATGCGATCCATTTTGCAAAAAGGTGAAGGCTTGGATATTATTGTGTTTACTAGCAATCTAATGAGCATACGCAAGACTTGCTGGATGAAGAAGATATTGAAATTGCTATTCCACTCGATGAATGACAGCTCTGTTATTGAAGGGCATTTGTTCGTGTGAATTTGCTTTGAGTGAGTTGATCATCTACTTTTTCTTAAGGATAGTATTGTGAAAAACATTAATCAAAAAGAGTATTACAACCATTTTATTTGGCGCTGGATTACTTTCGCTACAAGGCTGTATTACTACAGCTGTTGTAACTACGGCTGGTTGCGGGCAAAGTAGCAACGGATCCGCGCTCAACGGGCACACAAGTGGATGATGAGATTTTAGAAGAGAAAGTTGCGCATACCCAAACAATGACGCCCAGCTCAAAACAGAAGCTCGCATCCAATGTGGTTTCTATAATGAGAAAAGTGTTGTTGATAGGGCAAGACCGAATTATACAGCTGCTGAACAGCAAGAAATATCGCAGCTGGCGTAGATGGCTGTAAAAGAAGTTGTTAATGAAATTCGCATCGGGGCGAAAGATTGGTACTTTCAAATTGCGATGGATAGTTGGATTGACTGCGACCGTGAAATCAAAAATTACTTTTTGAATGCTGAAGTGAAGACTACTGGAGGTTAAAGCTCATTACCGAAATGGCGAGGTATTTTTGTTAGGTACGCTGCATCTCACAGGCTGATGCTGCAGCTGAAGTGGCTCTGTAATGTACGCGGTGTTTCTAGAAGTTGTGAAAGTCGTGACTACGCGATGAGTAAAATAGGGGGCTGATGCTCCCCCATTTTCTTTTCTTAACATATCCTTCCATTAAATAATCAAGTTTTGCTCGTATTTTCAATAAAAATGAAGTATTTCACAATATAAACTCTTTTGGCAATTTAATTTACTTTTTAACATACAAATAACTAAAATTATGTACTGCCAATTAGGGCAGAATTTAACTTTTATTCTAGGATAACGTTATGTTGTGGTTTTTCTTTGTGTAGCCATTTTGGTGTTTTGGTTACTTTATTTACGCACAAGTATCGAAAAATCTTCGTAATTAACCCGAAACGCCAAAACGCCCGCTTATCAAGTTAATGATGGCGTGACTATATGCCAATGTCAAAAACGAAAATTTGGCTTATTCAATTATTAACATGCAGGAACAGGCCCAATTTTTGGCCCTATTCTTGGTGCGTGCGATATATGGACCTGTTGCGATGCTTTGGATCGTACTTGGCTGTATTTTTCGCAGGTGCAGTGCACGACCTATTTCTAGGTATGTTAAGTATCCGTCATGGCGAAAGCAGATGCCATATTTGGCGGGTAAACTTTAGGTCGCTCCTGTTAAAGTATTCATCAAACGCATTGGCACTTATCCTTCTTTATTAGTGGGCGTTGTCTTCGTATGCTAGCCCGGCACAATTGATGGGTACAATCACCATGGATATCATGGTGCGATCTCAGGCGCATTGCAATTGGGCGATGCCGAAGCGGTTCACGCAGGCTGTTGAAGCGGGTGATGACAGTTTGGGGTATGGATAAAGCCACCATCGTTGCTGTATGGACATGTATCATCTTCGCTTATTACATCTTGCTACCTTGTTACCCATCGACAAAATTATCGGTCGAATCTATCCGTTATTCGGTGCGTTATTGCTCTTCATGTCCGTGGGCATGGTGTACGCTAGTGTCTGCTCATTTTCAGTGCAGCTAGATCCAATTGAATTCTTCCGTACTATCGATGCAGATGGTCGAAGGTTTGACCTTGGAGTAAATTCACACAAAACTTCCAAGTGAAAGGGTGATGTTCCAGTTTGGCCACTATTATTCTTAACCATCTCTTGTGGTGCATTATCCGGTTTCACGCAACACAAACCCCGTTAATGGCGCGTTGTGCACGAGAATGAAAAAGAAGGTCGCTTTCATTTTCTACGGTGCGATGATTGCTGAAGGTGTTATTGCATTAGTATGGTGCATGGTTGGTCTGGCATTCTATGAGAACCCGCAAGCGTTACAAGATGCGATTGCTGCAGGTTCACCATCTAAAGTAGTATACGACAGCTCGTTACACTTCTTAGGTTTCGTTGGGGTATCTTTTTGCAGTATTGGGTGTCGTTGTACTTTACCAATTACTTCAGGTGATACGGCATTCCGTGCCGCTCGTTTACAATTAGCGGAAATCTTTAATATTGATCAACGCTCATTAGCGAAACGTTTATATATCGCAATACCGTTGTTCGTATTAGGTTATTTTGTGTCAACTATTGACTTTAGTATCTTATGGCGTTACTTCACTTGGGCAAACCAAATGACAGCAATGGTAATGTTATGGACAGCGGCAGCTACTTTATACCGTTACCATAAATTCCACTGGGTGGCGTCAATTCCAGCATGGTTTATCACTACTGTCTGTGCAACTCACTTATACTACAAACCCAATTGAGTTTCACTTAGATTATCAATTGTCTGTGAACCTAGGTTTAGCAACCACAGTTGTATGTATCGTTCTTTTCTTTACAATGCTTAAACCATTAGGCGAACGCGATGAAGAAGCTTATGTAGCTGAAACAAAATAGCTAGAAGCTGAACATTAGAAAGGGCGTGAATGTAAGTTCACGCCCCTTATTGATCTACTAAAGCGGTTGGATTTTTGTAATGTTTTATAAAAATTCAACCGCTTACTCTTTTATTCTTCAGAATCTATTAAAGGCTCAACTCTTCGCTTGTTTCGACCATATTATCCGCCACTGCTAATACGGTAACTTTCAGGTTATACAACTCAAACACCGTATCTTCATCAGGAATTTTTCTAAGTGTTCGAGGATTAAACCGTTGAAGCGTGTGGACTTCATCCACAGGCAGTTGCCAGCCAAATAGCTTGTTCAAACGCGTAAATTTGCAGAGCCTTCGATAATCACTGTGCCATCAGCTTGTTGTTTGACCTTCTTCTTCCAATGTTAGAAGTGTTGAGGTAGTAAATTCGCCGACAACTCTTCTAAAAATATCTTCCAGCGTGACTAAGCCTTTAATATCACCCATATTCATCGACTACCAAGCCGATACGCTCTTTATTGGCTTGCAGTTCATCAATTGCGTAGTCAGCGATGTGCCTTCAGGGATGAAATAAACCCTCATCCACAGGCGAATCAGCATCTCTTTAGTGAACCCATTTCGTCTAACATTAAGCGGAACGCCTCACGCCGCGAGCATCCCAAGCAGCGTTTTTGTCCATACGCTTTTGTAGATCACCACGCGGGCGTGCGCTGCCCCCGTGAGCTGACGATAATTGCTTTTCCAGTCGTCGTCGATGTCAATTCCTCCAATGTCATTGCGAGGGCACCATCATCGTCTCTCGACTGTCACTTTTTCCATATCCAAAAATGGAAACTAACAGCATCTCTTGGTGTCTGGTTGAATAAATTTCTGCTTCAAGCACTACACCACGCAGTTCTTCTGCACTTAAGCCTTTGGTTTTCATCCTTATGAATGCGGAAGAGCTTCATTGCCGTTGATGATTAAGTTCATCAAAAAGAGTCTAATGGTAGGATGATAAAGTGGAACAGAGAATGCACACACAGCCGATACGCTCAGGAGTAAATTGCAGCAATGGTTTTCGGCAGAATTTCAGAGAAAAACTAACATCACAGAAGTCAGAATACCTGTCGCTGCAGCAACTCCCGCATCGCCTGCAACACGCATACCAATAACGGCTGCAATCGCTGAGGCAGCAATGTTTACAGGTTATTACAGATTAAGATAAAACTTAATAAAACGTCGGTCTCGCGGTTTGCTGGCTCAAAATCGCACCTTATGCCCTTGTTCGGCAAGGTGTTTCATTTTTAGCGGTTAAGGACATTAGCCCTGTTTCAGGCCAGAGAAGAATGCCGAGAGGGGCTAAAAAGAATGGCAAGCGTGATAAAAGCGTACTCAGGGGGATACTGTCCAAAAATAAATTTCTATGTTCAGAATGTTCGCGGTTGAATTTTTCTAACATTTTGCAAAAACAAAATAAATTCAACCGCTTACCGTTCTGGTTATTCTTCACAGATGGCTACCAAAATACGATTGTGAGTAATATCAAATACCCGAAATAGAGTAAATAAGCACCCGATTTCCGCCAGCGAATTTCCATTGCCGAGTAGTTGCACGGCATGTACAATCCAAGCTAATGAAGAGAAGATGGCTTTGTGCACTTGTTCAGAAAAGAAGTTGTGCAGATAGATCATGCTGTTACCAGCAACCGTGAGCATTGTTGCTGCAGGGTTAGGGGTAATGGCGTTCAACTGTCATCAATGAGGCAGCATGGCACAGAAAAGAGTTTTTGCTTTTTGAGTTTGCGATCGGCTTTTAAGTTGTAAGGCTGTAAATCAACGCTAAGAAAAAGAGGGTATAAGAGAATAGTGCGATGTCAAGATGGAAATTAAGCCTGCATTCTCGGAAATATTTTTGGTGAAATTTCTGCAAGCGTAACCAGGCTTACTGTCACACTACAGATCCCGAAAAGTGTAAACAATCATCAACGGAAACCAGATGGTTCGCCATTTGACAATGTAAAGGTTACAAAAGCACTTTCATAATAGGCTCATCAATGCATTTACATTGGCAAGCGTAAAAATTTTGACCTTCACTTAAAAAACAGCTCTTGCGAGGTGCTAATAAAGCGGCAAGCAACGGCAAGCAAGCCAATAGAAAAACGGCTTTTGATGTTCGGTTTTTATCACTATTTTGGTTTTCAATGTTTGCCAATGTAGGAGTAATCCATGACCAGCGTAAGCCGATAATAGCGAAAGATGGAGATCATAATATGTTCTCTAATTAGAATCGTTGTCAAACAATGCTTAGGTAGCAGTGGATCTTTTCTATCTTTGAATGAAATAAGCGGTTATTTTCAGTTAATTTTTGCAAATTGTTTTGAGAAAATAACTGCTTGAAAGAGATTGATTAGGCTTTTTCTGATTCTGAGACGGTATCTTGATAATCTAATTGCATACGATTAACATGTTTTACAACAGATAGAAAAGCAATCGTTGCACCAATACTCATAAGACCTGAAAAAGCAGAAAGGCTAGTTAAAAAGCTGAGTTCCCCAAGCGTTGGATTTTCCAATCGCAAAGAAAGTCTGAAATAAGCATTATCTACAATTGTTGAAAACAATCCATAACCCCACCATACTTTTAATAATGTAGGCGAAGAGGGTACTGATCAATTTTTAGGATTTTGGCTTGCAAAACCATGCTTTCTTTCATTGTTTTGGTAAGGTTTTTACTAAATTCATAAGTGGAACAAAATACCACCAAATACAGCTGGCATCACTAAATTCTGAGTTCTTAGCACCCCCAAACGCGTATCTCTTATGGCTACGATATCAAACTAAATTCGCATTGATGAAGACTATAATAAGAAGAATGAAAAGGATACTATTAAATACGGCTGTGTATCTGTCAAAAGCATCGATGTACTCAGAGATAACCCCATTTTCAATATTATGAATAAATTTTAATGCGATAAGGTCATTCGCAACACTAATGATAAGAAAGATTAAATACGCACTTAATAAGCTTTTCACTAGGAAAGTAGTATTGTTTTTATAATTTGCATAAATTGCCTTTGTTTGAAAAGAAAATGAACAGCAGAATTATAACGAATTCGACATTGTTTAGAAATAAAGCTTAAACGAGTAACTGAAGAATTTTTATTAAAAAGCCGGATTTTTCCTTGACTATTTGACGTTCTATCTGTAATATATCGAACCTATGCAAAGGTAAAACTACCTCAACAATTGACCTATATAAAGACGCTCAGCGTCGAATGGATTATGAAGGATACTTCCGAAGAACCTTTTAAGCCGTTGGGTGAATCTGTTGGTCAAGTACTAAGCGATGCACAAAGTTACCTCTCGTTATATGTTGATCCGCAAAAACTCGTGGTGATTAAAGGCACGGCGACAATTGATGTGGAGCTTGACTGCCAACGCCAGGTAACCTCATTTACGCAAACGCTCGACTGCACATTTTGTTTCAGTCCGCGTCAAAATGAATCAGACGGATGATTTGGCTGGAAATTTCGAACCAATTGAAACCAAATGAGTTTGGTGAAGTAAATTTACTAGATATGATTGAAGATGAGTTTATCATTGAATTGCCTCTAGTCCCGATGCACGATGCTGCACACGTGTGAAGTGTCCACGCAGGAACAGGTTTTTGGTGAACGCCTGAAGAACTGGCTGAAACAGCGAACCCGTTCGCTGTATTAGCTAATTTTAAAAAGAACTAACTTAGAGAGCATTACCTAAATGGCTGTTCAACAAACAAATAAAAAATCTCGTTCACGTCGTGGATATGCGTCGTTCCACGATGCGTCTAACAACTGCTGCAGTATCAGTAGATAAAACAACTGGTGAAACTCGACTTTACGTCACCACGTTACTGCTGACGTTACTACCGTGGTCGTAAAGCAATCAGACAAGTTTCCTTTTTGAGGTTTAACTGAATCATCTAAACTCTTTGCGTTAGATGTCAGGGCGAGACTTTTGGTCCCCGTATTACTATGCCCACGCATACAAAAGCATTGGAGTCTAATCCAAGGCTTTACTTTTCTTCTATTTGGTGATCAGCAACAGGTTGATCCAGTTCTGAAAGTGTTTCTGAAACTCTGCAATCTCGTATTCAATTTCAGCATACAGACAAAAGCCATTGATTCTGAAGTCCCTTTTCAGTAGCGATGCGTCAAGCACAGTTCTATGCGTTTAGGCTATTGAAGCGGTTGTTAATGGGCAGCGGAAGGCTATGAGTAGGTAATACAGGTGCTCTACTTGGTTTTGGCAAAAATTATTGATTGCTCCTCTGCCAAATATTGATCGTCCAGCACTTACTTCGCTTATTCCAACGATGAATGGTAAATCTACCCGTGATGCTTTGGATTTAGGGGCGAATATCGAGGTTAATCAAAAGCAACTTTTGCACTTAGTGAAATGGCAATATTTTTGCCCAAACCATTTTAGGCTTGGTTTATCCTCGTCTTGCTTTGCTGAACATTGGTATGGAAGAGAAAGGCACGCACAGTATTGCGTGATGTAAACAAAATTTCTGCACAGACGTTATGACATCAACTATCGTGGATTTATTGGAGGATAAGCTGATGAATTATTTGGACGGATGTGATTGTTTTGAGATGGTTTTAGCGGCAATATGGCGTTGAAAGCATTTGAAGGTGCTGCGAAAAATATTATCTCTTTTGTGCAAAGAAAAAAGAGGTTCGCTCCTCTGTTCGTTGGTCATTTCTTTATTAAGGCTTTTGTATCGTTACTATCGCAAATTGCGAAATCAATCCGGATAGACACAACGGGGCGACTTTGCTTATGCTTATCAAAGTAGTAAATAAAGCCACGGTGAGCGAGGTGCAATGCTCTGCGATTGAGTATGTGCTATCAGCAGATTGAGCTAAAAAATCCCTGACGTATTCCTAGCAAAAATTAGTAAGTTTAGCTCATTGATTTGCAAAACTTTCCTCAAAATCGCCGCTTGTTTTCCCATAAATTTTGCTATTTCAGGCTATAATAGTCAAATTTCCCATAATTAAAAATATCGTTGAGAACAAAATATGAACAGCAAAATTTTAGGACAGGGAGTTATTTACCCAAGCAAGTTCGAACCAATGCTGATTTAGAAAGAAAGATGGTAGACACTTACAGATGAGTGGATTGTCTCCCGTTCAGGTATGAAAGAACGCCGTATCGCTGCCGCAGATGAAACCGTTGCGACAATGGCTTTAGAGCGGCGAAAAATGTTTAGAACAAGTAAATTTAGATCCGCAAGAAATTGATTTAATTGTAGTGAAACCAACCGCAATTCATACGCATATCCAGGTGCCGCTTGCCAACCCAAAGGCTTGCTGCACTGACGATGTCGATTATTTGATGTCGCAGCCGCTTGCACAGGTTTTGTAGCGTATGCGTAAGCATCGCCGATCAATCTCGTCCGCACAGGCAGTGAAAAGGCGTTAGTGGTGGAGCCGACCTCAACTCGCAAATTAGACTGAAAACTCGACCGCAGCACAGTGGTGCTTTTCGGGTGATGGTGCAGGTGCAGTCATTTTAGAGGCAAGCGAAGAACAAGGCATTATCTCGACCCATTTACATGCTTCAGCTGACACTAAAGAATCGCTTGTGTTACCAAAATGCTGAACGTGGTGAGGCGAATTCAGGCTTTATCTCGATGCAAGGCAACGCAATCTTCTCGCGGTGCGTGAACTTTCAAACGTAGGAAGAAACCTTGCGTGAGAACAATTTCAGACAAAAGCGATTAGATTGGCATGCCTCACCTGCTGAATTTACGCATTATCACTGCAACCGCAGACTTAGAGTGTCGTTAGATCAGGTGGTGGTCACAGTAGATCGCTGCGGTAATACTTAGTGCCGCGACTATTCCTGTGGCATTAGATGAAGCGTGACGTGATGGGCGTATTCAACGTGGTCAACTATTGTTGCTTGAAGCTTTTTCGGTGGTGGCTGGACTTGGGGTTCAGCGTTAGTGGCTTTAATAATTTTTGTAGGGTGAATAAAGTTCTACGCATGTGAGCGGTTGATTTTCTGATTATTTTCGTAAAACGTACGGAATTTTTAACCATCACACCCTACACTAAAATACCAAAAGTACTGAATTTTCAGTGCTTTTTATTGAGAGAAAATGTCAGATTACCTTTGCAGATAAAAAGCGCAACCGTTGAGCAAGCGGAATTTACCGAAGATGGTCGCTACTCACGCAAGTACGTAGGTTTCGTATTATGAACAGGGCGTTTGAGTGATTATCAACGCGATATGATGAACAATAACTGGGGCAAATCTCGGCTTTAGATTATCAAAATACCCCCGTTCGATTTCCAAGCTATGGCAACAATAACCCTAGTTATTCTGGAAATCGGCTTCGGAATGGGGGCGTTCATTGGATTGAAATGGCAGAACAGAATCCAAATCGTAACCACATTGGGATCGAAGTTCACACACCAGGTGTGGGGGCTTGTATTGCCTGCAAGAAAAAGGCGAAAAACTTGCAGTAATTTGCGCACGATGCTACGGAAATCCTACGTGATAGCATCGCAGATGAGTGCACTTGGCGGCTTACAATCTTTATTTCCCTGATCCGTGGCAGAAAGCAAAACACCACAAACGCCGTATTGTGCAACCTGAATTTATTACTCGCGTATTAACCAAAACTTCGTCCAAATGGCTTTATCCATTTTTGCGACCGACTGGGAAAACTACGCAGAACATATGCTTGAAGTCTTACGTCCATTTGAAAATGAATTAGAGAACACTTTCGGCAACGAATGATTTTATTCTCGCCCCTAATCTCCGCCCGCTAACTAAATTTGAAGAGCGCGGACATCGCCTCGGTCATGGAGTTTGGGATTTATATTTTCTCAAAAAGTATCAAACAAGCGGTGAAAAAGGCTTGAAAAATCGCAAAAATGCAACCATCTTTTTGCCCATTCAAGTTTCTACCACTTTCAAACGAATACACCATATGAGGAAAAATATGGCTATTCAACGTACACGCGCGTCAGCGTATGCACTTAGCAGAATTCCAAGAATTGGGCTCTTTTAGTAAAATTTAACTTGCGGAAGGCACTGGTATTGACCTAAATTGATGCAATAGTTGATCGTTTTATCGATGAAGTGATCAAAGCAAAACGGTCTAGCTTATGAAGGCAACGCACACCTTGCTTGGGAAGGTTTAGTGTGCTTAGAAAATTGGTAAATGTGATGGAATCACACCGCCAATTAGTAAAACTTGGTTCGAAAAATAATGGCTTACAAAATGTACAAGTAGTTGAATTATTCGATATTTGGTGATTTCTAGCAAAGCTTAATTAAGTATTTTTCATCTCATGCAGTCAATTTTTGCAAAAGTTTTACAGAAATTGACCGCTTACTTATATCAAAAACTAAAAGATAAAAGGAAAGTAAAATGGAAATAATTGGTCTCAATTTTGTCGGTCATTATCGGCTTTTTCATATCTTTATTTTAATCTTGCGCTCCTGGCTAGAATTTTGCCGAGTCGATCCCGAATGCCACTTTCGCAATCCATTATTGAGAATGAGCGAACCTGTGCTTGCTCCAATCAAAAAAGTCATTCCAACCCGCAAAGGCATTAACTTCGCGCAATTTTATTGGCAGTAGTATTACGATGGCGGAAAAATGGATTGTTTTTCGGTTTATCTGTTCCGCTTGCTGTATTAGCAGGTGTATTAGGCGTGGTTAAAACCTTCGGGCAAATTCTTTTCTTTACCACCTTGATCCGAGCGTTAATCAGGCTGGGTAACTCAAGCGTAATCACCCGCTTGATTATATGGTGGCACAAATTACCGAACCCGTTTTAGGCATTATCCGCCGATCTTACCTGCTACAGGAATGTTAGATTTCTCGTAATGCTGCTCGGCTTCGCGTTAATTTTTGTTAAACAACGTGTTCTATAACATCTTCGGCGTATTGTGGGTACCGTATAATGCAAGCGGTTGAAAAAGTAGAAAATCCTGATGGCATTCGGTTGTGCATTTTCCTGCAACCGAAAGCTAGCCGTGATCAAATTATCGGCATACGATGGTGAGCTAAAAATCGCCATCACTGCCCCGCCTGTGGAAGGTGCAGCAAATGCTCATCTGCTTAAATATCTCAGCAAATTGTTTAAAGTCCCGAAAAGTAGCATCGTACTAGAAAAAGGTGAGTTGCAACGGCATAAGCAGATTTTGCTAAGCCCGAAGCTGATGCCGAAGGAGATTGAGGAATTTTTGCATAGTAGACAAAATAGTTGCTATAAAACAGTTTGAAGAACTTCCTAGCAATTATTTTGTTAATTACAGTATTTTTAATAAAAACGACCCTACATTCAATACCAAGAGTTTAAAAGTTGTTCTGAGACATCTTAGAAGACTAATCCTAGAAAATAAAGGAAGATTTTTCTGTTTAATCGGGATACTTAATATAGAGCCTCGTAATTCATTGATAATTTCTTTTGATATACCAAAATAGTCTTTCTATGCTGGAGGTTTAGGGATGTTTTTCTGTAGAAATAATGAAAGTATCTTCAATAGTATTATTATTCCATTGATTTCTTTCTAATTTTTCTATCCTTTCTTTATATTATGTTTTATTAGTATCATTGTATCCATCTTTTAACAAATAAATAGAAAAATGTTTGTTGTGTCATATTATTTACTTCCTATAAGATTTGAGAAGTTTTAATATATTGGTTTATATACCACTCTACGGTTTTTCTTGAGTCCTGACTCAAAAACTTTCTTGAGGTTGCCAAACGAGTTCATTCTGAATTTTAGTCAGAATCAATCGCATAACGCACATCATGTCCAGGACGATCTTTCACATAAAGTGATTAAAATCTTCGTATTTCGCTATGTTTTTCAGGTTTCTTTTGGCACGAGCTCTTCCAATAAGCTGCAATAGCACTGAATGATCTCAATATTTGCCCTTTTTCACAATTTCCGCCAATATTGTATGCCCCTCTTTGCCTTCTATTTCATTTCACCTTATATAGAGCCTTAGCATGATCTTCCACAACAACTAAATCTCGAATTTGTAAACCGCTTCCATATACCGGCAAAGATTTACCTTTTAATGCATTTAAAGTCATTAATGGAATCAATTTTTCAGGATATTGATAAAAACCTGTAATTGTTTGAACTATGAGTAATAATAGTCAGTAAAACCATAAGTGCGATGCCAGGCTTTCACTAAATGATCGCTAGAGGCTTTAGAAGCCGAATAAGGGCTCACGTGCATAGGTGTGGTTTCAGTAAAGAGATCGTCTGTTCCTCTAAATCACCATATCACTTCATCAGTAGAAATATGGTGGAATCTGAAAAGCTCGTTTTAGCTTCATCTGCTATGCAATATTCTTAGCAACTTCAACACGTATGGCAACAACAATATTGGTTTGAGATAAAATCAGCTGCTCCAGAACTAGAACGATCGACATGACTTTCTGCCGCCAAATGCATCACCGCATCAGGCTGATGATCTCTCGAAAACGCTTTCTATCGCCTTAAGATCACAAATATCAACTTGCTCAAAAGCAGCAAACGAGGATTATTTTCTCTACCTCTTCAAAGCTGATTGATTTGCCGCACAGGTCAGTTTATCAATACTGATAACAGAATCTTGAGTATGGTTAATGATATATCGAATAAGGGCGGAGCCGATAAAGCCGGAACCGCCAGTGATGAGAATTTTTATAATCCATTATTGATTAATTCAGAATATCTATAGGTGGCATCTCTTTTATATTAGATGAAATTACGTCTTTGACCATAATCAGATAAGTCATCTTTGTCTGAAAATAAGTCTATCGACGAGTCTAACTTTGTATTCTTTATACCTATCCAATTTGCAATTCCATTAGTAAAATTGAGCCCTGACTTGAATGCACTAACAACTTTTCTATCACTATCATCTGATGCTATTTTTAGCAAAGGGATGGTTAAATATCCCTATACCCCTTAGGTCCTGGGTTGTTATTCATTACTATTTTCCTCCATCTCTTTTATGGATTAACCCATGATCTGAAAATAGACTAAAGAAAATGTTCTATTATTATCTTTTTGGTTATCTCAAGTGTATTTTTACAACTTTCTCAATAAAATCATCTGTTTTGAGCTATTGAAGACACATAGCAATTGACACTTTTTATATTTGCTCATTTACCTTTTCACTTTTGGAATTATCAATTTATAATCTTTTACTCTATCACAAGTGTTTGGATGCGAACCATATAGTGCAATACAATAAAACGCTTATTTTTGGTTTTGTCATTTATAGTTTTAGCAAAATGGGAAGTAGATCAAAGTCACTGGTCCCTCCTTGGAAAGAATCCTTTAGAATTTAAGAAAATTTAGTATTAGATTTATTAGCAATACTAGTAATTGGCGTATCCCATTCGCCTAAAGAAAGCCTTGATTAGAAAAACCACACGTTTTAAGACCAGCAGAATTAATAGATCAATGAGATTTAGATTGTAATTCTCCTTATTATCCTTCCAATTATTACTTGTTGCTAGGCTTAGTTAACTATAAGTTTTGTAAAGAACCTATAGTATACCCACCTGCTGCTAACAAACCTTTAACCAACACCCCATTTGTTGTACTCACAAATGGAGTATTATTGATAGGATAACCATAAGCATTGTGGTAATCAGCTCTAGCACTTTTCTCCTACTGATAAGTACATAATCATCATATTTAGAATTATCTAATATCGATGTGCCCCAATCATTTTTATTAGGAAAACCTTCCAATTTTGCTTCAGTTCATTTCCTAACCAATTTTATTCGGAATACGTTTTATGAAAAAGAGAATGGGATCAGATCTCAAAAATCAAAACCCCTGATAAGAACATAAATACTTTTGATTATGGAGAAAAATTAATATTCTTTTCTTGATTGAGATCCATTTTAAACAAAAATCAATAAAACTGGGATAAGGAATGCATATAAATAATATTTAAGCGGAATTAGCCCTAGAAATTCGGCTCCCTCAGAAAAATCTGTTGCAATTAAAGATACCAAATGTTGATATCGAGGATACCTAAAATTCATCCCAATAGGTGCATAAAGTGCATAAATCAAGAAAAACGGAAAAACAATAAAAATAAAAAGTTCTTTGATGATGATACGATAATAATAAAGAGAGAGCAGAAAAATATTAAATAGAGACGGATGCTCTTCCAGCCCACTTCCTCTCAAAAATAAGCCTTGATGCTATCATTAAGATAATTAATGACAGTCCTGCCCAAATAACACTTTTCTACTTTTGCTTGTTATTTTTCTGTTTGTGATTTACTGTTTGCTAACATAATATCGAGACCTTAGATTATGTTTACATGAAAGAACATTACATGTTCGCTATACTAATAAACAATACCAGTATAAATTATCTTTATTATTAAAAATTATTAAAAACTCGTTATTATCTATATAACTAGTAAGCACCATCTCTTTTTAGCATGACATTCACTGTTTTAAACAAAATGGCAATATCATTCCAAAGTGACCAATACATACCAAGAACTCAAAATAAACGCTGAGTATTATAATCTACATCATTACGCCCGCTTACTTGCCATAATCCTGTCATTCCCGGTTTAGCCATAGGTAATACTCAACATCATCGTGATAACGTTCTAGCTCATCAGCGACAATTGGGCGAGGCCCAACTCAAACTCATTTCACCTTTTAAAACATTAAATAATTGAGGTAATTCATCTAAACTTGTCTTTGCGAATAAAGGCACCGATTTTAGTAATGAGGGTCATTCTTTAATTTAAAATCTTTTTCCATTCAGCTCTTGCTTCAGGATCTGTTCTTAGCAATTCATCCTAGCACTTCTTTAGAGTTCACAACCATTGATCTCAAAATTTCAAACAGTTAAATGTTTTTCCATTACGACCAATTCGAGGATGTCCATAAATTGCATTACCACCATCTTTTTACTGGAGATAAAGATAAAGCAATACTGGAGAAAAGTAAAATAATAATAGCTAAAAGAACCAACAATATCCATTGTTCTTTTCATAATTCGTGATGATCTTTAGCTTGAGTTATTGTTTATTCTCATAAACAACATTTCATGGCTAAATAAAAGAGACATATCTGTCCCATATAATGGAATACCTGATACGTTAGGAATAACTGAGATCGATCGGCAATTATGTTTAGCTAAATATCTTAACCAAAAAGATAATTTATCCTCATCACTTAACGCCAAAAACAAACTGTACGGTATCTTTATCTAGAGATAGAGATGAAATAATATCAAGATCATCTGGTAAGTACTCTATCTCGCCTGTCGCTTTATTGATGATAAAAGTAGAAGAAACAACATATTTGATATCAAATCCTAGATAATCTTCGCTCAATAAAGCTGATAGACCTCCCCAATTTTTCACTATCACCAATAATAATTGTTTCTTTTTATAGATTCCCACTTCAATAATATCTTTTTAATTATATTCTAAAAAGTGGAAACAAAAGAAATATCAAACTCCAAGTTAACAACCAAAAAGGTTCCTCGAGACATATAACTTAGACAATGCAACAATCGCTAATTCGATAGTAAAAAGATCAAAAAGCGTTCTAATAACTAATTCAGACCAAAATGGCTTTTCGATAAGTATAGATGTCTAAGTCTAAGCCCAAACCAAGCACACACAAATCAACGAAATAGATAAATGAATATAAATATATTCATCTATATGTCCACCAGGAAAAATACGCATTCCCATTTTCAGAAAAAAGCCTAACAACAGAAATACTAATAAAATAGGTAAAAATATGGACAAAAAATCACTTAACAAGAGAATTCCTCACTCACGGTAATTTGCATCCACTTATTCATATTCTTACCCTTTTTGTCTTGTCTTCGTAAATCTAGAATAAATTGTTTTCATACTGGGATATGTATCTAAATCAAATTTTCTTGATGACTCTTTTTAGCAAATAAGCTGAGGCTTTTATCTGATTCACTATCTCGTCCCAAGTATGCGGAGCTCCATCCCACCAATTGATGTACCGTAACTCTTGAAAATCCTCTGGTTTATCTTTCTAATCGATGAGATGAATAAATTTTATTCTGCAACCCTCAATTTATTAATCATTGTTGGAAGAAATATCTCATCACAAAGTAAAGAATTCCTAAAAGATTTTTCTGAATGAGGGCACTATTATCAGTAATATCTAATAGTTTTTATCATCGAGAGATACCCACTGAGAGGCATAATCTACGCTTAAATGATATATATAAGATCAATACATAACATTTTGAGCATATCTTTCCAATCTCTCTAAATCGCCAGCCCTTTCCGAAAAATTTTTATTGCTCAAACTTCTCGCACTAATGTTAGAGAATAAATGGATATATTTTATACGCTCATTAACTTTATTTCTGCCTCGATCTCTTTTACTTACCAGTGATAAAAATATTTTGTCAGGGTTATTTTCAAAAATGAATAAATTTCACCATTATTGGCTAATGGTAAATCAACACCAGATAACAAATGAAAATACTTGTAATCCTTTGTATTAAATGCCCAAGAAAAAGCAAACATTTCAGCTTCAATTTGAGAATATCCGCCCCAATGAATAGCAGCATTCTTGAGAAAAATAGATGTTTGACTCTTTTCACCACCTTAGTGATCTGATTTTGAATTTCAGAAGAAAAAGTTAGATATCTCATGAGAATATAAATATCATGATATTTATAATCCAATAGAGAAACTAAAATGCTAACTTGTTCAAAATTTATTATGAGCAATAATTAAATAAGCATGTTTATTATCCATTATACTTCCTATTTTAAAGATAGTCTTAAAGGATGTTGTTAAATCTGTATCAAAACAAACTCGATAAATATCATTGATATTTTGAACAGGTTTATCTTCAAAATAATATTTTTAAAACGGTTTTGGAGACGTTTATTTGCCATTATAAGCTTTACTGCGGTTTCAAAATCTGCACGTCCAGATCTCGATGAACCTACAACAGTTAACCCTTTTTCTAAAATATCACGTGTATTAACAGATTTTGTTATCACTCACCCCATCAAAATAACAGTACCTTGCGGTTTGATATATTTAATAATATCGTCAATGGCATATTCACTCCCGCACACCGCAACATTCAAAAGCGTGATCAAAAAGAAAAATCTTTGGAGTTTCACTCGGTTAAATAGGTTTTATCTACAAAATTAAACATACTCAGCTTTTCGTGATTACGCCCCAATTACTGCAATTTTGATTTCAGAGAATAACGCATTAAGCACCGTTGCTGTCACATCAGGATAAACTACCGTCGCCAATAATTGCCACATGCTCTCTAACTGGATGAGAAAATGCAGTTAAAACGTTCAAAGCGCATGAGCCGCCACACTACAGAGCTCTGAAATAACCGAACGGTGTCGTCTATATCATCATATTTCACAAGACGATCTCGTGGAAGCAGCACCACTTTTTCGCGTAAACCATCGAAACCGCTAGAAAGGAACTTAGTACCCTTTCATGTAATTTTCATATTTCACCGCTTGCTTCAGGCGGTTGGTTGGGATCATTACTACTGCCCAACCTTAAATGTTTTAGTTGGTCAGAAACGACCACCCCACTGATTCATGAATCAATGCCATCGGCAATGCTAAAATACTTGGTTCTCTTGCGTCTGAAAATACCGCTGATCTGCATGACACAATGCCATATATATAGGGACGAATTAAAAACTTTATCATTTCTGATTAACTGAAATATCCTCATATTTAATCATGATATTTTTAGGCCGAACAAGTTGAAAAACTTGTTAAGCATTTACGCTCCTCGAGCACTACGGGCAATTTTAAGAATCTGTAATTGTCGTACTTTTAATATTGGAATACTGCCTTTCGCTAAGGCTACATTTTTCCCGATTAATCACAAAGATTTTACATGCATCAGTTAAAAAGCTCTTTCCGATCGTTAGGACAACGAATGATAGAGGCGATAAAACTCTTTACATTTAAAAGATTGTGGTGTCTGTCTGATATAAGTATTTACGCTCAGGAATATCCGTAATCAAGGTATTATTTTGCTTTCAACAATCGTATCTGTTGCTTCAACCAGCAGTATCGACCGCATCATATTGTTGAGCTAGCACAATATTTTCTTTCGATCGTTTTAATGTTAAAATGGACGAACAGAATCATGCGTTACAGCATGTCATCCTCTGTAATAGGATATATTGAGTTAATCGCATGAATCACATTCTCTATTGTTGAATTACGATCAGAACCGCCTTCTCAGACAAGAATTCTCTCTGACTGAGAACTGAGTATTTATCAATCAGATTCTTTCAGTGTAATCTTATCCAATCAGGATGAACGCCCAGTACAATCTTTTCAAATTCAGGATAGAGAAATTTCTCAACAGTATGAATCAAAATAGGCTTACTGCCTAATTCTAAAAATTGTTTTGGCATATCAGTAATGCCTACGGGTTCCTTTTTCCACCTGCTAATGTCCGCATAAATCATTTTATTCTCTTAAAATCTCAAAAGATTAATTAGTATTTATATAAAAACCTGGATTATAAAAATAATCAAATATATTTTTGTAAAACAATTCTGAAATAGAATAATCAATATACTCTAAAAGGAAAAATTCTTATTATAGACCTATTAAAATACATAAGAAATAAATTACACCAACAATAAAGTACAAAACATTTCTATTATTTTACATTATTAACCATATCCTGATATATGCATCACTAAGAACGTGACGGATAAGACAATCATTGGGCAATCAAAAATAAATGTTACGATCGAAAACATTTCTTTAAAAGCTGTCCCTAAAGAAATAAAAAAGATAAAAGTCAAGACTATACATTTTATAATTAATAGGAGTTAATAGCATTTCCATAGGAAAAGGAATAGGGTATAGAAGAATAACCAACACTCCAATATACATCCTAGTCATCATAGTAAATGTAAATAACCTCATATGAATCATTATTAATGTAAATTTCTATTTTTGATGAATACATCTTAAGTAATTCAATTTCCAGAGATGTCAAGCGACATAAGGAATCAAAAGATAAGCAAAAGGAAAAGCTAGAGCTAATGACCAAAACACCACTTTACAGTCTTTTATTAAAAAGGTATAAAAACGAATAAAGATAAAATAAATAACTGCAGGATGAATAAAGTAATGGAATGGCATATAATATAACGTCACGACCAATACTCTTCTTTAGTCTTTGAGTCAAAATATTCAACATCATCGTTATAGACGACGATAAAGCAATATCTCATTCCACTGTTGTATATCATAATTATTATAGAGAAATTGAGTTAATATAGCAAGATAAAAATATCTTATGAAAAACCCTATTTTTCTGATAATAATCAACTGCAGGCAGAGTATAACAGTAATATGTAATTATGCACACAACGAAGCTAATCATGGCTATGTAAATGTATCACTAAAAAGATACATAAGATAAGTAAATACTGGTATTTCACTATAATTATATCTACCGATATAACCATTTCCACTGTCTAATGAGCTCATAAGCTCACTGAAACTCCTGAATTTAGAAAAATTCAGATGCTGCAAAAATAGTGCCAGCTAGAATCATCTCCAAAAGGCTGGACTATATCTTAAAAATGGGTAAAGATATCACCACTACAAATAGCAAAAGATATATTTTTGCATTTTCTTATCAAAAAGAATACCAATTGCACTCGTAACAATAGCACTCAAAAGAGTACAAAATGACTAGAAAAATAGATGTATGGCAATAGTATAAACTGGAATCATTGCTATTCTATTTTTAAATTAGGTAAAAATATCGCACTCTGCTATAATACTCATCAATTGAAACAAAAGCATACTTACTCTTTTCTTAGCAGCCAAATTTTCTACCGAAGGATTTCCTTTATAGAAAATAGAATTTAGCTGAATGAGTCAAATTCGATTAGTTCATTCTTTTGCACTGTGTAAATCTTTTCTTAATAAAAATATTTACATGAGTGGACACCTTCTAAAATAAGTTTCTTAAGGAGTTCTTTTGAATACCTGATACCAGCAACATAACTATTATAAAAATGAATCAAAGAAAAATTACTTTTTCATGCATTTTTATATTTTTAATATAACTTGACATACTCACACTCTTTGCGTTGTAGTTCCTAAAACGATATCGATAACAGGTAACTCAAAATATGAAATAGTATGGATGTATGGCATTGGGAACGTGTTATATTCTAGGTCAACATAAAAACAATTTTCATCTATATAAATTCCATTTTCTTGTAGGATCTTTGTTTTCGCAGAGATAGCTGCATTTTAGGTAACCTCGTTAATTTCACCCAAAAACATCATACGGATAGCTCTTTCGATTATCATTTACGCTATATGAATACTCTTCCTCGGTATTTTTATCTGTATAAACCTCAATGAAGGGGAAATGACCTCATCATCATTACACGCTGATAAATACTCAATAAGTTGTTCTAAATTATTTGACTCAACCCAATCATCAGCATCAATAACTTTAAAATATTTACCTGTCGCAACCTTGATTCCAGCATTAATTGTTGAACCATGCCCACCATTTTCTTTATTCACAATAAGAATAGTATTTGGGTAATTCTTTTCAATTTTTATGTGCTAGCTAAAAGTATTATCTTCTAGAACCATCATTTATAATAATGATTTCTAACTTCTAAGTTAGAAATCGATATACATCGTTGGAATTGTTTCTAATAAATAATTTTCTGCATTGTAAGAGGGGACGCAATAGTCATATCTTATTCATACTTAACAAACACCCTAAAAATTAATTAACTCAATAATCTTTTTCTAATATACTTATAAAAATCTTGGTGATATTATAAACATTAGAGCCTTTAATTTATAAACTTACTTTCACTATTTACAAAATCATATTTATAAAAGCAAAAATTTTTTGAATATTCTTAACCTCATTGAACATCTTTGTTTCTAATATGCATTTCCAAAGCTCCATAGATAAAAAACACATTTTCTAACATTTGCAGCTCTAATCATAGAACTCGAACGATAATTCTCATTCATTTATATATATCATTCGTAATATCAAAAATATAAAGATAATCAGTGATTAAATTTACTATTAACGATACTCCCATCTCGCTTAAAATATTTATAAATTTTATTGAACACTATATATTCTGTTTGCACCATGCATAGGGTGTTTATAGTTGTTGCCATATCCTCAAATAATTTTCCTTTAGGATATGGGTATTTCAAGAGTAAATTTTCTAATTAGTTTACCGCATGCTGAAGGACTAAAATGACTTTGGCATAAACATATTTTCTAAAGCATGCTCTGTTGTTAAATATAATGCTTCATCAATATCACTTCTATTAATATTTCTATTTTTAAATATATTATATTTACTTACACTTTCAGTCCGATGCAATCAGGTCCGGCATTATACTGTCCTGAACCTTACCAAATACTCTACTGCAAACAATTCATAATAATCATCAGAATCAATGAACATAACCCAATCTGAACTAGCTTTTATCGACTCATAATTCCTTGCATCAGATAATCCACCATTATCTTTTATGGAAGACTCTTATTCTTTTCATCTTTCTTATAAGGGTATTCGCGATAATTCCAGGTTATCTGTAGATCCATCATCAACTCAAAATTATTTCTATATTCGTATATGTTTGATTAATCAATTGAATCAACACATTTTTCTAAATATTGCCCACATTATAGACTGGGACAAATGACACTTATAAGTTTATTCATCTGATATATTTTCCGATATAATTGCTATAATATGAGAAACCTCTTATCAACTGGAGGAAGAGTCATAAAAATCACCATAAATACAACTCAGATAAGATTCTTTTCTTTCTGGAGAGAACATCTATCACGTCCTCAAATGGAATTAACGTCATTTACCAAAAATTAACTTATCTACAATTTTTTACTTATATCGACCTAATACGTTTCCTACTTTTATCTGATGAATTAAAAAGGATTTAATTACTGCAGAGTAGAAGTTTTTGCAATAACTTATTTTCATCTAATAATGCACTAAATCCTAGTTAATTTTGTAAGTTTATAAAATTAAATTCTCTACTGCTCCACGATCATCTCTAGGATATCAATCTATAGATAACTTACATAACATTCTTAAAAATAAAAATTTTTATCATGAAAATAAGATAATCATCTTCCCATTTGGTATCCATCTGAGGAAGATATCAATAAACTACATTACTTTTCAATTTTCCCTATTTTTATTCTTATTCTATTATCTACAAGCTGCAGTATATTTAGATTCATTGGTTGGAAATAAACTAAGATGTTTTGAGCAAAATATCCTTAGATATCTGAACAAATCTTTCGTAATCTTCTCAGTGGCATAGCTGAATCCATATCATCCCATGGATAAATCCTCCATGCCTAACTGCTCCTAACAGTAGCCACCTACAGCATAATACACCAGGGAATGTTAATACAGAGGTCATGAAAAACCTTAAACATATCTAATTCTATACTCTGAATAGCTATTCATGGCATTATTTACCTCTAAAAACTTTTATCGTATGTTTCTTTTCCAAATAACAGCCATCAAAAGCCCATCCCTTTTTCCAAAAGATCAACTTTTTCCATATATAAAATAGCACCCTCTAGGAGAAATATTCTTATGATTAAGCTAAATATTAAACAATCTACTCGGCCAAATAACTCGCTTCCAAATGCCGCATATAGATGAAAGATCCATTTTTGTACATTGTCTGCAGAATAGGAAAAGCTATTCCTCATATTCATTTAATAATGTTTTCATAATAAACATATTAAACATATAACCACTACGCTGTTTCATTACGACATCAAAGGATGGAAGGTAATCTAGAGTTCTATCTCCAATAATTTTGTCTCATAAATCGAAATGAGTATAGTCAAATATGTATAGTGAATATAGCGTTTTCAATGTAGTATTTTCGTTTTGTTGGAATCAATTACATCATACTCTCAATTATATCCACATCTTGTTTAGACAGGATCACATCATCAATTTAATGTCGAAGTAAGCCATCTTCCGTTTTGTACGACGATAATGAACCAAACCAAGATAATCAACATCTAGATTTTTCCAGCTCAGTATATACCTGTTAATTCACAAAAATACGGATTTAATGTAGAAATACTATCTACATTATCTTTCTGATAACCTAAAATCATCTTTTGCCTTCAGCCCCATGATATGAACAGGCATATAAAGTTCTTTTATCTCTCAGGCTCATTAAAATTTTTTATGTGTTGCTATAATGATTTTTACACTTTTCAAAATAATATCTCTTATTTATTAAAGTTCATCTCTTTACACATTTTAATGCCACTGCAATTACTTGGTGCATATCAAAATAAAGGATACATTGCTCAAACGACCACCAAAATGACATTTTGTTGTTCATCCGCTAATTTAGAATATTATGTACGCCCTGAAGCGGTTATTCTTTTCCATTGTTACTGGATAATATGGCTCATCACCTTTCCCCAAGTTTTGGAATGACTTTTGTAATAATCGTTTTAGGGCTGAGTACCAAATTCAAAGTGTTTGATGTTCAATAATGCTGAGTATAAGGCGTTACAGAATCAGTATAATTTACAACTGCATTACCTTTTGATAATTTTCCATATCTAAAGTTTCAGTTTTCAAACCCTAAAGCTTGATATTCTAATTCACTCTAATTGATAATCAAAAATTCATCAATCATCCCTGTGAATACAATTTTAGGTAAGGCAAATACTCTTTCTTGCAAAAATCGACGCTTATTTCCCACATCAATATTTTGGATGCGAGAGCATTTTCTCGACTATTTTGTGTATAACCACCAATAGAATACTTGATAAGTATCTGTTAAAATAATTTGCTATCATAAGTTAAACGAACCGGTAAAACGCGTAATAATAAAAGAAGGGAGTTCAGAGCAGGCCTTACCCACTGCTTTTCGTGTAATCCTTTGGATTAGTTTTTCATATATATCAGTTCCTACTAATGATATTGTCTTAGCTCTTTCAAGATTTTGAAGGTTCTTTACCATTTAGTACTTAGCGTTGTTTTTCAATTTTTCTAATGCTTCTCGCAGGTGTTACCACGCATAATTTATTGAAAGTATTCATTAAAAGGGTAAGTTACTCATCACCTTTATAATTAGTGATTGAGTATGTATAGCGATTAAAACTCCGCAAATTGATTAACATAATCCCAAATTTCTTTATCGCTCGTATAGAAAAATGTGAGCGCCATATTCATGCACTTGAATACCTTCCACTTCTTTTGTGGTAAATATTCCCTCGCAATATGACTGCGCTCGAATTACTACTCGCTTTGCCAGCTAATGCTGTCTTTGCAAAAACAGCTCCGAATAATCCGCACCAACAACTAAATAATCATAATTTGACATTACAATGCATTCCTTTTAATTTGATTTTATTTAAAACAGATGAAAAATTTGATAGGTATTTCATTAGTTTTTAACAATAATAAAATTATTTTGATAACTACCAAAAATAAAATTGATGATAATAATAAGTTAATAATTTTATTTTGAGTTAAATGGTATTAATCAAAAGTTATGCTCTGTTGAAATAAAACAATGCTATTAATCATCAGATGTTTATTTTAGCTAAAATAGGAAAATGAATTTTCTTAATCAAGATAATTTGAGCAACAACAACTGCACATTCTGCACATAAATTTGCAATTGCCGCTCCGTTAATATCCCTAAATGCGGATAGCAAAGAGATTGATTATATCAATGACTGACCAATAATTGTAGAAAAACAATCTGCTTTTCTCTATCCATTGGGACTGAAAATTTGCCATCCCATTAAGTTAGATAATGCAATACACTGTTGGCATAATAATTTGCATTGGTTCACAATACTAAAAATGATTCTACCCTGATAATAGTAAAATAGCATCTTACATACAAACATAAAATAAATCGTTAATGGTAATGAAACAATAACAAACCTAGTGCATTTTAACAAATGATCTTTAAAACTCATCAAAGCGCTTTTGCTCATAATAAAAGGCTAATCTTGGTAACATTACTAACCCAATGAGGTTACAAGACTTTGCTATTAAATTTGTTTTAATTTTTACCGCTGCTGAATAGTAGCCAACATTATCACTTGTCATGAAAACCCAAATATTACAGAATCAAGATTAGCATAAATCGTAATTGATATTGTCAATCAAAGAAAATGTGAATGAGGGTTTTATATGTGTTTTGTTATCTCTAACTGTTTAAAATGTATTTATATAATGTAATAATCTTTCTTAGATATAAAATTTAATATTCCTGTCAACTGATGCTAACTACAGTTAGCATTGCGTGAGGGAGTATATCGTTACTTTAACAAAGATAAAAAGTAAAATAAGTGGAGGGCTATTTTTAGAAAGATTGAACAACAGTAATATAGAATACTGTTCTAAAAGCTTTTGTATAACTATTCAATCACTAATACATTCAATAACATTGAGATGCTAGGTAATATATAGCTCTTTATCGATATAGAGTTTATCAACAAAATAACGAGATAGTAATAATAAGGTTAAGGCAAACGCTAAGAAAAATGGTATTTAATATTAATAATTCCATAAACCGTTTTCGTTAATTTTATAACTATCATCCCTAATTTTAGCACCAGGCTTTAATACCATAAGATGCCCATCATCGCAATCATACTAAAACAAACAATGATGAAGTTGCAAACCCAACCTCTAATCCGATGCTTTGCAAAAAGTGAAAACATAAGGGAAAGGTAATAGGGTAGGAAAATAAAGTTGATAGAGTCAAAATAAAATTCATAATAAAATTAAATTTGACTGATTTATATTTAACATTTAGATTCCACTTTTTCTTTATTTTTCTTCTAAATAATTCCTAAAAATAATAGAGATTGTTGAAATAAAACCTCCAATCACTAAACCAATCATTAAGATTAATGCTGGTTTATCTTTTTATTACAGGATAATCCAGCGAACTTAAATAATGATACGCTTTTACATTTTCAAATCGAATCTAGTGAGGGCTAATGTAGTTAGCTTACTCAACTGTCTCCGTACTATAATAATTTGTTGGATAAACAACGAGGGTTATTTTTAGCAATATCTAATTGAGCTTGCAGGTATTTTTCAGCAAGCATAAATAAATATATGCAAAGTCTGCTAGTTTTTAGAATCAGAGATATTTAAAACGAGCATCTCCTAACATATATTCTGGTACAGAAATGTTATTATTTTTCCCTTGAGAAATCTTTTAATTTCTGCTGCAATATCTAACGCATTTGTTAAGTTTTCAACCTGAATGTGCTTCAGTTAGATTCTTCCAATTTGTTCTTTAGTAAATTTCGGTGCATCTAAACGAAGGTTAAACTTAGTTTAAACTCTTGGTTTATTTGATTAAGAATATATTTGAACCACAAACTCACATACTCAGTTAATACAGATTGCGCATCTTTAGCGTTTCTGCTGAGAAGGTGAGTCAAAACCATTTTATCTAATTCGGTTAAGTCTTTTTCTTAGGATCAACTTCGTGAACAATAAGATATTTAGAAACGGTTTCTTCAATATATTTTTCTGTTCTTCCGTCATTTCTTTGGTGTAATTTTTACCCATTCAGAGTTTGCTCAAGAACCGACGTTTTAAATCATTGAAAGTAAGAAATGTTTGAATTGTCCATAAACAGCAGATCAGATGATTTCCCAGCTGAAAAATCACCATCATCAATAATACTGCATATTCTGCACGAGCTGGTAATAATGTGCCCTAAATCCGTCGAACGCGTGGTAACTACAACCGCCGTTGATGTCCATTGTTCTTTTGCAGTAAACGCATAAAGTGCTCGAAATCAGTGTACTAAATGCGAAAGGACAATCCAAATTTTTCACCCACAATACTGTAGAAGCTCAATTAAATCAATCTCATCTTGTTTTTGAGAAGAAACATTAATACATATTAATCTAATGAAGAAATAACCCAACAATAATTTTTAAATTATACCAGATTCTGTTCTATTTCTGAAAAACTTTACTAAAACTTAGCCTCCTGGTATGATCTTGCTCAAAATACTGAGATTGGTGAGATAATAAACTACTATTGTTTTGTTATGCTGATATGAGCGATATCCATTCCTCTCATCTTACAGCAGACGCTGCGGCGAGAAAGGTGAAGAGTTTCAAGTGAAGGGGAAGATAATCCAAATCTCGCGTTTGCGTGTGTGTATATCACGGGTGCTGCCAGCGGGTTCCAATATGGTTTTACCTGATGATCAAGTTAATAGAAGGTGATTTGACCATTGAAAACCAAAATGTCGGTTTAGTGGTGGATCCAATGAGCTTGCTGTCAGCCCGGTTTGGTGGCATGCGGTGGATTAAGGCACCGTGAAGGGCTAGATGGCTCACGTTTTGTGGTGCAAAATCCAAATGCGGCAGTCCTCGACCCTGGTGGCTGTGGTTCTTCTTTCCGGCATTTGAATGTGCATTTTATTCACGTAAAAAGTGACCCGCTTGTGTGCGCGCTAATCTCACAAGCGGTCTAGTATCACGTCGCTCCGAGAGTCTTGGAAGAACTCCACATCTGGGATAACGCTCTTGTGCCAAGTTCAAACTCACCATCGTTGGTGCGATATACGTTAAGTTATCGCCCCTCCATCAGGCTACAAAGTTTTGCTCATGTTTTACGCTCGAACTCTTACAAATTTTTCGCATCCGAACATTCCACCCAGCGGGCGGTGGTTGCCACGTTCACGTTTTCGCGAGATCGCTTCTACGTTGTATTCCGCTTTTAAACGCGAAACCACCACGTCAAACTGGAAAGTACACCGGCTGCACCCACGATTCAGTCGGCTGTTCGATCAACGGACGGAACACTTGCACCGCACCTTCTTTCCGAAAGTTGCAAGCCTCTTTAACACTTGTTTTTGCTTTGGGAGCAGATCTTTTTCAAACGAATGCGACAAGGAACAATTCAGGCGCGTAGTTTGGGATGCCCGTAAATTTCAAAAGGTTTCGCCTTGAGTGAAAGTGTCTCCGACTTTGGATCGGTACTCACGGTTGGTGCGAAGCCGACAATACTCCGCCCCGCCGCAGGCTTCTTCGGCGTGAGAGCGGTCCGCCCCGCCATAAAAGGTTACAGTGTCAGTAAATCACCACATCTACCGATACGAACGTGTTTTGGGCTTCATGCCCTTTCTCATATTTTCGCGGCTCGAAACCACACGCATAAATGCCACACGGTCGCGGGTGTTTCGGGTCCATATTCGCTTGGTCGTAAACACAAATGCCGTCGGAATTTTTCTTCCGAACTTTCCACCGCGAGCAGGTGTGCTGTGGCAGCTTGGTTGTGGCTTTGGCGATTGCCCATTCAGTTGCATGCCATCAAGGAAATGATCCGGAGAGATTTACCCGTGCGGTTCCGAAGAATGCAGGGGTCAATTCGCCATTTGATTAAAGCGCTTCGTGAGTCGAATTCGTTACTTGCACCTTGCACCAGTTCCAATTACCGCGCAGTTGTTGGAGCTAAATCATCGTCACTGCGGCGTCTGAATTTGGGTTATTCAGCTTTAACGATACGCACTTCTGGAATAGTTGATCGCGCCCTGTGCGCCTAAATAGGTTTCATCCTTCTCGATGTGATTCACGCCGCCTGACACACCTTTCCGCAGCCGATTGGCCCAAGCAATTGGCAGCGCGCAGCGGAGTTTTCAACTCGCCTTTCACTTTCGTCCAACAACTCCCATTGGATCACGAAATGTCGCGGTCGAGTTTGTTCCTTAAAGGTGATTGATTGGCGTGTCGCGCGAAGCGGGTGACTTCGTCAATTTAATGGTACGTTCCTCAGCCATCCTGCGAGTCGATTACCATCAAGCGGCTATCCACCGCGGTTAAAGTGCGGTAAGTATCTTCCGAGAAGTCTTCGTGCCCTGGTGTGTCGAGAAGATTGACTAAACAGTCGTTATAAGGGAATTGCATCACGGAGGTGGTGATCGAAAATACCACGTTGTTTTTCCATTCATCCAGTCGGATTTAGCGTGAGCGGCTGGGCCTTTTGCCCCTTCACTGAACCTAGGGTTTTGAATTGGTGTCCGTATAAAAGCACTTTTCGGTAATGGTGGTTTTACCCGCATCGGGGTGAGAAATAATCATAAAGGTTCTGCGTTTATTCTTTGCGGATGTTTCATAATCTTCTCTTTATTCGTTCAAATTGTGTTAAAAATGGGCGTATTATCCTTGAAAATGGGGCGTTTTGCAAAAATGCGGATATAGCAAATTGAAGAAAATGACCGTCATGATCCTTCAAGCGGTCATTTTGCCAAGATTCGTACTAAGGCTATTTGCGGCTATCGTGATACAACCACCCGCCACCGTTTGGCGAAGAGTTAAAATGCCATCTGCACCCGCACGTTTAAAAGCAGAGTAAGCCTTCCATAATGCATTCATGCGTTCTTTCAGCCACCCGTTTTTGAATTGCAGCCATATGCATCGCATATTCACCTGAAACTTGTAGGCAAAAAGTGGGCACGCTGAAGAGTTTCTTTCACACGCCATACCATATCCAAATAAGGCATTCCAGGTTTGACCATCACCATATCTGCCCCTTCTTGGATATCCATTGCCACTTCATGTAAGCCTTCGTTGGCATTGGCAGGATCAACTTGATAGGTGAATTTATTACCGCCTTTAAGATTGCCCGCAGAACCGACCGCATCGCGGAAAGGTCCGTAGTAGTTTGAGGCATATTTTGCGGAATACGCCATAATTTGGGTATTGATAAAGCCGTTCGCCTCTAATGCTTCACGAATAGCAACCAATACGGCCGTCCATCATATCGCTTGCGCAACAACATCCGCTCCTGCCGCTGCGTGAGAGAGCGCTTGCTTCACTAACACTTCGGTCGTAATGTCGTTAAGCACATAACCTGTTTCATCAATAATGCCATCTTGCCCATGCGTGGTGAATGGATCAAGAGCCACATCGGTCATCACGCCCAATTCTGGATACGCTGCTTTAATGTTCGTACAGCACGTTGTGCCAAGCCTTCTGGGTTGTAGGCTTCTTCTGCCATTAGCGATTTTTCGTTTCACCCACCACAGGGGAGGGGCGATCATGGGCACACCATATTTCACGAGTAAGCCTGCTTCACCATTAAAGTTGGTCGATGGTTAAACGTTCTACACCTGGCATTGAGGAACTGTTTTCATGGATGATTCTCACCTTCAATGACGAAAACAGGGTACTCAAATCGTTCGCGGTAAGTTGATTTTTCTGCCACTAAACGGCGGCTGAAATCGTGTTTACGTAAGCGACGCATACGGCGTTGTGGGAATAAGGTATTGATGTATTGAGTCATTTTTGTCCTTAAATATTATTGTTACGTAGGGCGGTGGATTTTTCGAAATCCGTGCATGTATAACAAGCGGTACTTTTCGTGTGTGAATTGTAAAACAATTCACACACTCTACGAATATACAACATAAAATTAACTCCGCTTTCGCGGGCTAAGATTGCGTTTTTCTTCGCTCGTGGTTTCTTCTTCTTGGTTTGTAGAACTTGGCACAAATCACGCCAACTTCAAACAACAAGCACATTGGAATTGCCAAGAGTGTTTGCGAGAAAATATCGGGTGGAGTAAGGCACATCCCGATGATGAAAGCTGCCACGATGATATATGGACGTTTTTCACGCAAGTCTTCTGGGGTGGTGATGCCTGCCCAGCAGAGCAAAAATAATAGCCACAGGGACTTTCAAAGCAGATACCAAATGCTAAGAAAATCGTGAGAACGAAGTCTAAGTAGCTACTGATGTCGGTTGCCATCTGCACCCCTTCAGGTGTGGTGCTGGTTAAGAAACCGAACACGATTGGGAACACCACATAGTAAGCTAAAATGCTACGCCACAGTAGAACAGCAAGGTGCTTGAAACTAACAGTGTAGATCGAAACGTTTTTCGTGCTTATATAATGCAGGGGCGACGAATGCCCAAATTTGGTCACAAAATATAAGGTACAGAAAGAAAAATCGCGGTAACAATCGTGAGCTTAATCGGGGTAAAAATGGCGTTGCCACGTTAGTCGCGATCATCGTTGCTCCCTGCTGACAAGTTGCTGGGTCAACGGAGTTGCCAAAAGGGTGTAGATGTCATTTGCCCAATACACTAACGCACAGAAACCACTAACACAAACACCAAGCTACGCAGTAACCGGTTTCGTAGTTCAACCAGATGAGCGATAAGCGGTTGAGATTGATCAGCTTCTTGCATTCGCTTTTCTTCTCCTCTTTATGAACAGCTTGCGAGGCTGGTTCGTCATCATCTGGCGGATAATAAATCGAGAGTTTCTCAGCAAGTAGGGCTTCGCCCAACCTGCCCGTTCTGCGTCTTTCGCCGTCGTTACCGTCTTCGCTTACAAGCGGTGAGTTTTTCTTCAGCAGTTTGCGATTTTTGCATTCCGTTGATCATTTCGGCCGCTTGTTCTGCTTCTTTATGTTGGCTTTCGGTTTCGATTTTTGCCTGAATTTTCCGCCACTTGTTCATCGGTTAATTTGGGTGATTTCACCTGGCGGTGTTCAGATCCTGCTGCATTTATCGGCAGATTGTTTTAAGTTCTTCAACGGTTTTGCTTAATTCTGGTGAAAGCGAACTCAAATTTCAATTTCTCGCTTTTTATGCTTTCTGAGTTCTCGTAGCTTAAGTTCTTGAGCCAGTTCGTTTTGTACGTTTGCCTGCTGTCACGAATGGTACGAACCCACCCCATGACGGTGCGGATTGCAATGGCGAAACGCTGGGGCCTAGCACCACTAAGCCTCACAATTAAAACGAGTCTAACTCTGAAAAACCAATATCAAACACGGTTATGCCTGCTCTTTTGTTTTTGCTTTTTGTTCTGTGCTTTCTTGCGTTTTTGCTTCGACTCGAAAGCTGCATCTGCGGTTTTTCCTCTGCCATTGCTAAAGCCTTCAACAGATTCACCTAAATCTTGACCAAGTGTACGTAATTTTTGTACCGAAAAGTAATACGATAAATTGCGACCACGATCAGTAATGCCAAATGCTAATTCCACCTCATATTAAAAATCCTCTTTTGTGAATAAAAGTGTTGAAATGGTAAAGTGCTCATTATACGCTGAAATCACAAAAGAAATCTCCCCAAAATGACATAAACGAAGTATGACGTTCTCAAATTTTGCTGAATAAAACGCCACCAAAAACTTTGACTTTTTCAGACAAGAACGGTAGTATTCGCACCGCTATTTTTACTTGAGGATTACATTTTGGACAGTCATGGTCGATACTTTTCAGATTTTTATTGATTTCGCCTTGTCCAACTCTCAGGTTGCCGATATGGTCGGTAACTTTCGTTTAGTATCTTTCCCTGTTCATTTTGTTCATCGCCCCACAACTCGGAGAAATGAAAAATGATTCGTGCTTTGCATTAGACCATGCTCGCCTCGTCGGCCTTGACGAAAACCTCGCGATCAATTAAACGATGCGATGGATAGATTTAATCGATCCAAGCGATGATGAACGTAGCGTATTAAAAACCTCGGCTTAGACCAAACCCCTTGCAGAAGAGCATAGTTAGAAGATTTAGAAGCTTCCGCTCGCTTTTTCGAAGATGAAGACGGTTTTCACCTTCACTCCTTCTTTTACTGCTTAGATGACGATGATTACGCTGATATTTCAACAGTCGCATTTACCATTCGCGATGGGCGTTTGTTCACGCTTCGCGAACGCGATTTGCCTGCATTCCGCTTATATCGTAGGCGTTCGCGCCGAATGAAATTGCTTGATAGTAACGCTTATGAATTGCTGCTTGACCTGTTCGAAACCAAAATCGAACAGCTGGCGGATGTTATCGAAACAGTTTACGCTGATTTAGAAAATATGAGCCACGTGATTTTGGATGGCAAACAAGAGGGCGATAGCCTCAATGAAGCCCTTTCAGATCTTACGGAGTTGGAAGATGTGAGCTCAAAAGTACGTTTATGTTTGATGGATACCCAACGTGCGTTGAGTTTCTTTACTACGCAAAAACACGTTTGCCAAACAACCAGCTCGAACAAGCACGCGATATTATGCGAGATATTGAATCTTTGCAGCCGCACAATGAATCGCTGTTCCAAAAAGTGAACTTCTAATGCAGGCGGCAATGGGTTTCATCAACATCGAACAGAACCGCATTATGAAATTCTTCTCGGTAGTTTCTGTGATGTTCCTCCCAGCAACACTCGTGGCATCTACCTACGGAATGAACTTTGAGTTTATGCCAGAGTTGCATTTCCAATATGGCTACCCAATGGCGATTTGTTTGATGATTGTTGCCGCAGCTTCGCTCGTATTTATATTTCAAACGGAAAGGGTGGTTAGAATCAAAAATGCTTAAAGCTTTGTTTAAGGCTTTAAGCATTTTTATATATTCTTAATCTTGAGTCGATTACAAGGCTGATTTTTGTCGTACAATCTCAAACAAGCACACGCCTGTGGCAACAGAAACGTTCAGTGAGGAGACCGAGCCTCGCTATTGGAATGCTGATGAGTTGGTCGCAATGTATCACGGGTGACGACGGCATTCCATCGCCCTCTGCCCTTACTATGACGCGCAATTGCGCCCGTGAGTTTGGCTTCATAAATGCCCGAAGTAGCTCGTCTGCGGTGCCGGACAATCCAGATGTGTGTGGTTTTCTTGCAGTTCACGCATAGTACGAGCAAGCGTTGGTGACACGAATCAGCGGCACTAGTTTCGGCAGCACCACAAGCCACTTTTCTAGCGGTTGAGGGTCATGTTGGGCTGATTGAATGTCTGGCACATTACGGCATCAACGCCTGCCGCATCTGCAGTTCGCAAACAGGCACCGAGGTTATGGGGTCGGTTACGCCATCTAAAATGAGTAAAAATGGCGCAGATTTGTTAGCTATTGCATCTAAATCGTGTTCGTTGTGTTCTTTTTGTGGCACCACGCGCACACTAATGCCTTGATGCACTTCTGCGCTTTGTTATCTCAAAGTTTGGCGGTTGACTTGTTGAACTGCCACGCCTAAGCGTTTTACCTCGCCTAATCAATGGATTAAGACGTTTGTCTTCACGCCCTTTTAGCAACAATACTTCACCAAGCGTTCTGGTGCATTATCTGCGCTTTGACGGCGTGAATGCCGTAGATTTGTTCACCACAGTCAGATTCCTTTGATATGGATTTCAGGTATGTTAAGAGTACGTAGGGCGTATATACACGCCCACGCTTTCTAGTATTACTTTTTATTTGTTCTTACAACAACATTTTTCACCACTTTATCGAGCTTCACGAGCCGAATTTCTTTAGCAATTTGCGTACCGCTTCTGGGTAGTCTTTGAGTTGTTCTAAATCGCTATAGTGGGTTAACACTTTGGTGTGTTGACGAATATGGGTTAGTTCAGTTTGTGCTTTTTCACTATAATTCCGCTTTAGGATCATGAATCAATACCGCATTTTTCCGCATCTAGCTCCAAGCTCGTGGGTTGAGATTGTTACCAGTGAGTAAAGATATAGCAGTTATCGATCCAAACGCCTTTTAGATGGTAGCTATTTTTCGTTATCTTTCCAAAGGCAGATGATGAGTTGTTTGTTTTGAATAAATGGTCAAAACGTCTCAGCAAAAGCACGTAAATTTTTCTCATGAGATAAGGTAGCGCTGATGCCATTGTGAATTTTTCTTCTGGTTTAGTATAGAAGTCATTGGCAGTTTTGTCGCCTACGATAATTTCTACTGATTTACCGCCTTCCAACAACCATTTAACTACGCTGTTGGAGCTGAGGCGCGGGAAGCTAAAAAGGTGCAAATCGTGAGTTTGTCTTGCACTCTGGTAAAAGAGTAGCTTCAATCACTTTGTTCAGGATCACGTTTCGTAAACCGATAATCGGTGAAAGACTTGAAATTTTTCATCTTGTGCTTTTGCCGACAAACTGATATTGCTGTTGGCTTAAATATTGCGAAACGCTTTTAATTTGCGGGCGAAGTCGAAAGGGTTTTCGGGCGATTGACATCATCCAATCGGCAAACTGCAGGTTGGCTAATACAATATGTTTTCTAGCAATTCAACCATGCTGTCAGTTAATGTTGTATTTTTCAATCATGTGGTAACGATCTAGCGCGATAACGCTCAAACTGTTGCAACTAAACGTTAGTTGATACTTGCACTGCTATAACCAGCGTAGTTGTCAAAAGATAAAAACACCTTTTGAGATGTAACACGCCGAAAAACTTCACGTTTGTTAATTGGTACCAAAATTCAATCGCCTTTTCAAGGGTTGTGTTCGGCTTTTTGTTGGCATACCAATCTGCATTTCGAGCTCGTGGCTTTTCAGCCGATACGTCCACGTTGAGCGCGGTGCCAATCGACCAAATTTTTGATTTCTAAATTTGGATTAGCTTGTTTAGCTTGATAGAGGGCAGCTAGATTTCTTGCCCCGCTTCATCTTTTTCAAAATATAAAGTGGTCAAACAAATACGAGATTTTGCAGAATGGATAAGCTGTAAATGCGAGTTTTGAACGCACGGCTATCCGTAAGAAATTCCACTTTTTCGCCGCTGCAGGAATAAAAAGTGAGTTTTTCAAGTTGTTTTTCTGGCGTGATTGGGTTTATTTTAAAATTAGCATTTACGAATCCTATAAATGAGGATAGTGATGAATTTAAATGGCATTTAGTTTATCAGAAAATAAGTGGTCATTTTGCAAAATTTAATTGCTTATATATTTAGAGATTTATTTATCTGATGATATTTTCTGTAACATATAAAAGCTGGAATGGCAAAAAGCAGAACATCCCCGATTAAAGTTGCAGGAGTTTGCAATATTTTCGATAACATTAGCCTTTCTCACTACAGAAGTCCTAGTTTTACTTTCAGCTTTTATTTCTATTGGTAATTTTTGTTTTAATTGATCTTTTTGAGTTAATTTTAACTTCATTATTTTTATAGATTTCACCATAAATGCTTCCAAATATGGCAATAATTTGGTAAACATTGAAAACCAATGTTTTTACCTTTTCTTTTCAGCTTCATTGACTGATGAATAATATAAGGTAACGAAAGCATCAAATTCATTCTTCTTATAATTTGATAATGTTATTTTATCGTTTCATTAGTTTTTACTGGTGCGGAAAGTTTTGCTGAAATAATTGGTCTGATTTTTCACTGCTTTTTGTGTTAATACAAACCAATACTTTTCTCCTATAATGACTAATTGTCCTGTTTTTGAATTTTCTCCTAATCGCAATGAGGCTATCTGTATCAATTGGAGAATATACTATTTCTGTTTTTATCTTCTTTCCATAAATTTGTTGCTAAGCAAGCTGACAACAAAATGCTTATAGAAAAATAAAACCATGTTTTAAGCATCGGAATTTTCATATGTCCTCCTGAGAGAAAATATTGGAAAAGATAGCTATTTTCTTTGTTAATCAATAGTACTCCATTTTCCTCTTTTTCTTTGCTAAAGAGGAATTTACTTTTACAAAATGGGGTTTCTTTATTCTTTCATTAAAACACCCTCTTTGAGCCTCGAGGGTAGGGGAGATTTGACAAAAGAAAAACGAAGAAATTAGTCTAATAAAATATGGAAATGCATTCCCCACATTTGTATTAGTTTTCACGCAAAGTGACGCACTTCCACCTTCACCTGCCACGTTTTCAACACCAACGTCCGCAAAATACCGCGTGTTCTGCGTGAGTACCCAATGTCGGTTGCGTAGCGCCAGCAACGTGGGCATTTTTCAACTTCGGCGCGTTCTTTCACAGCTAAGCCCAGGCAAGTTCGCCTTCAGCGACATCCGCTTGGCAATGGTTTGATGGCCGCTTGTGAAGTGATGAAGAACGAAGCGTAATTGCTGCCAAGTTGTTCAACAGTGGACGAATCTCGTCGTTCGCATATCGTCACTTTTTGCTTCTAAGCCTGCGCCGATGACTGTCTTTACGTGCTTGCTCTAATACACGGTTCACTTCAGCACGACCGCAAAAGCCGGTTTTTGCCGAGGAATATCGTCAATTTTCGTTCGCCTAAGCCGAATAGCCTTCGTAGAATTCTTCGGTAAAGACGACCCTGAACGACCTTCCACGTGGCAAGCAGCCCCAAATTTCATCTATGGGTGAATGAAAACGCAATCCAACGCACTAAAGCTTCCGCATATGCCAACGCCGTTTACAACCAGGCGTGCAAGGCTGTTCTGCTTTGGTGGTGTACCGACGGTCTTTAATGATGCTCTAAGTCAGAACGATCCCATTTCGATTGAGCAGAAAACGCGATCAAAGCGCCAATGCACAACGGTGTGAATTGAAGTAGTTGTCGTAGGCATCTTTATGTCGTTTTGGCTTTCTAATGCGGCTGGCCGCGATCACAGCAGATCGCAGATCATTTTCAGATGGTTGCACCAAATCAGCGTGATCGAAAGCCGCTTGATTCGCTAGAAGCAGCTGTCGTTCGAATGCGACGATACGCTTCGCCTGCTGTTTAAAATGTTATGCTGAAACAGTACTCGCCAGTATAGTCGGTTGATGCACCCATAAACGTCAAAAATATCTACCGTAATTCCAAACCGCGCTTGGCACGATCACGTTGCGATCGACGATTTTTGACATTTTTCGACCTTTTTCATCTCGCATGTGAAACCATGCGTTAATACTTGTTTGTAAGGTGCTTGGTTGCAGTAGCATCAATGAAGACATAAACCAACCGCGGTGTTGATCTGAACCTTCAAGGTACATCTCGCTGTTGCCCGTTGAACTCTGGGCGCGCTCCACACAGAGGCGTAGGTTGATCCTGAATCGAACGCGTCTAACGTATCCGGCACTTTTACGGTAGATTTTCGCATCTCTTCGCGCAACACTTCAACAGGGTCTAAATCCCACCACGCTTGAATACCTTTTTCCCACACAGTTTTGCACTTCTTCTAAAAATTTCTAAAGTGCGTGTGTAGTCTTCAGTTTCGTGGTACGAACATCGTCAATCGGCACGCAGCACGTTGGCGTGAGATACACCGGTCTGGGCGGTTTTGCTGCTTTCAATGCGGGCTTCACTGGCGACGAACAGTTTAATTTTCACTGCCTAGGGCTTGTTTGCAAACCTGCGTTTCCATGCCGATAAACCATTGTGGGGTTGCGTGATTGTGTTTTATGACGCCAGCAGTGTGGGTAGCTGTGTTTAGTGCGTTCTGAATTTAAACAATGCACCTACTTCTTGAGTTTTGTCCTAACACGACTGTTCGATTCAAACACGCCTTTGCGAAGAATGGCACATCAGATTTGATTTACCATCGCCACCACTAAGCCCGCCATTCGATACCATTTTGCGACTGAAACGATATAGTCATCTTGACCGTGGTCTGGTGCTGGTGAACTCCAAACCTCGACCGCCGCTCAGTGGTAACGTGGTCGCCCTAAACATGTGCCACCGAAATCATAGAATGGGTGTTGGAAGCGAGTAAATTTAACTCTGCCTTATAGTTTCGCCCTAATAACTTAACCTGTTCAACTCGCCAGCTTTTGCTACGGCTTCCACTCAACTCTTTCGCTAAAATTAAGCGTTGCTCTTCGCCCATTTGACCAATTGATAATCAAAACTTTCGCTTAGTGAAATCGCACGATTAGATGCAATGTCCAAGGTGTGGTTGTCACATTCGCAGAAATTTGACCGCTTTGCCTTCCGCACCGAATTTTTGTTCGATTTCTTGTGTCCGCTGTGAAACGCTACATAGATAGAAGGGGGAAACTTTCTTTCATATTCTCATCCGCTTCTGTAGAAGAACCGCAATCCAAAACACCAATGAACAGGTTTTGAACCTTTGTATCGTGACCGTTCGCGATCACTTTACAAAGCACTGATGCTGTTATACTGAAATTCATTGTTAAATATGGATTGTCCCAGTCGCCCAAAATCCCCATGCAATGAAGTCCGCTTGTCCTTCCACCTGCTTTTTCGCATAGTCACGGCATGCTTGACTGAAATTCCCGTGCAGAAATTTTTCGTTTGGTTTACCCATAGACCTGCTTTTAGCTCAATCGGCAAAACCGTGGCAGTCCCATCTGAACATGAGCATCGAAACCTAAAGCGGTTTTCTGATTTCATAATTATATCTCTTTAAAATTTTTGATTAACCCATGACCTAAGTGAATATTACTGCTGCATACGGAGGACCATCGTAAAATAAAGATCTTTAGAGGCTTCACGCACTTTTTGGTATAGTTTTTCGTTAACCGGTTTTCTAACATCGCAGGTTCATGCTGCTAAAACTCTCATCGGAAAAGCTCTGTTTCAGGCAGATTTAAGGTGTGTGTAATCAGTCATTTTTATCAGTTAATAAAATTGTTTTAATTTTGGTTTCTTCCTGCCCAGCGGGGCAATTATGTCTCGGGTGCCCAGGCATCTGCAAAATCCCTCAAAATTCAGCAACTTTGTGTCTCTTTGAGTTGTTGTTTAGGCTCAAAATTGGCAATTCTTCACTCGATATTGACTCACTTCAATTGCTTCGCCGATCGTCGGATATCAAAAGTATGCATTTCTCAGTACGGCTTTTCATGCCGTTAATCGTTGGACGGTTGCCAATATTGGCGATGCCTGGTACGTTCCTGTGTTTCAACCTAACTGTCATACACATGAGTGGGTACAACGACGGTTCAGCATAATACGTTTACGGGAAAAGCTTTATTGTTCTGCCTAGCTTACGTGGGCAGCAACGACCCGGCGATGGGAACATGGTTTTCAGCAGTTTTTCACCAGCGCTAATTCATCTTTTTGTAGTTCACGAACATGAGCTGCTAATCGATCTTATGGAAGCTGTGCTGTGTGGCTCTCTTCTACCGTGAAATTGAACCTTTCCTGCTTCTTGCGTGTAATCGCCAGCACGTTTTGCGCCGAGGCGAGTCCCCCACGCTGCGACAGAACCTTGAGCCGTTTTACCAATAAGTCTTGGATAAACCTTCTGCAGTAAGCTTTGATGACGCTTTTCAGACTGGACGCAAATGAAAATTCTACAATTGATTTTTCCAGATATTTTAATTTATCTGCGTAATCGCATTAAGTGAGCGGGTACATTGCAAGTGTTAAATCGCCCAGCTGCAAAAACTCACGGGGTTGCAGTTCAAACAGCATACGACGAGTGACCCAATTCGGCCGATTTTGTTAACCAGAGCGAGCGATTGTGGGATGTCCCAAATGTACGCCATCAGAAATTACCGATAGAAAGGATAACCTGTTCGCAAAACAGACGATTGGCTAAAGTAGAAACGCTCGAGATTAATGCATTATTTTTGGGACACTTCGACAGATTTAAACAGATAAATTTGTATTGTGGTTTGCCCTAGTAGACGTAATTTGGATTATCTATTCCGAGGATATTATGATCTCATTTGTTCATCATCTCGATTTCGTCCCCATTTCAATACGACGGACTTAGTTACCTTCAAATCTGCAGACGATGTCGAAAGGGAATGTTAACGTTATTTTAATCAGTTAAGTTACGGTAAAAATTAATCAAGTGCTGGTAAGCTGCTAGCATTGCATAGAGTGTTGAATATGTTGGAACTCAAGATCAACGCGTAGGGTGATTTTCGGCAAGTTCCACCCTGATTCACGGGGCACATCAGATATTACGAGGCATTCAGTAAAGTGATATTCTGCACGTGATTGTTCGCACCGATACTCGAGCGTGATTTGCAACCTTTAAAGAGAGTAAAAATGAAACCAGATGCCGACTAATGAAAGATCGTCGCGTTGGGTACAGCAGATCTTTAAATATCAGCAAAAGCAGATTTTTATTCATCATGAAATGAAGATGGAATCCTGGCTGCCGAACGGGTTTGAAAGTTGGGCGGCCGTGTTAAAGAACTTTTCGCAGAAAAATATCAATCCTAGCATGTATTTAGTCAGCGATTCAAGATAAAGCCCTGTACGAAAATACTCAATTTAGAGGTTAATTTGTCGATCCCGAACTGAACGTTTTAATGTCTGCGACCAAAATTGTAACAACCTGTTCCAATATTGGCGTTATTCCAAAAGAAGTGCGTCCATTTTTCGTACGACTGATTGCGATTTTAGGTGGAGAAAGTAGTGGTAAAATCAGTGTTTGTGAGCGACAAATGTATTTAACCGCTTCTGCTTGGGAATATGGGCGTGAATTTGTGTTTGAACAGCTTGGTGGCGATGAGCAAAGATGCAATATTCGACTATCCGCAATGGCACTGGGGCATAAACGTTACGTTGATTATACGATGAAACATGCTCACAGCGGCATTTATCGACACCGATTACATTACCACGCAAGCCTTTTGTAGTCTAGTATGAAGGTAGAGCCCATCCGTTCTTGGTTCAATACTGAAAAGAGTATCCATTTGATGTGACGATTTTGCTCAATAATAATACAAAAATGGGTCGATGATGGCTTGCGTAGTTTAGGTTCACTCAAACAACGCCAGCGTTTCCAAGCACTACTTGAAAGTGGCTGAGAAACACCATATTCCATGGCTATTGAAATTGAATCTCAGCTATTTAGAATCGCTATAATCAAACCAAAAGAAGTAGTTGAAGCAATTTTTAAATGATGAGCTTGTTTCCGCTTCAATTTAAGCAGTACAACGTCGAGACATGAGACGAAGGCGAGATATGATTCTTTGCAGGCGATCCACGGGAGAGCTATGAACATCTCTACCCTTTTGTGAAAGAACAGAAAAATGTGTGGCGTTGGTTATTTTAGGGCGATTTAACTAACCAATCCGTACGAATTAGATGAACTTGCAAATATTGCGATATCTGGTTTATTCACGCAGTAACCATGATAGCAAAACAGTTGCATGCCTTTGATGCAATTTGTGGGTAGTGAGTGGAAAGAACGTAATATCCACGGCAAAGTGGTGGATATTCAGGGTAGATTGCCGGCTTAGGTGGCGTGTTTCGTGGGCATATGGATGCCGCCTAATCGTCCAACAGTTTTTCGACCCGATTCACTATTGCCAATATACACTCAAGAAAATCTGCGTGGTGGTTTACCAGTAAGACACTGCACCTCGATTTTCCCTTCTGATATGGAAGCATTAGAAAGCCAAAAAGCGGATATTTTAATTACACACGAAGCACCACGCCCGCATCCTCAAGGCTTTGCCGTGATTAACCAGTAGCAAGAAAAATGGGCGTAGTAAAAATTTTCCACGGGCATCATCACGATAATTTTGATTATACGCCAATCAATCGAAATAAATATTGTGATATTTTTAATATTGGTTTCAGAAGTCTCTGCCGATATTGAGGGAAATTATTTGTTAAAAAGTATTGATGATCGCGACAAAATAACCCTAAAAATTTGATTCAGCATATGAAAGTACTAATAATCCTTTTTGAGGTAACAAGTGATCAGTTACAATCGCAACAAATTACAAACAAGCAGGTTACATAATTTTTAAAATTAGGAAAACCTAGTATGCATCAAAAATAATCCACAAATTTTAATTGTTGAAGATGAAGCGGTAACCGAAATATGTTAAAAACATCTTCGAAGCGAAGGCTATCAAGTATTTGAAGCAACGGGTGGCTCGCAAATGCACGAAGTGCTTGAACACAAATAATTAACCTTGTTATTATGGACATCAATTTACCTGGTAAAAATGGGTTAATGCTTGCCAGAGAATTGCGTGAAACCACTGAAGTCGCATTGATGTTCTTAACAGGGCGAGATAACGAGAATTGATAAAAATTTTGGGCTTGGAAATCAGGGGCGGATGACTATATTACCAAACCATTTAACCCACGCTGAACTGACTATCCGAGCAAGAAATTTACTTAACCGCACGATGGTGGAAGAGAAAGAGACAATCTCAACATCTACAAAATATTGAGCAATATCGCTATGGCTGGACACTTGATATCAACAGCCGTAGCCTAATTACCCAGAGGGCGAAGAGAATAAACTACCACATGTAGCGTAATTTAGGCGTTGCTTCATTTCTGTGAAAACCCCTGGTAAAAATCCGCAAACCCGTGAAGATTTATTGCTCAAAATGACTAAGCGTAAACTTAAGCCACGATGAGAACCCGCTGGATGTAACGATTCGTCGTATTCGCAAGCATTTTTGAAGAGCATCCAAACTCATGCCTGAAATTATCGTAACGATCGCATGCAAGGGCTACCGTTTTTGTGGTGAATTGGAATAGGTGAGGAAGCTTATCTTAAAATAGTTGAAGATTTATAGGGGCGTGCTACGCATCCAAATATACCAACAATTTTTAATGGGCGTGTTTAACACGCTCCCTCATACTTGAGCAACAAAGTTGCTACATTGTTAATCCATTGTAAAACCCCTACTTAAAAGAGGATAAAGAATGAAAAATTACTCGTATTAGCTATCGCAGGTGCATTTTCTGCATCAGCATTCTCCAGCACCTGTTGTGAAACATTCACAGAGCATAGGCGTAGGGTGCAGATTTAACCACCGCAAAAATATAAAGCAAACGGTGTTACTGGTAAACAATCGACAGGTCCTGTACTGGTTGTTGATTACGGTATGGACTATGGTAACAACCTAGTGAGGCGTTGCTCAAGCAAAAGCTAAAATTGGCAGCACAAAAGTCACTGGTAATGTGAAACACAAATACACTATCGGTTATCAACAAGGCTACCGCGTGAGGTTCTGACTTGCTTCCATACGTAAAAGTTGGATGCAAGCTCAAAGCTAAAATCGGTGATGAAACCTATCGTGGTTTTTGAGTTACGGGCAGGTGCTAAAAATATGCTGTTTCAAGCAATATTGAAGTGGGGCAGAATATACTCGCAGAACCTGAAAACGATAGAGTACCAAGCTCAAAAGGTAACGATTTTAGTGCAAATGTTGGTACCGTTTCTAATACTGTAGACATACCTAAAATAGACAGGGGGATTCTGATCATTCATCCCCTTATTTTCTAATAAAAACGACTACATTTTCTCTTTGTTCATCATTTTTTGCTTTTTCATATCCGCCTTCATTTTTCTCTGATTTCATCATCTTATCTGATGGCATTTTCATCTGATCCATTTTCATCGCATCAGATTTCATCATTGGTTCTGACTTCATTGGCTCTGCCATCATGGGTTCTGATTTCATTAGCATGCATCGATTTCATTTCTTCTGCATAAACGGTTTGTCGCACCAAATAACATAGTCATACCTAAGATTGCGCTTTTCAATGTAATATTTTTCATTTTGAATTTCCTTGTTTGAGTGGTAAAAATAGTATTGAAAGAAATTGTTTCTTTCACGTTATTAGACGAAACACTCTTTTCATTTCTTACAAAAATTTTTAAAAGGAATTAAAATGACCGCCATTTCAGAAAGGGAGCTTGAGCAAAATCCGTGCACAAATGCTGAAATTTGCAATGTTACAGTTGCACCATACCGATCTTGCTGAGGATTTAGTACAGACAGCATTTTTAAGTGCATTTAATAATCTAGCGAATTTCAAGCATCAATCCGCGTTTAAAACTTGGGTTTTGCTATTCTAAAAATAAAATTATTGATTATCTTCAGCAGAAAGGGCGCTGTATTGAAAGCGAGATTGAAGATGAAGAATCAACTAATACATTTTTGATGATACAGGCCATTGGAAAATAGAATATTATCCGAGGTAAATTACAGGTGAAGAGACAAACGTGTATTCTGATGAGTTTTGGGTGATTTTCGAGCTTACTTGTTTACCCTTCAAAACATACCAAAATTTTTATGATGAGAGTTTTAGAATTGTCATCGGATGAAATTTGTCAAAGAAGCTCAGCTTACCACCTCCAACTTTACATACCACCACCTTTATCGAGCCCGTTTGCAGTTGCAAAATTGTTTATCACTTTAGGAGAAAAATTATGCGTTGTCGCTTAAAGCCACTCGAATGATTTCGAATCGCACGAACGTTCATTAGATATACAAGAAAAAGTTGGGTTAAAAAAGTTCATTTAGTTACCTGTCCACATTGCCCGCCGTTTTCAAAGAGAAATTACGAAACCTTAAGCGAGATGATGAAGCAATTTAGGGATGCTGAAAACCATCTAGAGAATTAACTGATAGGTAGCAAAAATAAGCGGTTTGAGTTGCAAACTATTTTATTCGTCAATATATTAAATTTGGTGCATTTGTAGGCGGTGCAAATCAGAACAAGTTTCTGAAGAAGAAGGTAAGAAGGCTATTTCAAACTAAATATGGCAGTAAGTCATTAGAATTCTGCTCTAACAACATCATTTTATTTAAACAAGGCTAAGTCTATATTTAATTTAGACTTAGTCTTTTCTATTTAAAGATTCCTCCCTTATTCCTAGCACAATTCAAACTTGAAGTAAAAAGTCTGTGAAATCTGATTCTTGGCCGTCTAACCTTATGTAACGTTAATTTTACTTCATAAGGAAACACAATGAAACTATCAAAAAAACATTTCTATTTATTACCGCACTTTGTTGTGCTACACCAACTTTAGCAATACAAAATTCAACATCATCATCTGGAGAACAAAAATGGCAATGGAAAAATACGCAAAATATTCGTGAAATTTATCTTGCTGGTGGCTGTTTCTGGGTATGGAAGCATATATGGAGCGTATTCACGGTGTGAAAGATGCGATTTCTGGCTATGCCAATGGTAATACCGGAGAAAACCAGTTATCAGATGATTGGGGTAACCGATCATGCAGAAACGGTAAAAAGTCACTTACGATGCAAACCAGAATTTCGTTTAGATAAATTGCTTAAATATTATTTTAAAGTAATTGATCAACGAGTGTAAACAAACAAGGTAATGATCGTGGCAGAACAATATCGCACAAGGATTTATTATCAAGATGAGGCAGATAAAGCGGTGATCGAACAAGCACTCGCTCAGCTTCAAACCAAATATAAAAAACCAGTACAAATTGAGGTGCAACCACTTAAAAATTACATCGTAGCAGAAGAATATCATCAAGATTATTTGAAGAAAAATCAAATGGTTATTGCCATATTGATATTGCCAAAGCAGATGAACCTGTGATTGACGAGAAAGATTATCCGAAACCGACTGATGCAGAACTCAAAGCGAAATTGACACCGTTGCAATGTTCCGTCACTCAAAATAAACATACTGAACGCTCTCTTTAGTAATGAATATTGGGATAATTTCCAACCAGGTATTTATGTTGATGTCACCACAGGCGAGCCTGTTTTTCTCTCAAATGATAAATTTGAATCAGGTTGTGGTTGGCCGAGTTTTACGAAACCAATAGCGAAAGAGGTGGTGCGTTATCAAACGGATAATAGTTTTTAATATGCAACGTACCGAAGTGTTAAGTCGTGCGGGCAATGCCCATTTGGGTCACGTATTTGATGACGGTCCGAAAGATAAAGGCGGTTTTACGTTATTGCATTTCAACAGTGCATCGATTAAATTTATTCCGTTAGCTGAAATGGAAAAAGGCAGGATACGGATATTTGATTCAATCGATTAAAAATAAGAGATGTAGGATGTTAGATCAACAACTCCTTATTGGAACTGTATTTTTAGCCGGACTTTCTTCTTTTCTTTCATGTATTTTCCCCGATTATCCCAATTTATTTTGGTATTTTTGAGTAAAGGCGGAAAAAGTCTTAAATACTTTTTTATTTATTTTAGGGCTTTCCCTCACATTTGTCAGTTTAGGCTTTAGTTTTGGCTTTTTAGGAAATATTTTTATTTAGTAACACTCACCCGCATTATTGCTGGCGTTATCGTGATTATTTTGGGCATTCATCAACTTGGCATTTTCAAAATTGGTTTGTTGGAACGCACGAAATTGGTTGAAATCAAAACATCAGGAAAATCGACCGCACTTGAGGCATTTGTGCTTGGTTTGACCTTTTAGTCTTGGTTGGACACCTTGTGATTGGCCCGATTCTGGCTTCCGTGTTAGCTTTATCAGGCGATGAAGGCTCTGCACTTTACGGTGCATCAATGATGTTCGTTTATGTTTTAGGGCTTGGCAGCGCCTTTGTACTGTTCTCGTTTCTTCTCTGACAGCTTGCTCAAACGTGCTAAAAAGGGTTAAATAAACACTTAGACAAATTTTAAAAATCGGTGGCGGAATTTTAATTATCGTGATGGGCATTTTTATTGATTACGAATAATTTTTCGTAAGACATAACTCAACAAAAGAAATCTATAAAAAGGAAAAACGCAATGAAAAACTACTATCAATATTTCTAATGGCATTCAGCCTAAACACTTTTTGCACAAACCAATTTGGCGGATGTGCAACTCAAAGATTTAAAACAATCAGCCAGTTACTTTAAGCCAATATAAAGAGCAAACCTGTGTATGTAAAAATGTGGGCATCTTGGTGTCCGATTTGCTTTAGCTGGATTAGCTGAAATTGATGATTTAGTGCGGAAAGATCGTAAATTTTGAAGTGATTACCATTGTTTCGCCGGATCATGAAGCGAAAAAGGCACTGCTGATTTTATTGAGTGGTACAAAGGATTGGAATATAAAAATATCACAGTGCTTTTAGATGAAAAGGCGAAATCATTGATAAAAGCAAGAGTGCGAGAGCTATCCGTTCAATCTCTTTTAGATAGTGATTTAAACCTGACCGTACCAGGGCATTTAGGAGCTGAACAAAATTCGAGCGTTTGCTGAAAAATAACGATGATAAAGCGGCTTGTTCTAAGCCGCTTTTACAATGGAAGAACATTGTGTGCATTTCTGAGCGTAGTTGAAGAGTGAGATTTGATAAAAAGCAAAAATAGTTTAACTGTCGCTCGGTTATTTACTTTACTAAAATAATCAGGTATTTATTGTAGCCTCTCACAGAGAAGGTGTGATTTTCAATTCCATTCAATGATAATCAGACCAACGGAGTTTAACTATGGCTGAACAAATCGTCCCTTCTAATGATGTTATTCTTAAAGCAGTGCAAGACACTTTAGTGATTTCAACTACCGATTTACAAAGGCGTGATCACTTACGCAAACGATCTTTTCTGCAAATTAACAGGCTATTCTCGTGAAGAATTAATCGGTCAACCACACAATCTTGTAGCGTCACCCTTCTGTGCCAAAAAGAAGTGTACAAAGATATGTGGGATACTATCCAAGCAGGTAAAATTTGGACAGGTATCGTACCAAAACGTAGGTAAAGGTGGTGTGGTTTATGGTAGATACCACCGTTCAGCCAATTTTTGACGAAGCGGGCAACATCACCAGCTACATCAGCGTGCGTCGTGTAATCAACGATTTAATGCAAAACTTCGATGCCGTAGAATTATCAAAAGAGTATTCGACGACTACTACGACAAATAATCAATGATTCTCTTTCCGGGCGTGCTTTGCACGCCTTTTTCTTCTTGATATATGAAAGGAACTGCTAGTCTCAACCCATTTCTCATATTCATCGCCTCACGGTTCTGAATCAGGGCAACACTGAAGCACTTGCTAAGCAACTCCATCAGCTCAGATTGGCTGCAAGCCTATCAACCTCAGCCTTTGCACGTTGAATGAACTAGATTTTTCTCGCCTGCAAGCGGACGATTTATTGCTGATTTTTGACTAGCTCGTTCGGTGATGGCGAACCACCACCAATGCCGATGAATTTTGCCAATTCTTTTGGAAAAGTTTGACCGCTTTCCCGTGCCATTATGCCCTATTCGGTTTGGGCGATACCAGTTATGATAAATTCTGCGGTTTCAGCCAACAAATCGAAGCCTTGCTAATCAAAAACAAGCGAAAGCTCTGATTGCTCGGTGTAGATGCGGATCTAAACTATCAAGCTATCTTCAAACAATGGCGTGCCACTCTTTTCAACAAGTTCTACAAACACCCATAAACGAAAACGTTAGCCCACGACCTTTCCGTTAAAGTTTATAACGAAAAAACCGTGTATGAAGCAGAAGTGTTGGAAATCAAAACACTGGCAGCAATCTGAACCTGCCGTTTACCACTCGTCTATCACTACAAAACAGCGGAATTTTTCTACCAAGCAGGCGATTTTAGTTCATGTCAAGTCAGCCAACCTGATGGAAGCATTGGCCCTTTGAAAACTGGTTTGACCAATCAGCAGAAGGCTTTAGCAACAAGGGAATTACGCCTATTAAGCAAAAATGTATTGCGTGATTTAAATAAAAATTTTAGATAATGCTGAGCTGAAAAAAACCTGCTCAAAATTTCCAATAAAAAGCGTTGGAAACCTATTTATATGGGCGTGATTTTGCTCGATATTTTTGCGGATTTCGATGTAGAAAAACGCATTTCGCTACAAGATCTTGCAGAATGTCTTACCAAGATTTAACCGCTCGTGCCTATTCCATCAGCTCGTGGTGAAACGCACCCTGAATATGTTGATCTCTGCGTGCGTCACGTTGCATTATCAGCTCAATGAACGTAGTTACCAAAAGCACAGCAAGTGATCAGCTTGCGCACCTCAAAGAAGGGGCAAAAGATTACCGATTTTCATCAAATCAGAACAGCAACATTCCACTTGCCTGAAAATCTCAACGTGCCAGTAGTGATGATGGCTCAGGGCGCAGAGCATTGGACCGCATATTGGTTTCTTGGATTATTTAGCACAGCAACCGAATAAAAGTAGAGAGCTACCTCTCTGGTGAACGTCATCAAGCCAAAGATTTTCTTTATGAAGAAAGCAGCTCAACGCCTATCAAAACACTAGGCGTACTCACCACACTTTTCACTGCCTTTTCACGAGGATCAGGGCGGTCAAATTTTATGTGCAAGATGCAATGTGTGAGCAAGGAGAATTGCTTTGGAAATTGATTCCAGCAAGGGCATATTTACTCTAAGTCTAGGCAGGCAAATCAATGAGCAAAGCAGTAGATGAAGTACTATTGGGATCGTGAATAAAAGTGGTGGGCAGCCTTTTTGTGAGACGACTTCAATCAACATCATCGCCACGCTCATTGCCGAAGGGAGATTGATGAGAGATAGTATTATTTCAAAATTGAACAAAGAAATGGCTGAAGAAATCTTCAGCCATTTTTCTATGTAAAATTCGATTACACACCCAACGCCTTACCGCTTTTCTTTATATGCTAAAATATTCCTCGCCAAATTTTTGTTCTAACATCTGTTCTTCCGGCTGAATTTGTAAATAATTGATGCTCCAGATGAATAACAGGATTACCATAAAGCGGTGGCATTTTCAGGTAAATTGCAAATGCGATAAGGAAAAATAGCTGAGGCTGAGATACATCGGATTACGGCTAAAAGCGATAGACACCCGTTTGAACAATATGGCTGGTTTGATTTGGATGAAGCGGGCTGATGGTTGTTTTTAGCAAAGGCGAATGAGATAACGCTTGCTATGCCAATGATGGCACTAATCCAACCAACATCAAAACCAACCACGTTGCCTTTTGGAAAGGAAAGGATGGTCGGCTAACAATACATTATCGCCATACAAATCAGGGCTTAACACAGGCGGTGGAATTTTGGTTTTCATTTGCAAAATTTTCCTTGTTGAATTTCAAATAGTTGATCTTGCAATTTTCTGCCATTGCATCTGGCTTAATTGTTCTTGGGTAATGGCAGTCACGAATACTGCGATTGGCTTTCACGCAGACGTTGGAAAGCAATTCACGTTTGATGGGATCAAGCTCCGAGCAAAAATCGTCAATCAAGAAAAATACCAAGGTTTCTCTTTTTGGGCGTTAAATATTCGCCTTGGGCTAATCGTAAGGCGCACATTAAGAGTTTAACTGCCCACGAGAAAGCATCTTCCACAGGTAAGCCGTTAGCTCGGAAACGAAATCCGCTTTTTATGCACCTAACATTGTGTGTAGCCTCAATGAGCAGTCTCGCTCAAAGCCTCTGTTGGCAAGATCTCACATAATCTGTCCCTTTTTCCCAACCTGATGTGCTGACCGAAATCTCTAATTCAGGCAAAAGAAAAAGGCACAATGGCGAGCAATTTCAGGGTGTGATGGCGGCGGCATATTCAGCTCACGTAGCAGTCTCATTTTGATGGTTTTACCAATTCAATATCCCAATGTTTCAACTCGTTATAGCTGAACTTGATGTAATGCGGCGTTGCGCTGTTTAAGTAGGCGTTTGAGATTTTACCCATTGTGGATAAAAATCACTGTTGGTGGAATAAGCCCCAATCCAAAAAGCTGCGCGGTAGCTCGGTCCGCCATTGAGTAGGTTAAACCTTCAGGAGTATGACTTGCATCGGTAGCAGATGAGCAAGATCGGCAGGCACTTTTATTACCATCTTCATGCGTTAATTTTAAGTGAGTATTGCTTGAACGCTGTTTTGCAATCCAGACCGTCAGCTATGTTTTTCCTCATCAATTTTACCGTGTAAAAACAAAATCCTCTACCTCGTAATTGATTTCACACGGTTGCTGATATGACTTTTAAACGAACGACCGTGCCCTGAGGTATCGCTTCAAGCAGCTGGTTTTGCGCTTCCATTGTGGCAGACGACTAAAGTTGAAATTCGGGCTGAGATCAAGCTCAGCTGAGAAATGTTGCGGGAAATTTTGAATGATAAAGGCGAATAGGGGCATAGAAAGTTCGATGATTAAAAAGGATGATTATCAGTATCGTAGGCGGGGTTATCCTCCCAATTAAAGAATATCGGGCAGGATAAACCCCGCACCTGCAAGTGCAATGTTGCTGCTAGGATAAACAACTCACAATCTCATCGGCATAATCACATATTCTGCCGTGTTGTTATCGCAATCTTCGATTAAACAACTTGAGCTTGCATCCACTAGGCTAAAACAGCACGCGTTCGCATTTGAGTGTATTTTAATACATCGCAACACGCTTTGAAACCAACTTCCATTTACGGGGCTTTTTGATGGTTCAGCGTCAATGATCTTCCGCTGCTTCTTGCTCGCGTTGTTCGCATTGATTTTGAGTACATCATTATCGGGCGATAAACGCACACCACGGAAATTTTTCGTTCGATAAAATCGCGGCACGCATTAACGCACGGCAAGCACTTCGGTATCAGCTTCTAAAATACGATCAGCATTGCGCGGCAATACACGGCGATAGTCTGGGAAACGTCCATCAATCAATTTTGAGGTAAAGACCACGCCATTCATTGTCATGCGGATATTGCTTGAGCCAATCTCTAAACCGCGACGATTTCGTTGCACGCTTAACAAGCGAGAGTTCTAAACACCGCCCTACGAGGAACGATCACAGAGTGCGAAACAAGCTCTTGCGTGAGTGGCATTGTGCAGACTGCAAGACGATGACCATCTGTTGCTACTGCGCGCAATAAATTGCCTTCAGTTTCGAAATTTTCATCCCGTTTAGAAAGTAACGAGCATCTTGGTTCGCCATTGAGGGATTGGGTTGCATCAATTAAGCGAGCAAAGTTGCTTGTTCAGTGCTGAAATCCACTTCTGGCGTCCAATCCATTAAGTTTGGGTAGTCGTTTGCGGGTAAAGTCGCTAAGCTAAATTTTACTGCGACCTACTTTTCCATATAGCTTTTATCTTCTTCAGAACTGTACCGAAATGAGACTATCTTCAGGTAAAACTCTTTGAAATATCAAAATTTTTGCTGGAATAGTAAATTTTCCTGAAAAATCGACCGCTTGAGCCAGTTGAGCTTCAGTGCTTAATTCCACCTCTAAGTCGGTTCCCGTAAAGGAAGACGACTCTTCTACTTTAAGTAAAATGTTGTTAATATTAGGCAACGTTGGACGGCTTGCAAGTACACCGCACACTTGTTGCAAAGGTTTAAGTAACTGTTCTCTGCGTAATCGAAAAATAACATAACCGTTTCCTAATCGTCGTTTTATGATGATAATTTGCGTGTTAAAAGTGTGTAACTCTTCTTGGATGTCGGTATCAGTATCACGTAATTCTGCAATGGTTTTTGCAAGCGTGCATCACGGTGGTGTGATCGCGCCCGCCGAACTCTCGCCCGATTTCAGGCAAAGCTATGATTGGTCAGCTCTTTTGCCAATGCCATCGCGATTTGGCGTGGACGTGCAATGGTTCGTGTGCGAGCTTTTCGATTTAGTATCCGCCAACTGCAATGTTGTAATGATCTGCAACAATGCGTTGAATATTTTCGATCGTAATCGGCTGTTCATAAGCCGCAAAACGGTCGCGTAATACTTCACGAGCCACTATCAATCGTAATCGGGCGATGAGTCACCGTCTGCCATGCAATGACAGAGTGGTGCCCCCTCAAGTTCACGTACGTGAGTGCGCAATTTCTGTCCGATCAAATAGGCAACATCTTCTAACAATTCCGCCACGTTCTTCTGTTTACGCAAAATTGCCGCGAGTTTCTAATTCTGGCGGTTCGATCGTGGAGCTAATACCACAGCTTAAACGCGATTTAATCAGCGGATCAATGCCTTCAATATTTTTCGCGGGTAGATATTCGAGGTTAAGATAACGCTTGCCTTAGTCGAACAGAGCATTTAACAAGTGCAAAAACTCTTCCTGTACTTTTCGGTTTATCCGCTCAAAAACTGGATATCGTCGATCATCAACACATCCAATGAGCGGTAGAATTTGCAGGTTTATCTCGCCTCTTGGCTGTTGGTGTTGATCGCTTTCAAAATATCGCGATAAAAACGTTCCGAATGAATATAAAGAATGCGTAAAATTTGGCATTTTTCTCAGCAATGCATTGCCAGATCGCGTGTAATAGTGAGTTTGCTAAACCCGGCCATTGGCATAAAGCGAAAGCGGAGTTGCAGTGGCTTTGCCCCAGCTCGTTTACCACCTGCTGTGCTACCGCTTTAGCGAGCTGGTTTGAACGACCTTGCCGAGATTATCAAAGTGCTGACCAGGGTTAATTCCCGTTTTTAAAGGTGCTGAGTTGTCGAGATCTTGCTGAGCATTTTTGCGTTGCTTTCTGCACGTTTTCATTCAGGGCCGGATCCCAACGCGAGTGGTGGCGATCAATGTTTCATTTTTTGGACAAAAACAGGCAAGATCAATGATCTCAAAGCAAAGTTGTCTTTTGCCATTTCTCAACAAACTGATTTTTGAGCATAAAGTGTTAATTCTCCATCGCTCAAAAACTTGCCTGCCAACGGGCGCAGCCAGGTGCTATAGTCCGTAGACGATAGCTTTTGATTGTAAATGATTAAGGCAATCACTGCCCAAAGAGAGACACAATTTACTCCAAAACTTGTGAAAAAGGTTATCTATAATACCTTAAAATCTTGTGTGAAATCTTGCAAATTTTTCAGAAAAATCACCGCTTGTTTTTCTTCAAAGACAATTTGTGAAATTTTCGCTATAATTCGCTCCATTGCATCCATTACATTAAAAGAGAACAATGAAAGACATCGATCATTAGCAGTTAGAAAGTTTAAGTGAACGCCACGAAGAGTTGCGGGCATTGTTGGGTGATGCCTCTGTGATCCGGATCAGAGACAAATTCGTGTCGTTCACAAAAGAATATTCTCAATTAGAAGAGGTGGTTAGCACTCTTCAATCGCTGGAAAAAGCTCAACAACGATATGGAAGATGCACGTCACTTTAGACGATCACAGATATGAAAGAAATTGCCGAAGAGGATCGCGAAACAAAGCCGAAATTGAGCAGCAGCTTGAGCGCGCAAAATTCTCTTACCGCGAAGATCCGAACGATGAATACAACGCCTTCTTGAATCCGTGCAGGAACGGGCGGTGATGAGGCGGAGCATTTTCGCGAGGATCGATTTATATCGTATGTATAGCCGTTGTTGCGAAAGCAAACGCTGGCGTATCGAGGAGCTCTGCGATGAAGCGAGACAAGGCGGATAAAGGATCATCGTGAAAATTTTCAGGCGAGGCGTTTGGTCAGCAAGATTTGGATCTGGTGGTCACCGCGTAACGTAGTGCCAAAACCGAATCACAAGGCATGTTCACCTCGGCTTGTGCTGGCAGTAATGCCAGAGGTTGCCAGAATCAGGTGCCAGAAATCAGATCCCGTGCGTTGCGTATCGATGCTCACCGTTCATCGGGGGCGGGTGGTCAGCACGTTCACTACCGATTCTGCGGTGCGTATTACCTCACCCAACAGGGAGTTAGTAGTGGAATGCCAGATGAACGCTCACAACACAAAAATAAAGCAAAAGCATTGGCGGTGATGAGCTTCACGTTATGCAGAGTGAGAACAAGAACGCCAAGCGGCAGAGCAACGGACACCCGCCGTAACTTACTTGGTTCAGGCGACCGTTCGGATAAAAATCCGTGCTACACCAAGGTCGTGTGACGGATCATCGGATCAACCTCACTGTTTACCGCTTGGATGAAGTGATGAACGGCAAAAATTGATGGTTGATTCAACCAATCATTACCGAATATCAAGCTGACCAGATTAGCTGCGTTATCTCGAAAATGCATAATAAATTTGCCCTCATTTCGAGGGCATAAAATTTCTAAGGAAATCAAAATGCTAAAACGTTTATCGGTAATTTTTCACTTTTTAACCGCTTGCACTAACAATATTTTTACTGCAGGAGGTAAAATCGGTGCCATCAGAAAACTCTTCTGTTTCCGCCACTATTTTGTCAGGGAAATGGGCGTGTGAAATGAATGGTGGCAATATTGGTTCGTCAAATACGGTAAAACAGCGAAAGATGGTTATGCGGACTATGTCGGAACATTCACGATTCAAAAGAGGATCCTCTATTTCAATATCAATTAGAACGTATTGGCGCTGGGCTTTTGCGAAATGATATTCTGACTTATCAATTCAGCAAAAAGTAATTTTCACACGAGCGCATACTTTTGAGATGTTGAAAGAAAATTAAAACAGATAAAGAATCTGAATGCAGAAGAAAATGCGGCACGATGAGGGCTTTCTGCTCAAATGAACAAATCAAATGCAAAATCTGTTTCACTTGCGGTGGTAGTTTGCTGATCAAAGTTTTGTAATTACGCAAGTACCTGAAACATGACAGAACTGGAATTTGTAAAAGATGCTTTAATGAAATGAATATATAACAACGGCATATTAAATTTTGGGATGCAGGGCAAATTTTACTATGCTGTAAAAGAAAGCTAATTAATCCACCAATTTGGTTCTTAGCAGGTGTAACCAAATGGGCTGTTTCTGTAACCTTGCGCGCGTTTGCTGGTTGGAGCAAAGTTAATCAGTGAGCACGTTAATCACGGGCTGCTTGTTTAAAAGCACCGTGCTTGTTCGTAAAAACTCAGTACGTTCGCCTTTGTCCGATAAACACATCGCTTTATCAATAAAGCATCTAACTCTGGGCCTAAAACGTGCGTAGTTGCTGTTTGCCGATATTTGATGAACCAAATAACGGTGATAAAGTTATCAGGATCGCCATTATCGCCACGACCAGCCGTAAGTTCCCGCAGTTACTTCGCCTGCTTTGGTGCGTTTGATGTAGTCACCCCATTCATGAGTTACTAATTTTTGCTTTTACACTAATCCCCAGTCCGCTTGAATAATTTCGACATACGGCGTGATTGAGGGTTAGATGCACAGTACCACAGGCTGTACCCAAAAGTTCGGTTTCAAAACCATTCAGATAACCCGCTTCAGCTAAAAAGTTGTTTCGCTTTTTCGATATTTTGCTCAGACTCTGGCAAACTTGCGTTATAACCCCAAATTGTTGGCGGTAGTGGGCTTTCACCAACCCGCTGCACTTGATAAACGACATCAGCGATCGCTATCTACGGCTAAATTCAATGCTTGGCGAACTTTACATTATCAAACGGAGCTTTTTCCGTGTTAAATGCCACATAAGCAATGTTCAAAACCAGGGATTAGAAAGTAGATTCACTTTTCGGATCGGTTTTCATTTTTCTATGTCGGTTACATTCAGAAATCATTAAATCACATTGCCCAGCCTGTAATTTCGCATAACGCGTGGCCGCATCTGGCACTCGTTTCAAAGATCGAAACGGTCGAAATCTGCTTGCCATTCCAATAATCTTTAAATGCAACATAGCGGCTCTTGATCTCATACATAACCTGTAAAGCAAAATGGACCTGTGCCGATTGGCGTGGTATCTATGGTTTCAGGTTTTACCCGCTTTCAACATCGCATCGGCATATTCGGCTGAATAGATGGAGGTAAAATCCATTCCTAAGCTTGAAAGGAAAGGTTGCATCTGGCTTATTCAGCGTAAATTTCACCGTGTTGTCGTCTATTTTTCAACTGCTTTTTAAAAGCATTGGGAATTTCATCGCTTTGAAGTACGGATAAGTCGCTTTCGACACATTGTGATATGGGTGGTTTGGATCAAGCTGGCGATTAAATGAGAACACCACATCGTCCGCATTCAACTCACGGCTTGGTGTAAATTCTTTTGTTTGAGTGGAATTTCACGCCTTTGCGTAAATGGAAAACGTAGGTTAACCCATCTTCTGAGAATTTCCCAACTTTTCTGCCAATGCAGGTTCAATCTCGGTTGAACCGCGTTTTAAGTCCCTCAACCAGCGGTTGTAAACTTGTTGTGAGCTGGCATTGTAAGAGATGCCATCCATCGCTAATGCAGGACTAAAATATTGTGGCGAACGGCTCACGCAGTTCACAAATGTTTTTCTGCAGCAGGTTTTTGCACTGGTTTTGATATTTTCGTTTTTATCATCACAAACCCTGAAGTGCAAAAGGCGGCGACTAAAGCGGTAGAAATGGCGGTTAATTTGGTAAATTTCATAAAAGACCTCAAATTCAATGAGTGAAATTGAGGAGAGAGTACCTGTAATTTTAAGGTGAGTAAAGAATGATTTGATTGTTTTTATAACGAAATAATATACAAAAGATGTTTTGTAATCAGCTTCACATTTTCATTTATATTTGGCGGATAGCATCCGCCAATTTTTCTAAATCACCTTTAGGGTTTCCAACGATATAAAATCATCTTCACGAATATCTTTGGTCACATCCGCAAAGAGGTTTGAGCTCTGGTTCGGCATTGCCCATTGCCACGCCAAAACCAACCGTTTCCAACATTTCCACATCATTTAAGCCGTCGCCAAATGCCATTGCATTTTCAATGCCAAAAGCCAAAATGGTTGAGCACATCTTGAATACCGCGTGCGCTTTAGAGTTGTCTTTTCAGCAATATATCGACCGCATTTTTCATTCCAGCGCACTGCTTTTTAAATCTGAGCCCAATACGCCAGCATCTAGTCACTTCTTGTGTTTGCTCTTCGGGATAATACGCCAGCTTTGCACGGTGGCATCTTTAAGATAGAACTTCGGATCAACGATGTAATCCTTAGTAATCGGAGAAGTAGCATTCCAAACTATCTCGCTGTTTTCCGACACAGCAATTGCCTTACGGCTAACAAAAGCGTAAGCAATACCCAACTTTTCCAGTTTTCGACCGCTTGTTGAATACGTTGCACACTTAAGCGGTAATCTGAAATCTGCTTGCCTTGGTAAAGTTATCTTGTCCGTTAATAGTCACAAAAAGCTCAAAGCCATTTTCGTTCATCAAAGGCTTAAGTGCTTTGGGAAATCCCTCGTAATTTCGCCCTGTGGCAATGGCGGGAATGATGCCCTTCGCTTTTAGGCGTGGCAGTACCTGTTCCGTAATTGAGGTAGGAATACGAGCTTCGTCTTTGATGTAAAGGGTGTGAGTCGATGTCGAAAAAGACAAATTTTTGATGGGGAGCTATTGGTTTTCATGAGATTAGCTGAATGATAAAAGCGGTAGAAACTCTTGTTGAGCGTTTGCAAATTGCTCATCAAAATCTACCCGCTTGTTGCGAAGAGAAATTATTTGGTTAATTGAACCAAAAATACGACGTACTGGCTCTGCGGCACCCTCATAATACACTGGTCGCCCACGGTAGAGCCGCCGTTATTCAGGACCCATCGCCAATTTGCGAAGTCGTCCCACTGGTACACTTAATGTACCTGTTACTTTCGCAGGCGTTAATTCGCGTAATGTGGTTTCTTTGTCATTTGGTACTACTTTTTACCCATTCGCTGTGTGAAGCGATGGTTGCTCAATTTCCGCTAATGGTAAATCTTTTGAGCTTGATGGTGAATGCTCTAGGCTATGGCAACGTAATGCACCGATACGCACGCATAAACCATCCACAGGAATTGGGTTGTCGCTTAAACCCTAAAATTTTGTTGTTTCGCATAACCTTTCCACTCTTCTTTGGTTTGTCCGCTTTCTGGTAATACTTGTCGATCCGACGAATTGCTGCCGCCTAATGCTGCACCAAAAGTTTTTCAGTCGGGAAGCTGTCTGAACGCATTTCAGCCGTCACTTTACGCTCAATGTCTAAAATTGAAGAAGCAGGATTTGCTAATTCATCTTCACGGCATCACGCATAAGCCCATTTGTGAAAGCACTCACGCATATTTTTCGCACCCGCACCAGAAGCCGCTTGATAGTTGCTGATAGAAACCATTCCACTAAATCTTTCTCGAATAAACCGCCGATTGCCATTACATTAAGCTCACAGTACAATTACCGCCTACGAACGTTTTCACGCCGTTTTTCAGCCTTCAGAAATCACGTGTTGGTTTATGGGTCCAATACGATGATCGCATCTTTTTCCATACGCAGTGCAGAAGCTGCATCAATCCAATAACCGTTCCAGCCTGCCGCACGTAATTTTGGATAAACTTCGTTGGTATAATCACCACCTTGGCAGGTGACAATAATGTCTAATTTGGCTAACTCTTCAATATCGTATGCATTTTTAACTCATCTGCACTTTACCTGCAAAAACAGGGGCTTTTTGACCTGCTTGTGAAGTAGTGAAGAAAACAGGGTTGATATTTGCGAAGTCATTTTCTGAACCATACGATCCATTAATACAGACCCTACCATTCCACGCCAACCGATAAAATAGACATTTGCATTGTATGGTTGCTCCTGAATAATTAAATAATAATGTTGTTTTGAGTGATAGCTTGCATAAATACAAGATTTTTGATGAAAATGCAATGCAAAAATGCAATGTTTTTGCCGATTACTTTATTCTAGAAAAACAAATGAAAAGTGGTTAGAATATAACCACCGATAACGAGTGCTTTTAAGAGGAAATTAGGATGAAAATCAAAAACAGCATTAGCGGTCATTTTAGGCCGTGATTATTTTGCAACTTCTGTGGCAAACGCAAATGAGCCTGCAAAATTAGTGGTGAAAATGCAACAATTGGATGTACAACACGGTAACAAAGATGTGGGTACAGTTGAAATTACTGGAGTCTGCTTACGGCTTAGTGTTTACTCCAAATCTAACTGGTTTTAGCAGAAGGTTTACACGGCTTACATATTCATGAAGCAAGCTGCTGAGGCCAAAAAGAGAAAGACGGCAAACTTACCGCTGGTTTAGCGGCGGGGCGGTCACTGGAACCCAACCAACGCTAAAGGTCACGGCTTCCCATGGTCTGACGATGCACACTTAGGCGACCTTCCAGCCTTAACCGTGTTAGCACGATGGTACAGCAACACAACCTGTGCTTGCCCCACGCTTGAAAAATTAGATGAAGTGAAAAATCACGCGATTATGATTCACGCAGGCGGCGATAACCATTCCGATCACCCCGCAGCTCTGGCGGTGGCGGTGCGCGTATGGCGTGTGGTGTGATTAGATAATCACTGATAAGCATAAAAAAATGGGCGGAATTTATCCGCCCCTATTTTTCATTTACAGCCCTAATTGGTTTAATTTATCCGCTTCTGCTTTAAACTCTTCTAATCGCTTTTTATCGAGGAAATATTGCGTGCCACAACATTCGCATTGCATATCAATCACGCCATTCTTTTCGGCTAACATTTCTTCAATTTCTTCCGTTGGCAATAATAAAATGGCATTGCCAGAGCGTTTCCAGCGTGAGCAGCCACATTTTGAATTCGGTATTTTGCGGTTCATAAACCCGCACGTGCTCTTCGTGTATAGGCGATAAAAAGCAACTCTTCTGCGGTTGCCGGAATAACTCTTCATCTTTCACGGTTTCAGTTAAAGTGGCTAAATGTTCAAAATCTTGAGGCGTCCCCGTGCCGTCAGGCACAATTTGCAACAACATTCCACCTGCAACAGCTTTGCCTTTCATATTCGCCAGTGCGGATCACCAAATGCGTTTTGCAACTGTTCAGAACGCATGAAATAATCTTCTAAACATTCACGAATTGTTGGAGTTTATCTAAGCCAATGACGCCTTGATAGCGTTCGCCATCTGTTGGGATGATAGAAATCACCAACACGCCATTGCCCGATCATTTCGTGTAAGTGCTGTTTCACCACTTCACCTTTCTCTACGTGCTAATGCACGTAATTGCTGTTGCTCACTTTGCCATTTACTACTGCTAATTTTAACGGACCATCGCCTTGAATTTGCACGGTAATAGTACCTTCAAATTTCATTGTGGCAGTTAAAAGGCTGGTTGCGACCAACATTTCGCCCTAATAAATTTTGTATTGCAGTTGGGCAGTGATGGGTATTTAATGTTTCGGTAAAAGTATCATTTAAAGCACCCATTCGCCACGCACTGCACGGTTTTTGGAATAAGTATCGATAGAGTTTATCGTTGTCTTGTTTGTACATAATGTTCCTTAAAATAAAAAGCCCCTCACATAAAGGGAATGTATGTTGCACACAATATGGAGGTACTTTTTGCAAATTACAAGATATGGTCTTTAAATTTGACTAACTCTCGGCGTTCTTTCTTATTCGGACGACGATCAGGATGTGGCATCGAAAGGGCATTTGCCTTGCGAGCAAACGTAATCGCCTCACGCTGTTTTACACTTTTTCAGTCTCTGACAAGAGTAATTGTGCTTCTGGTGCACCTCGGCGTCGATCAGCTTAGGCGGTACACAATAACCTCTTTTTCTTCATTACCTTGACGTAGGTTTGATTGTCGCACCTATTTTCAACCGTTTTGCTAACTTTGGCTCGCTGACCGTTGTGGTGCACCTTTCCGCCCTCAATCATTGCTTTGGCAATCGAACGAGTTTTATAAAAACGCTGCCCAAAGCCATTTATCAAGCGCACTTCGTTATCAGATTGATTTTCAGTATTTTTCTTCATTGTTTGATTTCGCTTAATTTTTCTAAAGTTTTCAGTATATCGGCCTCTATCTTTTATGGGCACTTGTTATGTTTTATCGGTATAAACCATTAAAAAGGATATGGCATTGACTACACAATCTCTCGCCAAGTTTGGCTTAATGCTGCATTATGGCATTTATTTTAACCGTTGTGGAAGTAGTGGTGGCGGAAATAATAGTTCAGCACCTGCTGAAAATCTAGCACCACAAGTACAACAGCCTTCTAAACCGCAACAATCAAATCAACCTGCTCAAAACAGTAAAAACCTCAGCACCCACAGAAGCTCAAAACCAGTTCAGCCTAAAATTGAACCAAAACCAGAGCAACTCAAAGTAAATACAAGTGGCACAGGAGCTTATAGTTTCATTAAAGAAATGGAAGGCAATGTTTGTGTTTTGAAAAAGACATTCTATCTATTTCAACCAGTTTCAACAGCTGAATATGATTGATATTGACGGCATAAAAATTGAAATTCCGTCTGATGATATCCTAAACAATACTTGGGCAAGTTTTTCTAGGGGAAACAAAAGATAAAGATAGAGAAGTAAACGTCTGCAGCGAAAAACTCAGATGTCCGTTTTGGTATTATTAGTTCCGCTGATTCAGAGGATATCCCAACTATATGTTCTATAACGGTAATCAACTCAAGTAATGCCAACAAGAAAAGCAATATATTCGGGGGATGCAATCTTATGGGCGATTTTGATGGTAAGATGATAATAAAGAGGATACCCAGTAGGAAAATCAGAATTTACTGTCAATTTTGGAGAGAAAAACTCTCAGGCTCGTTAATAACACCGAACCAAAAAGTGATTACTACAATGCCGATATTATCAACAATGCATTCGTTGGCTCAGCGACATCAAACCACTTTAAAAGCTGATGCAAAGTTGAAGTGCAGGGTAAATTCTTTTGGCAGGAAAACGCTAAAGGAGTTAGGCGGTATTGCTGAATCTCACGATAACCATTTTAGCGCAGCATTTGGGTGCTAGCGAGGGACTGTGCTAGATAACGACTAAAAATCCCATTTAGGTTAGAATAAAACCAATGAGAAAAGCCGCTTAAGTCATCATAAACAAAATAAACTTATTGAGCTGTTTGTCGCAGGTGTCACAGCAAGAACAGCAGTGAATTGGTTAATGTAAACAAAAATACAGCCGCTTATTACTTTTCATTGATTACGCTTACTCATCTATCAAACAAGCCCATGTTTTAGAAAATTTTGCTGAAAATCATAACCCATAAATGGAATTGAGAATTTTTGGAATCAAGTAAAACGTTATTTACGTAAGCTTTAATGGCATTCCTAAGGAGCATTTTGAGCTGTATTTAAAAAGGAATGAATAGCGTTTTTAACAACAGTGAAATAAAATCTCAAATTTCCATTTTAAAACACTAGTTAAGGGGCCGGTTATCTAGTACAGCAAAAATTTTTACCAACTCTTTACATTGAGTATAAGAGTTATCATTTGTGTCATTTCCTATGCTCTCCTACTTTCTTATTCGGATATTTTAGTTTTTATAATCTAATATTTCCTCACAACACAATCACACTCATGAGACACATAGCATCTAAACTCGCCCCGTCGTACGGTGATCATGAAATTCAAACTGGGCGTTTAATCTAGTATAATAGCTACAAGCAGTCAGCTTTTCTCAAATTTTGACCAAATTGGTTAAGGATAATGTATGAAATCGATAAAATGAGATCACACCTTTAAGCCTCGCAATGTGCAGCATTCGCAACGAATGCGATGGCGAAGAACAACAAAACCGAATTAGCTCTATCGTGGTAACAGCTTCAGGTACCGTGCAAGAATTGCGTGATGCGCCTGCAAGCATTAGTGTAATCGGCCAAACACAGCTAAAAACGATCCTGCCAATCGTTTGTGAAAATGCACTCCAAGATATTCCAGGGGTAAATGTGGCGGCAGTATGCGAATAAATCAGACATTTCTATTCGTGGTCACCTGCCGATTACACTTTAATTATGGTGGATGGACACCGCCAAAATACGCGAGAATCTCGTCCAAAATGGTAGCGGTGGATTTGAAGGACATTCATTCCGCCTGTGAGTGCAATTGAACGTATTGAGGTAGTGCGTGACCAATGTCTTCGCTTTATGGTTCTGATGCAATGGTGGTGTCGTCAATATCATTACTAAAAATACGACAAAAGAATGGATTACCATTTTCTAGCGGTTTCGTTCACGATAAATCTGAATTCTGGTGATGGCTATCACGGCGATTTCTTTTGTTTCAGGTCCGCTACACTAGCAATGTATTGGGGTTGTGAAGTTATGGTGGCGAACTCATCGTCAAGAAGATCGCCTGATTGAGCATCAAACAAAAACAAAGAGATGGCAACCTTAACGCCAAATTAACCTTTTACCCCTGTGGATAAACAAACCTTTTATCTTTTGAAGCAGGTCGTCATCGCCTATCTAAAGATGAAACTCAGGAAAACCATTGATTTAACCACAACACTGGGGCTCAGTAACAAAAACAGCCCAAGCACTACCCGTAGCAACCCTGCAACCATTGGTCTTTCACCACCGAGCAGATTGGGATTTTATGACCTCGGAACTTAGCTTCGCAAGAAAGTGGCTAAACGTGAGGTGATGGTGAATGATGTGATGAACAGTCGTAAAGCAGAAATCAAAACAATGTATTTTGATGCGAAATTTATGTTGCCACTTTCTAACCATTTCTTCGTTCTTTGGTGACAAGCACAACAAGCAAAATTACAAGATGATTCTGTGACAAAAAGTGCAAACCAGAACATTATCAAATGGCAAAAGGCATCACAAGCGATGTTTTGAAAACAGCAAAAATAGCATCAAGCAATCGGCATTCTTCTTGAAGATCGCATTGATATTGGTGAACATCTGTTGCTTACTCGGCTCTCGCTTGAAAACCACGAAAAATATGGCGCACATTGGACGCCCTAGAGCTTTATGCGATTCACCACTTCAATGATAACTTTGCGCTTTTAAAGCTGGGGTAGCTAAAGCCTTTAAAAGCACCAAGCATTCGTGAAATCAGCAAAAGCTATGTAACCTCTACCGAAGCCGGTGCAGGTGTCATTTATGGGAATAAAAACTCAAACCTGAAACGAGTGTAAACCAAGAGGTTACTTTCGCTTACAGCAATAATAACGGCTATAGTTCAAGCATTACCTTGTTTAATACTGATTTCAGAAATAAATTAACTAGCCACTACACAGGTAAGGCTGATCCTGTAACAGGAGCTAAATTGTATGAATATGCCAATGTAGGACGTGCGAATGAAAGGTGGAAATGGCTGCTCAGCTTCCTTTCAACGAACATTGGAATGCGGATTGCTTACACTTACCAACACTCTAAACGCCAATCTGATGAAGATGTCTCTGCTCTAAAGTCAGCTTCGCGGTTTACCGTTGGATAACAACACCAAAACATTCTGCTAGTGGCGCTAGATTGGGATATGAGCGATGCCTTCACAGCCCCATACTTGTGTGGCATATAAAGGCAAACAAATTTGGGCAAATCCACGTAATGGCGATAATAAAAATCCATTCCGTACCCGCAAGGCTTACTACTGTTGATTTAGGTGCAACTTACCAATTTAACCCGAATGTTGCTCTTACTATGGCAGTGTTATACGGCAATCACATTGAGAGCGTGAACACCAATGGGGGCAGCTGGACAGTAGAAGATGGACGCTGTTTATGGACTAACCTTAACGTTACCTTTTAATCAGTTAGAATTAGCAACATTTAGGCTTTTCTAAATGTTGCTGAGCATATGTCACGATATTTTCTGCCATTTGGTTGCCAGACATAGCAAAAAGTTATGCCGAGCCTGATTTCACCATTGCAAAAACTTAGCTCTAAATGACCGCTTAGTTATCATATCCACCAACAAGATATACTTTGAAAATAAAAGCATCGCTTATTTATTGCCGCCGAAGCAGCAACCTAAGCCTTTACCCGTGCTTTACCTGCTTGATGGCAATGCACATTTTCCATTATGGTAAATGCGGTAAATCCTGATTTACCGCTTCCGCTGATTGTGAGCATCAGCTATGTTTCCGATAATGCTTATTCGATTAATGAGACGTCGCAGAGATTACACTTTCTCGGTTCAAGACGAAACCTTCAAAAATGGCGGAGGTGCTGCCGATTTTTACGTTTTATTCAAACCGGAAGTAAAAGCCTTATATTGAACAACATTATCGTATTCATAACAAAAACAGCACTTCTTTGGGCACTCTTTATGGCGGACTTTTGGGCTTTTATATTCTATTCCATCAACCTAATTTATTTTCAGTATTACACTCTTGCCAGCCCATCGCTTTGGTGGGGAAAGGTGAATTACACCTAGAGTGATTGGACTGCACATAAAACCGGAGCATATTTTAATTACTCTTGGTGAGTATGGAAGAGTTTCGAAAAAGATCGTAAATAACATCTGAACAGAAACAACGCATTCAGCAGCGCCAACAAATACGCCCATTTAATGCAGAGCAGTTGAGCGAAAAATTAAAATCGCAGGGCAATAATGTTCACTTTCTTTGATTTTAAATAAAAATCACGAGACTCGATACTCCAAGCAATAAAATATAGTGTAGAGCTCATCCAGAAATGAAAAAGGCTAGAACCTTATATATTGAGGGTTTTAGCCTATATTCAGAAGGAATCTTGCTTATTGTATGGCGAATTTCATCATAGAAAATCCCCCAAACTAAATAGCAAATTGGTGATTAACGCTAAGCCTGCCATCTGCCCTCAAAATTGGGCGAAGCTCAATCGGATCTTGATGGCGATAAACAAATAAGCCATGTTTGACTAAAAAGTGGTACGGCAAGCAAGAATAGGTAGTTATACCAATGCTCGAAATTGAGAATCGCAAAAATCAGGTAAGAAACGACCGCTAGTGCTAATAGAATCGGTGGTAAATGCGTCCGTTTTTCGAGCCAATGCGTACGATAAGGGTGTCCCCGCTTTACGATCTTGGTTAATATCACGGAGATTATTGATGTTAAGCACGGCAACCGAGCAAACCGCAGCCAAAATGCCGGGATAAAAATTATTAGTGGCAAGCTGTGGGCTTGCAAATAAATCTACCAATTACCGCCACAAAACCAAAGAAAATCAGCACGAATAAATCGCCTAAACCTAAATAGCCATAAGCTTTCTTGCCAACCGTGGTAGGTAATTGCGGCAACAATCGAAATCACGCCTAAGCCTAGAAATACCAGCAGATCATCAATTCCTTCATACGCATAGAAACTTAATGCTGCTCCCGAAATAAAGGAGAGTGCACTCAGCACAATGACCGCTATTTTGAGCTGTTCGCCCGTAATTGCTCCGTGCTGAATCGCACGCAGTGGACAATTCGCTCAGCGGTATCAGAGCCTTTTACATGGTCGCCGTAGTCGTTTGCAAAATTAGAGAGTACTTGCAATAAAAATGGTCGTGATAAAGGCAAGTAGGGTGGTGATTAAATCAAATTTGCCTGCCCAATAGGCAAGCGCTGAACCGATAATAATAGAAGCTAACGCAAAAGTGGTAACGTTTTCGGACGACCGTGCTAAACCAGATGGCAAAGGTGGAATTTTTGTTCATTTTGGTGGTTTCGTTTAGAATAGATAAAAGAAAAACGTAGTTTAGCAAAAGAAATGATGTGTAATCCAATCGGTTTTAAGCCCTGTAGCGGTGGTTGAAAGCCCGTATGACAGAAATTTTCCAGTCCTCGCCAGCCTAATTTAGTGCGAAGAGTAAGGGCATTTTACGCCACTTTGCGCCTTACAACACGCCCGATGCAGTGCGAGGAATTGAGCAATTTGCCATTTGGCTGATTTTTCAATTCACCAGATCCCCGAACGTGAATGGCACGCGACTGTTCGCCCACCGCGTTTAGGGCGGTAATGAACGTGGGTGTGTTTAGCGTCTCGTGCCACGCATCGCCCTAATCCTCTTGGGTTGTCTCAGCAAAATTAGAACGGGTTGAATGCAAAAGATGGCGAAGTGTTTCGTTACATCTGGGCAGCGTTGATTTGGTAAATGGCACGCCTATCTTCGACATCAAGCCCTATATTCACTACGCCGACAGCAACACGAAGCCATTTCTGGCTTTGCCCAAGAAAAACCCGCAAGCAAAATTAAGCGTTACATTTCTGCCTGAAGCGGAACAAGCGGTCAAAAAGCTAAAAATTTTGCAAAGTTTGGTATAAATCAACCGCTTGCGTTTATTCACGAGGTAATTGCGCAAGACCCACGCCCTGCTTATCAACAAGGGATCGATCGGATTTATGGGATGAATTTGGCGGGCTATAACGTGCGATGAAATTGATGACAAAGATTTCACAAGCTGTAGTAATTGGCATGGATGAAGGAACTTTTGAGGTGATGATTTTCTAACTTGGACTTTAAATATAAAGCAGGATTTAAAAATGAATTTGAAAAACTCTTTATTATTTTACCGCTTGTAGTGCAAGCTTTAGCGTTTCAGCAGAAGGATTAAGTGAAATCAAGCAACGACTTTCCAATTCACAACGGAAGTGAGCCGCACGGTGCAAAAGATTTAATGGAAGTCAGCCTTTACAGTCGTAAAAGCTAGGTAATTCGCTGAATAGCCTTAAAAATGAAGTATCAGTCGAATTTAAACAAGTATTAGACGTTGCAAAACAATATCCTGACATTGAGGTGCAAGACGGATGGTATTTTAAACCGAGTGAACTACAACGATAAAGGTAAAGTGGATTGGCTGCAGTGGCGAAAGGTTACCTCAACAGCTTAAAGCAAAAATTTTGTCTATCGAAGAAGTGTTGGAAAACTTAGGTAACAATGTGGCGATTAACAATATCGGCTGGCGTTTCACCAAGAAACGATTAAGAAAGCGTTGAGAAGATGAGATGACATTAGCGGTCATTAAACGAATTTCAACCTGCAAAGCGGAAGCTGGGCGCAAAAACTTGAATGCCAAAAGCTATCAGCTTGTAGATGTGCAGTGGAATGCACGCCAAATGGAGTGGGTAACCGCGATGATATTCGCAATGATGGCAGTGGCACCCGTCAGCAGGGTATGCGACAGAAGAGATGCATTGGAAGCAGGCAAAGAGACTATTTCCAGCAACGGCTTCTGGGCGTGTGGAATTTCAAAGCAGAGGTAAAAATCAGGACGTGAATTTAAGTTCACGTCCTTCGTTTCAGCTAGTGAGCAAATCCAGCAACTGCTTGATATGTCCTGCGGTTTTCCATCACTGCTTGTGGAATTTTCGGTGCAGGAGCTTGTTTGTTCCAACCGCTGTTTTCTAGCCAGTCACGCACAAAGTGCTTATCCGAAAGATGGCGGGTTTATTGCCCTCTTTCATAGTTTTACTGCCCGACGACTTGAATCTGGCGTGAGGCACTTCGTCCATCAAAGTGAGTACGCCATTCCTCATCTAATCCAGAATTCAAATTTTGTGTCGCGAGATAATAATGCTGCCTTTTGTTAGCGCATATTCGAAAGCCAGCTTTGAGTGTAAAGTGCAAGTGCTGCCTCTTTCTCGTTTAGCTAATGCTTTTCCGATTTGATGTTCGCATTCTTCATAAGCTGATATTGATGTCGTGATCGCCCACTTCCGCTTTGCTTGATGGTGTGAAAATCGGTTCTGGTAATTTGCTTGCTTCCGCAAAGCCTTCAGGCAGGCTAAACCGCAAAATCGTCCCCCGTATAATGCTTTTAAGCCAGAACCGGTTAAAATAACTACGCACGATAGACTCAATTTTCACTGAGGGTTAAGCGCTTACACTACCGCACGATGTTGGATTAGCTTCGCTTCTTCTTTTGGTAACACATCAAATACAGAATCGCCCGTGAAGTGATTTGGCATAATATCGGCTAATTTATTAAACCAGAAATTCGAAATTTGGGTCAAGATTTCGCCTTTGTGCGGAATCGGCTCATCTAAAGATAACATCAAAAGAGCGGACCAGACGATCCGTTGCCACCATAAGCATACGTTTGTCGTCAATCTCTCGTATAAATCCGCACTTTGCCAGAGTAGATTTTTAAGCTGATTTGCATTTTGAGGTCCTATTTGAAGTGAATGTAAAAATTGAGCAAATTATACCGCTGCACGAAACGATTGCCGGTGGATGACTAATACTAAAAAGTTGATGCATAACAGATCTGGCAAACGCTAGCTCTTTGTTTAATTACACGCACAATCCCGAAACTTCTCTTTCACTAACGGCTTGGAAATCGGTGCAGCCGCCAACATGAATGTTATCCTACAGAAAATTTGGCACAGTTTCAACTGAGACTTGCCAACTTACGTGGCACTAAATCTTCTTTGGTAATCCCCTTCTGCATATTCACAAATTTAAAAATCGAAATCGGCTAATTCACAGAGTTTCATTTTCTGCTAGTCTTTTGCTACGAATGCAATATGGACTGGAGTTAAACGCTCATAAATTTCCAACAAACATCGTTACCTCTCTGTTTTCCTTGTTGTAAGTAACAGCATCTTACTCTTTGTAGCGGTTAAATCTATCTCTTGATCTGGGAAATTTTTCTAATTCGGCTTGAGCGACTAATATAGAAGCCACTGACGATTGCGGTAGTCTTGTAATCAAACCAAACATCGCTTGAGCCGATTCAGCTGTCAAGGCTAGAAGTCGCTTCGTCTATAGATAAATCACTTCGAGGCTTAGTGAGTAAAAATACGAGCAAAAAGCAATACGTTTGTTGCTCGCCACCGCCTGAAGCAAACGTGATGCCAAGCCTGCTGCTCTTGCAAACGATTTTTGCCCACTGGCTTCAATCCTACATCTGCTAACACCTGATTCATCTCGTCATCAGAATAGATTTGATGCTCTGGATAACTCAATACATCTGCAAGCGATGCCTTCATTTAAGTAACTACGTTTGTGGCACAGTAAACTCTTACCTTGTGGCGCTATATCCGCCATCAAAATAGTCCCAAATACCACTGAGTAAACGTAGGAAAGGTCGATTGCAGAGCCGCTTTTTCCTTTCAAGCGAACCCATTTTGTCCATCAATAGCAAGCGATAAATGGCTAAACAAGCGGTTGTTTTCTGGGGTATAAATTGCAGTTCTTGCATATCCAGCAATTTATCTGAGCACCTACTACTTCTGATTTGTTGATCAGCTGTTCAAGCTCATTCATTTCACGTTGCGGTGGCTCAAACGGCTAATCGAGCCGACCATTTGGCAAGCTAGAATATGAGCAAAAATAAACCAGCTTCAAAGCCGTCAATCACCACGCTAAATGCGTGCGTGCATAGCCATGCTGAGGTAATCGCCTTAGTGGCTCAAAGCGGGATTAGATCACGGGCAACAAAAGTGAAAAAGCGGTCGTAGCCTACGGTAAAGAAACCTAGCTGTTTTTCTTTATCCATCAAAAGCACATGAGTTGGTTACAATTGCTAAATTCAGCAAAAGAGGCTTTTCGACCGCTTCTTTATACAACGCAATCTGCTCCGGCATTTTCCTGCTTACGTACAAAGGCTAGCACGGAAGTTCGCCTCGATTATTGTTGATGGTAATTCAAATTGTGTAATTTTCGCCCGATTAAATGGGTAATAATCGATGCCCTAATGCAGCATAAATCATTGCTTTCACCAAACTAAAGTGACCTTCTACAGCAAAACTCTTTGCCAAATATGGTAAAGTCAGGCGATTTTACGCTAAATTCCACAACACCATAAAGAACGCTTAAGCTGGATAATATTGAAAATCCAGCGAAAGTGTCAGTTCAATGGTGTACTCAATAGAAATGCTAATGTCTTCCGCAATATACACGTTGGTCGGGGTTGTCCATTTTCTTGCGATGTGACTTAAGCGGTAATGAGATCTGTTTAGAAAACCATTTTTCCAAGAACTGCTTGGTCGTAAATTCACGCGGCGAATAATCAGCACCTTCCGCAACCAAGTGCGGTAAACGTTAATCACGATAAAGAAATTGAGATGTAAATAAAATACTCGTTCAAAAAGCGTGCCAGGATTTCTCGATTTCAAAGTTAGAAAGGGCATCATAAAAGCCTTTCGACCAGTCGAAACTTTGTACGTTGAGGTAAGTAATCACTGAGCCGATGCCGATCACGACACTACAATCAACCACGCCAACCAGTTCGATTTTCTGCCCCAATAGGGTTTGCTAAGGAATAAAAGTTTTTGAGGAATTGTTTCATATTAAAATTTTAGGGTTTGTATTCGAATTCCTCCGTTTTTATTCTGTCAAATCTTCCTATCCCTCTTTGCTAAAGAGGGGCTTTAAAAATCAAATTGTAATTATCTAACTTCATTGAAGAGCAAAATATCCAGTATGCGTGTTTACAGAAAAGGAAATTCCCTCTCTTTAGCAAGAGGTGGGGGAGACGGCAGTAGTAATTAACGAAGAAATTGGTTTTTCTACACTAATCTGGAGTTATCTCTTCAGCGTTGATAATAAACACCTTCTATTATTGGTGTGTATATATCTCTTTTGCCATCTTTTCACATTATCAAGTGTGATGTCATCAGCAAGGCTTTGCATATCTGTGAGATATTGCGGATGCCTGTGGTGTTTTTCGCTTAAAATCAAACGTGCCAACCACGTTCTTGGCTCTTGCAAGCGATCTTTTTCTGCCGTGACAAACTGTGTTTTTCGCAATTTTTACATCTTCTTCAGTGATCTGCTCTGGCAAAGCATCAAATACCGCACGGGCTTGCCCAATGAGCTTATCCGCATTATCAGGATTCGCGACAAAAGAGAGCTCCACTTTCGATACGATCGGTTTCAGAATTGAGCGAGCTTTCAAGCACAAGCTGTAAATACCAACTCATATCTCTTAACGCCATTTTGAGCTTATTCGTCGCAATATTGCGTAAGATTGAGACTAAAACTCGTCTTTTCTCGCCATTGATGCGAGCTAAAACGCCCCACATTTTACGTCTGATTTCGGCTCAGGATTCATCGCAAAACTAGCAATTGCCTTGCCTTCCGTTGGTAAAATTTGGGGCGAATCGAACCCGCTGCTGCGATCGCTTAAAATTGCGTTACCGTTTTCATTTCGTCTTCATTCATATCATTCATGAAATAATAAATGGTTGGAGCTTGTAGCATTTTTGCCCACTCTTCATTAAGAGATTTGTCGGTTAATTGTTCCAGAAAGTCTTTGTTTGGCAGAATATCATCCACTTCCTCTTGGTTGTAACGCAATATTGAAATTGCTTTTTAAGCGTTCATTCGCTGTTTTTACCATTTTGTGTTGCTATCATTTTTCCAAGCGTTTCTTTGGTTTCATCCAAACCGTCTTTCACTTTGGTTTCCGCTTGATAAGCGTAGAACAGACGCAGAAATCCGCCAATTTCGCATTTTCTACTGAACCATCAAAAGATCAATTTAGTCGCTGTCTGCTTGAGGAGAAATACTGACTTTGTTCAGTTCTTTCCAGTGTTTCAACTGCTCGGGTTCCCAATCAAGCGGTGCATTTTGTGCAATTACTGCAATGCCACTTGGCTCTGCCATTCCTTGAACCCTTCGCTTCAAGCCCGCTGAACTTTGAGCTTGGAAGTAAGTTTTATCTTTCGCAAGCGGAGATTTTAACCAAACCACTTTATCACCGTTTGAAAGTGTCCAATGTTGCACATTTTGTCATCAAATTTTTCCACATTCGTGATTGAGCCTTTTGCTTGCACGTGTTCAAGCGACATAGGCACAATCTCTTTCTCTTTGTGGTGCAGAAATTTCCGCTTTTGTGCCTCTTCTTGCAACTGAACCACTTGGTTTCGCTGATTTCGAGCTTGGTATCACGCGGTGGTTGATATTGAACAATGCGATCTTTCGCCTCAAGCCATTAGCTGAATACGAGCGTTTACTTCCGCCGCTGTGATTTTTCAGTATCGGTTCAGATAAATTAGCAATTTCAGGCTGAGTCAGAAAAGGTTTATCGAGCAATGTAGTGTCTACCGCTCGCTTGTACCAGCAAGGGAAAACTCGCGGTCGCCATCGTGTTTTTGGCGTTCTCAATTTGAGCTTGAATCGGTGCTTTCTGTTTTGCTAAAGCTTCCTCTTGTCAGCAATAGGAAACGTGGGCGTTCGATCTCTTCGAAAATCTCTGTTTCAACCCTTTGCGGATGCCCAGTCGGTTCAACGTTTGCAAATAAACCAAGAGCCGTCGTTTGCGTACCGATGTCAGATGTTTCTGTTGGCATTATCGCTGAAACGCCTTTCGGTAATATTTCCGATTGGTTGCGTAAACGTTGCACTGTGCTAGCTTAGTGCTAAACGATCTAACAAGCGTTGATAACGTCCATCATCCGTTTGAGCACGGCTCGCACGTCGTCAAAACGCAAAATATAAATAGCCAGCTTAACACTACTACGTGGGTCTTGGGTTTGTTGATCTGTAAACGATCCGTCAAGGTTGGGTTTAAATAATCTCGAACAGGCGTGTTTTTCTTCCCAACTTTGCCAAAATAGCGGTCGATTTCTTCCTTTGCTTTGCTAGGATCCACATCACCCACCACCAACAAATTCATATTGTTTGGTGCGTACCACGTTTGGTAGAACTGCTGTAACTGGGTGGCAGGCATTGAGTTGATGCTCTGCTCTGTGCCAATCACGCGATGGCGGGCATAACGCGAATTCGCACGTACGGAGGCGGTACGCTGTTCGTTCATCGTTGCTCCCAACGCTTAAACCTGGCGCCACTCTTCTAAGATAATTTTGCGTTCATCATCCAAATCGCTGGGCTAATTTTGCCCCAAACAGCATTTGAGACAAGGCATCAAAACTTTTCGACAACCCTGCCGTGTTTGGTGGGGTCATCTATAGAAGTGGTGCTATCGGGAAGTAGTTACCGCATTATAGTTTTTACCACGTACCCATTTTTGTTCGTGTAAATAGGGCATCTCGCCGTTCGGGTGAGCGTTTGTGCCACGGAAACACAGGCGCTCGACCATATGTGCCACACCGCCCGATCGTCGCTTTCATCGACCGATCCTGCATTCACCCGCATTCTGGTTTCGATATGCCTCTTTTCATCGTGCAGAAGAATGAGTGTATTTCAAAACCATTATCTACTGACTCCTGAACGTATGACGTTTCCGCCACCGCAAAATTTGAAGCGATTAACAACGCCAAAGCTGGCGAGCAAAACGCATGATTTTTCCTTACGTTTTGGCGCTACAAGAAAAGCCTCTCGCCTGAATTTCTTAACCAAACGGAGGAAATACAAGCGGTGAAATTTGCAGATGGCCTGCAAAATGCCGTGAGAAATTTCACCGCCACGTGATTATCAGTTATAGGTTGCCCTAACCAGGAAGTTGCACCCATTTTGTAGGCGTTGCATAGCACTTTGCTAGATGGTTAAAAGATGATGAAATGGCAGCCGCTACTGCCCGCCGATCGCTTGGTTGGAGCAGCTGTTCTGTCAAAGTTCTGGATCGGATTTCAGCAGCTTGTCATCAATAACAAGCCGCTGAGCATTGTATGCGTTGCCACTCAGTGCAACGTGCTGGCTTGCTGAATGAGCGTGGCACTTTCGGATGCTCTGGCGTGTCAGGGTTTTTGACTCTCTAATGCTATCGTGTTAGAGAAACATTGGCGAGTACGTTGACTGATTTGGTGGAAGCTTTTGAGTGGTAGTATAAAGGACATGAGTGGAGCCCTACACTATAAACGCATCACAGTTTTACTCTAACAACGCTTCACCATTGCGTGCTATACATACTGAGACATTGTTTTATCCACGAAAACGAAACCTTCACGAGGCCCGGTTTAAAATGATGTGTGTTTATAGCAATATTATTCATTACTGCTGGTTACACAAAAGCTTCCAGCACGTACTGGTTACATCCACCATGACCCTCAGCTGGTCAATAGTTTTGCCCAGCGACGCGTAAACTGCAAATTGGATTACCCATAAAATGTTCTTTTGAATTACTAATGCTGCGTACAAGTGTTCACCACTTGCGGTTGGCACACGTGGGCTGCGATTATCATACGCACCTGGACCGGATGCTGGCCTGCAGTGTAAATTTCACGAAGGCATCTAATAATTCCATATCTCGAACGAGAGGTTTCGATGTCATCCGTCCGCATCTCACGCCGCACTCGCAGGTAAGATGTCGTCACTCAGAGTAACACATATGAGTGCGTTGCGTAATCATCTTGCACGCCCATTGAGCGAAACGGACGTATTCGCCCTGCTCATTTGGCAAATACGCGTCAATCTGCACGTTTAAGTGGTAGCTGCACGAGTGCAGTGCTCATCGAGTTTGACGTGAGCTTTAATGCCACTGCTTCTAAATCTTAAACTACTTCATCAGATAACGCTTCGCCGATTTGTTTGTACATACGGTTGAACGTGGAAATGTCGTTACGCGACATGCCATTGTAAAACAGTGATGCGGGCCTCGTGAGGCATTCTTTCATTCCACGGTTCGTGAGGCTTTGTGCACATGGCTGAGACCAACTTGCACGATAGTCATTGGCTCTGGGCGGAGTCACGAATCGCCGTAAATCACTGGTGGTTTTGACACAACGTGAACCGTAGCCTGTACCAAATTAAACCGTTTGGTGAATGTGAAACCATCTAATACTCAAAGTATTCCACCATGCCGTTACGCTTCTGCTTGCATAGTAGTAACACATCGTCTAATTCTTCTTGGCGACGTACCACATATTCGATCTCTTTTTCATCGTAACTTCGTACTCTGCAAGAGATACCTGGCTGGAAATCTCTGCACATGGAGCGTGACGACTCAGCCGCCTGCTCGGCGTGCGCCAATGGTTTGCCGTTGGGAGCAGCGTCAAAGCTAACCACGCATTTGTAACCCACTAATACGCCCCGCAAACTGGCGACTACGCCGATCCGCCCCTTTTGGCAGGTTTGCCAATCGTTCTGCCACTTCAGGACGATGAATTTCTTTTCGAGGTTGCACGCTATCTGCAGCCGCTTGGCTTCGCATCTAATGCTGCCTGTAAGCAGAAGCTCTGCTACATGATTTAAGCGGCTTGTTTTAATACATTTACCTCTTTCTCACTTTTGTAGCGTGAAAGACAGCCAGCTGTAAAGTGCAGGATCTCTTTTAATTGTACTTCCACTTCCTAAATCAAATGCATGCAATAATGAACAGCTTGGTGCACTCCACAAACGCTCGCCTAATTTTGCTTTTAATGGCTCCTAGCCACATCTCAACACTTTGTTTAAGTTTGCACGCCAGATACATATGGCCTTCACTCACGCCAGCTGACAACACTTTGCTGTAATCTTCGTCTGCAGCCGTTCTGCGCACGACTATTCCAAATGCAAGCTCGCAACAGGCAAGGCTTTTAATAACTCCCGCAGTAAGTTGTGCAAACGGAAACCAAAATAAGTGGCTAACACATGCGTTCACTTTGCTTCATAATTCGGCGTAAACAGATTTATAGGCTTCCAACCCATTCTGCAGGTAAACTAATGCTCACGCGGTTCATCAATTTGAACTCCTCTGCCCCTTCAGCCACCAATGCATCTAAGATTTCAAACATAAACAGGCACTAATTGATTTAATGAAATCGAAACGGTTAAATGCTTCACTCTTTGCCTAACCATAAGAATGTTAATGGACCAACAATCACAGGTTTAAAGGTTCCCAAGCCCAAGACTTTTGCTTCACGGATTTGATTCACGTAATGAGTTGGATTTGCTTTGAAAGCGGTCGATTTTGGAACTCAGGCACAAGATAGTGATGTTTGTATCAAACCATTTAGCGGGTCATTTCACTCGCAAATTGATCTTTGTTAGCGTGCACGTCAAATGCTGATCAAGGCTAGATTATGTCGCTCATCACAAACCAAACGAGCAGGAACTGCCCGCTGTCTGCTGCTACTTGTAAATCTCTAAAATATGATCGTAGAGTGAAATCACCCACCGCAGCGAAAATCCGCACTCGCCGTCTTGACGTTTCCAGCTCACGCAACGCTGTGCTAAATCTAACAGTCTTGCTCGGCTACTTTACGCCAATAACGTTCTTTGTGCAAATTTTAATTCACGTTTTGCCCTCACACGAGGAAAGCCTAAGATGTGCTGTCGTCACAATGCTACTACTGTTTCAAATGGGATTATTTAAGGCGTTTAGCCGTCTAAACTGCTTGGCTACATCTTTCTAACTTTTTGCACATTATGCAACTTCATAATTTTCTCATTCATTATGAATATTTTTAATGTTGTCTAATTGATTGTTTTATGGATTATTTTGCGATTTTTGCTGGTGTTGTTGTGATGACGAGGATGACAAGGACGAGATGAAACGTTATGGCGATAGTGCGAATCGGAGTGTTTTCTCTTTAAAAGAACAGGTAAAATAGTTTTCTTAAATTGATTTAATAGCTTTCAATCGTTAAAACCTTTTTGTAAGATGTTTGCGAAATTTGTTCAACCTAACGATTACCTATTTTTATTTTACAAGGAGCTCCTATGAGTTCTTCAAAACGTGTCTTGCGCACGCCAACCTCACCATGGGCAACGGTGCACCCAAGGTAAGACAGTCAAAATAGTTTAGCTGCGGGTCCACGTGGTCCATTACTTTCACAAGATTTGTGGCTTTAACGATAAAATTAGCTGATTTCGTGCGTGAAGTGATTTCCTGAGCGTCGTGTGCACGCAAAGGCGTTCTGGTGCATTTCGGGGCCTTTGCCGTCACACACGATACTGCAGAATATACGCGTGCAAAAATTTTCAGTGAAGCGGGTAAAAACAGAAATGTTCGCACGCTTTTACCACTGTTGCGGGTGAACGTGGTGCGGCGGCTGATGCTGAGAGCGTGATGTTCGCGTTTCGCATTAAAATTCTGCCACTGAAGAAAGCGCAAATTCGGGACTTAGTGGCAACACATACGCCAGTGTTCTTCTTACGTGATTCACGTACATTCAGATGAAATAAAGCAGTAAAACGCGACCATATATAGCGTTCAGCAACGAACAACCGGGATTTTCTGGACATTATTACCCGAAGCATTACACGCAAAGTGCGTTGTAATGGTGATCGTGGTATTCCCGCAAGCCATCGCCACATGGCACGGTTGTCGTGTTCACACACTTCACAGCTTCTGGAACAGAAGCGGGCGAACGTTTGGGTAAAATTCCATTTACGTACTCAGCAAGGTATTAAAACTTAACGATGCAATACGTAACTGA